>CDZG01044144.1_pt1 | contig 157966 bp, 140 predicted proteins | sample 557741 | NCBI WGS metagenome assembly CDZG01 (sample SAMEA3182086, study PRJEB8094) | gut metagenome | biome: human; feature: gut; material: Stool; isolation source: human stools | place: Canada | collected 2013-01-21
ATGATAGAGTAGTGTCAGGTTCGCCAACCGACAACAGACAAAATCAAAGGAGATTATCCAAATGGATAAGGATAGTATAGCACATAGTAAGTGAAACTGCAAATATCACATAGTGTTTGCGCCGAAATACCGAAGAAAGGTATTCTACAAAGAGAAGCGTGCAGCGATAGGAAAAATACTCCGGCAACTATGTGAATGGAAGAGTGTGAAAATCATCGAAGCGGAAGCCTGCCCGGATCACATTCACCTGTTCGTGGAGATACCGCCGAAGCTGTCGATATCAGGATTTATGGGATACCTGAAGGGGAAGAGCAGCACTATGCTGTATGAGCAATTCGGGGAACTGAAGTACAAGTACCGCAACAGAGAATTCTGGTGCAGGGGGTATTATGTGGATACGGTGGGAAAGAACGAGACCCGAATTGCGGAGTATATAAAGAACCAACTGAAAGAGGACGAATTAGGTGAACAGATGACGATAGCCTCTATTGGCCCGTTTACGGGCGGCAAGTAACAATCCCTGCGCAGCTGGCAGACCGTATTGCACGTTTACGCGTTACGCGAGGAACAGAGGGCTTTGTCCGCATAGGAAGAACCCCCGGTTTTACTGGGGGGTTACTTTTTCAAAAGCAGCTTGCATGCAAAACTCTCACGCATAGATCGTTTGTATATTTTGGCAGCAGTTTTGCTTTACGCTTTCCGCTCAGTGTCAACAGCTTAAGGGCTTGGGATTATCCCAAAATCGCCATGTGTCCGGACAGCGGCTGTGCTTGCTATTCTCTCAAATCTCAATATCCGTAGATCGTGATGCCCCCGCGGCTCGGTTGAGCCGCGGGGGCGGGTTCCTTTTTTATTTTACTCTTTCCAGCCGGCTGCTGCGCGGCGTTTTGCCGCCGACGATGAGCGGCACGGTCTCCACGACGAGCGAGGATGTGTCCAGCCCGTACCAGCGCACCTTGGAGCCGGCAACGCGCCGGATGGCATACTTCGTGTTGAGCACCAGCTCGTCAAGGAAGGAAAGCTCCGACTTGGACGGCACGGCCTTGTGCAGGAAAACGAATTTAAAAGAGCCTACGTCCGACTTGCCGTAGATCGAGTATTTCCGCTCCTGCGGCGGCAGCTCGCCGCTCTCGATAAGATCGCGCACGATCTGCCGGAGGTACACGTTCACGCGCTGGTGGCACTTGAACCCGAGATCGAGTCGGACGCGGAAGATGTAGTCCGTGCCGTAGGTCTCGACGCTGTAGCGCCTCGTGTCCGGCTCGTCGGTGACGTTCATGCTGATGAACCAGTACGCCGCGGCGCGCTTGGGATCCTTGTCAAGGATGGAGTAGAGAATGTCGCGGTCGATGGTATCCATGTCCCCGGCCTTATCAAGAAAGACGAGGTTGTCCGCGAGCGGCGGGAGCGAAGTATCCTTATGGAGCGTATCGAGATTCGGGAGATAATCGCCGACCGGCAGGCGTGTGGCGTACTCCTGCTCGAGCTGCGTGCCGCGCCGCCATACGACCATGATGAGAAAGAGCACGAGCGCCATGAGCACCGCGACATACCCGCCGAGGGCGAATTTGCTCAGCGACGAGAGGAAGAACACCGCCTCGATCGCGCCGAACACGAGCGCGATGCCGACCGCGAGCGCCTGCTTTTTCTGGATGTTCCAGAGATACACCGCGAGAAGGAGCGTCGTCATAAGCATCGTCACGGTGATGGCGAGACCGTAAGCCGCCTCCATGCGCGCGCTCGTCCGGAAGGAGAGCACTACCGCCGCGCAGCCGAGATACAGCACCGTATTGACCGCGCCGATGTAGATCTGCCCCTTTGTGTCCGAGGGGTAGCGCACCTCAAGGTGCGGCATGAGATCAAGCCGGATGGCCTCGGACACGAGCGTGTACGAGCCCGTGATGAGCGCCTGCGATGCGATGATCGCCGCGAGCGCGCCGAGCGCGACGGCGGGGGCGCGCAGCGCCTCCGGCAGCATCTGGAAGAACGGGTTCATGTCGGGAATGGCGGCGAGCGTGCCGGAAGCCGTGTGCGTCAGTATCCACGCGCCCTGGCCGAGATAGTTCAGGATCAGGCACGCCTTCACAAACGGCCAGCTCGCATAAATGTTCCCGCGGCCGACGTGGCCCATATCGGAATAGAGCGCCTCCGCGCCGGTCGTGGCGAGGAACACGCTGCCGAGGATCATAAAGCCCGCCTTGTTATAGGGCGAAACCAAAATGCGCGCCGCGTACACCGGGTTGAACGCGAGCAGCACGCCGGGGCGGTCGAAAACGTGCAGCAGACCCATGATGCCGAGGAACGAGAACCACACGAGCATCACCGGGCCGAACGCCTTGCCGATCTTGCTCGTGCCCGCCCACTGCACGGCGAAGAGCGTGCTGATGATGACGAGGGTGATAAGGACGACGTGCGCCTGCCCGCTGCCGAGAAAGCGGTTCATCGCCTGGATGCTGCGCAGACCCTCCACCGCCGTCGTCACCGTGACCGCCGGGGTGAGAACGCCGTCGGCAAGGAGCGCCGCGCCGCCGATCATCGCCGGGAAGATGAGCCAGGGCGCTACTTTTTTCACCAGCGCGTATAGCGAGAATATGCCGCCCTCGCCGTTATTGTCCGCGCGCATGGCGATGAGCACATACTTGACGGTCGTGAGCAGCGTGATCGTCCAGATGATGAGCGAGAGCGCACCGAGGATAAAGTCCTCGTTCACGTGCGCGATGCCGCCGTTGCCCTTGAGGATCGATTTCATCACGTACAGCGGCGATGTGCCGATGTCGCCGTACACAATGCCGATCGTCACAAGGAACATACCGAAGCTGACTCTTTTCTTTTTCTCCATGGCTATCCCGACTCTCTCCTTTGGGGATAAAAACGCCGCGGCGGCACAGGCCGGCGCGGCGCGCAGTATTTCTGCCTTGTGCAAAAATACTTTAGCATTTTCTTTACACGATATCAAGAAAAATTAACGGGGGATTTATACACATTCACACTCGTTTGCGTACCAACCCGTGACGGTTGCAGTACGCATACAGCCATCCGCCGCCGCGCAGCGAAAAGCGCGCCGTAGCGTCCCCTTCGGGATAGAGCTTCACAAGCTCTAGCCGCTCGTCCGAAACAAAGGCAAGAAACGAGATGTGATGTTCGCGTGTCATCGGGTGATGGACGGAGACGTAAAACTCGTCCTCCACCGGATCGAGGGAGATCTCATGCGCCGCATCCGGCTCCTCGGCCTCGAGCGGCGGGAGCGCCACACCACAGCAACGGCGAGGGGGCAGATTTTTGCGGAAAGAGCTGTGAAATCAGGCGATGAGGAAGCGGTTGAAGAATCCGGCGATAATGACCGAGACGATTGTCAGCGTCGTGAAGCCAGAAACAAGCATAACGGGGAGGATCTTATCCAGCAGCATCTTGCGCTCGTCCTCGGTCTGGCCGACCTTGCTGGAGATTTCCTCGGAGAGAATGAGCGTTCCTGGGAAGCCGTACATGCAGGTCGTGGCAACGGCGAGACTCATCGGCACGCTGAAGCCGAGAATTTTGCCGGCAAGAAGGCCGACAGCGAAAAGGCCGATGACGCCGGCGACGAACGCCACGATGATCGGCCAGACCATACTGGCCATCATGGACGGCGTCACGTTCGCAAGGCCGCTTACGACATAGGAGAACACGGCAAGGATGCCGAAGCCATAAGCGCCGGCTTTGCCCATAATGTTGTACTCGATAAGGTTGAACTCTTTGGCGACCACGCCGACGATTAGGCAGAGAATGAAGCCGTTGATGCCGGTGAGTGTGGAAAGACGGCTGGCTATGAACGCAAAGATAAGGAGTTTGGCAAGCAGGATATAGGATGTCTGATACTTTTCGGGCATGGACGGGAGTTGCCAGCGCTTGCGGCCGCCCGCCGCCTTATCGGAGACCTCTTCAATCTTCGGCGCCCAGACAATCGTGCCGCCGCGGTAACCCTTGAGAAGGCGGGTCGCCTCTTTGCGCAGCAGGAACGAGCCAAGAGGATAGCCGACGACCCCCTGCACCGCGATAATAATCGTGGCAAGCAGGCTCACATCGGTGAGGCCCATGAGATTTGCCTCCTCGCTCACAACGAGGCCGGAAACGAAGCCGCCGGTGATCGGGCCGACAATGGCAACGGCAAGATTCTGGCCGATGAAAATGCGCGCAATAACGAACATCAGGAACCCGCCGCCGATAACGATCACAAGACCGAGCACAACGGTTTTCCATTGGGAAAGGAATTCGCGCAGGTTAAGCAGTGTGCCGTTATTGATGAGGATCATATAGACCATCACCGTGGCAATGCCGGAAATGCCGGCGGTAGCGAACACGTCCGTCGGGATAAGGCCGGTCCAGAAGCCAATCATAAACAGCACGACCGCAACAAAAAGCATGGAGATAATCGCGCGGGTTTTCTCAGAAACGAAGTCGCCGATGGCGAAGATGACGGCAACAACCGCCATGGCCATAATGGAGTCAAACGTAAGCATCAAAATTCCTCCTCATTTTACCTCTTGTTTTCAGATGCTTCCGGCTCTGCAGCAGGAAGCGGTTTTCTCAGTACGCGGGGAGGGGCTTTTTCTCTGTGGGCGGCGTCAGCGGGCGCTTCTCCACGATTTTTTTCATAAGAGCGGTATTCATCTCGTCAAGATGGCCGCTCATGTATTCCAGAACATCCACGGTATCTTCGCTCGTAACGCCGATCATGCCCTCGTTCACGGGAACTTCGACACCCAGCAGTGCGAGCTTGGCCGCGTCGTAGCCGGTGCCAACGGCGGCAATCATGCGCATGGCGCAGGCGTTGCGCGGGCCGTCGCAGCAGGCACCGAATGTGGCGGGCAGGCAGTTCTGGATGGCACGCTCCACCGCTGCGGCATCGCCGCCGTGCAGCATGACATATCCGGCCGCTGCCGCTTGGCAGGCCGCCAGTAGGCACGAGCAGAAAATGGGCGTTCCGCCGCCGATGCGGACGGAAATGCGGATGCTCAGCAGACACGCGAGTGCAACGGCTCGGATGGCTTCTTCCTCGCTTTTGCCGAGCTCCTGCGCAAGAGCATACGTTGGAAGGATCGTTGCAATCCCGAGATTCCCCTTGTTGGAAATCGACAAGACCTTCATGCCGATGCCGACCATGCGCGCTTCGCACGCCGCAGTGCAGATTGCCTTCACACGGTCGATCGGATCATTGGATGCCTTTGCAATCTCGGAGAAATGATATCCCAGCCCCGCGCCGAGATCGTGCTCCATGCCGAATTTGCCGACTTTCACGTTGCACGCCGTCGCATCGCGCAGAAAGGCCAGCTTTTCCATTGGCACTTCGTGGCAGAACGTATAGAGATCGGCAATCGTATACTTGGAAATCGGGTTCTTTTCGCCCTTAGCCGCGGAGTAGTCCGCGGAATAGAGCACCTCGCCGTTTTTCTCCTTATAGACGATGTTGAGCATGCCGCCGCGGATGATAACGCGTCCCGTGCCCTCTTCCGTTTCGACGGTCGTGTCCATGTAGACGAGCTCCGGCGCGTCCCAGTCGGGGATAACCTCCACAACCGTGTGCGCGAGCTTCTGCGCGAGAGCCGTCTCTTCTGGTGTGATGTCCTTGATCACCTCAAACTTTTTCGCCGTGTTGCCCGCCACCGCGCCGGCCGCGCACGCGATCTCCAGCGAGTCCTCGGGCAGGCCCGGCGTCACGACCTCGCCCATGCGGGCGCAGAATTTGCCGCTGGCTTGGCATCGGACACGGCGGACTTCCGTCCCTCCGGCGAGCTCCCGCGCCGCCGCCGCGCTGAAAATGTAGGAGATCGGGCCGGTGCAGCCCATTGTGGGTGCCATGTCCTCCTGCATAATGCGGCTGATCTCTTCAAACATAGCTTCTTTGTTCATATCCATTTCTCCTTAAATATGCATTAAATATGCAGGATAACGCCGTTGTTTGCCAAGATTTTCTGCAGCTCGGCAACATTCACTTCGCCCGAGGTGCAGCCGCTGCGCACGGCCAGCGCCGCCGCCGTTCCGGCCGCCTCACCGGTCATCGCCGCCGTGGGGATCACGCGCGTAACTTCCCATGCATCGTCGGCGGAGGCAATGATGCGTCCGGCGGCAAAAACGTTCTGTACCTCCGGATCGATCAGGCAGCGGTAGGGGATCTCATACACGGGCCCCGCCTTGCGCCAGTCGCCGGTACAGCCGATGGAATCGTCAAAGTGTTTGTTCATATCCTCCGGGTGGAGCTCATAGCAGCCGGTAATGCGCCGCGTTGTGCGGAACGCGCCCATTCCGGCGACGGAAAGCTGCGTATACTCGGGGCCCATACGTTCCTTCAGCCGCTCGAGAGCAAATTTGCGACTCACTTGCAGATACTGGCTCACTTCTTTGCCGTCTGTGCCGTAATACTCGCGCATCTGCCCGCGCTCGCCCGGCTTGTCCGCGCGCTCGCCGGTCATGTCCTCCGGCTCGATCTTCGGCAGAAGTCCCATCATCGGTACGACGACCGCATCGCGGATGTTCCCGCTCTCCAGTGCTTTTCGCATGTGCTTGAAGTCCGTTTCATAGCACCAGTAGCTGAGTATCGTCGGCCGGTCGAAACAGGCCGCCCCAGCGCGATAGAGCACATCTGCATCGCCGGAAGCGTCCACGACCATTTTCGCCTTATACGCACAGCGACCGGACTTGTTTTCCACGATAACGCCCGTAACGGTCTTCCCATCCATGACCGGCTCGCAGAACACCGTGTCGTAGAGGATATCCACACCCTCGTTCTCCATCAGTTCGTCGGCAGCAAGAACGAAGGCCGGGATGTTGAACCATGTCTTATAGCGTCCCTTCGGATCGGGATGGTGGAGAATGCCGCGCGTCCATCCCTCCGGTAGATCGTTATAGCCGTACTGAATTGACAGGTGCAGCAGCTCCTCCGAAATGCCGCCGATGACCTTGCGGCCGTTGCCGTCGCACAGCGGCAGATACAGGCACACATGACCCAGCGTGGCAAGACCGCCCATAAACGCCGCCTTTTCCACAAGGAGCGTTCGCATGCCGTTCCGCCTCGCGGCCAACGCAGCGCTCATACCGGCAACGCCGCCGCCGATGATGATCACGTCGTAGGAATCATACACGCGAATATCCCGTTGTTCACGAATACTTTCCAAAACCACATCTCCTTTTTCTCCTCCGCTTTTCAGGAGGGTTGATGTGTTCATTGTACGTGCATCTCTCGGCGCGAAAAATGTTCGCTGTGAACAAAAACAGCACAGCGTTCAAACTCGAGATTGTGTTTTGTGCAACACTGTACAAAACAAAAAGAATGGTATAGTATAGTTGGTGAAAAATAGACAACTCCCGACAGGCAGGAGGACATGCCATGTATGAGATAAAGATCAGTCTCCAGATGCTGTATGAAAAACTCTCCGCACGCTGCGCCGCCGAAGCGCACATAGAGCGCCGTGAGCGGTGCATCACCGATCTCCGGCTTACTGTCCCGGAGGCCGGGACAGCGAACCGCTCCTATGTCTATCTCTGCCGCGGCAGCGTGCCCGGCCACACGCTCTTTCGGCATCCGGACGGTGAGATCGAGGTTGCAGCCGAGTGGGTGGATGCGGCCAACGCCGCCATGGAGATCTTCGGCGAGTTTCGCGCGATCGGTCAGCGGCTTTGCAGCGCCATCGTCTCAGAGCAGCCGTTTCAGGCGGTCGCGGAGCTGGCCGGAGAGGTTTTCGCCGCTCCGGCCGTCATCACAAACAATTCGTTTACCGTGATCGGTATTACCAGAAATGCAAAAGGCTCGCCTATGGATTCCAAAGGCGAGCTGTGGGAGTATATGAAGCTCCACGGAATCAGCCCGCCGAACTACGTCGGGTATTTTGCGCACCCCAGCCGGTTTCAGGTCTATCTCATGGCAAAAAGCCCCCTGCAGCAAAAGCTGCCTTCCTTCTGCTACTGGAAGGCCATCTTGCGCATCAACTGCTTTTTCGGCGGAGAGGCAAAATGCCGTCTTGTTATCCAGACGCTGGATGACCACACGGCGCCGGGAACGGTGCAGCTGGCCGAGTGCTTCGGCGAGGCGATCGAGCACATCCCGGAAAAGCTCCTCGAGCCAGGGCTTCACGCGCGGGTGCTGCCGGAGCGCTTCCTTTCGGAAAGCGGTGATCTCCTTCCCGGCGAAAACCCGCTGCGGGATGCCATTGATCGGTGCATTCACGGAGACGATTTCTTTCTTTGCCGCATGTGGAGTCTCCACACCGCCCCCACCGTTGCGGGAGCTTACTGGCTTTGCAGCTGTCTGGAGCGGGTGGATAAGGCCTCTTGCGCCTGGCTGCAAGGCGAAGACGTGCTGCTTCTCGTCCGGGCAACAGACAACATACGAAACGAGCTTTCCAAAAAGCTCCTGCCGCTGCTGCACGAGGTCGGCTTCTCCTGCGCCGTCAGCAACCGATGCAGCGATCTCTCCCAGCTTCGTGAGTGTCTCCGTCAGCTCCGACGGCTGCGTAGCATCCGGACACAGCACTGTCCCGGCATCATTTTCTTCTCAGACAGCGCCGAGCGCTGCCTGACGGAAGAGTTGCGCAACCGAACGGATATGCACGCATGGCTGCATCCGGGGCTGCGCGCGCTTGAGCTGGCAGACGAACGGGATAAGACCGACCACTTCCGCACACTCAAATGTCTTGTAAAAAACCGTTTTCAGCAGACGGTCACCGCGGATGAGCTGTTTATCCATCGCAACAGCCTGCAATACCGCGTCAAGCGCATTGAACAGCTTCTCGGGTGCTGTCTCTCCGATGCGGATACGCAGTGGTACCTGGCGCTCTCCCTTGCGCTTTACAATAAATCCGGTACCCCCGACTGAAAAAGCGCCGGAGCGCGGCAATGCCGCGCTCCGGCGTTTGTTTTTCTTTATTCCGTTCGTCAATCGCGCAGGTCGGTGCGGCCAAGGATCTCGTAGCCCGGCGGCGTGACGCGCGAAAACTCTATGCCCACGATCCTGGCGGTAAACGGCGCGAAGTCCGCCGCCATTTTGCGGCACACGGCAGGCAGATCCGCCTTCGGATCATACAGCAGCGTTGTATGCGGCAGCCACACTTCGTCCGAGCCGGTCCATTCGTTCAGACTGCCGCCATAGACCTCCGCGATGCGCCGGTGGAGCACCGCGAGCGTGCCGGTCTTCTCCGCGAGCGCCGCCACGATGGACGTTTCTTCCAATACCGCGAGATGCGTATATTTCACCGCGAACCGTGAAACGTCTTTCAGCAGCGCGGCGCAGAACGCCATGAACCCGGCCTCATCCTCGCCCATATACGCGGCGAGCGTGATATGCCCGTGCAGCGGTTTCCCATCGGCATCGGGCGCGGCCGCCTTTTGTATGGCCATCAGCTTTTCTGTGGAGCGCTTATCCAGTTTTGCAATAACGCACAGCATAAAGCATCAGTACACGACCACGAGCGTGCCGACGGTGATGTTGTTGTAGATCGTCGCAATGGCGTCGAGCGGCGTGTTGACGCAGCCGTGCGAGCCGTCGGTCAGGTAAATGTCCCCGCCGTACTCGGTGCGCCACGAGGAATCGTGCAGGCCGATCTGGTCGTCAAACGGCATCCAGTATTCCACATGGTCGTTCCACGTCGGGCCGACGAGGTAGGTGTCCGTCGTCATGCTCGCAATGCGGAAGCAGCCGCGGCGCGTATCGTCCCCGGCGGCAATGTTGCCGGTGACGACCGGCGTTTCCACGAGCAGCTTGCCGTCTACATAGTACCACATGTACTGGTTATCCAGACTGATCTCCACGAAGGTGTCCGTGAAATTATAAAACCAGTACTCCTGCTTCCAGTACCACGAGGTATCGTAGCTCGGCGTAACGGTCGCGTCGGTTTCGGTCTCCAGCGCCGCGGCGATGTCGGAAGCAAGCGCGTCGCGGTCGAGGATCCAGCCGGTATCGCCGACGCGGTAGTAGATATACGGGCGGGTCTTTTCGGCGTTGTGGAATTTGGCGTAAACGCCGTCGAGCGCGTATTCGTCCGCGAGCGCGTCCGAAAGCGCCTTTACCTTCTCCGGCACCGGGGCGCACACCGTCTGCCCCTCGGCGTCCGAGAGCGTCACATCGCTCATGCGCCAGATATCCTGCGGCGTGAGCGTATAGGTGTTCCCGTCCTGAAAATCAAGCGTCACTTCCGTGGCGAGATAGGCGTCGATCGCGGCGCGCTGCGCGAGAAGCTCCGGGCTCTCCGCCGTAACGCTCTGCCGGATGACGGCGTTTTTCGCCTCGATCACGGGGCTTTCCTCGCGCAGATCGCGCACCGCGGGCAGCTGCTCCGCAATGGCGGAAACGCAGTTTGCGAGATTTACGAGATTGCCCTTTGAACCGGGATCGACCGTGTAGCCGTCCTCGCCGAGAACGATGCGCGCGTCCACCGGCGCCTGCCGGGGCGTTTCGTCATAAAGGACACGGGAGAGCAGCTCGCTCGCCGCGGCGGTGTCCGAAACGGCGTAAACGTCCGTCTCCAGATTCCGCTCGCCCTTCGTCATCCAGCCGAAGAGACCGGCCTCGGCATGCTGCGCGTCAAAATACTCCTCCAGCGCGGCGGTGAAGCCGTCGGTGTCCACGAAGCTCTCGAGCGGCAGCGCGACGACGGCATCGCCCTGCGCGTCGCGCAGCTGTGCCGTGTGCGACTTTGCCGTGCCGAGCAGAAACTCCGCCGCCCCCGCTTCGGACACGCCGCTGCAGTCGTACCCGTTGATGACCGTGCCCGGCAGAAACGCCGAGCGGTAATACACCGACACGCCGCCGAGCGCGATGACCGCGAGCAGCACGAGCGAGAGCGCGATCACAAGCGCTATGCGCGTCTTTTTGTTTCCCCGTTTTTTCGTTGCCGTTTCTTCCATTGGAACCGTAAACCCCTCCGAAGCGTTTTCATCCTGTAAGACGGCGCAGCGCTGCCGAAAGTTCTCTTTCTGATTTTCTGTTTCGTTCATTTTTCTCCGCTCCGATTCTCCGCCGCGGCGCTCTTTGCGAGCGCGGCGGTATTGATGAGCCGCACACTGTCGCGGCAGCAGTCGATCCAGCCCTCGGCGCGCAGCCGCGAAAGCTCACGGCAGAGGGCGCTCCGGTTCGCGCCGAGATAGGCGGCAAGATCCTCCCGGCGCATGCCGAGCGAGAACGTGTTTCCCCCGGCGTCCGCGGCGGCGTCAAGAAGAAACGCCGCGATCCGCGCCCGGAGCGAATGCCGCGCGAGATATTCCGCCCGGCGGCGCAGCCGCCAGTACTTTTCCGCGATCTCCGCGAGCAGGTTTTCCCGCAGCAGCGCGTGGTGCTCGCACGCGTGCGCGCACGACGCCATCATCGCCCGGTACGGCAGGAAAAGCGCCGCGGTATTCTGCGCGGCGATCACGTCCACAGGGCTTTTCTTGTCGCGCGTCGCCATGAGCACGTCGCCGACGAGCGCGCCGGGGCCGTGCACCGCCGTGAGGCTCCGCTCGCCGGAGGGCAGAAGGCTCTCCGCCCGCACGCCGCCCGAGAGGACCACCGCGCATGCGCTCACCGCGTCGCCCGTGAGCCAGAGCGCCTCGCCGCGCTCATACCGCCGCTCGGCCGCGCCCAGACATTCTGTCAGCGCAAAAACGTCGTTGGGGGCGATGCGCGCGAACAGCGGGCAGCGCAAAAGCGCCGATCTTTCCGTATCTGTCGTGCGTCTCACCCCGCTTTGTTGCCGCAGCAACTTACAATTCGGGTATACTATACTATACTGTCAGCGAAATGTCAAAAGCGGAGGAACCCGATCTATGAAAATTCAAAAACTTACCGCGCTCGCCCTTGCGCTGGCGCTCCTTTTCGCTCTTGCCGCCTGCGGCGCGCCCGCCGCGGAAGTGCCCGCGGCGACGGACGCGCCCGTTGAGGCCACGGAAGCCCCGACCGAGCCGACCGCGGCGCCGGCCGCGGCGGCGGAAGAGGCGGCCGAGGCCGTCACGGTACGCCTTGCCGCGCTCACCGGCCCCACGGCCATGGGCATGGCGAAGCTCTTTTCGGACGCCGACGCCGGCACGGCGGCGAACGACTACGAATACGCGCTCTACGGCGCGGCGGACGAGCTGACGCCGCAGCTTCTGCAGGGCGGCGTGGACATCGCCGCGGTGCCGCTCAATCTTGCGAGCGTACTTTATAATAAGACCTCCGGCGGCGTGAAGCTCTGCGCCGTGGGCGTACTGGGCGTGCTGTATATCACGGAGTTCAACGGCGAGACCGTGCAGTCTCTCGCCGATCTCAAGGGAAAAACGGTCTACGCGACCGGCAAGGGCAGCACGCCGGAATATTTCCTGCGGTATCTGCTCGCCGAGAACGGGCTTGATCTCGACACCGACGTGACCGTGGAATGGAAGAGCGAGCCGAGCGAGGTCGTCGCGCTCATCAAGGCCGAAAACGGCGGCATTGCGATGCTGCCGCAGCCCTATGTCACCGCCGCTGCCGCGCAGCTCGGCGAGGGCTTCCGCACCGCGGTGAGCCTTTCCGAGGCGTGGGATGCGCTCGATAACGGCAGCCGCTGCGTGACGGCGGGTGTCGTTGTCCGCGCCGAATTTGCCGAGGCGCACCCCGAGGCAGTCGAGGCGTTCCTTGCGGAGATGGCGGAGAGCGTCGATTGGGTCAACGCCGATCCCGCGGATGCCGGCGAGATCTGCGGCGCGCTCAACATCGTCAAGGCGCCCATTGCGGCGAAAGCCATCCCGAACTGCAATCTGGTGTGTCTGACCGGCGAGGAAATGATCTCCGCGGCCACCGGCACGCTGGAAACGCTCTTCGCGCTCAACCCTTCCGCCGTCGGCGGCGCGCTGCCGGGCGAGGACTTCTGGTTCGGTGCGTAAGGGCGCGAAAAAATTCAGCTCCGACAGCGCCGCGGCGAGATTTTTCGCCGCGGCTCTCGCACTTTGCGTCTGGCAGGCGGGCGCCATGGCGCTCGGGAACGATCTGCTGCTCGTAACGCCCATTGCCGTCGCGCGGCGGCTCGGTGAGCTTATCGTAACGGCGGACTTCCGGGCGACGCTCGGCTTCACGTTTTCGCGCATTTCGCTCGGCTTTCTGCTCGCGCTCGCGCTCGCGGGGATCCTCGCGGCGCTCTCCGCCGCCGTGCCGTTTATCGAAACACTGCTGCGGCCCTACGTCGCGGCGATCCAGTCGGTGCCGGTCGCGTCGTTCATCGTGATCGCCTTTCTGTGGCTCTCGGCGCGGCGGCTTTCGACGTTTATCGCCTTTTTGATGGTCTTTCCGGTATTGTATACAAATCTGCTGCAGGGTATCCGCGCCGCCGACCGAAACCTTCTGGAAATGGCGGACGTGTTCCGTCTCTCTCCGGGCCGGCGCGTCCGGTGCATTTTCCTTCCGGCGCTGCGCCCCGCCCTGTTCGCGGGCTGCCGCGTCGCGCTCGGGCTCTGCTGGAAAGCGGGCGTCGCGGCGGAGGTCATCGGCGTTGTGGCGCGAAGCGTCGGCGGCAAGCTCTACGACGCCAAAGCGTATCTGGAGATCGCCGATCTTTTCGCGTGGACGGTCGTGATCGTCGCGGTGAGCGCTCTTTTTGAGCGCGTATTTCTCTTTCTTCTCGGCAAAATCTTTGACGCTCTGGAGCACGCGGTATGACGAACGCCATTTTGATAACAAATCTTTCAAAAAGCTACGGCGAAACGGTCGTTTTCCGCAATTTTTCGGCCAGGCTCCCGCTCGGCGAAACGACCGTCATCACCGGCGTTTCCGGCGGCGGGAAAACGACGCTGCTGCGGCTCATCCTCGGTCTTGAAACGCCGGACGGAGGCGAGATCGCCGGTGTTCCGGCGCGCCGCGCCGCGGTATTTCAGGAGGATCGGCTCTGCCCGCAGCTCACGGTGCTCGAAAACGTTCTGCTCACCGCCGGACGGAAAAAGGAGGGCGAGGCGCGCGATCTACTGGCGCGGCTCGGCCTTGGCGCGAGTCTCGCCGTTCCCGCCGCGGAGCTCTCCGGCGGGATGCGGCGGCGGTGCGCGCTCGCGCGCGCTCTCTGCGCGGAGTTTGATCTGCTTGTGCTCGATGAGCCGTTCAAGGGGCTGGACGAGGCAAACCGCCGCGCCGCCATGGACGCGGTGTGCGCCGTCTCCGATGACAAAACCGTTTTACTTGTCACCCACGACGCCGCCGAAGCCGAATTTTTCGGCGGAAACCGGCTTTCTGTCCCTTGACAGCGCGACGTTTCCACGATAGAATACAGGCACTCCGAGGGGGAGTAGTCTGCCGCCATGCGCGGCTGCAAGTCAACAGTACTCGGCGGGTCTCCCGCCTGGTTTGCATGAAATGACCAGACCCGCGGACAGAACCGTGTTATCGCTTCTGTCCGCGGGTCTTTTCATCATTTGAAAAACACATCCGAACATTCATCAAGGAGGGGTTTTCTTTGAGATTCTATTGCGAAGAAGCCGAAGCCGTACTGCGCGACGTGGACAGCACATCCGAAGGTCTCACGAGCGCCGAGGCGGAAAAACGTCTCGCGGCCTACGGCAAAAACAAGCTGGCCGAGGGCAAGAAGGACTCGCTCATCAAGCGGTTCTTCCAGCAGATGGGCGACCCGATGATCATCATCCTGCTCGTCGCCGCGGCGATCAGCGGCGTGCTGGCCGTTGTGCAGGGCGAGAGCTTTGCCGACGTCATCATCATCCTCGCCGTCGTCATCATCAACGCGGTGCTCGGCGTCTATCAGGAGAGCAAGGCGGAAAAGGCCATTGAAGCCCTGCAGCAGATGTCCGCCGCCACATCCAAGGTGCTGCGCGACGGGAAGATGGTCACCATCCACAGCGAGGATCTCGTCGTGGGCGACGTGGTGATCCTCGAGGCCGGCGACGCGATCCCGGCGGACGGCCGCATTCTCACGAGCGCCAGCATGAAGATCGAGGAAGCCGCCCTCACCGGCGAGAGCGTCCCCGTGAGCAAGTTTATCGACATCATCAACCTTGCGCCCGACACGAAGGATGTCCCGCTCGGCGACCGCAAGAACATGGTGTATATGGGCTCCACGGTCGTTTACGGCCGCGGCACCGCCGTCATCACCGCCACCGGCATGGACACCGAGATGGGCAAGATCGCGGACGCCCTCTCCAATGCCGAGCAGGGCCAGACCCCGCTGCAGATCAAGCTCAGCCAGCTCTCGAAGATCCTCACCTGGCTCGTGCTCGGCATCTGCGTCATCATTTTCGCGGTGCAGCTCCTGCGCGCGGGCGGCTTCAGCTTTGAAGTCATTCTCAACTCCTTTATGATCGCGGTCTCGCTCGCCGTGGCTGCCATCCCGGAGGGGCTCGCCGCGGTCGTTACGGTCGTTCTTTCCATCGGCGTTACGAACATGTCCCGCCGCAACGCGATCATCCGCCGTTTGACGGCGGTCGAAACGCTCGGCTGCGCGCAGATCATCTGCTCGGACAAGACCGGCACGCTCACGCAGAACCGCATGACCGTCACCGACACATGGACGGACGACCCCGTCCTGCTCGCCAAGGCCATGGCGCTCTGCAGCGACGCGAAGCGAGGTCTCGGCATGCACTCCGCCGAGGGCGAGCCGACGGAGGCCGCGCTCGTCAACCACGCGCACGATCTCCGGCTCTACAAGGATGAGCTGGACGAGAAATTCCCCCGCATCGGCGAAGCGCCGTTCGATTCCGGCCGTAAAATGATGTCCACCGTCCACAACGAGAACGGCAGGACCGTGCAGTATACCAAGGGCGCGACGGAAATGCTGCTCGAGCGCTGCTCCGGCTACTGGTACGAGGGCAAGATCCTCCCGATCACGGAGGAATATAAGGAGAACGTCCGCCGCCATGCCAAGGAGTTTGCCGACCGCGCGCTGCGCGTTCTCGGCGCGGCGTTCCGCCCCTGGGACGGCGTTCCGGCGGATTATGAGGCCGAAACGCTTGAGCACGATCTCGTGTTCATCGGCTTCCTCGGCATGATCGACCCCTGCCGCCCGGAGGTCTACGGCGCGATCCGCGAATGCCGCGAGGCCGGCATCCGCCCGATCATGATCACCGGCGACCACATCGACACCGCCGTCGCCATCGCGCGCGATCTCGGCATTCTCACGGACGATACCCGCGCCATCACCGGCTCGCAGCTCAGCGAGATGAGCGACGAGGAGTTCGCGAAGGTCTTTAAGGAAATTTCCGTTTACGCCCGCGTACAGCCCGAGCACAAAACGCGCATCGTCAACGCCTGGCGCAACGCCGGGTACGTCACCGCCATGACCGGCGACGGCGTGAACGACGCGCCCTCCATCAAGTCCGCCGACATCGGCGTCGGCATGGGCATCACCGGTACGGACGTGACGAAAAACGTGGCTGACATGGTGCTCGCGGACGATAACTTCGCCACGATCGTCGGCGCGGTCGAGGAAGGCCGCCGCATTTACGACAACATCCGCAAGGCCATCCAGTTCCTGCTCGGCTCGAACATGAGCGAGGTCATCAGCATCTTCGTCGCCACGCTCCTGGGCTTCACGATCCTCGAGCCGGTGCACCTGCTCTGGATCAACCTTGTGACCGACTGCTTCCCGGCGCTCGCGCTCGGCATGGAAAACGCCGAGAAGGATATCATGCAGCGCCGTCCGCGCAGCGCGAAGGCCGGCATCTTCGCCGGCGGCATGGGCGGGGATATCGCCTATCAGGGTCTGATGGTATCGGTGCTCGTGCTCGCTTCCTATTTCATCGGCCACTTCATGGAATCCGGTGTGTGGGAGATCCCGGCAAACGGCCTGAGCCCCGACGGCACGACCATGGCGTTTCTCACCATGTCCATGGCGGAAATTTTCCACAGCCTGAACATGCGCTCGCAGCGCGGCAGTCTCTTCACGATGGGTTCGCGCAACTGGGCGCTGCTCGTCTCGTCTTTCGCGGCGCTGCTTCTGACGACGCTCGTGTGCGAGGTGCCGTTCATCGCCGCGGCGTTCGATTTCACCAGTGTGGAATTTAATGAGTATATCATCGCTATCGGCATGGGTTTCCTCGTTATCCCGATCGTGGAGATCGTGAAATTCTTCCAGCGTCTCGCGGCAAAGAAGAAAGTCGGACAGAATTAACAATTTGTCTATGCAAATTCCTTTTTGTGTGGTATAATATGCTCACAACCACGAAAGGAGTTGGATGGAATGAAATTCACCATCACGGGCAAGAAGCTGGAAGTCAGCGAGGAACTCCGCGCCTACGCCGAGAAAAAGGTCGGCAAGATCGAACGCCTTTTCCGCAGCGGGGACAGCGAAGCCTTCATCACCTTCAGCCGCGAACGCGGTCGCTACACCGCCGAGGTCACTCTCAAAAACAACGGTATGTTCTACCGGGTGAGCGAGACGACCGGGGATATGTTCGCGTCCATTGACTCCGCCTGCGCGTCCATCGAGCGCCAGATCCGCAAGAACAAGACCCGTCTTGAGAAGAAGCTCAAGGCCGGCCCGATCGAGTGGACGGATACCGGTGTCGGCCCCGTGGACGAAGAAGAGGAAAGCGGCGATTTCACCATCGTCCGCACCAAGCGCTTCTCCATCAAGCCGATGACGCCGCAGGAGGCCATCCTGCAGATGAACCTGCTGGAGCATGAGTTCTATGCCTTCCTCAACAGCGAAGACGCGGATGCCTTTTCGGTCGTCTACCGCCGCAAGAACGGCGGCTACGGCCTGATCTCCGATACGGAGGAATAAACCGAATATACGCAAAAAGGCAGGGGCAAACGCCCCTGCCTTTTTTATGTAGAAAAGCCCCTTCCGCCGCGGCGGAAGGGGTGTCGTTTGACGAAGCTCTCCCCCGCCGGAACCATCCCGCGGGGGAGAAAGCTTTATTTCAAATGCTTCTCCATATAGAAGAGCCCGTCGTCCTTCCGGCGGACGCGGTAGCCGTCCATATAGGTGTAGCCCATCTTTTCATAAAAGCCAAGCGCCGCCGTGGTGGGGATGAGCCAGGCGCGGCTGCACTGCGTATAGAGCTCATCGGCTTCCAGCGCGTGAAAAAGCATGGTGCCGTATCCCTTTCCGATGGTCTCCGGCGTGAGGAACAGTCCGTAGATCAGGCACTCGTCCTCGCCGGTCTTGCGGACGCCGCCCATGCCGAGGAGCGCTTCGCCGTCGCAGAGCACATAGGTGTGTCCGGTCTCGGAAAAGCCAAGGATCGCCTCGGGGCGGTATTTCTCCACGAGCAGGGGGATCCATGGCTCCTCCTCCGGCGCGGTGTGTTTGCTGTTATATTCCAGCAGCGTCCGCGCCGCCAGACGGCTGAGCGCAGCTTCCTCTCCGGGAACAAACCGGCGTATCTCCATAACCCCGTCCTCCTGATAATGATCTGCCAACGCTATATTACCCGTCTCCGCCCGTCTTCGCAAGTCCTTTGCGGTGAACCGGCAGTCAGCCGGAAACGGTAAAGCCCTCGGCCCAGTTCCGACGGCCGACAGGGCAGCGGTTCACGATCTCCTCCGCGATAATCCCGCGGGTATGGACCAGCGCGGTGTTCTCCGTACAGTACTGCGCAACGGCGCTTTCGGCGTCGCTCTCCGCGCCGAAGAGCCCCAGTTCGGCGGAAACTTCAAATTCGTAATCCGCCGAATGAAGATACACCAGCGCCTCAAAAACCATGCCGCCGGAAACTTCCCCGTACACCGGCCTTCGCCGGACGGAGAAGGCGTCCGGAGCATCGCGGAATCCGGGCTGCGTTTTGTAATACCGCACGGCCTCTTCGGCGCTTTCAGTGGAAGCAAACAGGCCCAGTCCCTTCGGACTGTATACCGGCTCCCCGCCGGAGCGGAAGAACAGGTGCGTCAATTCGTATACGGTCATGATTTTTCCTTTCGGCATATCCGCCGCTGCAATAAAAAGCTACAGGCAGCCGCGCAGGTGCCGCCGTTTTTTCCTCAAACCGGAGATGCAGCAAAGGCCCCCTCGGGCGAGGGGGCCTTTTGGTCAGAGTTTTTCGACAGCGTCAGCCATGCCGTCGAGCCAGTCGCCGGAGAAGACCTCCATGAGACCGCCGTCGGAGCAGGCGGCGAGACGCGGATCGATCGGGAGCTTGGCAACGTTGGGAATGCCGTGCAGCGCCGCAAGACCGTCGGCACGGCTCGCGCCGAAGATCTCATGCTTCACGCCGCAGTCCGGGCAGACGTAATACGACATGTTCTCCACGAGACCGACGACGTTTTTCTTCATCATCGCGGCCATGTTGACCGCCTTTTCCACGATCATGCCGACGAGCTCCTGCGGGCTCGCCACGACGATCACGCCGTCCACCGGCAGCGACTGGAACACCGTCAGCGGCACGTCGCCCGTTCCGGGAGGCATATCGACGAACATATAGTCCACATCGCCCCAGTGCACATCCGTCCAGAACTGGTTGACGACGCCCGCGATCACCGGACCGCGCCAGAGCACCGGCTCCGTTTCCTTTTCGAGCAGGAGGTTGATGCTCATCACCTTGATGCCGGTGTGGGATTCGAGCGGCTCAATGCCGTTTTCGCTCTGGAAGCAGTTGCCGTGGATGTTGAACGCCTTCGGAATGGAGGGGCCGGTGATGTCGGCGTCGAGAATGGCGGTCTTGTAGCCGCGGCGCTGCATGAGCACCGCGAGCATCGACGTGACCATCGACTTGCCGACGCCGCCCTTGCCGCTCACCACGGCGATGACCTTGCCGACGCGGGAGGCGCTGTTCAGCGGCTGAAGAAGGCTCTGCGGTTCGGTGCGCTCGCCGCAGGACGAGCCGCAGGACGAACAATCGTGCGTGCATTCACTCATAGGGTAAAAATCTCCTTGGATATGATAATGTGTGGTTTACAGCCCCAGCAGGGCGGAGGCGATGGAAAAATAGATCAGCAGGGACAGAACGTCCACGATCGTCGTGATGAACGGGCTTGCCATGACCGCGGGGTCAAACCCCAGCTTTTCCGCGAGGATCGGCAGCGAGCAGCCGACGAGCTTTGCGATGAACACGACGCACACGAGCGTCAGACACACGACCGCCGCGACGAGCGCGGTGACGCCGTTGTGGAGCAGCAGGTTGTCCACGAGCATCATTTTGGCAAAATTCGCGCCCGCGAGACACACGCCGCAGAGGACACTCACGCGGATCTCCTTCCAGATGACCGCCCAGAGATCGGAAAACTCGATCTCGCCGAGCGCGAGACCGCGGATGACGGCGACGGACGCCTGCGTGCCGCTGTTGCCGCCTGTGCCGGAGAGCATCGGAATGAACGACGAGAGCACAAGGCATGCTGCGAGCTGGTTTTGGAAATGGTTGATGATGAGCCCTGTGAACGTGGCCGAGAGCATGAGGATGAGAAGCCACGGGATACGCGCTTTCCATGTTTCGAGCACGCTCGTATAGAGATACGGCCGCTCCGAGGGCGCCATACCGGCCATCTTTTCAATGTCCTCGGTGGCCTCTTCTTCCATAACGTCGATGGCGTCGTCTACGGTGACGATGCCGACGAGCCGGTTTTCGGTGTCCACGACCGGGAGGGCGTTGAAGTTGTATTTGGAGAACATCTGCGCGACGGTCTCCTGGTCCTCGGACGTCGTGACGGAAATGACGTTCGGCTCCATGATGTCCTCGATCACGTCGTCATCGTCCGAGAGGATGAGCGTGCGAAGCGAGAGCGCGCCGATGAGCCGGCCCTTGTCGATCACATAGCAGGTGTTGATCGTTTCCTTATCGACGCCGGTGCGCTTGATGCGCTTGGTCGCCTCCTCCACGGTCATCTGCGGGCGGAGGGAGACGAACTCCGTCGTCATGATGCTGCCGGCGCTGTCCTCCGGATAGCGCAGGATCTCGTTGATCATCCGGCGCATGTCGGGGTCGGCCTGCCGGAGAATGCGCTTTACGACGTTCGCGGGCATCTCCTCGACGAGATCGACCGCGTCGTCCACATACAGCTCGTCCACGACCTCTTTGAGTTCGGTGTCCGAAAAGCCGCGGATGAGCAGCTCCTGCTGCTCGGGCTGCATTTCGACGAATGTTTCCGCCGCCAGCTCCTTCGGCAGCAGCCGGAAAAGGAGCGGCAGGGCAAGCTCATCCGTCTCTTCAAAAACCGCCGCCACGTCCGCCGGGTTCATCGTTACGAGAATGTCCCGGAGCGTGGCGTATTTCTTCCCCTCGATCAGCGCGGAGAGCGTGCTTTCGAGAGTGACGGTAGTCTCTGCCATCGGGTCTTACCTCCTTGGATATTTATGGGGAGCTAAGACACAGGAGGGCGGATTATGCGCCGGCGGCCACAGATGCCGGCGGTGTTTCCATCGACAATCGACCCTCGCCTGTGCCGCTGGTACTGTGACCGGATTCCATGACCTTCACCTCACATAAAACAAAATAAACTTGCCGGAGCTTTTAACTTATATATTATATGCCCAAATGCGCCGCAAGTCAAACCGAAACGGGCGTTAATTTCCGCTTTTGCCGTCGATTTCCGGCGGTTCGGCGCGCTCGATCTTTTTGATCTGCTTTTCGTATTTGGTCCGCGCGCCCATCACCTCGCGCCCGCAGCCCGTGCAGCGGAGCTTAAAGTCCGCGCCGATGCGCAGCACCTCCCACCGGCACGCGCCGCAGGGGTGATTTTTTTTCAGTACAAGAATGTCTCCGACACGGATATCCATACATATTTTCCTCCAAACTGGGAAATATCCCCATAGGGGGTGATCCAATGCATACACAGCAGCTCACGGCGCGGTTTCCGACCGGGGATGAGATGAACGCCGCGCTTGCCGACCTTCGCCGCAGCGGGGCCGTGTGCCACACCGGGGCGATCCCGTACGACGGGATAGGGCCGTCGCCGGTGCTCCGTTTCTCGGTGCGCGAAGCGGACCTTTGTCTGGCGAAGGCCATCATACGGCATGCCGGCGGACGAGTTTAGTCAAGGCAAAAGGCGGAGGGCGCGCCGTAAACCCCTCAGTCAGCCTAACGGCTGCCAGCTCCCCTGTTAGGGGAGCCAAGTTCGTTGTCGGGAAACCGGCTTGCCTCCCCTAATAGGGGAGGTGGCAAAACCGGAGGTTTTGACGGAAGGGTTTTGCGGCAAGGCAATTCCCCGGCCCCCTTTGCTCAAGGGGGCCTTTTTTATTTCTTGATCAGCTCCCAATAGGCTTTTGCGGCCTGCTCGGTCTTGTTGTCGCCGTATTCGTAGTAATGCGCGTTTTTGAGCGAGTCGGGCAGATACTGCTGCCGCACCCAGTGGCCGGGATAATTATGCGGGTATTTGTACCCCTGCTCGCGCTCAAAGCCCGTGCCGTCGGCGTGGACATTCTGCATCTCGCGCGGGATGTTGCCGCTCTTCCCGGCGCGCACGTCGGCGCGGGCCGCGTTGATCGCGGCGACGACGCTGTTCGATTTCGGCGCCGTGGCGAGCAGAATGCACGCCTGCGCGAGCGGGAGCTGCGCCTCCGGCAAGCCGAGCTGCAGGGCGTTATCCACGCACGCCTTCACGATGCTCACCGCCTGCGGGTACGCCATGCCGATGTCCTCGCTCGCCGAGCAGAGGATGCGGCGGCACGCGCCGGGCAGATCCCCGGCCTCGAGCAGCCGCGCAAGATAGTGCAGCGCTGCGTCCGGATCGGAGCCGCGCAGCGATTTCATCAGCGCGGAGACAACGTCGTAGTGCTCGTCGCCCTCGCGGTCGTAGCGCATGGCGCTCCGCTGCGTCACGGCGCGCGCGTCGTCCGGCGAGAGCACGACCTTCCCGTCGATGCGCGGCGCGGCGGTGAACAGAAGCTCCACGGCGTTGAGCGCCTTGCGCACATCGCCGCCGCAGCCCTGCGCCACGAGCGACACGACCTCGTCCGGGCAGTCGGCCTCGACGCCCTCCCGCTCGGAGAGCAGCCGCACGGCCCGGCGCACCGCGCCCTCCACGTCGCGCGCCGAGATCGCCTTGAATTCAAATACCGTGCTGCGCGAGAGGACGGCGTTGTATACATAGAAGTACGGGTTCTCCGTTGTGGACGCAATGAGCGTGATCGAGCCGTTCTCGATAAACTCCAGCAGGCTCTGCTGCTGCTTTTTATTGAAGTACTGGATCTCGTCGAGATACAGAAGAATGCCGTTCGGCGCGAGCATGGTGTCCAGCTCGTCGATGATCGCGCGGATATCCGCAAGCCCCGCGGTCGTGGCGTTGAGCTTTCGCAGCGTGCGGTTCGTCTTTTCCGCGATGATGCGCGCGACGGTCGTTTTGCCCGTGCCGGACGGGCCGTAAAAGATCATGTTCGGGATATCGCCGCTCTCGATAATGCGGCGCAGCAGCCCGCCCTTGCCGAGAATGTGGTTCTGGCCGACGACGTCGTCCAGCTCCGTCGGGCGCAGCTCGTCCGCCAGCGGGCGGTATTTTTTCTCCGGCAATCGGAACGCCTCCTTTGAAATATGCGATATTTTAATTATACCGTTTTTCCTCCGTCAAAACAACCGCGAATCTTGTCACGGGGCGCGGAAACGTGGTAGAATCGCGGCGAGGTGATTCTCATGCGGACAAAAGAACAGATCGATGGAATTCTCGCCGCGCTCGAGCGCGAATACCCGATGGCGGACTGCACGCTCACCGAGCGGGACGCCTGGCGACTGCTCGTGCAGGTGCGGCACGCCGCGCAGTGCACCGATGCGCGCGTGAATCTCGTCACGCCCGCGCTCTTCGCGCGCTTCCCGACCGTGGAGGCCATGGCGGCGGCGGACATCGGCGAGGTCGAAGAGCTCATCCGCTCCTGCGGCTTTTACCACGGCAAGGCGCGCGATCTCGTCTGGCAGGCGCAGCGCATCACGGAGGTCTACGGCGGCAAGGTGCCGGACAATATGGACGATCTCCTGACGCTCCCCGGCGTGGGGCGCAAGAGCGCCAATCTCATTCTCGGCGACGTGTTCCGTCAGCCCGGCGCGGTCGTGGTGGACACGCACTGCATCCGTCTCTCGAACCGTCTGGGTCTCGTCGATAACGACAAGGACCCCGTGCGCATCGAAAAGGCGCTGCGCGCCGTCCTCCCGCCGGAGAAATCGAACGATTTCTGCCACCGGCTCGTGCTGCACGGACGTGCCGTGTGCACCGCGCGTAAGCCACTCTGTGATATTTGTTGCTGTGCGGCGTACTGTAAAACGTTAAATCGATAAAATTTTCTATTGCATTTCCCGCATACGCGGCGTATAATCCTCATATTATTTTTTGAGATACCGCGGGAAAAAGAGGGGAAATGCAATATGACGATTTATGACCACTGGCTGTACCGGCTTCTGACGGGGCCGCTGAACAACGTGGCATGGCTGTACATCCTGCTGCCGTGCGTGTTCGCCGGGGGTATTTATCTGACCGTTGGTAGCGGAGCGGTGCAGTTCCGGCGCTTCGGTTACGCGATGAAAAACACCGCCGGAAAGCTCTTCAAAAAGCAGGAGACGGCGCACGGAGCCATCACGCCGCTGCAGGCCGTAACGACAGCGCTCGCCGCGACCGTCGGCACGGGCAACATCGTCGGCACGTCGCAGGCGATCGCCATGGGCGGCTACGGCGCGGTGTTCTGGCTGTGGATGGCGGCGTTGCTCGGCATGGTCATCAAGTATTCGGAAGTCCTTCTGGCCGTCAAATACCGCGAGCGCGACGCGCGCGGCGACTGGGTCGGCGGCCCGATGTACTATATCAAAAACGGCATGGGCGATAAGTGGAAGTGGCTCGCCGGGGCGTTCAGCGTGCTGGCGGCGCTCGCGGCGTTCGGCATCGGCAACATGTCGCAGGCCAACTCCATCGTCGGCTCGGTGACGGACGCGGTGTGTGCCGTGAACCCCGATTTCGGCGGCCAGGCGGCGCTGCGCTGGGGGCTCGGCATCGGACTTGCGCTGCTCACGGCGCTCGTGCTCTTCGGCGGCATCAAGCGCATCGGCGCTGTTACGGAAAAACTCATTCCGTTTATGAGCGTGGCGTACATCCTTATGACGCTCATCGTCATTTTCGGCAACCTCGGCGGCGTCGGCCGGGCGTTCAAGGAGATCTTCTCCGCGGCGTTCGCGCCCCGCGCCATTCTCGGCGGCGCGGCGGGCATCACGATCCGTCAGGCGGTCGTCTGGGGATTGCGCCGGAGCGCCTTCTCCAACGAGGCCGGTCTCGGCTCCGCGCCGATCGCGCACGCCGCCGCGCACTGCGACGGCCCGGTCGAGCAGGGCATTTACGGCATTTTCGAGGTGTTCATGGACACCATCGTTATCTGCACGCTCACCGCGCTCACGATCATCATCAGCGGCGTGGACGTGACGTTCGGCGTAAAGCCCGGCAGCGCGCTCATCACGGCGGCGTTCGGCACGGTGTTCAACGGCACGTTCTCCTCGGTGTTCATCGCCGTGGCGCTCACGCTCTTTGCGTATTCAACGATCCTCGGCTGGTCGCTTTACGGCTCGCGCTGCGTGCAGTACCTGCTGGGTCTCCGCGCCGCGAAGGTCTATCAGTTCGTTTTCATTATCATGATCGTCGTCGGCAGCGTCTCCTCGCTCGACTTTGTCTGGAACATCGCCGACACGCTCAACGGTCTCATGGCGATCCCGAACTTCATCGCGCTCTTCGCGCTCAGCCCCGTGATATTCAAGATCACCAGGGAATATTTCCGCGGCGTCGATCTCGCGAGCGCCAAACACGAATAAAAAAGCAACATCCCGCCTCCATCGGAGACGGGATGTTTTGTATACGAAGGGGAAAGCGTCGATTAACAAGAGCACACACGTCGGACAGCCAGTCTTTTCGGTGCTTTTTGCCCTTTTCTCCTTGGCGGGCGACAGCCCGCATGCGTCCAAAAGAACAAAAATCCCTCGAAAATCCAAGGCTGTCCGATGCGAAGCAGTTCTGCCGGAGCAGAAATGCTCGCAGACAAGGAAAAGGCCGCAGAGAATACTTTGGGGCTTTGACGCAGTATGAGGGCATTTCCGCCCGGCAGAACCGCGTGTGCCCTTGTCAATCGACGCAAACCCTTCCGTCAAAAACTTCGTTTTTGCCACCTGGGGAGGCAAGATAGTTTTCTGCAAACCGGCTTGGCTCCCCTAATAGGGGAGCTGTCGCGGCACAGCCGTGACTGAGGGGTTGCCTCCCTTGTGTAAAGGGAGGTGGGTTTTGCCGCAGGCAAAAGCCGGAGGGATTGTCGATTTCCGAAGACTACAATCCCTCAGTCAGCTTCGCTGACAGCCCCCTTTACACAAGGGGGCCTTAAAAGCGTTTTAGGATTTTGCTTCGCCCTCGGTCTTGGGCCGGGGCTTTCTGCGGCGGTGGTTATTGCGGCGGGGCTTGTCGGCGCGTTCGGGCTTGTCCCCGGCGGGGGCTGGCGCGGCGCTCACCGGCGGCTTTTCACCGCCGCGGCGCGCGCTGCGGTTTTCCCCGGCGGGCTTTTTCTCGCTGCGCTCCGGCTTCTTTTCCGCGCGCTCGGAGCGTTCGGGTCTTTCGGCGCGTTCCGGACGCTCGGCTCTTTCGGCGCGCTCGGCATTCGCGCCGCCGCGCTTCCGGCGGCGGGAGCGGCTGCTTTTCTTCTCGCCGGAGGGCTTCTCCGCGCTCTGCGGCGCGGCGGACGCGGTGCACACGTCCTCCACGATCATCGACGGCATGATCCAGCCGTTCGTCTCCGGCTCGGCGTTCTCTTCCTTGACCTTTTTGGGCTTGTTGCGGAGAAGGTCGGGCAGGGGCTGACCCTCCGCCGGGCGGCCGCCGGGGATCTCGGCGATCTCGTCGGCATCGTAGGTGCGGATCTGCGCTTCGCCCGGGCCGTCCAGCTTTACCTTGACGTTCTGGCGCAGGAGATTGACGAGCGTGACGCTGCCGTAGCCGTCCTCGGTCTGGACGAACGCGCCGTTTTTCGGCACGTGCTTCAAAAGGTCCTCATACGCCTCCTGCTCATAGCGCAGGCAGCACATCAGCCGCCCGCACGTGCCGGAGATCTTCACCGGGTTGAGCGACATCGACTGCGTTTTCGCCATTTTGGTGCTGACGGGCTGGAAGTCGTCGAGGAACTGGTGGCAGCAGAAGGGTCGCCCGCAGATGCCGAGACCGCCGAGCATCTTCGCCTCGTCCCGCACGCCGATCTGCCGCAGCTCGATGCGCGTGCGGAACACGCCCGCAAGGTCCTTTACGAGCTCGCGGAAGTCCACGCGCCCGTCGGCGGTGAAGAAGAAGAGAATTTTATTCCCCTCAAACGAGCACTCGACGTCCACGAGCTTCATTTCGAGCTTGTGCTTTTCGATGAGCTCCCGGCAGATGCCGAGCGCTTCCTTTTCGCGCTTGCGGTTGAGCTCCGCGATGCGCAGATCGTCCGGCGTGGCGCGGCGCACGACGGGACGCAGCGGCTGCACGCAGTCGTCGTCCCCGACCATGTGATTTCCCTTGACGCACTCGCCAAGCTCCATGCCCTTGGACGTTTCCACGACGAGCGTGTCGCCCGTCCTCGCGGTCACGCCGGCGGGGTCGAAATAGTACGTCTTGCCGCGGCCGCGGAATTTTATGCTGATTACTTCTGTCACGGAATTTTCCTCATTTCCTGATGTGTGAGCGCCGGAGGTCATTTGCCGTCCGGCAGATAGGTGGATAGATAACCGGTCACGTGCTTCGGGCCGACATTCAGCCGGAGATATTCCTCCGCGCGGTGGAGAAACGCTTCGAGCGCGAGAAGCTCCCGCCGGTCGGAAACGAGCTTCACGGCGAGCTCCTCCGCCGCGGTAACGACCTCGAGAAGCTGCGCGTTATCGAGCTTTTCCATCGCCGTGCAGCAGCGCAGAAGCTCCGCGCGGTCGAGCCGCGCTTCAAGATAGCCGCGGGCGCGCTCATTCTCCGGCGCGGCAGTCCCGCCCGCGAGCCGGATCTCGCCGCAGCGCGACTGCACCGTTTCGAGCAGCTTTTCGCGGCTTTCGGCGCAGAGAAGGAACATGACGCCGCGCGGCGGCTCTTCGAGCAGCTTCAGGAAAGCATTCTGCGCGGCGATGTTCATCGTGTCCGCTTCGGGAAAGATGTATACCTTGCCGTCGGCCTCGTTCGGCAGCACGGCGGCGTCCACGGCGAGCGCGCGGATCTGATCGACGGTGATCTCGCGCCGCAGCTTGCCGGACTTGTCCGCCGCGCGCTCGACGAGCGCCACGTCCGGATGGATGCCGGGGAACGCGCCCTGGAACACCTTGCGGCAGTGGCGGCAGGCGCGGCAGGGCTTCGCGCCGCTGCTTTCGCAGAGCGCCGCCGCCGCCATTTCCCGCGCGCGAGAGCGCGCCGCGTCTCCGTCGCCGGAGATTATATACGAATGCATCATCTTTTCCATATCGATTCAGTATACCATACACATTTTTAGTTTGACAAGCGTTTGCGAATTGAATACTATGGAAAAAACATCGTGAGGGGGGAGAATATGCGAGCCGCTATCTGCGACGACCGCGCCGAGGACGCACAGCTCGTCGCGCAGTATGTCCGCGAATGGGGCGAGAGCTGGGAAGAGAGCGTCGCGCTCGAGATGTTCCCCTCCGCCGAGGCGTTCCTCTTCGCCTATGACGAGGACAAGAATTTTGACCTTCTGCTGCTCGATGTCGAGATGGGCGGCATGGACGGCGTGACGATGGCCAGGCGCGTCCGCGCGGAGAACACCGCCGTGCAGATCGTTTTCATCACCGGCTACACGGACTACATCGCCGAGGGGTACGACGTGGCGGCGCTGCACTATCTCGTAAAGCCCGTCCGCGAGGAAAAGCTCTTCGAGGTGCTCGACCGCGCCGCGGCGAAGCTGCGCAGCGACAGCCGCGCGCTCACGCTCGAGTGCGGCGGCGAGATCTTCCGCGTGCCGCTTTATGAGATCCGCTATCTCGATGTGGAGAAAAACTACACGACCGTCCACGCGAAGCGGGATTATACGGTGAAGAAAACGCTCGGCGCGCTCTCGGACGAGCTGGACGAACGGTTCTTCCGCATCGGGCGCGCGGCGATCGTGAATCTTTCGTACATCCGCCGCGTGACGAAAACGGACGCGATTTTATCCGACGGCGCGGCCATCCCGCTCCCGCGCGGCGCTTACGAAGCGCTCAACCGCGCCATTATCGCGTATCATTGAGAGGTGAGAGCATGAGCCTTTTTTCCCGCCGCGTCGATAAGCAGCTCGAAGCCACCAGCGCGAGCTGGTGGACACGCATTATTTATAAAGAGGTGGAGAACATGTACCGCCAGATCCGCGGCTGGCGGCACGACTACCGGAATCATATTCAGGTGCTCAAGGCGTTCGCCGCCAAGGGCGATATGGACGCCATCCGCGCCTATCTCGACGAGCTGGACACCGATCTGAACACCGTGGACACCGTCGTCAAAACCGGCAATGCCATGGCGGACGCCATTTTGAACAGCAAAATATCCCTCGCCAAATCGCGCGGCATCACGGTGCAGGCCGACGCGCACATCCCCGTAAAGCTCAAAATGTCGGAGCTCGATCTCTGCTGCATTCTCGGCAATCTCTTTGATAATGCCATTGAAGCGAGCATGGCTCTGCCGGAAAAGGACCGGCTCATCCGCGTGTACATGGACATGAAGGGCACGCAGCTTTATATCTCCTTCACAAACTTCACCGCCGGAAAGAAGCTCGAAAAGACCGGCGGGCGCTTCCGCACCACGAAGGGCGAGGGGCACGGCTTCGGTCTCGTGCGCATCGACGATATCGTCGCGCGGCTGGACGGGTATCTCTCCCGCAACAGCGAGGACGGCGCATTCACGACCGAGATACTGCTCCCGCAGGTGTGAGCGAAACGGTTCATCCCCGAAAATAAGCCATTCGTCCCCGGTCTGCGCCGGGGACGAAGTTTTATGATAGTGTTATCCTCGCAAAGAAGAGGTGGTTTCGATGAAAGAAAAAACGAAAAAGCCGCGCTACCGTCTGGGGCAGAACATGCTCTGGATGCTGCGGCAGGCGCACGCGGCGCACCGGGACGATGTGCCGGTATTCGCTGTCATAAAAGCGCTCGCCATGGCGGGCACGGGCATTTCGGGTCTCCTGCTCGCGCCGGAGATCGTCCGCTGCGTAGAGGAAGGGGCGGGCTTTTCGCGTATTCTCGCGACGATCGCCGTGCTCGCCGGGGTGCTGCTCGTGTGTTCGGCGGTCAGCGCCTATCTGGAGCACGCGCCGATGTTCGCGCGAGTCGATGTGCGCCTTGCGCTCATCCGCAAGATCCATTATAAGACCTGCGTGATGTCCTATCCGCTCTCCGAGGACCCGGAAGTTCTCAAGCTGCAGGAGCAGGCCGTACGCGCGACCATAAATAACCGCTGCGCGAGCGAGGCGCTCTGGGTGGATGAGCAGAAGTTTCTCACCGCGGCGCTGAGCTTTGTAGTGTATCTGCTGCTGCTCACGAATACGAGCGTATGGCTTCTCGCCGCGCTCACCGTGACGACCGCGGCGGAGTACTTCGTCAACCGGCGCATCAACGAGTGGGGCTACCGCCACCGCGACGAGGCCGCCGCGCTCGAAAAGAAAATGGACTATGTTTCCGACAAGGCGCGGAGCACCGTTCTCGGCAAGGACATCCGCATTTTCGGCATGCGCCCGTGGCTCGAAGCCGTATACGATAAAACGCTCCGCGCGATCGACGCCTTCGTCGAGCGGCGCGAGCGGGTGTATTTCTGGACGAACGTGATCGACGCCGTGCTCACCGCCGTGCGAAACGGCCTTGCCTATTACTTCCTGCTGCGCCAGACGCTCGCCGGGGGAATGGGCGCGGGCGACTTTCTGCTGTGCTTCTCCGCCGTCGGCGCGTATACTGAGCAGCTCAACGGCATTCTCACCGAGCTCGGCACGCTGCGGCGGCAGAGCCTCGAGCTCTGTACCCTGCGTGAATTTCTCGAGCTGCCGGAGCCCTTCCGCATGGAGGGCGGCAAGTCCCTGCCGGAGTGTGCGGACGGGAAATACGAGCTGCGGCTGGAAAACGTCTCCTTCCGCTATCCCGGCGCGGAGGCGGACACGCTGCATGGCATCGATCTCACGGTGCATCCCGGCGAGCGGCTCGCCGTTGTGGGCTTAAACGGCGCCGGCAAAACGACGCTCGTAAAGCTGCTCTGCGGCTTTTACGACCCGACCGAGGGGCGCGTGCTCTTAAACGGCGAGGATATCCGGGAGTTCAACCGGCAGGAGTACTACACGCTCTTCACCGCCGTGTTCCAGAAGTTCTCGGTGCTCGAAGCGACGCTGGAGGAAAACGTTGCGCAGACGCGCGAGGGCATCGACGAGGCGCGCGTGCGCGAATGTCTCGAAAAGGCGGGGCTCACGGAGCGCGTGGCGGCGCTGCCGGACGATCTCAAAACGCACATCGGCCGAGAGGTGTTCGAGGACGGCGTGCTGCTCTCCGGCGGCGAAATGCAGCGGCTCATGCTCGCCCGCGCGCTCTATAAGAACGCGCCCATCCTGCTGCTCGACGAGCCGACCGCCGCGCTCGACCCCATCGCCGAGAACGATATCTATCAGAAATACGCCGCCATGACCGTGGGGCGGACGAGCGTGTTCATCTCGCACCGCCTTGCCTCGACGCGCTTCTGCGACCGCATTCTGCTCATCGACGGCGGCGTCATCGCCGAGCAGGGCAGCCACGAGGAGCTGCTCGCGCGCGGCGGAAAATACGCCGGGCTCTTTGAAGTGCAGAGCAAGTATTACCGGGAGGAGGGCGAAAACGATGGAAGAGAATAAGAAAAAAGTATCCTCGCGCGAGGCGTGGCGGCTGCACCGCCGCGCGGCGAAGCTCTTTTATGCCGAACGGCCCGCGCTGCACGCGGTCAACTGGCTTTACGCCGCGTTCAAATCGCTCTCGCCGTATGTGCTGATCTACCTTTCCGCGCAGATCATCGGCGAGCTGACGGGCGCGCGGGACGCGCACCGGCTCACGGTGCTCGCCGTTGCCGCCGTGGCCGCGGCGTCGCTGCTGCCGCTCATCACCGCCGCGCTCGAGCGCCGGCAGACGGTTTTGTACGACAACAGCTTCTATATCAACCAGAAGATCTACGCCAACAAGCTGCTGGACATGGATTTCCCCCGGCTGGACGATCCCAAAACGCACGACGATCTCTCCCAGATCCTCCAGAACGAAAAGTGGTCCGGCTACGGTCTGGGGCGCGTGCTCGATGTGGAGACAAAGCTGCCGATGTCCGTTTTTGGTGTTCTGGGCGTTGTCGCCCTCACCGTGACGCTCTTCACGCAGCGCGTGCCGGAAAGCGCCGGGGCGTGGACGGTGCTGAACCATCCGCTGTTTCTGCTCGGCTGCTTGCTGCTGCTTGCTCTGCTCTCGGTGCTGCCGTCGCTGTGCATGAACCGCGCCTCGATGCTCACGGCAGAGCTCGCACCGCTCGCGCGCCTCGGCAACCGGTTTTTCAACTTCTTTTCGGTCATGGCGATCAGCGACCGCGACCGCGCGAGCGACATCCGCATGTATAACCAGCAGGACATCTGCGAGAGCTATGCTTCGTCCGATACGCCGTTCAGTACGAACGGCCCGTTCGCAAAGCTCGCGTGGGGCCGCGGCGGCGTACTGATGATCGTGAGCGCTTCGGTCTCGGTGCTGTTCACCGTGGCAGCGTACCTTTTTGTATGCCTGAAGGCGCTCGCGGGCGCGTTCGGCGCGGGCAGCGTTGTGCAGTATGTCTCCGCGCTCACCGCCCTTTCCGGGCATCTCTCGCAGCTCGTCGTATACGGCGGCGACGTGCGCAGCAACGCGCCGTTTTTGCAGGAGCTCTTCGCCTTCCTCGATACGCCGAACGAGATGTATCAGGGCTCGCTCACGACCGAGAAGCGCTCCGACCGAAAGTACGAGATCGAGTTCCGCGATGTTTCCTTCCGCTACCCCGGCACGGAGAATTGGGCGCTGCGCCATCTGTCGGTGAAGTTTGAGATCGGAAAAAAGCTCGCCGTCGTCGGGCCGAACGGCAGCGGCAAAACAACGTTCATCAAGCTGCTTTGCCGTCTGTACGACCCTACCGAGGGCGAGATATTACTCAATGGCATAGATATTCGGAAATATAATTACCGGGAGTATATGGACGTGTTCTCCGTTGTGTTCCAGGACTTTCAGCTGCTGGCGTTCTCACTTGGGCAGAACGTGGCCGCCGCGCCGGAATATGACCGCGCGAGAGCCGAGAAAGCGCTCCGGCAGGCCGGCTTCGGCGACCGGCTCAAAGCGCTGCCGCTCGGAACGGAGACGAGCCTCTTCCGCGATTTTGACGAGAACGGCGTCGAGGTCTCCGGCGGCGAGGGGCAGAAGATCGCCATCGCCCGCGCGCTCTATAAAGACGCGCCCTTCCTCATTCTCGACGAGCCGACCGCCGCACTCGACCCGATCGCCGAGGCGGAGATCTACGAAAAGCTCAACGACATGGTCGGCGACAAGACCGCCATTTACATTTCGCACCGGCTTTCCTCGTGCAAGTTCTGCGACGAGATCGTCGTGTTCGACGCCGGAAAGATCATCCAGCAGGGCGCGCACGAGACGCTGCTCGCGGACGAGAGCGGCGAATATGCGCAGCTCTGGAACGCGCAGGCGCAGTATTACCGCTGAGTCTCCGGCGCGTACACGGCGAAGAGCCGCCGGATGCGGCGCTCGATGAGCGAAAGGGCCTCGCAGAGTTTGCGCCCGCAGGCGCAAATAAAGTGCAAAGCATTTTTGCCGGCGGCGTGTACGTCGGCAAAAATACTTTTTTGACAAGCTCAAACGGAGGGGGAAACCCCTCCGTTTCCGTTTTCTTGCGGCGGAATGGTTTTCCCCGTCAAGGTCTTTTCAACGGCGGAAAAATGCGGTATACTTTTTCTGTATCTCTTAGAACAAGGAGCGATGCCGTTATGATGGATAAATCGAGAGCGTTTCTCCGCACTCTGGGTCTGCCGGGGGGCGATCTGCACTCTCTTCCGACCTCGGAGGCGACATTTCCCGGCGGAGCGCAGTTCGGCGTGGAGATCCCCACGGTGAACACCTTTGCCGCGGCAAAGGCGCTGCTGCGCGAAACGCAGCGTCTCGGCGTCACGGTCAACCGCATCGACGAAACGCTCGGGGCGTTCCGCCACACGCGCGCGGAGCTCCTCGAATATGCCGCGCTCTGCCGCGACAGCGGCGCTGCGCTCACCGTGTCGATCGGCCCGCGGGCCGCGTATGACACCTCCGCCACGCGCCTTTCGCGGCAGGGCGCCGTCATCGGCTACCGGCTGCGCGGAGAGGAGCAGCTCGTCCGCGCGCTTGAGGACGCGAAGCGCGTGTGCGATCTCGGCATCCGGGGGCTGCTCGTATACGACGAGGGGCTGCTCTGGGTGCTCAGCGAGGCGCGGAAAACCGGCGAGCTGCCCGCGGACACGGTGCTCAAGGCGAGCGCCCACTGCGGCCACGGCAACGGCGCATCGTTCCGGCTGCTCGAGCAGTGCGGCGCGGACAGCATCAACCCCGTGCGCGATCTTTCGCTCGACATGCTCTGCGCGCTGCGCGCGAGCGTTTCCGTTCCGCTCGATGTCCACACCGACTGTCCGGAGGGCTCCGGCGGGTTCATCCGCACCTACGAAGCGCCCGAGATCGTGCGCTGCTGCGCGCCGGTGTATCTCAAGATCGGCAACAGCGCTCTCGCCGCCCACGGCTCACTGCCGACGGAGGCGGACGCCGCGCGCATGGCGCAGCAGGCCGCCATCGTGATGGAAATGCTGGAGCGGTATCTGCCCGAAGCGCGCCAGCTCGCCCGCGGCGAGGGGCGCGGGCTCGTCGCCGAAGCGGAGGTTCGCGTATGAGCGAGCGCATCGAGACCGCCGCGCTGCGCGATTTTTCCGTTTCGCTCTGCCGCGCGGCGGGGCTTTCGGCGGACACTGCCGCGCTTTTGACCGACAGTATTCTCTTTGCCGAATGCCGGGGCGTCACGTCGCACGGGCTGCTGCGTCTGCCGCAGTACATTGCCCGGCTCCGCTCGGGCGCGACGGCAAGCAATGTTCCGATGCCGTTCACGATGGAATCCGGCGGCACGGCGCGGCTCGACGCGCAGAACGGTCTCGGCCAGCTCGCCGGGCGGAAGGCCTCCGATAAGGCGGAAGAGCTCGCCGCAGAATACGGCGTTTCGTTCGTAGCGGTGGCAAACTCCAACCATTTCGGCACGGGCGCATGGTACGCCATCCCCGCGGCGCGGCGCGGCTTTTTCGCTTTCAACATTTCCTCGGCAGCCAGCGCCATGGCGCCGCACGGCGCGGCGCAGCCGCTTCTCGGCACCGACCCGGTCGGGCTGGCACTGCCGCGCGGCGAGGGGAAGGCGCCCCTCGCGCTCGATATGGCGCTCTCCACCGCAGCGCGCGGCAAGATCCGCTACGCCGCGCTGAACGGCACGCCGATCCCCGAGACCTGGGGGCTGGACGCGCACGGCGCGCCCACAACCGACGCCGCCGCCGTGCTCGACGGCGGCACGCTCCTCCCCGCCGGCGGCGCAAAGGGGTCGGGGCTTGCGATCTTCATTGAGCTTCTCTGCGCCGTACTCACGGGCAGCGGCGCTCTCGGCGGCACGGGGCTTCTCTCCGATCTCTCGCGCCCGGCGGGAACGGGGCACATCTTCGGCTGCGTGGATATAAAGCGCTTCCTGCCGCTCGAAACGTTTGAAGCTCTGTGCGAGGAGAGCCTTTCGCGCGTCACTTCTCTCACCCCGGCGCAGCCGGGCGGCGAGATTTTGCTCCCCGGTGAGCCGGAGGAGCGCCGCGCCGCCGAGAGCGCGGCGAACGGCGTGCCGGTAGCTCCGGCGCTGCGCGATACGCTCAACGCGCTCGCCGAAGAGCTCGGCTGCGCGGCAAGAATTTAAAATTTTTCCTTTATACATTTTGGAAGGAGGACGTATCCCCTATGAAACTACGCATCGACACCTCCCGCTCCTACGCTCTCGCGCTCGAAGGCGGCGGAGCGAAGGGCGCGTACCAGATCGGCGCATGGAAGGCGCTGCGTGAGGCGGGTGTGAAGATCGACGCCGTCGCGGGCACCTCCGTCGGCGCGCTCAACGGCTCGCTCATCGTGATGGGCGATCTGGAAAAGGCGGAAAACATCTGGGAAAACATCCGCTATTCGCAGGTCATGGACGTGGACGACGAGACGATGTCGCGCCTTTTGAAGGGCGACGTGAAGCTCGACGAGCTCGACAGCGTGGCGCAGCAGATGTTCGAAGTGATAAAAAACCGCGGCTTTGACGTTACGCCGCTGCGCAAGTGGATATCGCAGGTCGTGGACGAGAAAACGGTGCGCGAATCTCCCGTGGAGCTTTTCATCGACACGTTCTCCCTTTCGGACGGGAAGCTGCTCGAGCTGCGCGCGAAGGACCTGCCGGAGGGCACGCTCTGCGACATGCTGCTCGCAAGCGCCTATCTCCCGGTGTTCCGCAGCGAAAAGCTCGGCGGCAAGCGCTACGCCGACGGCGGTCTGCGCGACGTGCTGCCGCTGCATGTGCTCATTGAGCACGGCTACAAGGACATTCTCGCGCTGCGGCTCTTCGGCATCGGCGTGGAGCGCTCGGTGAAGATCCCGGAGGATACGCGCGTCTATACCGTCGAGCCGACGGCCGATCTCGGCAGCACGCTCGAATTTGAACCGGCGCAGAGCCGGGAAAACCTGCGCGCCGGATATTACGATATGCAGCGCTTCCTCTACGGGCTGCGCGGCACGAAATACTATGTGGACTGCGATTGGGACGAGACGAAGGCGCTCTCGCTTTTGTCGGACGCCGCCTCCGCCGGGGAGAGCGTCAGCCTGCGCACGCTCTGCGAAAAGCAGCTCCCCGCGCTCGCCAAGCGGCTCGACGCGGAAAAGGGCGATTACATCGATCTCGCCGTGGCGCTCGTCGAGGCCGCGGCGGAGCACAAGGGCGTTGATCCCTGGCAGATCGTCACGGCGGACGCGCTGCTCGAGCTTGCCGGCGGCGGAGCCGCTCTCGCCGCGGCATTTGCCGAACCGGCGGCGCGCAAGCTCGCCCGGCAGGGCGGAACGGCGCGGCCGGCCCCGGCGCTGCTGGGGCGCAAGCGGCCCGCGCAGGGCTGCCGCCGTCCGGACGGCGGCGAGGGGCTGAACGTCTGTCTGATGAACGACTCGTTCCCGCCGGTCGTGGACGGTGTGGCGAACGCCGTGGTGAACTATGCGAAGATCCTCACCGAGACCGAGGGGCTCTGCGCCGTGGCAACGCCGGAGTATCCGGGCGTTGTGGACGATTACCCGTTCCCCGTCGTGCGCTATCCGAGCATCGACACGACGAAGATGACCGGCTACCGCGCCGGAAACCCGTTCGCCCCGGCAGCCGTGGCGGAGCTTGCGGCGATGGACTTTGACATCATCCACACGCATTGCCCGGTCGTTTCCACGCTGCTCGCGCGCAGTCTGCGCGAGGCGATCGATAAGCCGGTCGTGTTCACCTATCACACCAAATTCGATATCGACATCGCCAAGGCCGTCCGCGGCAAAACGCTGCAGGACGCGGCGGTGAAGCTCCTGGTAAGCAACATTTCCGCGTGCGACGAGGTATGGGTCGTGAGCCGCGGCGCGGGAGAAAATCTCCGCTCTCTCGGATACGCGGGCGACTACATCGTCATGCCGAACGGCGTCGATCTCCCGCGCGGCAAGGCATCCCCGGAGGCCGTGGACGCGCTGAGCAGAAAATGGGCGCTGCCCGCCGATAAGCCGGTATACCTGTTCATCGGGCGCATCATGTGGTACAAGGGGCTGCGCATCATTCTCGACGGGCTCAAAAAGGTGCGCGACGCCGGCGGCGATTTCTGCATGGTGTTCGTCGGCGACGGGCAGGACCGCCCCGCCGTGGAGGAATACGCCGCGCAGCTCGGTCTCACCGACCTCTGCCGCTTCACCGGCACCGAGCGCGACCGCGACACGATCCGCGCGTGGTATACCCGCGCCGATCTGCTGCTCTTCCCCTCGACGTTCGACACGAACGGCCTCGTCGTGCGCGAGGCGGCGGCGTGCTCGCTCGGCAGCGTGCTCATTGAAGGCAGCTGCGCCGCCGAGGGCATCACCGACGGCGATACCGGCATCCTCATTCCCGAAAACGGCGACGGTCTCGCCGCGGCGTTGCTGCGCGAGGGCGCGGACCGCGCGTATTTCGCCCGCATCGGCGAGACGGCCTCCGAGAAAATCTATCTCTCGTGGGAAGACAGCGTGAAGAACGCCCGCGCGCAGTACCGCAGCGTGATCGAGCGTTGGAATAGCGGCGATCTGCCGCGCCGCCGCGTTCTCCCCGGCGCGCCGGAGTGGACCGGCGACGTCGCCGAGCTCATCAACCGCGCCCGCACCGGCTGGGACAAGGCAAGAGAAGCGCTGGACCGGTATCTGTAAGATTTCGGTAAAGGCCCCCTCGCGCATTTCTCCATCAGAGGCGGCAAGTACGGTTTGCAGTAAGCTGGCTTGGCTCCCTCCTTGAGGGAGCTGGCAGCTATGCTGACTGAGGGAGTTACTCCTTCCGTCTCGGCACTTTGTGCCGAGCCACCTCCCTCAAAGAGGGAGGCTTCCTTTCCCGCAAAAAATCCCCTGCCGCGCGGTTTTCGCGCGGCAGGGGATTTTCTTTAATAATTCACTTTTTCCCGAAGAACTCTTCAAAGTAGTCCCGCGTGGCGTCGCGGCCGGGGGCGTCCTTCGTTTCCTTCGCGTCCGGCACCGGGCGGGTCGGTTCGTCCTCCGGCGCTACGGCGGGCCGCTCGCCGGTGACGCGCGTCGGCTCGTCCACGGCGGAGTCGGGCGTGAGCATCACGTCCTCGCGGCGGCGGCTGCGCGGCGCGCCGGTCGTGGCGCGGACGCGGCGCTCATGCCGCAGCTCTTCCTCGTCGTCCTCCATATCGAGCCGGATGGTGCGCGCGAGCTCCAGCCGCTTCTGGTACGCGCGGCGCTTCGAGCGGTAGCGCACCACAACGAAAATGTACGCGGCAAAGAGCAGCACCAGCGCCCAGAACGCGAGAATGACGCCCGGCGTGCGCAGCGTTTCGCGGAGCTGATCCTTCATGTACTCCACGCGCGAGAGATCGACCGAGGTGGTCGTGACGAGCGGCGAGGTGCCGAGCACCACGCCGTCGCGGATCACGCTGATCTCGCCGACGACCTGTCCCGCGCTGACCGGCGCGGTCAGTCCGTCCGCGGCGACGTCCGGCGAGAGGGTGATCGTCCGCTCGACCGCCGTCAGATCGACGTCGTTCGGCAGGAAGGCGCGGATGGTCGTGCTCGGGCGGGCCGTAACGGTGTCGGCGTCCGCGCCCATCGCAACGGGGACCTCCGTCACGGTCTCGGTGGATTTGAGAACGTCCTGATAGCTGAAGTTGTTGAAGCCCCACTCAAAGAGCGTGCGCGTGTCGGCAAAGTTGCCATAGTACCAGCTGCCGTCGTCCTGCTGATACGCCTCCGATTTGAGCACGACGGAAAGGAGCTTCACGCCGTCCTTTTCCGCGCTGGAGGCGAGACAGTATCCGGCGTCGTTCGTGTGGCCGGTCTTGATACCCTTGGCGTATTCATAGCCCCAGTCGCCCGGATAGAGAGGGTTCGTTGGGTTGACGAGCGAGTTCGTGCTCTCCAGAACGCGCTCGGAGGAAACGTTCGTGTCCGGCACGGTGTAGTTGATGGTGCTGGCGATCGTCATAAAAAGCTCGTGCTTGGCAGCCTCACGCACGATGCGCGAAAAGTCCCAGGCGGTCGTATAGTGGTTCGCGTCGGGCAGGCCGTGGGTGTTCGTGAAGTTCGTGCCGGTGCAGCCGAGCTCCGCGGCGCGGGCGTTCATGCGCGCGACGAAATCGGAGATCGAGCCGCTGACGTATTGCGCGATCACGTTGCAGGCGTCGTTGGCCGAGGCGACCATCGCGCAGTAGAGAAGGCTTTCGAGCGTCATCGTCTCCTGCTGCATGATGTACACGCTGCTGCCGCCGACGATCATATCAAAATCAAATCCCGGCTGCGCCGTGACCGGGTCGGAGAGAGCGATCTTGCCGGACTCGATATCCTCCACAGCGAGAAGGACGGTCATCACCTTCGTGAGCGAGGCGGGATAGAGCCGCTCGTCGGCATTTTTCGTATAGAGGACCGTTTCCTGGTCACCGTCCTCGGCGAGGAGCACGGCGGCGTACGTCGTGGCGATCCCCGGATCGTCGATCGCCATGGCCGCGGGCGGGACGAGCCCCAGCGCGAGCGCGGCGATAAGAGCGCATATTGCAAAGCGGATTTTTTTCATTCTTGACTTAGCCCCCGTAAGTGTATGGCATAACAGAGGTATTATAGCGTAAAACTACTGAAAAAGCAACCTTTCCCGGAGATCCGGTATCTGGAAGCGGAAGAAAAACCGCCGCGCGGCCGTCTTGTGCGCAAGAAAAGCTTGCAATATGGCGCTCCATAGTATAAAATATTTCCGCTAAATAGTGGATACAAATAATTTATTCACATACGAGGAGGAGTTTCCTATGATTTCCGCAGGCGATTTTCGCAACGGAGTAACCTTTGAAATGGACGGCCAGGTCATGCAGGTCGTCGAGTTCCAGCACGTCAAGCCCGGCAAGGGCGCGGCGTTCGTGCGCACGAAGATGAAGAACGTCATCACCGGCGCTGTCGTCGAGACCAGCTTCAACCCCACCGCGAAGTTTGAGGAAGCGTTCGTCGAGCGCCGCAACATGGAGTACAGCTACAACGACGGCAACCTTTACTACTTCATGGATCCCGAGACCTACGAGCTTGAGCCCATCGACGAGAGCATGCTCTCCGACAGCTTCCGCTTTGTGAAGGAAAACATGATCTGCACCGTCAGCTCCTACAAGGGCAAGGTGTTCGCGGTCGATCCCCCGACGTTCGTCGAGCTGACCATCACCGAGACCGACCCCGGCTTCGCCGGCAACACCGCCACCAACGCCACCAAGCCCGCCAAGCTGGAGACCGGCGCGGAGATCAAGGTGCCCCTGTTCCTCGAAGAGGGCGAGCGCATCAAGATCGACACCCGCACCGGCGAGTATCTCGAGCGCGCCAAGGGCTGAGAAGTCCTGCAATAACGTCCAACCATCAACAAAGGGAGGGTTTCTTATGACAACATCCGAAAAAGTGGCCTATCTGAAGGGTCTTGCCGAAGGCATGGGCATTCAGGAGGACGGCGGCCAGGGAAAGCTGTTCCATGTCATTATCGACATTCTGGAAGATCTTTCTCTCGATCTCGCGGACACGAAGGACGCGCTGGTCGATCTGACCGACGGCGTGGAGGAGATCAATGAAGATCTCGCCGAGCTCGAAAACGAGTTTTATGAGAGCCCCTGCTCCTGCTGCGGCGGAGACGACGAGGACGAAGACGAGGACGAAGAGGACGAAGACGACACCGTCTTCTACTCCGTGGAGTGCCCGGGCTGCGGCTTCAAGCTGACCGTGGACGAGGACACGCTCGACGCGGGCTCCTTTGAGTGCCCGGAGTGCGGCGAAGTCATCGACTTTGAAAACGCCGCCGTCGAGGAAGTCGTTTTCGACGATGAAGACGACGAGGACGAAAAAGACTGATTCCAACTGCATACAAACAGCCGGAGGGAAGTTCCCTCCGGCTGTTTCTTTTTGCAGTGCGGGGCGGTCCCGCGTTTTTCGTCAGGCCAGAAAACCGTTCAGCTCCCGTGCGGCATTTCGCAGATGCTCCACGATCCTATCCTTCTGCGGGAGGATGCGTTCCGCCGGGCCGGAGATACTGATGGCATACTCTGCGCTTTTCCCCGGCTGCGCAAAGATCGGCACGCCGAGCGCGGCAACGCCGGGCTCATACATCTGGTCGTTGAGCATATACCCTTCCCGGCGAACCGCGGCGATCTTCTCCATGAGCTGCGACGAGGAAAGAATGAACGGACAGCTCCGCTTTTCAAATACGACCGCATCGCAGTAATCCCGTATATCCTCGTCCGTCTGCGTGGAGAGGATGGCAAGACCGGTGCAGCACAAATGCAAAAGCAGCAGTGAGCGCGTTGGGCTGCTCGCGGCGATCAGTCCCTGCTGCGGCAGTATCTCATCGAGCAGCGTTGCACGGCAGGCGTCGTACCGCCGGGTAAAGTGGATCGTTTCGTTAATCTCCCGGGAGAGCGCCGTCAGCACCGGCTTGGCCAGCTCGACCGCAGCGCGAGACATCTGCGCTCTCGCGCCGAGCGCCGCGAGCTGTATGCCGGGACGGTAGCGTCCTTCTCGGTCCGCATTCAGATAGCCGCGCTTTTCCAGCGTATAAACTATACGGTAGGCAACCGTTTTATTCAGCCCGCTCCGCTGCGCGATCTGCGAGAGAGTGAGCTTATCCTCTTGTAAAAAAAGACTTAAGACTCCAAGCGCATTGTCCAGCGACTGAAGCAGATATTGATCCTTATTGACGGGCTCCATTCCATTCCTCCGTGACCGGCCGGATAATTTCCCGCGGGGTGTCCGGCAAAAAGCAATCATAGCATAGCATATTTTTTTTTCAAGTGCAATTTTAGGGGTTGATTTTTCCGAAAGTGCGTGGTAGCATAAAGCCGTAATTTCGGTATGCGAATTATTTGTTTCGCCAAAAGAAACTATAAGGAGGTGCAATATGAAAAAACTTGTTGTGATCAATCTTGGATCAACTTCAACAAAGATCGCGTATTTTGAAGACGCGAAAATCGTTTTCTCCGCCTCGCTGCCGCATCCGGCGGAGGAGATCCAGGCGTTTGCGAGCAACTGGGATCAGTACGATTACCGAAAGAGCGCGATCCTCGGTTTTATGGAGCAGCACGGCATAGTGCTTACCGAGCTGGATGCCTTTGTCAGCCGTGGCGGCCACACGGAACCGGTGCACAGCGGCGTTTACCGCATCACGCCGAAAATGCTTGAACAGTCGCGCAGCATGAAATACGGCAACCACGTTTCCGATCTCGGCGTCCGGCTGGCGTATGACCTTGCTCCGAACAAGCAGAACGCTTTTATCGTAGACAGTCCCTGCACGGATGAATATGACCCGCTCTCGCGCTACTCCGGTCTGCCGGAGCTGCCCCGTGTGAGCCGCTTTCACGTGCTCAACCAGAAGGCGTCGGCGCGGCTCTACTGCCGGGAGCACGGTCTCAACTATGAGGACATCAATTTGGTCGTTGTCCACATGGGCGGCGGTACGTCCGTTGCGGCTCACAAAAAGGGCCGTCTTGTTGACGGCAACAACGGGCTTGACGGCGACGGCCCGTTCTCTACCGACCGCACCGGCAGTCTCCCCGTCGGTGGGCTGATCGACATGTGCTATTCCGGAAAATATACCCACGCGGAAATGCGCCGGAAGATCAAGGGGCAGGGCGGTCTTATGGCCTATGTCCACGACACGGATGTAAAAGCCATCGAAGCCAAGGCGCTTGCCGGAGACGAGGACTGCAAAAAAGCGCTCGACGCCATGATCTACCAGACAGCGCAGGAGATCGGTAAAAAGGCCGTTACCCTCAAGGGTGACGTGAACGCCATCATCCTGACCGGCGGCATTGCCCACAGCAAATATGTTACGGATGTGATCCGGGACTATGTATCATCGATTGCCCCGGTATACGTCTATCCCGGTGAGCGTGAAATGGAATCGCTCGGTGAACAGTCCTACGAAGCCCTGATCGGAAAAGCGGAGGTATTTGAACTATGATGCTGAAAAACTTTGGCCAGATGGAGCAGTTTGTCCGGGAGCAGTCCGGAAAAAAGCGCGTGGCACTCGCCGCGGCGCATGACGCCGATGCTCTCGGCTCGCTGATGATGGCCGTGGACCGCGGCATTGCCGAGGCCATTCTGATCGGCCGCCGGAAGGAGATCGTCCGCGTGCTTGATGAAATGGGAAAGGACGCCGGAGACTTCCGCATCATTGAGGAAGAGGATGACCGCGCCGCCGCAGACAAGGCCGTCGAGCTCGTTCACTGCGGCGAAGCGGATATGCCCATGAAGGGGCTGATGCACACCTCGACCTTCATGAAGGCCATCCTGGACAAGGAGAAGGGCCTGAAGGAAGATGGCAATCTGCTCAGCCAGGCGTCCGTTTTCGAGATTCCCGAGAAGGATCGGTTCCTCATCATCTCCGACTGCGCCGTAAACATTGATCCGGATCTGGAAACGAAGATCAAGATCACGGAAAACGCCGCAGCGCTCGCGCACACGCTCGGTATCGAGCAGCCGAAGATCGCGGTGCTCTCCGCCGTGGAGGTCGTAAACCCCAAGATCCGAAGCACCGTAGACGCCGCCGCGATGCGGGAGCGTCTCTCGGACCGGTATCTCATTGACGGTCCGCTCGCTCTGGACAATGCCATCGACGAGGCGGCGGCCCACCACAAGGGCATCGAAAGCCCCGTGGCAGGAAATGCCGACATTCTGATCGTGCCCGATCTCTGGAGCGGGAACATCTTTTCCAAAGGTCTCGTGTTCTTCGCCCACCTGCGCAGCGCCGGAACGCTCAACGGTCTGAAAGCGCCGGTCGTGATGAGCAGCCGCACAGACACCGTGGAAAACAAATATCTCTCCATCCTTACCGCTGTTTTGCAAACCATCCGCTGAAAAAATAAAACAATAAGCAGAAAGAAGGAGACCCATTATGAGTGAGAAAGTAATCAAAAAGCAGCGCAATGTGGCGATCGAGCTCTGGCGCTTCATCATGGCCATTGCGATCATCGGCTTCCATGCCGGCTTCATCATTGCGCGCTCCTGCAACGAGACTACCGGTTTCTTTATGGAAGTGAGCAACTGGTTTTTCGGCTCGAGCGAAACGCTGCTCGTGTTCACAGTGACCGCCGGCTATTTCATGGCCGCGCATTTCACCAAGCGGAAAAACGATCCGGCGTATATGTCCCGCAGCGCCGCGAGCCGCGCCTGGGAGTATACTGCCGCCCGCATCAAGACGCTGCTCCCCGTACTCATCATCGGCTACATCATTGCGATCGTCGTCTGCACCAGCTTCTACTATCCCGACTACAAAACGCAGGACGTCCTCGTTATGATCGTCAACAGCATCTGGGAGTTTCTCGGCTTCCACGCCGCCGGTCTGCGCAGCACGGGCAACGAGTTCTTCAATCTTAACGGCCCGCTGTGGTTCATTTCCGGCATGATCATCGCCGGATACTTCATGTACTGGGCGCTCTGCAAGAACGAGGACGTGTTCTCCGGCTTCGTCACGCCTCTCCTCGCCATCTTCTTTGCCGGCTGGTGGTGCTTTACCGGCACCCGTGCTTCGCAGACGGCCTGGTCCACCTTCGGCGCGCAGACCACTTCCACCAACGGCATGGGCGGCAGCGCCACCGACGCGACCGCTACCATCGGTTTCAACAACGGCATCATCTTTATCGTGATCGGCATGCTCATCGGCGTGATGGTCTTCTACATGGTCCGCAGCCTGTCCGCGCGCGAATTCTCCAAGGGAGCCAAGGCCGCGCTCACGGTGCTCAACGTTGTCGTCAGCGCGCTGCTTCTCTGGTATATTCTCTGGCAGCCCACTTACTTCAAGCTCGAGCGCTGGACGGTCGCATTTCTGTGCATCGCTTTGATCACGCTCTCCCTGCTCAACCGCGATTATCTCACCGCTGCGCTGAACAACAAGGTCACGAACAGCATCTTCGGCTATCTCGGCAGCATCTCCCTGTACATTTACATGCTGCACTACCCGGTCGTCATCGCAACGCTCCGCATTCTCGGCCACAACACGCCGGAGACGATCTACTCCTTCTGGACAGTGTACATTCCCGCCACGGTCGCAACGGTCGTGCTCAGCGCTCTCATCAACGAGATCATGAAGCGCACCATTATGAAGAAGAAATAAGCGATGCCTGTCGGTGTTCTTATTGACGTAGGCTCCGTTTTCCTGGGCGGTCTGCTCGGCGGACAGCTGGGCAGCCGCCTCCCGGAAAAGCTCAAGAAGGATCTGACGCTGGTGTTTGGCGTATCCTCCATGGCTATGGGCGTCACATATCTCGGCAAGGTGAGCACGCTGCCGGCGGTGATCCTCTCGGTGATTCTGGGCCTTATGATCGGCGAGACCGTCCATCTCGACGGCGCGATCCGTGCCGGAGCGGGAAAAATGAACGGCGCCGTTTCGCGGCTTCTGCCGAAAAGCAGCGCCGCTATGGATGAGACGCGCATGCATCAGCTCGTGAGCATTATCGTTCTCATCTGTGCGAGCGGCACGGGCATTTTCGGTGCGCTCGATTCCGGGCTGACCGGCGACCACACCGTGCTCTGCACAAAGGCCATTCTGGACTTTTTCACGGCGGCGATCTTCGCTTCCTCGCTGGGAAGCGTCGTCGCATTCGTGGCTCTGCCGCAGCTTATCCTTCAGCTTCTTCTCTTTTTCAGCGCCGGGCTGATCCTCCCTCTGGCGAGCGCCGGTATGCAGGCGGACTTCGCCGCCTGCGGCGGCGTGCTGATGCTGGCGACCGGTCTCCGCATCGCCAACATCAAGTCGTTCCCGATCGCGGATATGCTCCCGGCCATGGTCCTCGTCATGCCGGTGTCTGCACTCTGGACGAAGATCGCCGGCTTGATGCTCTGACATCTGCTGTTTGAAATCGCCGGAAGGAATTCCCTCCGGCGGTTTTCCTTTCAAAAAGGTGTCCATGGGGTGATCCCCGTGGACACCTTTTTCTCTCATGCGGCAAGATGCCGGACGAGCCTGGCGAGCGTTTCGGTGCTGGTGTAGTAATCATAGATCTTCTGCACGCGCTGCCGCGCGGCGTCATCCCAGCACACGTCCCCCCGCTGCTCGCAGAGCGTCTCCGCGTGGGTCTGCACGTCCGTATAGAAGTATTCCGAAAGCTCATAGCAGACATACCGCTCGTCCTCGTACACGCGCCGGTCTTCGACCTCCGAAAGCGGCACGAGCCGGCCGTGGACGAAGAGATGGTCCGCGTTTTCAATGTCCTCGCGGAAATACGTGAACAGGTACACGACCGGGATGGGCGCGCCGCCGTCCGTATCCCCCGCACGCTGCGCCACGAGTGCGGAGAGGACGAGCGCTTCCTCGCCCGGCGCGCCGCCGACCGGCAGGCCGTAAGCGTCGAGCGTTGTGTAGTTCTCGCCTGTGAGAAGGTGCTGCGCGTCCGCGGGAGCGGCGGGATCGAAGATGACGCCCTCCTCCGCGTCGCCGATGACAAGATCCGACGGGGCGGGGCGCGCCACGCGCGTCCCCAGCGGCGCGAGAAGCTCGGAGCACGCGGCGTAGTACTCTGTGTTGTGGGCGCGGCGCTGCGCCACGTCGCCGGTCATTGCAAAATATGGCCGCAGCGTTTCCTCCACGCGGGCGGTAAGCTCCGCGTCCGTCTCCGCGGGGGAGAGGGGTGCGGCGGTGGGCTCTGGCGTTTTCTCCGGTACGGCTCCCGCCGTTTCCCCGGTCTCTTCCGGCGCGGCGGCATGGATGAAGCAGATCCAGTCCTGACCGAACACAAAATTGCTGTTCGTTAAAACGAGATAGTATCCGCCCTGCGCGAGCGGTTCGTCCAGCGCCTCGAGATCGTAAGCGCGGGATAGATCGAGCGTCATCACGCCCTCGGTGTGCGGCGCGAACGCCGTGTTCGCAAAGCGCACGGCCGCGCCGCGCTTCGGCGCGATCTCCTCGGACGTATCCCAGCGCAGAAGGCGGAGCTGCTTCTGGAATTTCAGCTCCTTGTCCGAGCGGTTTTCCACATGCACCGATACGACGCCGTCCCCCTCGTACACCGCGCCGAGCGCGAGATCGTCCCCGGCAAGCGGCGAGAAGAGGTCGGCGGCGAGCGCCGTTACGGTGAGGAGCGCCGCGAGCACCGCCGCGGCAAGTGCGAACGGCGCAGCGCGCGCGGCGCGGCGTTTTCGGAGCGGCACGCCGGTTTTTTCGGTAAATAAGCTCTGAATGTTACGGTAGTTTTCCTCGCTGAATGAGCGCATATTACTCTCCTTCCGCGTCGGTCACGCTTGCGCGCAGCCGCCGCTTTGTCTGATACAGCCGGTTGTCCACCTGCTTTTTGTCCAGGCCGAGCGCCGCGGCGATCTCGCGCGGCTTCTGCCCGAAATAGTAGCGCCGGAGCAGTATCTCTCGGTCCGGCTCTGCGAGCGCGTCCACCGCCGCGTTGAGCGCGGCGCGCCGTTCCCCGGCGAGCAGCGCCTCCGGCACGCCCAGCGGATCGGCCAGCTCGATCTCCTCGAGCGATACGGCGCGGCAGCGCAATATCTCCCGGCTGCGGTCGAGAGCGCGCGAGCGCGCCACGACCGAAAGCCATGTCTTGAGCGAGCCGCGGCGGGGATCGAACTTTTCCGGATGCTCCCATAAATATACGAACGCATCCGCCGCGGCCTCTTCCGCGTCCTGCTCGGTGCCGACACCGCGGAGCGCGGCGGCGGCCACGGTATAGAGATGCCGGGAATAGCGCGCGATCACGTCGGCAACGGCGCGCTCGGAGCGCGCGGCAAGCGCCGCGGCGGTCTTTTCGTCTGTCAAGGGTTTCACCTCGTTTTCTTTTTGACCGGTCTATTATACAGTACGGCAAAACGGGCGGAAATACTTAAAAAGTTGTCAGCCGGAATCGTCCCCCTTGACAGCAAAAGCGTCAGCGGGGGCATTTCTATGCCAAAAGGCGTGATACACACCGGAATTTAAGAAGCTGGTCGTAAAAACGATGCAGAAAGAAAGGATTAGCTATCGCGAGACGGCAAGGCAGGTTGAAATCAGCGATGACAAGCGTGTTGCCGTATGGGAGCGAATCTATCTGGAAGAAGGGCCGAAAGGGTTTGCCATCGAGCGGCGGGGCCGCAGCAGCAAGGGGCATCCGCCAAAGCAATTGCCGAAAGAGGTGGAAGAAGATCTGCATGCAGAAGTTCAGCGGCTGCGTGCAGAGGTAGAACACCTAAAAAACTTGCAAGCCTTGGTTTTGGAAGACGAGCGACGCCAGCGCAAAAAACGCTGGCAGTTCAGAAGCTGAGGCAAAGACATTCCCAGGAGATCCTTCTCATAATCGCTCAACTGCCCCGCGCGACCTTCTGCTATCATCCGAGACGAATGAATAGTGCAGATAAATACGAATCTGTCAAAGAAGAAATCATGGCAATATACCATGAAAATAAGGGGCGGTACGGCTACCGCCGTATCACGGCAGAGCTGAGTAACCGCAAGTTGCCCTTAAATCATAAGACTGTGCAGCGGCTCATGAAGGAGCCGGGCTTGGTTTGCCGTGTCAGAATGAAGAAGTACTGTTCTTACAAGGGAGAAACAGGTAAAATCGCGCAAAATCTGCTGAATCGGGATTTCTATGCGGACAAGCCGAATCAGAAATGGGACACGGATGTGACCGAGTTCAGCTTGTTTGGGGAGAAGCTGTATCTGTCCCCGATTCTCGATCTGCACAGCAGCGATCTGGTCAGCTATACTATCTCGGATCGTCCTGTACTCAGCATGGCGACCACCATGCTGGACGAGGCGTTTGCAAAGATCCCGGACGGAACAAACTTGATTCTTCAATCTAATCAGGGCTGGCAGTACCAACACAAGCAGTATCAGCGGATGCTCCGCGAGAAGGACATCCGGCAGAGCATGAGCCGCAAGGGGAATTGTCTGGACAATGCGGTAATCGAAAACTTCTTTGGCTTACCCAAAGGTGAACTGCTGTACCTACAAGCGTTTCAGTCTATGGAACACTTCAAGCAGGAACTCCTTGATTATCTGGATTACTACAACAACCGCAGGATCAAGGCAAAACTGAAGGGCTTGCCGCCTGCAATTCACAGACGGCAAGCCCTTTTGGTAGCTTGAAAAATTTTTTCCTGTTTTTTTGTCTAATTTTTTGGGCCACATCTCAACGAGCCGCGGGGGCGGGACTTTTTCCGACATGCTGTCCGGTGTTTCCTCGTATCGCTCCGGCGCGCACTTGACGCATGTATTTTACCCTGTTTCGCGCGGGCACAGAGGCGCTGGATATTCGGAGGGCGGAGCAAGTGTTCACAGCTGCGCAGCAGACGATGGAGGATATGTACCCATCCGCGAAGAACATCAAAATGTAAAACGTGTCAATGGGGAATTCTGGCTGACGGCATTTGCGGCAGAGAGAGTTCCCCGTTGGCAACTTTTAGCGTATTTGGACAATCCATGCAAAGAAAAGCCAACCCCGCGGCCTTGAAAAAGGTGACGGGGTTGGCTTTTTTACGGCATTTCGTCCGGTGTATACCCAAGTCGGAGGGAGATCTCCCGCGCGGTACGCTTCAGCTCAGGGAGGAGCACGGTTTCGATGCGCCGGTCGGTGACGCGCTCAATGTTGTCAAACGCGCTGATCGCCCCGGCCACGTTGCCGGAATAGTCGTAGATCGGTACAGCGATGCACCGGTGGCCGATCTCACATTCCTCGTCATCCACGGCGTAGCCGCGCTTGCGGATGAGTGCAAGCTCTCCAAAGAGCTTTTCCGGGGTGGTAATCGTATTCTCCGTCAGCCGTTCAAGCCCCTTTTCGGCAATAATCTCCTCAACCTTGCGGTATGAAAACGAGCTGAGCAGCACTTTGCCGGAGGCTGTCGTGTGGATGGGTGCGTTTTTCCCGATGCGGAGCATCGTTTTCATCATCCAGCGGGGATTATCCACAAAATCCAGATACAAAACGCCTCGATCCTGCTCAATGGCGAGGAGCGTTCCGGCGTTCATGACGTTGGCCGCGTGGTTCAAAAACGGCGAGGCAATGCTGCGCAGCGAAAGATTGGATTTTACCGAATCGGCCAGACGGCAGATCTTCCATGTGAGCGCGTAACAGCCGGTCACATCGTCATGGTAGGCGTAGCCCTGCGCGCACAGTGTCTTGAGATAGCGCAGCAGCGTCGGCTGCGGCATATCGAGCTTGTCAGCGAGATCCGTCAGCCGGTTCGGCAACCGGTTTGCCGCCAGACATTCGATGATTCGGAACAATTTGTCTGAGGAAAGATTGCCTCCTTCTTTTCCAGCCATCACTTTCTCTCCGTTCTGTCGATTTTCGTTGTTTTTATATTATACGATTTCCACAAAATTATCAAGAGATTTTTGGAACCGTTTATCCTTTTTAAAATCCTATTTCAAAAAATGAAATTAAAGTACGCGGCAAAATCCACTATGAAAAAAACAGAGTTTCAAAAAACAGAACAATTGCACTTTAGCACAAAAAATCGCTACAGAGCGGTATGTTTTTTGGACTGGTAATTTGCCTGTACTGCTGTATAATTAACGAAAAAATTCCGGCGGTATGAATAGTTTATTCTCCGCAGAGATAGAAAAGGAGCGGGAAACGGATGGACATGTTGTTTCTCAGACCCTCCACGCAGGAGGAGGCTTTGGCGCTGCTGACACAGTATAAGCAGGATGCCATGATCGTCGCCGGCGGTACGGACGCCGTGCTGCGGCTGACACAGAAAAAGACCGCTCCTGCCGTCATCCTCTCGCTGGACGCTATTCCGGAACGGCACGAGATTGCCGTCTCTGACGATACGGTGCGTCTGGCGTCCGGCGTCACCTATAACGAGCTGCTTGCAAGCGATGTCCTCCGGTTGTACCGGGGGCTGCGCGAGGCGGTGCTGCATCTGGCGAGCCCCGCCATCCGCGCGGTGGCGACGCCGGTGGGGAATATCTGCACGGCCGCTCCTGCGGCGGATTGTACAACTATGCTCTTCGCGCTCGGCGCGAGCGCCGTTCTTGCGTCAAACCGCGGCGAGAGGCGCGTTCCGCTGGATGCGTTTTTCGTTTCGACCTACAAGACCATACGAGAGAGCGACGAGCTTGTCACGGCCATTGAGATCCCGGCGCTCCGGCCGGGAGAGGGGACAGGCTACTGCCGGCTTTCCCGGCGCAAGGCGCAGGATATCGGCAAAATTCTCATCGGTTGCCGCGTGCGGCTCGACGGGGATCGTATTGCGGAAGTCTCCCTGAGCCTCGGCGCGCTCAACCCCACGGTCGTCCACGCTGCGGAACTGGAGGGGCTTCTCGTCGGTAAAACACCGGAAGAGGCGCTTGCTCTTGCCGCAGTGACGTATCCCGCGGAGGCAAAGCTTCGCGAGAGCTATTACAAAACCTACAAGCAGGACGCCGTCTGCCCGGCAGTCGTCCGGGCGCTTTCGATGGCGCTGGCCGATGCGAAAGGAGAGAGAGCATGAAAGTTTCATTTGTTCTCAACGGAAGAAGTGTTTCCTGCGAGGCGGAGGCCGACGAGGTGCTCGTTGACACGCTGCGCAATACCTTCTGTCTGACCGGCACAAAAAAGGCATGCGGTACGGGCGACTGCGGTGCGTGCACCGTACTGCTCGACGGCGTGGCCATTCGCTCGTGCATTTATCTCACCGCCATGGCTGAGGGACATGAGATCACAACGATTGAGGGCGTGGGCACGCTTTCCTCTCCCCATCCGGTGCAGCAGGCGTTCGTGGATGCAGGCGCGGTGCAGTGCGGCTACTGCACACCCGGCATGGTGCTCACGACGATCGCGCTGCTAAATGTTAATCCAAACCCGAGCGAGGAGGAGATCCGCGTGGCGCTTTCCGGCAATCTCTGCCGGTGCACCGGGTATGAAAAGATCGTAGAGGCCGTCCGGCTCTCGGCAAAACGCCTGCGCGGCGAAAAGAAATAAGAAAAGAGACAAAAGCAACAAATCCAAGAAGGGGGACAACAACAATGGAAGTCAAACACTATGAGGGAAACGGCCGGCTGAGCGTTGCTACGGAGTGCAACGGCATCATTCACATGACAGGCCGTACCTGCATGCCGGGCTATTACCCGGACATTCCCAGCGGCGATGACGTGAAGTCGCAGACCGCCGGTGTGCTGAAGATCATTGACAACGTGCTTGCCAAGTATGGCTCGGATAAGGAGCACATTCTGTTTGCCCAGGTGTTCCTCAAGGATGTTATCCGCGATTTTGACGATATGAACGAGGTCTGGGAGAGCTGGGTCACGCCCGGCTGTGAACCTGCCCGCGCCACGGTGCAGGCCAAGATGGCAAAGGAAGAAGCGCTTGTGGAGATCGTCGTGACCGCCGTTCGCAAGGACGCTTGACGGGAGGCGCTTCCATGCACGAATTACACTATGTCGGCCGGCGCATGCAGCGCCCCGACGCACTGGCGAAAGCGACGGGGGCGGCACAGTATACCGCTGATCTCGTCGTTCACCGGCGGGATGTGCTTCATGCCAAGGCGCTCTACCCGCCCTACGGCCACGCGAAAATCCTTCGCATCGATACATCCAAAGCTGCGGCGCTGCCGGGCGTTGCGATCGTGATGACCGCAGACGATCTTCCCGGCGAGAACGGCTACGGCGGCATGATCCACGATAAGCCCGTCATTGCTAAGGACGAGGTGTTTTATGAGGGCGACCCCGTCGCTCTCGTGGCGGCGGAGGATCTCAAGACCGCCGAGAAGGCCGTTTCGCTCATCGAGGTTGAATATGAACCGCTGGAGAGCTATGACAGCCCCGCCGATATGCTGCGCGAGGACGCGCCGGTGCTCCACCGAGAGTACCCCATCCCGCGCAAGGGAAACATTTCCGACGAGGTGCTCATCCGCAAGGGCGACGTGAAAACGGCGTTCGAGGACGCGGACGTCGTTGTGGACAACTGGTATAAGACCCCGATGCTCGATCACGCCTATCTCGAGCCGGACTGCGCGCTCGCCGAGCCCGACCCGGTGCAGGGCGGTATCACGATCTACAGCCCGCAGCACGCGGTCCAGCTGGCGAAAAAGGCGCTGTGCGGAGCTTTCAACATGCCGCAGAGCAAGATCCGCGTTATCAGTCAGGTCGTCGGCGGCGGCTTCGGCGGCAAGGAGGACTCCACGTTCGACGCGAGCGTCGTCGCGGGCGTGCTCGCGATCAAAACGGGGCGGCCGGTATTTTACGAGCTGACGCGCGACGAGGTATTTAAAAACACCGGTAAGCGTCATGCTGCCGCCATCCATCACCGGCTGGCTGCGGATAAGGAAGGAAACATCCTCGGCATTGAGGTCGATTCCATTATCGATAAGGGCGCGTGGAAGTCCATTGATGCCATCCCCTCGCGCACGGCACAGTACGCCGGCAGCGTTTACCGCATCGATAATGCGCTCACGCATTCGTGGTCGGTGTTCACAGACCATCCCTACGGCTGCGCGTTCCGCGGGCTCGGCTGCCCGCAGGCGACGTTCGCCGTAGAGTCGCAGATGGATGAACTGGCCGAAAAACTCGGTATCGATCCGATCGACCTGCGCATGAAAAACCTCCTGCGCCCGGGCGATACGACGATCTGGGGACAGGAAATGCTCGAGGAGCGCGGACTCGGCATTGCCGAATGCCTTACCCGCGTCCGCGAGGCGATTGGCTGGGACAAGCCTCTCACGCCGAGCGAAGATCCCGACGTCCGCCGCGGCAAAGGCGTGGCCTGCTATATGTACGGCACCGGTACCGGTTATATCACCGACGGCGCGCACTGCTTTGTGCAGGCGCAGCCGGACGGCTCGCTGAATATCGGTATTTCCTCCAATGAGCTCGGCCAGGGCTTCCTCATCGCCATGCGCCAGATTGCTGCGGACACGTTCGGCGTTCCGATCGAAAAGGTCTATCTCGACTTTTCCGATTCTGCCGCCTCGGTGGAAGCGGGCGCGACGGTCGCTTCAAGAACGACCGTGTTCCTCGGCAATGCCGTGATGAACGGCTGCAATGTCCTGCGCGAACGGTTTCTGCCGGTAGCGGCGCAGATGCTCGGCGCGAAGAAGGAAGACCTCGACGTGGATAACGGCTTCGTGTTCGACACGACCGACGAGGCAAAACGCGTGCCGTATGCTTCCGTGATTTCCAAGGCATTTGCCATGCAGATCCCGCTCGCGTGTGTCGGTTCGTGGTATCCGCCGAAAGCCTATGCCGACGAAAATGGCCAGGGCGTGAAAATGCACACCTATGCCTTTGCCGCGCAGGCAGCGATCGTCTCCGTAAACGTCAAGACCGGCGAGGTAGCGGTGGACGACACGGTGCTCGCCGTGGACGTCGGTCACGCCATCAACCCGGATACGGTGGAGGGACAGATGCACGGCGGCATGGCGCAGGCCATCGGCTGGTCGCTCATGGAAGAGGAATTCATGAAAGACGGAAAAATGCGCAACCATACGTTCCACGACTATCTCATCCCCACGGCGATGGATCTGCCGAAGCTGCGCACGATCATCGTTGAGCATCCCAACTCCCTCGGGCCTTACGGCGCGAAGGGAATCGGCGAGCCGCCCATTGTCGGCGCGGCGCCCGCCATTCACAATGCCATTCGCAACGCCGTCGGCGTGAGCATTAACGAGCTGCCCATGACGCCGGTGCGTGTGCTGGACGCGCTGCGCAAAGCGCGCGCGGAGCAATAAAAAAGAGAGAAAAAACAAGGAGGAAAAATCAATGGACGGTATGTTAGCCCTGACGATCGTGTGTGTTGTATTCGCGATCGGCGACTTCATTTCCGACAAAACGCACGCCATCATCCCCGTACTGCTCTTCGCCTCGGTCACGTTCCTGATCCTGTTCTGGACGGGCGTTGTTCCGACGACTCTGTTCACCGATGCCGGCCTTATCGCCATTTCCAATATGATGACCGGCATCTTCATCGTCAATATGGGAACGCTTCTTGACTTCAAGGAGTTCGTTTCCCAGTGGAAGACCGTGGTGCTTGGCCTCGCGATCGTTATCGTGGGCGGCATTCTGATGTTCTTCGCCGCCCGCCCGGTTCTGGGCAACAACTTCGCCGTGGCTCTCGTCGGCCCGATCACCGGCGGCTGGGTTTCCGCCGTCGTCGTCAACGACGCCATCAAGGCGCTCGGCTCTCCCGATTCTCTCAAGCTCGCCGGTGTTCTGGCCACGATCATTGTCGCGGTGCAGGGCATCATCGGCTACCCTCTCGCCGCTGCGTTCCTGCGCGGCGAGGCCAAGCGCCTCGTCAAGGGCTACAACGCCGGTACCGTGAAGTGGACGCGCACCGTCTTTGAAGGCGACGAGGCTGCGCAGACCGCCGTTGTCAAGAAAAAGCTCATTCCCCCTCTGGCCGCCAAGTACCAGACCCCGTTCGTCCTGCTCGGCAAGGCCTGCCTTGTGTCCCTGCTGTCGTTCTGGATCTCCAATCTCACCGGCGGCGCCGTGCACAGATATGTTGTCTGCCTCATCATGGGCGTCGTCGCGCAGGAGATCGGCTTCCTGGAGCACGACGTTATGAAGAAGTCCAACTGCTACGGCATCGGCCTTGTGATCTGCATGGTCTCCATCCTCGTGTTCCTGACAGCCGTTACCCCGCAGGATGTTCTGAGCCTCCTGCCCGTTGTCCTCGGCGCGTTTGTCATCGGCCTGCTCAGCATGTTCGTGATCGCCGCTGTCGTCGGCAAGATCTTCAAGTTCAGCTGGCAGATGGCCTGCGGCATCGCCTGCTCCTGCCTGTTTGGCTTCCCGGGAACGTTTGTCGTCTCCAGCGAAGTCTCCAAGCAGATCGGCACGACCGACGACGAGCGCCAGATGCTGCTCGACAACATCATGCCCAAGATGCTCGTGGCAGGCTTCGTCTGCCTGACGATCACCTCGGTGGTCATCACCGGTGTTTTCGTCAACTACCTCGTGGTATAAATAAGCATTACATTCATGACCCGCCGTTTCCCCGGCGGGTCATACAAACGAAAAGGAGTATACACCCGATATGAGTGAAGCTATTCGCAAGCAGTACTGCGTCGGCGGCGTCTGGAAGGACTCCAAAACGGAGAAATGGATGCCGGTGACCGACTCGTCCACGGGCGAAGTCATCGCGGAAGTCCCCTCCTGCACGCAGGACGAGGTGCTCGAAGCGATCGACGCGGCGGACAAGGCGTTTAAGGAGTGGAGTCAGGTCTCCATTTCCAAGCGCACGCAGATGATGTTCAAGTGGCGCAACATTCTCGTTGAACACCTGGACGAGCTGACGTATCTTTGCGCCAAGGAGCTGGGCAAAAACCTGAGCGAGGCGCGCGGCGACGTGCTCAAGGCCATCGAGCCGACGGAGCTTGCCTGCGCTACGCCGTTTGTTTCGCAGGGCTCGGCCTCACTGCAGGTCACGACCGGATTTGATACGGCCACCTATCGTATGCCGCTTGGCGTCGTGGCGGGCATCGTGCCGTTCAACTTCCCGGCGATGATCCCCTGGGGCTGGATGGTGCCGCTCGCGATCGCCACGGGCAACACGGTCGTGCTCAAGGCAGCCTCGCAGACGCCGCTCACCGCCATGCGTATCATGGAACTCTTCTATGAAGAGGGCGGCTTCCCCGCGGGCGTTGTGAACCTTGTCACGTGCTCGCGCGGCGAATCCGAGGTACTGCTGACCGACCCGCGCGTCAAGGCCGTCACGTTCGTCGGCACGACCGAGGTCGGCAAGCACATCTATTCGATTGCCGCGGCGCACGGAAAGCGCGTGCAGGCGCAGTGCGAGGCGAAAAACCACGCGCTTGTTCTCGAGGACTGCGATCTGGAGAGCACCGTAAACGCGATCATTAACTCCACCTATGGCTGCGCCGGCATGCGCTGCATGGCGCTGCCTGTCATCGTGGTGCAGGAAAGCATTGCGGACAAATTCGTTGCCCTGCTCAGGGAAAAGGCAATGGCGATGAAGGTCGGCTGCGCCTATGACCCCGAGACGAAGCTCGGCCCGGTCGTGAGCGCCAAGCACAAGAAGTCTATTTGCGAATGGATCCAGCGCGGCATCGACGACGGAGCGGAGCTCGTGCTCGACGGGCGCGATATCGTAGTGCCGGGCTATGAGAACGGCTTCTTCGTCGGCCCGACGATCCTTGACCGTGTGACGCCCGATATGGCCATCGGCCAGCGCGAGATCTTTGGGCCGGTCACGCTCATCAAGCGTGTCAAGACGTTTGAAGAGGGGCTGGCCGTCATGAACGCCAACCCGTTCGCCAACGGCTCGGCCATCTTTACGCAGAGCGGCTACTATGCCCGCCAGTTTGAAATGCTCACCGACGGCGGCATGGTCGGCATCAACGTCGGCATCCCCGTGCCCTCGGCGTATTTCCCGTTCTCCGGCAACAAGGACTCGTTCTTCGGCGACCAGCATGTGCTTGGCCTGGACGGCGTGCGCTTCTATACCCGCGCCAAGACCGTCACCAAGCACTGGTACGATGAACACTCCCGCAAAAAGACCGTTGACACCTGGGAAGGCACGGTCGAGAGAAACTGAACACCGCGAAAAAAGCTCCCGATGCAGCTGCATCGGGAGCTTTTTGCACTTGGCAAAGCGAGGCTTCTTTGCTGTGTCAGTTCTGATAAAAGACATCCTCATCCGTGCGGGGCGCGAAGCGTGCGAGCGCCGCGGCGTCAAGATTGCAGCGGTGCATGTCCACGGCGCTGATGCGGCGGTTTTCGTAGGTCGTATAGTAGTAAATGCCGCGCTGCGCGCTGCAGCAGGAGGTATAGATCGTGATCTCGTGCTTGCCCGGTTCTACCTCACAGCAGCCGCGCACCTGCTCCACGGCGCCGAGAATGTGGAAAAACTGGCTGACGCTCTCCGTTTCGGAAGAGCCGGAAACGGCATTCGCGCGCGTGAACGCCACGCGTACGAAGCGCGAGCTCGACGAGAGGTCACCCGGCAGACCGAGCGCGCCCATGCCGCGGCTGTAGGAGCGCAGATCGAGCGCGGGCGCGAACGTGTTTTCCGGCTGCCGCGGGGAGAGCGATTGATAGTCGTTCAGCCGGAAGAGCTGCTGCGGGAACGGCGGGTTGTTCGTCAGGACCCCAGCGGGGTTATCATAGACGTGCAGACCGTCCGCGGTGGACTCGATCGTGACGCATTCGTCCTTGTCCGCAAGCAGCCAGTGGAGCTGCGCGGCGGGAAGAGCGGCGGAAAACGGCGTGCCGGTGAGATTCGTCTTCCCGAGCAGCACGCGCGCCTCGGAAACGGAGGCGCACTGCGCGAGCACCCACGGGATGAATTCAAACTGCGCGACGTCGCCCTCGTCGCCGCGCGGCGCGGCGTATGCGGCGTTGCCGACAAAGTTCAGCCCCGCCATGCAGAGACCTTTTTCGTTCATCGCGTCGTAGTAGAGCGGATAGCCGTCGGCCACATGCGCCATGCCGAGCAGGGCAAAGTGCTCCGAAAGTGCCTTGCCGCCGCTAAAGGCGAGCGGGAAGCGCCGGGGCGTCACGACGATCTCGTCGCCGTAGGAAAACTCATAGTCAAGCGTCCGGCCAAAATAGAATCCGTCGGTTTTATATGTCGCGGCTGTGCACATGATGTAATACCTCGTTTCCTTTCGTATTGCCTCCCTTTACACCAGGGGGCCTTGGACAAAAGACGGAGGAGATCTCCCTCTAACTTATAGTATACCTCAATCGAGCGCTTTATAATAGGGACAGATATCGGCATATGTCACGTCGTCGAGATAATTTCTTACGGCAATGGACAAGGGGAGCGCTCCTTTTAAAAAATATCAGGCATTTTCCGCTCCGGCAGTGAGTTTGCCGAAACGCGTGAAGAACATCGCGGCGGTCGTGCACACGGCGAGCGTGTCCGCGACGGGCTCGGCGAAAAACACGGCGAAGGCGGCGTTTTTAAAAATGCCGAGCCGCGGCAGGAGCAGGATGAGCGGGATGAGCAGGATCACCTTGCGCAGCAGCGCGAGGAAGATCGCCACCTTTGCCTGCCCGAGCGCAACAAAGCTCTGCTGGCACGCGATCTGGATGCCGAAAATGCCGCTCGCGGCCATATAAATGCGCATGGCCCATGCGGTGTAGGAGGAAAGCTCCGCGTCCGGCGTGAACATTCCTGCAACGGCGCCGGGGAAGAGCATGCACACTGCCCACACGAGCATGGAGCCTGTGAGACAGCTTATGAACAGGATGCGGAACGTTTCGCGCACACGCTGTCCGTTCCCCGCGCCGTAGTTGAAGCTCATAATGGGCTGCGCGCCCTGCGTGAGACCGTGCAGAAGCTGCATGCAGAGACTCATCGTGGTCGTAAGGACCGTCACCGCGCCGACGGCGGTATCTCCGGCGAAGCGGAGGAGCGTCACATTGAAGCTCACCGCGACGAGGTTTTCCGTGATCTGCATGAGAAACGGCGAGAGCCCGAGCGCGAGACAGGGGAGAAGGAGCTTCATGTCCGGCAGAAGGTTCTTCACGCGCAGCCGCAGCGTAGATTTTTCCGAGCAGAGGAAACGCACGACCCACGCGCACGAAACGGCCTGCGAGAGGATCGTTGCGAGCGCCGCGCCGCGCACGCCCATGCCGAACACGAACATGAACAGCGGGTCGAGCACGATGTTGAGCGCCGCGCCGATCGTCACGGTGAGCATGCTCGTTGTGGAAAAGCCCTGCGCGGTGATGAAGGCGTTGAGCCCGAGCGAGAGCTGCACGAAGATCGTTCCGAGACTGTAGATCGAGATATATTCGAGCGCGTAGGGGAGCGTTGCGTCGCTCGCGCCGAAGAGACGGAGGATGGGCACGGCGAAAAGCTGCATGATGAGCGTGAGCGCGAGCGAGATCGCGCAGAGCGTGAAGGTGCACGTGCCGATGATGCGCTCCGCACTGTCCGGGGCTCCCTTTCCCATGAGCATGGAAACGCGCGGCGCACCGCCTGCGCTCACGAGCGCGGCGAACGCCGAGATGATCATGATCGCCGGCATCGTCACGCCGACGCCGGTGAGCGCCGCCGCGCCGTAGACCGGGATGTGGCCGATGTAGATGCGGTCTACAATATTATATAGAACGTTTACGAGCTGCGCCGCGATCGCCGGAAGCGCCAGCTTCCAGAAGAGCTTGCCGACCGGAGCGGTGCCGAGCGCGGGATCTCTGCCTGTTTTTACGTTCATGTCAAACTTCCTTTTCTGTCAAAAGTCAAAAGCTCCCGGGATCGGGAGCCGTTGACGTTTATTCACCCGTATGATCGAGAAATGCGGGAATGTCCATGGCGTGTTCAAATACGCGCACGCCCAGCAGACCCACGGTGCGCCACGAGTCGCGGTAGCCGTTCTTTTTCCGGTCGGGGATGTACACGAACTCCTTCCCGGTCTTGGTCGGATCGTTTGTAAAGCAGATCTTCCGGTACGGCGCGGCGAGATACTCCGCCAGCCCGCCGTTTTTGGAAAGGCTCGTTTCGTCCGCCATGAGCAGGATCTCATATCCCTGCGCGCGGCAGGCGTTGAAGCGCTGCAGACGGCGCTCCCAGGCGGCGAGAAATTCCTCGCGGCTTTTGTAGTGCGTGCCCTCGATGACCGCCTCGCCGAGCGTAAACATCGGGTAGCTCCGCTCCGGCGCGTCCATAGGGACGGGCGTCATGGCAAGATATTCGTCCAGATGCGTGCACAGCTTTTCAAACCGGTGGAACGCCATATTGACTGTGGGCATGGTAAACTGCATCCCAAGATCGTGCAGCAGCAGTCCGCCGTTGCAGTCGCTTGCAATAAGGAGAAACCGGCGGTTTTTCACTCTCCGGCGCAGCCAGAGCAGATACGGCCACCGCCGCCACGACCAAACCGTGCGCAGAATGCTTTTGAGCTTCTCTTTCATCGTATCCCCCAACGTTTTCTTACCGCTTACCATACCACAGCCGCGGCGCAAATGCAATCAGGGCGCACTTGCAAAGAGCCGTGCGGCGCGGTAAAATGAACGCGATAATACTTTTTCCGGGAGGAACGGAATATGGACCTCAGCAAACTGCAGAACGGCAGCGACGTGCGCGGTGTGGCGCTTGCTGGCGTGGAGAATGAACCGGTAACGCTTGACGATGCGGCGGTGCGCGCCATTGCGTGCGGCTTTGCGCGCTTTCTGCGCGCGCGGCTCGGAAAAGAGAGCTGCCGCGTGAGCGTCGGGCGCGACTCGCGTCTTTCGGGCGGGGCGATCGCCGCAGCGCTTTGCGAAACGCTTGCCGCGTGCGGCGCGGAAGTGACCGATCTCGGTCTCTGCACTACCCCGGCGATGTTCATGACGACCGTGACGGGGGAGAGACCCTTTGACGCCGCCGTTATGATCACGGCGAGCCATCTGCCGTGGAACCGCAACGGACTCAAATTCTTCACCGCCGCGGGCGGCGCGGAGAGCGCGGACGTGCGCGAGATCCTCCGCCTCGCCGCGGAGGAGACGCCGCTCGCCCCCGGCGGGAGCGTGGCGCGGGGCGAATTTATGGAGACCTATGCCGCCATTCTGCGCGAAAAGATCATCGCCGCGGCGAACGGGAACGAAAAGCCTCTCGCGGGCAAGCATATCGTTGTGGACGCCGGAAACGGCGCGGGCGGCTTTTTCGCCGAGCGCGTGCTCGCCCCTCTCGGCGCGGACACGGCCGGCAGCCGCTATCTCGACCCCGACGGGCGCTTCCCCAACCATGTGCCGAACCCCGAGCTGCCCGAGGCGATGGACAGCATCCGCGAGGCGGTACTCAAGAGCCATGCCGATTTCGGCGTCATTTTCGATACCGATGTGGACCGCGCCGGGGCGGTACTCTCGAACGGCGAGGAGCTCAACCGCAACCGCCTCATCGCGCTCATCTCCGCCATACTGCTGAGGGAGCACCCCGGCACGGCGATCGTGACCGATTCCATCACGTCCACGGGGCTTGCGGAGTTTATCGCCGCGCACGGCGGCGTGCACCGCCGCTTCCGCCGCGGCTACCGCAACGTCATCAACGAAGCGCTGCGTCTCAACGCCGCGGGGCAGGACTGCCAGCTCGCCATCGAGACCTCCGGCCACGCCGCGCTCAAGGAGAATTATTTCCTTGACGACGGCGCGTATCTCGTCACCCGCTTTCTGATGGAGATCGCCGCGGGGCGCTCGCTCGAGAGCCTGCTCGAAGGGCTTTACGAGCCGGTCGAGAGCCGTGAGTTCCGGCTGAAGATCCTTGCGGAGGACTTCCGCGCCGCGGGCACAGCGGTGCTTGATTCTCTTGCGGAGTACACGAAGGAGCAGCCCGGCTGGAGCATCGCGCCGGACAACTGCGAGGGCGTGCGCGTAAATCTCGATAAAGCGCACGGCGACGGCTGGTTCCTCCTGCGCCTTTCGCTGCACGATCCGATCCTTCCGCTGAATATTGAAAGCGACCGGGAGCATGGCGCGCACACGATCGCCCGCGAGCTCGCGCCGTTCCTCGCGCAGCAGACAGAGATCGACGCTTCCTCCGCGCTGGAATTTACATTGTAAGCGTCGATTAACAAGAGCACACACGTCGGACCGGTAAGTCTTTTCGGTGCTTTTTGCCCTTTTGTCCTTGGCGGGCGACAGATGCGCCTGCGTCCAAAAGAACAAAAATCCCTCGAAAATCCAAGGCTGTCCGATGCGAAGCAGTTCTGCCGGAGCAGAAATGCTCGCAGACAAAAGGCCGCAGAGAATACTTTGTGCATTCTCAAGGGCTTTGATGCGGTATGAGGGCATTTCCGCCCGGCAGAACCGCGTGTGTCCTTGTCAATCGACGCAAAGCGGCGCGACGCATTGTAAAGCCGCGTAAAGGATGTTTGTGTTTCCCACGTGAACAAACTACACAAAGCGCTACAAAAATGCGCTAATGTTCTATTGCATTTTCCCGATGAAGAGGCTATAATGTAAGGCACAAATTCCCGTACAGGGGATTAAATTTAGGAGGAAGATAACCCATGAAGAAAGCACTTGCTCTCATTCTGGCTCTGGTCATGGTCCTCTCGCTGGCTGCCTGCGGCACCCAGGCCGAGACTCCGGCCACCGAGCCGACGGAAGCCCCTGCGGAAGCGCCCGCCGAGCAGCCCGCTGAGACCGAAACCCCGAAGGATTACTCCGGCTACACCATCCGCATCTACTCCAACTCCAACTCCACCGAGCGCACCACGTGGCTCGTGAACGAGGCGAAGGAAGCCGGCTTCACCATCAGCATTGACGACAACAGCGTCATCTCCGGCGACACGGCCGCCATCCAGGCTGCCAACGAGAAGAAGGACGGCGACATCCTCTTCGGTCTGAACGAGACCCGCTGGGGCCAGGTCGTGGACGGCGTCTACGAGAACCTGTCCCTCGTTGACTGGACTCCGTCCTGGGCGGAAGAAGTCGGCGAATACAAGTATGACGGCCAGGCCTACGGCCTCGTCATCCAGAACGTCCTCATGCTCTACCGTACCGACGAGCTCGGCACCAACGGCGAAGAGCTGCACTTTGCGCACTGGGCCGACGTCGTTGACAGCGGCTACACCTGGTACCGCCAGAACAAGGTCGGCGGCACGACCAACGCCAACATCAACTCCGCCATGCTCTACCCCTTCACCGATCCCGCTTCTCCCGCCGGCGGCATCTCCGTCGATGGCTGGAAGACTCTGTGGAAGTACTGCGCCGAGGGCAAGTTCGGCGGCGACGACTGGAAGTACGGCTTTGATCCTCTGAACAAGGGCGACGTTGCCGTGTCCTCGTTCTACTCCTCTTCTCTCTACGGTAAGCTGGACGCCGCGGCGGAAGGCTCCGAGCACCCCATCACCGACTGCTGGAAGCTCGTTGACATCGACGACGGCACCTACTACATCGCCGAGTACATCGGCATCCTGAACAAGGAAGGCCGCACCGAGGAAGAGACCGAAGCCGTCAAGGCGTTCGCCGAGTGGTTCGGCTCCGCCGAGACCCAGGCTGCCTGGGCCGAAGAGTTCGACTCCTTCCCCTGCAACCAGGGTGCTGTTGAGCTGGTCTACGGCTCCGACGTCCCCGAGATCTACCTCATCAAGAACTTCGCTCTCACGACCGTGGAAGGCACCGACATGACCTACGCCGCTTATGTCGCTGCCCACAGCTCCGAGTGGACGAACATCATGACCAACCTCGGCTTCTACTGGGCCGATGCCAGCAACGCTCCTGCCGAGCCCGATTGGGACAATCTCGACTGGGCGACCCTGACGCAGAAGGCTGAGTAATTCTCCGTCACCTTGAAATCCTGTATGGCGAGCCCCCGCGGCTCGCCATACTTCGTATTTTCCGAAAATATCCGCCAACCACCCACAGTCCCTGCAAAAGAGAGGAAGGAATGCCACTGTGATCCGGCTCAATAACATCGTCGTCAAATTCGGCGACTTCACCGCGCTGCACGACATCAACGTCCAGGTAAAAGAGGGCGAATTCTTCACGTTCCTCGGCCCGTCCGGCTGCGGCAAAACGACAACGCTCCGCACCATTACCGGCTTCATCGAGCCGGCGGAGGGCCAGGTGTTCGTCCGCGATAAGGACATCACCCATGTGCCCATCGAGGATCGGAACATCGGCATCGTGTTCCAGAGCTACGCGCTCTTCCCGACGATGACCGTGTACGACAACATCGCGTTCGGTCTGCGCGTCAAGAAAATGAAGAAGGCCGAGGTGGACGAAAAAGTCCGCGCTATCGCCAAAAAGGTCGATCTTTCGGACGAGCAGCTCAGGAAAGCCGTGTCGCAGCTCTCCGGCGGCCAGCAGCAGCGCGTCGCCATCGCCCGCGCGCTCGTCACCGAGCCGGCGATCATCTGTCTGGACGAGCCGCTCTCCAACCTGGACGCCAAGCTCCGCGTGCAGCTCCGTCTGGAGCTCAAGAAGATGCAGAAGGATTTCGGCATCACGAGCATCTACGTCACCCACGATCAGGAGGAGGCCCTTACGCTTTCCGACCGCATCGCGGTGTTCAACAAGGGCGTGATCGAGCAGATCGGCACGCCGAACGAAATTTACAACCACTCCGCCACGGAATTCGTGTGCAACTTCATCGGCGACATCAACCGTCTCTTGGACGACGTTGTGGAAAAGCTCAACGCCAAAGGCGCGCAGCTTGACCCGGCGCACCACCACTACATCCGTCTCGAGCGCGTCCACGTGAACGACGCGCAGCACGAGGCCAACGGCGCCGTTTCGCTTTCCGGCACCGTGGAATCGAGAGAGTATTACGGCCTGTATATAAAGTATTACATCAACGTCGGCAGCCAGACGCTCAAGGTCATCGAGCGCAACGACGGCGTGCATCTGCACGATACCGGCGACGCCGTGACCGTCACCGTCCACCCCGACGATCTCATGAGCTACGCTCCCAACGGGGAGGAGGCCGAGAAATGACACTGCGGCCGAAGCCCTTCCAGCCGATCAAAATGCTGCAGATCATCGGCGGCGTTTTCTTCGCGTATCTCTTCTTCGGGTTTATGCTGCTGCCGTGCCTGAACACGCTCACCAGCATTTTCACCGTCAAGAACGCCGCCGGGGAAACCGATCCCCTCGCGGTCATCCGTTTCTTCCTCGCCGGGTCCATGTCCCAGTATGTGTGGAACTCGCTCAAGCTGGCGCTGTGCCTTGTCATCACGGTCAACGTCGTCGGCATTTCCATCGTGCTGCTGACCGAGTACTTTGACATCAAGGGCGCAAAGATCCTCCGTCTCGGCTATATGACGACGCTCATCTACTCCGGCGTCGCGCTCGTCACGGGCTACATGTTCCTGTACGCCAGCGACGGCATCATCACCACGCAACTCAAGGACGCGTTCCCGAACATCAACGTCAACTGGTTCACCGGCTTCAACGCGGTGCTCTTCACGATGACGTTCGCCTGCACGAGCAACCACGCGCTCTTCCTGCGCAACGCCATCCGCGGCATCGACTACAACACCGTCGAGGCCGCCCGCAACATGGGCGCGAAGCCCTTCAAGGTGCTCTGGAAGGTCGTGTTCCCGACGCTTCTGCCGACGCTCTTCTCGCTCACGGTCATGACGTTTATCACGGGCCTGTGCGCCATGAGCGCGCCGACGCTGCTCGGCTATGACTCCATCAACCCCGAGATCGTCCGTCTGGCCGGTTCGTCCGTGGCGGACGAGGCGTTCCCGCAGGCGCGCGCGGCGCTGCTTTCGATCATCCTCGCGTGCTTCACGATCCTCCTGCTCACTGTTCTCTCGTCCTATGAGCGCAAGGGGCATTACCTCTCCGTTTCCAAGACGAAGGCGAAGCTCCAGAAGCAGAAGATCACGAACCCTGTGGCGAACGTGCTCGCGCATATCTACGCCTACGTCCTGTTCATCATCTACATGACGCCGGTCGTGATGATCGTCATCTTCTCGTTCCAGACGTTCAGCGCCGTGCGTATGCGCAAGCTTGATCTTTCGCAGTGGACACTCGTGAACTACTTCGGCAAGCAGGACTATTCGTATCTCACGTCCCGCGGCACCTACAAGATCCGCGAGGGCTCGATCTCCGGCGTGTTCTCCAACGAGGCGACGCTCGGCGGTATCCAGATGAGCTTTGTCATGTCCGTCATCGCCGCGGCGCTCGCGTGTGTGATCGTCGTTGTGGCCTGCAACTACATCTTCAAGCACAAGAAGACCGGCACGATCCTGGAGTATGCGCTGCTCTTCCCGTGGCTGCTGCCGACGATCCTCATCTGCTATTCTTACCGCACGTTCTTCAACAGCGGCGACGTCTGGTATGTGTTCGGCCAGAACCTGTACTATGCCGACCGCGTGAGGATACTGATCGTTATCGCGTATACGGTAGTAAAGCTGCCGTTCTCGCTGCGCATGATCAAAGCGTCGTTCTACGCGATCGACGAGGAGCTGGAGGACGCCGCGCGGAATCTCGGCTCCGGGCCGGTGCGGACGTTCCTCAAGGTAAAGCTCCCGATCATCCTGCCGAGCGTGCTTGCGGTGTTCGCGCTGAACTTCAACGCGCTCTTTACCGAGTACGATATGTCGGCCACGTTTGCGAGTACCTACGGCACAACGTATGCCATGGTCATCCAGAGCATGTGCCGCGAGGAGGGCCTGTACGGCTACAATGTCAACGCCTCCGGCCGCCGGTGCGCCTCCACGGTGTTCATCATGCTCGTGTCGGGTCTCATTCTGTATCTCGTATACGGCGTGGGCGCGCGCGATCTCGGCGAGCGGCTCGAAGCGCGTGACCGCCGCCGGAAACGCATGGATCGGATAAAAGCCGTATTCCACAAAAAACAGCCGGCGGAGGCGGCAAGCCCCCAATGATCAAAAACATCCTCTTTGATATGGGCAACGTGCTCATCCGGTTCGAGCCGAAGCAGTATGTGAAAAACGCCGGTCTGTCCGAGAGCGACCAGCAGCTCCTGCTGCGCGAGCTTTACGGCAGCATCGACTGGGTGCGGCTCGACCGCGGCACGCTCACCGAAGCGGAAGTCATCGACCGGTGTGTTTCGCGTGTCGGCGAGCATCTCCGCGGCGCGGTCGAAAAGCTCGTCGGCCACTGGGACCGGCCGGAGCTGCCCGTCGAGGGTATGAAGGCGCTCACGGACGAGCTTTATGAAAAGGGGTACGGGCTGTACCTTCTTACGAACGCGGGCCCGCGCCAGCGGGAATACTGGCCGCGGTTCCGGGCGGGCGAGCACTTCCCGGAGGAGCGCGTGTACCGCTCGGCGGACGTGCATCTCCTCAAGCCCGATCCGGCGTTCTTTGAAGGCGCGCTTGAAAAGTTCGGTCTGAACCGCGCGGAGTGCGTGTTCATCGACGACTCGGCCGCGAATGCCGAGGGCGCGCAGCGCGTAGGACTCGACGCCATCGTCTTCTTCGGCGACGCCGCCCGCCTGCGCAGAGAATTGCGCGAGCGCGGCGTGGATGTAAGCGAATAAAAGAGAGATGCGGGAGCTGCGGCTCCCGCATCTTTCTGTAATTGATGGAGCGGCCGGCAAAAGCCCCTCCGTCAGCCTTGCGGCTGCCGGCCCCCTGTTAGGAGGGGAAAGTCGATTTGCGGAAAACGGTCTTGCCTCCCCTAACAGGGGAGGTGGCAAAACCGAAGGTTTTGACGGAGAGGTTTATCCCATCTCCGCGCGGAGCGGATTATAGTTAGAATAACCCGACGGCAGGAGGGCTTAAATAAAATATCGCACAATTCGGTTTATTCTCAATATTCGATTCGTCAAAACGCCAAAAATCCGGCAAAAATCTTTGCCGGATTTTTACTTTGCCTTATAGCCGCTGCATGCCATATTCTGTTATTATAGAATAACGAGAGAGAGGAAACTTTATGAATCGCTACGCGGTCGCCGCCGTGCTGTCCGGCGCATTTTTCGGTCTGACCGGTCTCTTTACCCGCACGCTGACCGGCGCGGGACTGAGCACGATGGGCATTCTTTCCATCCGCTGTTCCGTGGCCGCGCTTTGCTTCTTCTGCACCGCCCTCGGCGATATCCGCCAGCTCAAAATGCACAAGAAGGACTTCTGGCTCTTCGCTGCCGTCGGCATTCTCGGGCAGGGCATGTTCTCGTTCTGCTATTATAACGCGATCAACATGATGTCCATCTCCACGGCGTGCATCCTCATGTATCTCTCGCCGGTGTTTGTCACCATTATGGCGCACTTTGTGTTCAAGGACGGCATTTCCCGCCGCACGGTGTTGGCGATCATTCTCTGCATCGCCGGGTGCGCGTGCGTGTCCGGCTTCGGCGGCACGATGACGCTGCTCGGTCTCATCTGCGGGCTGGGATCTGCGATCGCGTTCGCGCTCATTAATATTCTCACGCGCGCTCTCCTTGGCCGCGGCTATACCGGCAAGGCTGTCAACTTCTGGATCTGCGCGTTTGCCGCTCTGTTCGGCATCGTTATGGATCTGCTGCTCTTCCGTGAAGGGTTTTCCCGCCCGTTTGCGGTGCTCTTCTCCGGCTGGAAGATCTTCCTTGTGGGCATCACCATGGCGCTCACGACGGGCTTTCTGGCCTACCGGTTCTTCTCGCTGGCGCTGCACGGCTGCAAGAGCGGCACGGTGTCCATTCTGGCGAGCAGCGAGCCCGTGGTGGAAACGCTCGTGAGCGTATTCGTGTTCCGCGAGCCGTTCGGCGTGCTCTGCGTTGTCGGCATCGTGCTCGTGCTCGCGGGCATCGTTTTGCAGAATACCGCATCCAAAACAGAAGCCTCCGCGCAGTAATTTATCCGTTTCCCGAAAGAAGGGGTCGTTATGAGTTCCCGGTTTTATGACATGTCCTATCCGCAGTACACGGTGCACGACGTTTCGGTGCTGACCGGTCTCACGCCGCAGACCATCCGGTACTACGACAGCATCGGCGTCGTTGTGCCGCAGCGCGGCGCGCAGGGCCAGCGGCTGTATTCGTATTACGATGTGCTCAATCTTGTCCGGCGCAGTCTTTATAAGGCGCAGGGCTTCTCCCTGCAGGAAACCGAGCAGGTGCTCTCCGGCGCGATCACGTCGCGGCTCGGCGCGCTGCTGGAGGAAAAACGCGCCGACATCGAGGAAAAGCAGCGCGCGCTCCGGCTTGCGCAGCTCAATCTTGACCGTCTGTCCGCGCAGCTCGACCGGCTCGGCGTCTGCCGCGGGCGGGTGATGTATCTCGAGCGCCCGGCGTGCTGGCATGTACCCTACAGCCGCGACGGGCACATCTGCTTTGAAGAGGCGAGCCGCGCAGCGCACTCCAGTTGCGGCAGCGCGTTCGCGTTTTCGTTCTCGCTGCCCGCCGTGGGCGAGACGAACGACTGCGTGGACTGGGACGTGACGATGCCCTCACCGTTTGCCGAGGAGCTGGGGTTCACGGATCTGCCGGGCGCGGTGTTTGTCCCGGCGCGGTACTGCCTGTACACCGTGGTCGAAACGCCGGGTATGGACTTCCTTCGCCGCGAGGCGCTCCGGCTGCTGTACGATTTTGCCGCGCAGCAAGATCTCACGCCGGAGGGGACGGTCTATGGCCGCGATATCGTAAACGCCGCTTCCGACGGCGCGGTGCTTCGCTATTATGAAGTGTGGCTGCCCGTCCGTGAAACGCAGGGCTAAAGCCGCTATAACGCTGCGATTACCGGAAAGCCTGCGTTTTCCGGCGATCGCGGCGGTTTTCGCTTTTCGGATGCCGTCTTTTCGCACAAAAAGCCCCCCGAAAATCGGGTGAAAAAACTATTTGCCTGTCCAGCGGCAAAATGGTTTATGATAAAACCATCGGAAAGCAGTTCTTCCGATAAAGCCTCTCTTTCTTAAAAGCCGGCGCCGGAGCGTGATGAACTCCGGCGCCGGTTTTTATATGCAGGGAAGGAGCTGTCAGCGCTTGCGCAGAGCGAGGGGCGAGCGTTTCCATTTCTGCGGACGGGGAAGATGCTCAAGCTGCGCGCGGAGAGGTTCCGGTGCATATCGCAGCACGAGATCAAAGAGCTCCGGGTCATACTGAAAGAAGACCATGGTTTTGACATAACGGTTCGTATTTTGAATGAATCGCCGCCGCTCGTTGACAGACAAGTTTCGGCTGCTCAGGTAGACCCAATAAGTATCTACGGCGTTTCCGACAGAACCGACATCCACGTCCGCCATACCGCAGCAGAGAAGGTCATCCCAAGTATAGCAGTACTTTTTCCAGCCGATATACATTATGCACCCGCTGCGATCAACAGTAATTTTTCCGCCGGAGAAAGTGAAACAAAGCGCATAAATTGTGGAAAGAGCGCCAGGAAGCGTAAACGCGATAGGCGCTATATCGACGAATATTGAACTTTCATCAGGGCTTTGCGCCACGACCCAACACCAGAAAATCACAAAACCAAAAAGGAAACAGGCACAAAGAACGAAAAGGTTAAAATAGAATTTTGTAATAGGAAATTTTTTCATTGGCACCTCTCCTTCGACAGTGCTGTCGCACCGGCATCTCAATCAATGGGGCGTGACGGTTTCTGCATCGGTCGGGGTGTTCCGGAGGATACGCAGTCCTTGCGGAAGCGGAAAAACGAAAGCAGAAAATGCACACACAAAACCGCACTGCCAAGCAGATACGGAAGAAAGGCCGGTGTTCCGAAAGGATCGGATGCAAGGCCAAGGAGGAAAAAGGCCGCGGAGCCCACAGCGTTGCGGAGAAGCCTTTTGAGCAGACGATAATTGCGATATTGGTAATAATACGCTGCGAGCGGGGCCTGACAGTCGACAGCTTTGCCGTCTACCGCCAGCACGAGGCTCGGACCCGTAAAAGACTTTTCCTCATACGGAATCCGTTTTCCCATTTTCCGCTCAAACTCATAAAACACCCAACTGTCGCTGTTGGAACCGATTTCCGGAGACATTAGAAAATACCGAACATCTCCGGGCTCGCCCTGCTCAAACCAGTAGTTGTTTCCAGACAACTGCCGCAGGAAAAACCCCTTTTGTGCCATATCGTGCAGCCAGTTTTCCGTTCGGATGGTCTGCGCCAGCAACGATCTGCGACGGACGGATATCGCCGGTTTCTGCATAATTCTCCCTCCGCTTTTTGAAACATGATTATTGGCTAATCCTTCGGGCACGGCGAAGTACCTCCCCTTGGTGATTCCGGAAGGACAATCAAAGGCGCTCATTCAGCCGGACAACAGAAAAAAGCTCCGGCTGCTTCAGTTTGGGGAGCTGATCGCGGAAGCGCTGCAGCAATCCGTATTCGGTATTTATGTAAAAGCAGCAATTGTGATCGCTGAATTCTCCGCCGTCATCCAGCTCCATGTATACCTCTGCGAGAACATGTCCCAGCCGGTCTTTTCGCAGAAAGCGCAGGGACAAACAGGCGGTGGAGTTGTCGCCCCTTTCCTTGTTCGCCCAGCGGCATTCTTCGACCTCGCCGCTCAAAAATCGCGTTATTTGGCGGAACAGCTCGTCGATCAGGGAATCCGTCATATATACGGCCGTTTTCGCGGTGATGACCGGCGAAGAACCTGTAATTTCAAATTCGGCGAAATCCGTGTCCTGCCATATCTTCTGTATGCTCAAATAATCGTCCATCAGGATTTCCCTCTATGGTTTCAAAATGCTCCATCAAAGCCCCTCATCCGCCGGAGGACTTTCTCTTTGGGGGCATTTTGCGGAAGCCGTCGGCGAATCGAAGCGCTGAGTATTTATGGGGCTTAAGGTCTGTATAGATGGAATCTGCCGCGCCCACGGCTTCCGTTTGAAGGAACGTGTCGATCGCTTCAAAGTCCGGCCTTTGGGTGCTGGAGGAATAGCAGCTGTAAAAGGTCAGCTCGGACATATCCTCGTTCAGCGTCATGTGACAGACGTGGTAATCATCATTCGGGATGTCCAGACGGTCATGATACATCTCCATAAAGCTCTCCCACAGCATTTCGGCGATCGCCTCGCGGGACAGCTTCATGACGCGAATTTCGTCTTTTTCCAATCGCTTCTTCATGTCTTCCTCCGAAAAAAGGCTCCATCGTACGATGGAGCCTTTTTGATTCAGCAGAGCACGCTGCCGGTGGGGATGGAATCATCAAGCATGACGAGATGCAGCTCTTCCTTGCCGTTCACCATACGCACGGCGGAGAGCAGCATGCCGCAGGACTCGAGCCCCATCATCTTGCGCGGCGGCAGGTTGACGATCGCGGCGACCGTCTTGCCGACGAGCTCTTCCGGCTTATAGTGCATGGCGATGCCGGAGAGGATCTGGCGCGTTGTGCCCGAGCCGTCGTCCAGCTCAAAGCGCAGCAGCTTCTGCGACTTTTTCACCGCCTCGCACTTGAGCACGCGGCAGACGCGGAAGTCGCACTTTTCAAAATCGTCGAACACCACGTTCGGCTTGAACGGCTCGATGGGATCCTTCTTCGGCGCCTTGAGCGCTTCGAGCGCGGCGAGCTCCTTTTCCATGTCGATGCGCGGGAAGAGGTTTTCGCCCTTCGTGACGGACACCGCGGCGGGGAGAACGCCGTACTTCTCCGCGGCTTCCCAGCTCATGGCGGCCTCGTCCGCGCCGATCTGCGCGGCGAGCTTCTCCATGCTCTCGGGCATGAAGGGCTTGAGGAGCGTGCCGCACACGCGCAGCGTTTCGAGCAGATTGTAAAGCACACGCGCGAGACGCGGCTTCTTTGCTTCGTCCTTCGCGAGCACCCAGGGGGCGGTCTCGTCGATGTACTTGTTGGCGCGGGCGATCACGCGGAACACCTCCGCGAGAGCGTTCTGCATCTGGAATTTCTCCATCTGCGCGGCGTACCTGCCGCGCAGCTCACCGAGCATCCAGAGAAGCTCGGCGTCCTCCGGCCCCTCTTCCTGCGTCTCCGGCAGCGTGCCGCCGAAGTATTTGCCGGCCATGGCCGTCGTGCGGGAGAGAAGGTTGCCGAGATCGTTTGCAAGATCGGTATTGATGGTGGAGATTAGAAGCTCATTGGAGAAGTTGCCGTCCGAGCCGAAGGGGAAGCTGCGCAGCAGGAAGAAGCGCAGCGCGTCCACGCCGTAGCGCTCGGCGAGCATGTAGGGATCGACAACGTTGCCCTTGCTCTTGGACATTTTGCCGCCGTCCATGATGAGCCAGCCGTGACCGTAGACCTTCTTCGGCAGCGGCAGGCCCACGCTCATAAGCATCGCGGGCCAGATGATCGAGTGGAAGCGGACGATCTCCTTGCCGACGATGTGTACGTCCGCGGGCCAGTATTTATCGAAATCGTGGTACTTGTCGTTCTCGTAGCCGAGCGCGGTCGCGTAGTTGAAAAGAGCGTCGATCCAGACGTACACGACGTGGCCGGGGTCAAAGTCCACGGGCACGCCCCAGGTAAAGCTCGTGCGGGAGACGCAGAGATCCTGCAGCCCGCCCTCGCAGTCGATGAAGTTATGGACCATCTCGTTCACGCGGCTCGCGGGCTCGAGAAACTCGCCGCCGGTCAGAAGAGCTCTCACGCGGTCAGCGTACTTGCTCAGACGGAAGAAGTAGGCTTCCTCCTCGGCGTACTTGACCTCGCCGCCGCAGTCGGGGCAGCGGCCGTTTACAAGCTGGCTCTCGGTCCAGAAGCTCTCGCACGGCGTGCAGTACATGCCGGAATACTTGCCCTTGTAGATATCGCCGTTGTCGTACATCTTGCGGAAAATGCGCTGGATGCTCTTGACGTGGTAATCGTCCGTGGTGCGGATGAAGCGGTCGTTCGAGATGTTCATCAGCTTCCAGAGATCGAGCACGCCCTTCTCGCCGGTGACGATGTTGTCCACGAACTGCTGCGGCGTGACGCCGGCGGCTTTGGCCTTGTCCTCGATCTTCTGGCCGTGCTCGTCGGTGCCGGTGAGGAACATCACGTCGTAGCCGCACAGGCGCTTGTAGCGGGCGATCGCGTCGCTCGCGACGGTGCAGTAGGCGTGGCCGATGTGGAGCTTCGCGGAGGGGTAGTAGATCGGCGTTGTAATATAAAAGGTCGGTTTTTCCATAAGACTTCTCTCTCCTGACTTTCTTTTATGCTCAGCCCTGCGGGACGTTGCGGGCTTCGATGTCCTCGGTGTGGTAATTGTAGGTGCTGTAGGCCTCGTATTCCTTGCTGATGGGGGTGGCGGTGTTGTAATCGTCGCCGTCGTTGAACACCAGCCGCCACGTTGCCGCCGCCATGCCGACGGAGAGCGGATTGCCGTTGGCGTCAAAATACGTGCCGGTCTCGTCGAAGACCTCCCAGTTGTTGAACTGCATGAGCACATACTGGTGCTTCACATCGGTGCCGAGGATCTGGACGCAGCACTCGTTCGTCTCCTCGTCTACCCACGCGTGGATCTTGACGGGGTACTCGGCGTCATTGCGGAACTTGAAGTCCGGCCAGCCCCAGCTCACCGTGGCGTCCATGCCCCAGGGGAGATAGCCCACCTGGAACTGGTGGCAGGCGCGCTCGACGATCTCCAGATTGGCGTAGAGCACGGCGTTGTAGAGCGTGGAGCTCACCTGGCAGATGCCGCCGCCGTATTCCTGCCGGACCTCGCCGTTGGCGTAGGCCGTGGCGGGCTTCCAGCCGTTGGCTTCCGTGCGCTCGCCGAGCGTGTCGTTGAAGGAGAGCGTCTGTCCGGGGATGAGCACCAGCCCGTCGAGCAGCTCGCACGCCTTCTTCACGTTGGAAATGCGGTTGTCGCTGCTGCCGGAGAGCGATGTGCGCACCTCGTTGCAGTAGTCGCGGTTCCAGAGCCGGACCATCGTCCAGTTTTTGGAGAGCTCGTCGCGGAAGAGCATGTCGTTGATCTCCTCCGTGGTGTGCTCGGGCTTCGTGACGGTCATCGGGATCGTGACCGTGTCACCGTAGGACGCCGCGGCCCAGGCCTTTTCGGCTTCGGCTACGTCAAACGTCCGGCCGACGGAGGACTGCGTCACGATGAACGGCTCGCCGTGGAAGTCGATCTGCGAGGGATCGGTCTTGCCGCCCGCCGCGGGCGTTGCCTCCGGGGAGGCGGAGGCCTCCGGCGTGTCGGACGGCGCGGGGGTCGCGGTGGGTTCGGGCGTTGCCGTGGGCTTTTCGCCCTTGCCGTCGTCCTTGCCGGGGTCGGTGGTCTCAATGTCGGGGTTATAAACGATCTCCGCTTCGGCGACCTCGGAATAAATGTCGTTATAGAGCGACTGGAAATCGAACGATTCGTCCGTGTTCGGCGCGCTCTCGTAGGTGAACGACGTGCTGCCGCCGGAGAGGAACGCATCGCGGAAGGAGTTGAACACCGAATCGGTGTCGAGCGTCATGCCGCTCGCGCCCTTGAGAAGGGTGATGCTGTCCTCGCCGACGACGATGCTGCTCTCGAGAAGCTGCGCGTCGATGTCCACGGCCTTCGCCTCGATGATGGAGCGCATCTTCGCCTCGTCGAGCGTCACGTCAAAAAGCTCGCCGTCGTACGCAAAGCCGCACTTGCCGAGATAGCGGCACTGGACATATTTCACCAGCGCGCCGAAGAGCCCGTCGCCGCGGCCGTAGTTCCAGGCGGCGTCCGCCGCGGTGTCGGCGGAAAAGCGCATGCCCGCGTCCGCGGAGGACATGGCGAGCGTATTGCCGAGCGGGAGGTTTGCCGTGACGGAGTAACCGTCGTAGCGCTCGTGGCCGAGCGCAAGAAGCTTATCCCGCGCCTCATTGCGCGTCATGCCGGAGAGATCGGTGTCGGCGATCGTCACGCCCGGATAGATCGTATCCACTTTGTGCACGAGCAGCGCGCCTGTCACGACGAGCGCGAGCAGAAGCAGCAGCACGACGCACACGATGATGACCGGCAGCTTCCAGCCCCCGCGCGGCGCGGGCGCATCCGGCGTGATGGGCGCTTCGCTCGCGCGGCGGGAGCGCTTTTTCGGCGCTTTCTCCTCCGGATCTTCGCGCTCGGCCCGGCGCGCGCGTACCGGCAGCGGCGGGAGATCCGCCGGGGGCGCGGCGTATTCGGCCTCGCGTTTCGCGCGCTTTGCGGCGCGGGAATTTTTCTCCCGTTCCGCCGCGGCTTCACGCTCACGGCGCTCCTTGCGGCTGAGCGTGCGCGGCGCGGTCTCCGGCTCGCCGGTCACGGTCTCGCCCGTATCCCGGTCGGCGGAATCGTAGCTCTCGCCGACGATCTCCGGCTCGGGCTCATATTCGTTATATTCGGTATTCCCCGTCTCCTGCGGCTCTTCGTCCGGGAAGGGGATGTAATTCTCGTCGTTACGGATGATGGGTACCGCCTTTCTCTGTTTGCGGCTTTCGCCTCAGTTCAGTTCATATACGGCTCGGACGCCGTCGGCAGCGGGACCTTCTGTCCCTTTGCCTCAAACGCCTCGCGGATCCACGGGTTGGCGTTGAATTTCTCTTTCGTCTGCGATTCGAGCAGCACGCCGATGAGGACGTTGGAAACGAGGAATCCGCCGGGCGTGAAGTGCCAGCGGCCGTTGTCGCACACGGCCCAGCCGTTTTCCTGAAATACCTCCAGCATCTCTTCGAGCTTGTCGAAGCTGCTCTGGTACACGCTCCGGTACTCCTCGCGGGAGATGCCGGCCGCGGTGCGCATGCCGAGCATCAGATACTCGCTCGCGCGGTCGAACGGCGTGAGCTCCTCCTCTTCGGCGATAATACCCTTGTCCCCCAAAACGCCGGAAATATACTCGCGGACATTGTGGGTGTAGGTATAGCGCAGCAGCCCGATGTTGGAGGCCGCCGCCGCGCCGAAGCCAATGTAGTCATCCAGCCGCCAGTACTTGAGATTGTGGCGGCTCTCGTAGCCGGGGCGGGCGAAGTTGGAGATCTCATACTGCCGGAAGCCATGGCGCGAAAGGAAGTCCACGGCGTAAAGGTACATGTCCGCCTGATCGTCGTCGGAGGGGAGAATGTCGGTGCCCTCATACTCGTCGTACATGGGCGTGCCTTCCTCAAGACGCAGACCGTAGCAGGAGATGTGCGCGGGCTTGAGCGCGAGCGCCTTGGTGAGCGTGTCGGCCCAGTCCTCGCGCGTCTGGCTCGGCAGACCGTAGATGAGATCAAGACTCACGTTGCGGAAGCCGGCCTTGCGCGCGCGCTTGACCGCCATTTCCACCTGCCGCCAGTTGTGGCGGCGGCCGATAAGCCGGAGAATGTCGTCGTTGGCGCTCTGCGCGCCGATGGAAAGGCGGTTCACGCCCTCCTTGCGCAGCATGCGCAGCTCCTTGCGCCGGACGCTGTCCGGGTTGCACTCCACGGTGATCTCGCTCTGCTTCATCAGCCGGTTCGTGACCTTCAGCTCCTGCAATATCTCTACGATGCGCCGCGCGCCGTAGTAGCTCGGCGTGCCGCCGCCGAAGTACACCGTGTCGATGAAGTAATCGGTCATGCGGGGCATCGTTTCCTGCAGCTGAATGAGCAGCGCATCCTGGTAATAGGGCATGAGCTTGTCCCTGCCCGGCAGACTGCAAAAGTCGCAGTACGCGCACTTCGATGCGCAGAACGGTATGTGAAAATATACGCCCAGGCGTTTGTCTTGGTCGCTCATAGTTCCTCCAGAATGTGGGTGGTGGGTGCGGAGAAAACCCCTCCGTCAAAACCTTCGGTTTTGCCACCTCCCCTGTTAGGGGAGGCAAGTGGGTTTGCAGAATACTAACTTGGCTCCCCTAACAGGGGAGCTGGCGCGGCGCAGCCGCGACTGAGGGGTTTGTTTGAATTCGTCAGAATAGTTTGCAGACAAGCTCGCCATACTCCGCCGGATCGTCCGGGGTGATGCCGGCGACGAGCTGCGCCTGCGCGAAGAGCACCTTCGCCATAACGGCGGCGCGCTCCGGGTTCTCCTGACGCGCGGCGTCGAGCGCTTTGACGGCGGGGTGGTCGAGATTGAGCTCAAGCACGCGCTGCGCGCGCATCGCGTTCGGGTCGGCGCCCGGCATGGCGTGGAAGTACCGCTCCATTTCGAGCGTGATGCCGCCCTCGACGGAGAGGCACACGGCGTAATTCTTGAGCTTGCGGGAGATCTTCACATTCGCCACGGCGTCGCCGAGCGTCTCCTTGACAAAATCGGTGAGGGGCTTATACTCCTCGTCGGCCTTGTCCGCGGCGGCCTTCTCCTCGTCGGACTCGAGACCGAGATCCTGCGAGCAGACATTGCAGAACTTCTTCTCGGCATAGCTGCCGAGGATCTCCGCGACGAACTCGTCCGCATCGGTCGAGAAGCAGAGAATATCAAAGCCCTTGGCGCGCACCTGCTCGGTCTGCGGGAGCTTCGCGGCGCGCTCCGGCGTTTCGGCGGCGGCGTAATAGATGTATTTCTGGTTTTCCGGCATCGCGTCTATATACTCGCGCAGGGAGACGAGCTTTTCCTTCTCCGCGCTGCGATAGAGCAGAAGATCGGTCAGCAGATCGCGCTTCATGCCGTAATCGCCGATGATGCCGTATTTGAGCTGCGTGCCGAACACGTTGAAGAACTTTTCGTACTTCTCGCGGTCGCACTCCATGAGCCGGGAAAGCTCGCCTTTGATCTTCTTTTCAAGATTCATGGAGATGAGCTTGAGCTGGCGGTCGTGCTGGAGCATCTCGCGGGAGATGTTCAGCGAAAGATCGGGAGAGTCGACGATGCCGCGCACGAAGCGGAAGCACTCCGGCAGCAGGTCAGGGCACTTTTCCATGATCATCACGCCGTTGGAGTAGAGCCGCAGGCCGGGGACATAGTCGCGGGTGTAGTAGTCGTAGGGCGCCTTCGCCGGCACGAACAGCATCGCGCGGTAGCTCACGGTACCCTCGGCGTTCACGCGGATGACGGACACGGGATCCTCGGTGTCCTTGAACTTCTCCTTATAGAAGGCGATGCAGTCGGCGTCGGAGGCTTCCTTCTTGCTGCGCTGCCAGATGGGGATCATCGAGTTGACGACCTCTTCCTTTGTGACGGTGCGCACGCCCATCTTCTGGATACCGGCCTCGTCCACCTCGCCGGTCTCATATTTTTCGGTCGTTTCCACATCGGTGCGGATCGGCCAGCGGACATAGTCCGAATATTTCTTCACAAGCTCCTGGATCTTCCAGGGCATGAGATACACGCTGTAGCAGTCGTCCTCGGTGTCGCTCTTCATGGTGAGGATGACGTCGGTGCCGACGGTCTCCTTTTCGCAGGGAGTGACGGTGTAGCCGTCCGCGCCCTCGCTCTCCCAGCGGTTGGCGGTCTCCTGCCCGTAGGCGCGGGAGATGACGGTGACTTTGCTCGCGACCATGAACGCGGAATAGAAGCCCACGCCGAACTGACCGATCACGTCGATGTCCGCCTTGTCCTTCTCGGCGGCGTCCAGATCCTTCTTGAAGGCGAGCGAGCCGGACTTCGCGATCACGCCGAGATTGGATTCCATCTCCTCGGCGGTCATGCCGATGCCGTTGTCGGAGATCGTGAGCGTTCCATTTTCCTTGTCGCCTTTGATGCGGATGAAGAAATCTCCGCGCTCCATGCCGACATTCTCATCGGTCAGCGAGCGGAAGCAGAGCTTGTCGATAGCGTCCGAGGCGTTGGAGATCAGCTCGCGCAGAAAGATCTCCTGATGCGTGTAGATGGAATTGATCATCAGCTCCAGCAGCCGCCGGGATTCCGCCTGAAATTCTTTTTTCGCCATATTTTTATCCTCCGTATGCTATGGACTCTGAGCAGCCCTTGAGAAGGCCTATACTCAGACACTATATTATACCGCGGCGTTATGTAAAATTCAACCGAAAAACTCGCCCGCCGCAGAGGAAAAGAGGCTCCGCGGGGGAAAACCGTGTTCCCGCTGCCGAAACCGGCGCACAAGAAGTTTTATTTTCGGCAGGACAGGGCCCCGCGTGGTGCCGGAGCGCGGACGATCCCCGCGGCACTACGCTGACGCAGGCGTTCTATATCCCGGGGGATCAGGAGGTCGTACTGGATTATAAGGACGGACTTTATACTCCGCAAAATCCGGCGACCGCATTTCGGAGCGGTACGGCGGCGTGTGCATGGCGCTTGCCCACACCTCTCCCGGACAGCATTATCCCAACGTGTTTGACGACCGGAACAAGGCATATGCCATTCCGGCGGGCGTGGAGTATAAGCTGCTCCGTCAGGAGACCGGCGAGAACTGCTATATCCTGACAGCGTATCCGCTGGACAGATCGCATCTGGACTGGACGACCTTCGGGGAGCCGTAAAACCGGCAGGTGAATAAGAGCAAGAAAAATTTTCGCCCGCAGACAGTGTCTGCGGGCGAAAACCGTTTGGATTTTATTGCTTTTCCGGTATCTGCGAATGGCCGGCGTTTACGAGAAGGTCGTGCCGGATGTCCCACAGGCGGTTCGAGAGATCGACGTAGTACCCGTGCGGGTTTTCAAACCGGAGCACCTCGGGCCAGAGCGTTTCGAGCTGCTCGGCGCAGCGCTTCCGGATATCCTTGAGCGACGGGAGATCATAGACGAGCTCGCCCGCGCGGAACACGGGGACCATCATGTTTTCGGCGCGGAAGTTCGTGAGCGTTTTGCGCTTCCATGTGTTTTCCGGATGGAAGATCGTGAGCGGCTGCGTATCGTCCGGCGTCTCGTCATACAGGCAGAGATAGTCCGCAAGCGCCTTGCCGTTCGTGCGGTCGTAGAAGCGGAAAAACTTCTTGAAGTGGGGGATCGTGATCTTGGCGACGTTTTCGCTCACCTTGATCTTCGGGACGACCTCGCCCGATTCGCGCTCCACGGCGACGAGCTTGTATACGCCGCCGAACACCGGCTCGCTCTTGGCGGTGATGAGCCGCTCGCCCACGCCGAAGGAGTCGATGCACGCGCCCTGCAGCAGCAGGTCCTGGATGATATATTCGTCGAGCGAGTTGGAGCAGGTGATGGTGCAGCTCTCCCAGCCCGCCTCGTCGAGCATGCGGCGGGCCTCCTTCGTGAGATAGGACATATCGCCGGAGTCGAGCCGGATGCCGCATTTGGTGATGCCCATGGGCTTGAGCACATCGTTGAAGGCGCGGATGGCGTTGGGAATACCGGATTTGAGCGTGTTGTAGGTGTCCACGAGCAGCACCGCGTTCGTCGGGTAGCTCTCGCAGTAGGTGCGGAAGGCCTCGTATTCAGAATCGAACATCTGCACCCAGGAGTGCGCCATCGTGCCGAGAGCGGGAACGCCGTAGAGCTGGTCGGAGATCGTGCAGGCGGTGCCGGAGCAGCCCGCGATATACGCCGCGCGCGCGCCGAGGATCGCCGCGTCCGCCCCCTGCGCCCGGCGGGAGCCGAATTCCATCACCGCGCGGCCCCGCGCGGCACGGACGATGCGGCTTGCCTTCGTTGCGATGAGCGACTGGTGGTTCACCGCGAGCAGGAGATACGTCTCCACGAGCTGCGCCTCGATCGCGGGGGCGCGCACCGTAATGAGCGGCTCGCGCGGGAACACCGGCGTGCCCTCCGGCACGGCCCAGATGTCGCCGGTGAACCGGAAATCGCGGAGATACTGCAGAAACTCCTCGCAGAAAATGCCCCTCGAGCGGAGATAGTCGATATCCTCATCGGAGAAGTGGAGATTGGTGATATATTCCACGACCTGCTCCAGCCCCGCGGCAATGGCGAAGCCGCCGCCGTCCGGCACCTGCCGGAAGAAGAGGTCGAAGTAGGTGATGCGGTCCTTATATCCGTTGCGGAAGTAGCCGTTGCTCATCGTCAGCTCGTAAAAATCGCAGAGCATCGAAAGATTCTGGGCATTGCGAACGTTCATGGCAAAGTGTCCTCCTGCCGGTAGTATCCATATAATTATACACGCCCGCCGCATTTTTGCAAGGCGATTGACACGCGCGCGGAAAAATATTATTTTATAGTGTGTATTATAAACTATCTATAGATACAGGCGGGAAACTATGGAAAACGCGCCGGGAAAAGAGAATACGTTCCCGCGGCTGTACGCCGGTTCCGGACGCGTGCCGGAGGACACGGCGCGGCGCGTCGTCTTCGCGTCGTGGGCGCTGCTCGAGCCGACGGAGGGACACACGGATGCGCCCGCCGCGGCTGCCGTGCGCGAAGAGCTGATGCGCTGCGTCGCCTGCGGCGAACCGCCGGTTTTGTGCCTGTACGCCGGGGAGGATCCGGCATGGTTCGCCGCGAAGGGCGGCTGGCTCGCGGAGGACAATCTCCGCTGCTTCCTGCGCTATGCCGGGCGTGCGGCGCGCGCGTTCGGCCATCTGACGGACGAATACATCACGCTCTTTGAGCCGAACGAGCTTGTTTGGAAAAAGAGCGCCAACCGCAATCTCAATCTGCGCTTCAAAATGCTTTCGCACATGGCGTGCGCCCATGTGCGCGCCGTGAAGCTCGTGCGCGATACGCGCGCGCAGCGGCAGCTGCCGGAAACGCGCATCGGCTTCGTGCTGCGGATGTACCCGGCGATCGATCTCCGGCGGGGGCTGCTGCGCGGGGACAACGCCGCGACCGCCTCGGCGTATGAAATACTGCCGCTGCTCGCCATGGCGCGGGGCAATTTTCTCCCGCCGCTGCGCAATACGCTCCGCATTCGGCCCGGAAGCTGGGCGGATTTCCTCGCCGTTTCCGGCGGCGGGGACAAAGAGAAACGCCGCTACTGCTGCCATGCCGCCGCCACGCTTGCCGAAACGGAGATCTGGGAGGTCATGAATGACCGGGAGGACACATAAAACGGATACAAAGGATTTTCTGCCCGTCTCGCGCGAGGATATGCTCGCGCGCGGCTGGGACTGGTACGATATACTGCTCGTGACGGGCGACGCTTATGTCGATCACCCGTCGTTCGGCGCGGCCGTCATCGGGCGGCTGCTCGAGAACGCGGGCTACCGCGTGGCGGTGCTCGCGCAGCCCGCGTGGAACGACGCCTCCGCGTTTGCGGCGATGGGGCGGCCTGAGCTCGGCGTTTTCATCGGCGCGGGCAATCTCGACAGCATGGTCGCGCACTATACGGCGGCGAAAAAGCGCCGCAGCGAGGACTTCTATTCCCCCGGCCGGAAGGCCGGGCTGCGGCCCGACCGCGCCTGCACCGTGTACGCCAACCGCGCGCGGCAGGCGTTCCCCGGCATCCCCGTCCTGCTCGGCGGGATGGAGGCGTCGCTGCGCCGGTTCGCGCATTACGATTACTGGGACGATAAGGTCCGCCGGAGCGTCATTTTCGACGCGCGCGCGGATATCCTCGTCTACGGCATGGGCGAGAGCGCGACGCTCGAGGCCGCAGACCGCCTGCGCGACGGCAAGCCCCTGCGCGGCATCCGCGGCACGGCGGTCATTGCCGATAAAGCGCCGGAGGGCGCGGTGCTCCTGCCGTCGTTTGAGGAAGTGCGGGACGATACGAAGAAATACGCTCTCGCCACGCGCGCGGAATACGCCGAGCACGACCCCATCCGGGGAAAGACGCTCGCGCAGGCGCACGGCGATAAATTCCTTGTCGTCTACCCGCCGGCCATGCCGCTCAAAACGGAGGAGCTGGACGCGGTCGCGGCGCTGCCGTATACGCGCGAGCCCCACCCGATGTACGATCCCCTCGGCGGCGTTCCGGCCATTGAGGAGGTGCGCTTCAGCGTCATCCACAACCGCGGGTGCTTCGGCGGGTGCAACTTCTGCTCGCTCGCGTTCCACCAGGGGCGGATGGTCACATCCCGCAGCCACGAATCCGTCATCCGCGAGGTGGAGCAGATGACGCACCATCCGCTCTGGAAGGGCTATGTTTCCGATGTCGGCGGCCCGACGGCGAATTTCCGCGGCCCCAGCTGCAAAAAGCAGAGCAAAGACGGCATGTGCCCTTTGAAGCACTGCCTTGCGCCGACGCCGTGCAAAAATCTCGTTGCCGACCACCGCGACTATCTCGCGCTGCTGCGGAAGCTGCGCGCCGTTCCGGGCGTCAAGAAGGTGTTTGTGCGCTCCGGCGTGCGGTTTGACTATGTCCTCTGCGACAAGAACAGCCCGTTCCTCTCGGAGCTTGTGCAGTACCACATCTCCGGCCAGCTCAAGGTGGCGCCGGAGCACTGCGTCGATACGGTGCTCGGCTATATGGGCAAGCCGCCGGTCGCGGTATACGAACGGTTTCTCGATAAATACCATGCGCTCAACGCGCGCTACGGCAAGGCGCAGTTCGTCGTGCCGTATCTCATGTCCTCGCACCCGGGCAGCCGGATGGAGGACGCGGTGGCGCTCGCGCTGTATTTAAAGGCGCACAACGCCCGCCCCGAGCAGGTGCAGGATTTTTACCCGACGCCCGGCACGATCAGCACCTGCATGTACCACACGGGCATCGACCCTATCACGATGAAGGACGTGTACGTCCCGACCGACGCGCACGAAAAGGCGATGCAGCGCGCGCTTTTGCAGTATACCGATCCCAAAAACGCCCGGCTCGTGCGCGAAGCGCTCGCCTTTGCCGGACGCGAGGATCTGATCGGTTACGGCGGAAAGTGCCTCGTGCGCCCGGCAAAGGGCGAAAAACCGTCTGACCCCGGCGAAGGAAAGGAAAAGGACCATGGAAACAAAAAGCATCCTCCTGTTCGCGTATCTGCTCGGAATGAACGCGGCGGCGTACATCCTCATGGCGGTGGACAAGACAAACGCCATGCGAAAGGCGCGGCGCATTCCGGAAATAACGCTCCTTCTGATCGCGGCGCTCGGCGGAAGTCTGGGCGAGTGGCTCGGCATGGTAAGCCTGCATCACAAGACAAAGCATAAGAAGTTTCTCATCCTCGTGCCGACGTTCCTGTTTATCCATATCGCGCTCGGCGCGTGGCTGCTCTTTTTCCGGGGATAAGAGAACATGTCGAAAACAGTCGAAATTATGGATTTCTCTTCTCCCGCGCTGGACGTTTACGCCCGCCTGACGGAAAACCAGCTCGTGAGCCGCGCCGACCCTGCAAACGCGATGTTCATCGCCGAGAGCCCGCTCGTCATCGGCCGGGCGCTCGATGCCGGGTATGAGCCGGTGTCGGTGCTCATGGAGGCGCGGCATGGAAACGGCGCGGGTGCGGAGATCTTAGCGCGTCTCGGCGCGGACGTGCCGGTATTTACCGCGCCGGACAGCGTGCTCGTGAATCTCACGGGGTTTCACCTGACGCGCGGCATGCTCTGCTGCATGCGCCGCCGGGCGCTGCCGCCGGCGGAGGCGCTATGCCGGGACGCGCGGCGCGTCGCGGTGCTCGAAAACGTGATGAACCCGACGAACATCGGCGCGATCTTCCGCAGCGCGGCAGCGCTCGGCATGGACGCCGTGCTGCTCACCGAGGCCGGGAGCGACCCCTTGTACCGCCGCGCTGCGCGCGTGAGCATGGGCACGGTCTTTCAGGTGCCGTGGACGTATCTCCCGGCGGGGGAACGCTGGCAGGATACGCTGCACGCGCTCGGCTTTGAAACCGCGGCGCTCGCGCTGCGGGACGACAGCCTGAGCATCGCCGATCCGCGTCTTGGAAGGGTCGAAAAGCTCGCGCTCTGTCTCGGCACGGAGGGCGACGGGCTCGCAAACGATACCATTGCAGACTGCGACTATACCGTGCGCATCCCCATGTCGCACGGCGTGGACAGCCTGAACGTAGCCGCGGCGAGCGCCGTGGCGTTTTATCAGCTCGGCACACTCTGCCGTAAAACGGAAGAATTTTTATGAAAAGAACCGCAAAGATGCTCACCGCGGCGCTGCTCGTGCTGGCGCTCGCGCTGCCCGGCACCGCCGCCGCGGCGGACGATACGCCGGCGGTGCGCATCTCCGAAATGATGTATAAAAACCACGCGACACTCCAGGACGCCGACGGCGATTTTTCCGACTGGTTCGAGCTGGAGAATACGTCGAACCGCGTCGTGCGCCTCAAGGGGTGGAGCGTGTCGGACGGAAAGACCGTCTGGGATTTTCCCGCGGACGCGACGATACCGCGCGGTGGGGTGCGCGTCGTTTTCGCCTCGCGCAAGGATAAGACCGCGGCGGGCGAAAGCCACACGTCGTTCGCGCTCGGCGAGGGGGAGACGCTGTATCTCATCGCGCCGGGCGGGACGATCGCCGACCGCGCCGCGTGCGATCCCGAGCTGCCCGCCGACCATGTGCTGCGGCGCGAAAACGGCGGCGAGCTCACCGAAAGTGTCTGGGCGACGCCGGGGTACCCGAACACCGCCGCGGGGTACGCGGCGTTCTGCGAGAGCCGCAAAACGGAAAGCCCGCTCGTGCTCTATGAGGCGGCGGTCTATAACGACACGTTCGCCCTCAAAGGCGAGTATTACGACTGGGTAGAGATAAAGAACGTATCGAAAGAGAGCGTGAAGCTCTCCGACTACTGCCTTTCGGACGACCGGCGGGAGCTGGAAAAATGGTCGCTTCCCAACCGGACGCTCGCGAAGGGACAGTCGATCCTCATCTACTGCACCGGCGAGGAGAACCCGACGACCGGCAACGGCCTGCGGGCGAATTTCGCGCTCAACGCTTCGAGTGAAACGCTCTATCTCACGAAGAAGGGCGAGAGCACGGCGGCGGACTTCGTCTGGCTGCACGATATCCCCTACGGGTACAGCATGGGCCGCACGGACGCCGAAAACGGCTTTTTCTATCTCCGCAGGCAGACGCCGAACGAGCCGAACGAGACCGACGCTTACCGGTATATCTCCGAAGCCCCCACGGCGAACCGCGAATCGGGGGTCTACGAAGCGGGGCAGACCGTGCGCGTGAAGCTCGCCGCGGCGGGCGATATTTACTATACGACCGACGGCTCCGCCCCCACGGAGGAGAGCACGCCGTACACCGGCGCGATCACCGTGGACAAAACGACCGTCCTTCGCGCCGCTGCCGTGGAGGAGGGCGGCGCGCCGTCGCGCGCGCTCACGCTCAGCTTCTTCATCGGCGAGGAGCACACGCTGCCGGTGCTCAGTCTCGTGACCGACTCACCCCGACGGTTTTCCGAAACATATAACGGCGCCGTAAAATACCGCGAATGCGCGGCGAATCTCTCGCTTCTCGCCCCGGAAGGCGGCTTTTCCATCGACTGCGGCGTGGAGCTCAAGGGACGCACCAGTCTTTTCAACCCGAAAAAGAGCCTCGGCGTTTCGTTCCGCGGCTGCTACGGCGCGGAGACGCTTCAATACGACATCTTCGGTAAAGGCCCGGCGGAGTTCACCGAGCTTTCCATCCGCGCCGGGCAGGACTATATCTCCACGGTGTTCCGCAACGAGCTTATGCAGGAGCTGTGCGCCGAGCTCGATACGACCGTGACGCAGCGCAGCCGCTACTGCGTGCTGTACATCAACGGCGAATACTGGGGCATCTACTGTCTCAAGGACGATATCACGCGGCAGTTTTATGCCAATCTCACCGGCACGGCGAAGGAAGATGTGACGATGCTGCCCTCGCCGGTGGCGCAGAATACGGCGGTGTATACCGAGGCGCTCGGACTCTGGCGGGACACCTCACTCACACGCCGGGAAGCCTATGAGCGCTTCTGCGAGGCCATGGATATGGACGGCTTCATCGACTGGGTGCTGCTCGAGGGCTACTGCGCAAACGTGGACATCAAGAGCAATCTCCGCTATTTCCGCACCGGCGACGAGCCGTGGCAGATCGCCTTTTACGATCTCGACTGGGCGTTCCAGACGAGGAGCAACTGCTTTTTCAATCTCATCGGCTCGGAGCAGACCGCCCAGATCGCCCCGACGATCCGCTGGCTCTTCGGCATCGACGACTTTAAGGAGCGGCTTCTCACGCGGTACGCCGAGCTGACGGAAACGACGCTCTCGGACGAGCACGTCACGGAGAAGATCGACGAATTCCGCGCGCTGCTCGCGCCGGAGATCGCGCGGGAGCGTGCGCACTGGGGCGGCAGCGAGGAAGGCTGGAACGAACAGGTGGACGCGCTGCGCGCGAACATTGCCGACGACTACGCCGCCCACACCGTCCGGAACCTCTGCAGCATTCTCGGCATGGGCGAGGAGGAACGCATGGAGTATTTCGGCTTCTGACGCCGCCGTCCGGCAGACGTTCTGCCGCCTTGACAAACCGAGGGCAGCAGAGTAAAATCCAATCAAAAAAAGACGCCTGAGTGCTCCGTAGACAGGTGAAAACGCTTCGGAGAGAATAGGAAATCCGGGGAAGATCCGGAACGGTACCGCCACTGTAAGTGCGGAAGCTCCGCCGGGGCGAAAGCCGGTCATTGGGGAGACCCGAGAAGGCTGCACGGAGCTGAGGATGCACAAGTCAGGAGACCTGCTCAGAGATGCGTCGCTTCCCCGGCTATGGGGAATACATCATGCCAGCGGAAAAACGGCCGCGGCGGTCCTTTTGGACCGCCGCGGCTTTTCTGCATGGGGAGGATCTTATGGACCGAATCATGATCTCCGGCGTGAGCAGCGGCTGCGGCAAGACGACGGTCGTGTGCGCCGTATTGCAGGCGCTGGTGAACCGCGGCTTGAAGACCGGCGCGTTCAAATGCGGGCCGGACTACATCGACCCGATGTTCCACAGCCGCATCATCGGCGCGAAGAGCGCCAATCTCGACCTGCATTTCTTTTCGGAAAACACGCTCCGCTTCCTGCTCGCGAAAAACGCTGCGGGGTGCGATGTGAGCGTTATCGAGGGGGCAATGGGCTTTTATGACGGCGCGGGGCTCACCACATGGAAAACGAGCGCGTATGAGCTCGCCCTCATTACGAAAACGCCGGTTGTGCTCGTGGTGAACGCGCGCGGCGCGGCGCTCTCGGTGCTCGCGGTCATCGAAGGTTTTTTGCGCTTCCGGCCCGAGAGCGGCATCCGCGGCGTTATACTCAACCAGTGTACCGCCATGACGTATGCTTCGCTCTCCGCCGCCATCGAGGAGCGCTTCGGCATCCGGTGCTTCGGTTTTCTGCCGCGGCTCGACGGATGCGTGCTCGAGAGCCGCCATCTGGGGCTTGTGACGGCGGGGGAGATCCGAGATCTCCGCGAAAAGATGCAGACGCTCGCCGCGCAGGCGGAAAAGACGCTGGATATCGACGCTCTTCTCGCGCTCGCGCACGAGGCCGAGCCTCTGGACTATACGCCCGCCGTGCTGCCGAAAAAGGAGAAGATCCGCCTGGCCGTTGCGCGGGACAACGCCTTCTGCTTTTATTATGAAGACAGTCTTGACGCCGTGCGGGAGATGGGCGGCGAGCTCGTGCCGTTCAGCCCGATCACCGACGGCGCGCTGCCGGAGAATATCGACGGGCTCTATCTCGGCGGCGGGTATCCGGAGCTGTACGCGAAGGAGCTTGGCGAAAACGCCTCCATGCGCGCGTCCGTCCGCGCGGCGCTGGAGCGGGGCCTGCCATGCATCGCCGAGTGCGGCGGGTTCATGTATCTCACCGAAGCCATCGGCGATGAGCCCATGGCAGGCTTCCTGCCGGGGACATGCTTCGATACCGGAAAGCTCACCCGCTTCGGATATGTGACGCTGCGCGCGAAGAAGGACAATCTTCTCTGCCGCGCGGGAGGCGAGATCGCCGCGCACGAGTTCCACCACTGGGACTGCACCTGCCCCGGCGACGCCTTTGCCGCCGAAAAGCCGACGGGACGGCGCTGGGAGTGCACTGTGGCCTCCGATACGCTCTATGCGGGCTATCCGCATTTTCATTTCTATTCCAACCTGGAATTTCTTTACAGCTTTTATGACGCCTGTATAAAGGAGAAACACCGCCATGATGGAAAATATTAAACCCATGGACATTGAAAAGCGCAGCTTTGCCATCATCACCGAACTGCTCGGCGATACGAAGCTCGAGGAGGAAAACGAGCTTGTCATCAAGCGCGTTATCCACACGACCGCGGATTTTGACTATGTGCAGAATCTTGTGTTCTCCCCGCACGCCGTGACGAAGGGACTCGACGCGCTCCGCGCGGGCTGCCACATCGTCACGGACACGCAGATGGCGAAAGCGGGCATCAACAAAACGATCCTCGGCCGTCTCGGCGGCGAGGTGCACTGCTTCATGTCCGATGCGGACGTCGCCGCCGAGGCGAAGGAGCGCGGCGTCACGCGCGCGATCGTCTCCATGGAGAAGGCGGCGCAGCTGCCGGGGAAGTGCATTTTCGCCATCGGCAACGCGCCCACGGCGCTCATCGCGCTGCACGGCCTCATCGAAGAGGGAAAGCTCGATCCCGCGCTCATCATCGGCGTGCCGGTCGGGTTCGTGAACGTGGTGGAGAGCAAGGAGCTCTTTCTCGATTCCCCGGTGCCGCACATCATCGCCCGCGGCCGCAAGGGCGGCAGCAACGTCGCCGCCGCCATCTGCAACGCGCTGCTCTATCAGATCCTGCGGTAATATGGAACAGTATATCGAAAAGGACGGCAAGCGTCTCCGGCTCGGATATACGACCGGCTCGTGCGCCGCGGCGGCGGCCAAGGCGGCGGCATGGATGCTGCTCACCGGCCGGAGGAAGGAGACCATCACGCTCGATACGCCGAAGGGCATCCGGCTCGAGCTCGCCGTGCGTGAGATCACGATGCACGCGGACAGCGTCTCCTGCGCCATCGAAAAGGACAGCGGGGACGACCCCGATGTGACGAAAGGCACGCTCATTTTTGCTTCGGTCCGCCGGACGGACGAGCCTGGCGTGCATATCGACGGCGGCGAGGGCGTCGGCCGCGTGACAAAGCGCGGGCTCGACCAGCCGGTCGGGAACGCCGCCATCAACTCCGTGCCGCGGCAGATGATCCGCGAGAACGTGGAGGAGGTCATGGCGCTCACGGATTACCCCGGCGGGCTGGACGTGGTCATCTCCGCGCCCGAGGGTGAGGCTCTCGCGAAAAAGACGTTCAACCCCCGTCTCGGCATCGTCGGCGGGATATCCATCCTCGGAACGACCGGCATCGTGGAGCCGATGAGCGAAGCGGCGCTCGTGGAGACCATCCGCGTGGAGCTGCGGCAGCGCCGCGCGATGGGGAAGGAATACGCCCTGCTCACGCCCGGCAACTACGGCTCGGACTTCATCCGGCAGAATCTCGACGTCGATCTGAATACCGCGGTGCAGGTCTCCAACTTCCTCGGCGACGCGCTCGATATCTGCCGCGCGCTCGGCTTTCGCGGCGCGCTGCTCGTCGGGCATGTCGGCAAGCTTGTAAAGACCGCGGGCGGCATGATGAACACCCACTCCAAATACGGCGACTGCCGCATGGAGATCCTCGCCGCGCACGCCGCGGCGGCGGGCGTGGACGCGGAGCATATCCGCGAGATACTCGACTGCGCCGCGTGCGACGACGCGGTGCGCATCCTGCGCGAATGCGGTCGGGACGCCCCGGCGCTCGCGCGCGTCACGGAAAGGGCGCTCTTCCATCTCGCGCACCGCGCGGACGGCATGGAGGTCGGCCTTTTGATGTTTTCCAAGGAATACGGCGTTCTGGGGCAGAGCGAAAACGCTCCGGCGCTTCTCAAAAAGATCATGGAGGAATGAAATCGTATGGTACATTTTGTCGGAGCCGGCAGCGGCGCTGCCGATCTCATCACGGTGCGGGGAGCGAAGCTGCTCGGCGAGTGTGACGTGGTCATCTACGCCGGAAGTCTCGTGAACCCCGCGCTGCTCGCGTACTGCCGGAAGGACTGCCGCATTTACAACAGCGCCGAAATGACGCTCGAGCAGGTCATCGACGCCATCCGAAAGGCCGAGGCCGCGGGGGAAACGACCGTCCGTCTCCACACCGGCGATTCGAGCATTTTCGGCGCGGTGCGCGAGCAGTTCGACGAGCTCGACAAGCTCGGCATTGCCTACGACGTATGCCCCGGCGTGAGCGCGTTCTGCGGCGCGGCGGCCTCGCTCAAAACGGAGTACACGCTGCCCGACGTGAGCCAGACCGTCATCATCACCCGCGCGCCGGGCCGGACGCCGGTGCCGGAAAAGCAGTCCATCGCGGCGCTCGCCGCGCATCAGGCGACGATGGTGCTCTTCCTCAGCACGAGCCTCACCGAAAAGCTCCAGCGCGAGCTGCTCGCGGGCGGCTACCCCGAGAGCACGCCCGCGGCGGTCGTATACAAGGCGACGTGGCCCGAGGAGAAGATCTTCCGCTGCACCGTCGGGACGCTGCATAAGACCGTTACGGAAAACGGCCTTACGAAAACGAGCCTCATCATCGTGGGCGAGTGCATGGGGGATAAGTATCTCCGCTCGCTTTTGTACCATCCCGGCTTCACCACGGAGTTCCGGGAGGCCACGGAATGAACGCCGCGCTCTTCGCCTACAGCCGCCGCGGCTGCGCCACGGCGCGCCGCGTCATGGCAGCGCTGGCGGACTGGGACATACAGCCGTATACCATGGAGCGGTTTGCGGAGAACGGCTTCGCGCCGCTCGGCCGTCCGGCGAGGGAGTTTTACGGGCCGATCTTCGGGGGCGTGCAGGCCATGATCTTTGTTTCGAGCGTCGGGCTCGCCGTGCGGGAGGTCGCGCCGCATCTCAAAAGCAAGGCGACCGACCCCGCGGTGCTCGTGCTCGACGAGCTGGGGCAGTATGTGATTCCCGTGCTCTCGGGCCATATCGGCGGGGCGAACGAGCTGGCCAAAGCGCTTGCCGCCTCGCTCGGCGCGCAGGCGGTCATCACAACGGCGACCGACATCAACGGCCGCTTCTCCGTGGACGCGTGGGCGGTGCAGAATGGCTGCGCCATCGCGAGCCTGCCGCTCGCGAAGGCCGTGTCCGCCGCCGTGCTCGAGGGGGACGTGCCGTTTCTCAGCGACTTTCCGGTCGTGACGGATCTGCCGCGCGGGCTCGCGCCGGGCGATGCCGGCGCGCTCGGCGTATACATCGGCGTCTATGAAAAGACGCCGTTTGCAAAGACGCTGCGGCTCGTCCCGCGCGTCGTGCGTCTCGGCATCGGCTGCCGGAAGGGAACGGACGAGGAAACGATCCGCGCGGCGGTGAACGAAGCGCTCGCCGCGCACGGCATCGACCGGCGCGCGGTGAAGTGCGCCGCGTCCATCGATCTCAAGGCGGAGGAGGCGGGGCTTCTCGCCTACTGCCGCTCGGAGGGGCTGAGCGCGGAGTTTTACACGGCGGACGAGCTGCGCGCGGTGCGCGGCGAGTTCACCCCTTCGGAATTTGTGAAAAGCATCACCGGCGTGGACAACGTGTGCGAGAGAGCCGCGCTCCGAAACGCCGAAACGTTATTGGTAAAAAAGACCGCCCGCAGCGGCGTGACCGTGGCGGCGGCGGCAGAACATTGGGAGGTGCGCTTTGCGTAAGCTGGCTGTTGTGGGCATCGGCCCCGGAAACTATGAAAATATGACGATCCGCGCCGACCGCGCGCTGCGCGAGTGCGACGTGATCGTCGGGTATACCGTGTACGTCGATCTCGTGAAGGAGCGCTACGCGGATAAGGAATTTCTCACCACGCCGATGCTGCGCGAGGTGGAGCGCTGCGAAATGGCGCTCGAAACGGCGCGCGGCGGAAAGACCGTTGCGATGATCTGCTCCGGCGACAGCGGCATTTACGGCATGGCGGCGCTGCTCTATGAGCTGCGCGGCGAGGCAGCCGAGCCGGAGATCGAGGTCATCCCCGGCCTCACCGCCGCGTGCAGCGGCGGCGCGCTGCTCGGCGCGCCGCTCACGCACGACTTTGCCGTCATCAGTCTGAGCAACCGGCTGACGCCGTGGGAGAAGATCGAAAAGCGGCTCGCGTGCGCCGCCGAGGCGGATCTCGGCATCGTGCTTTATAACCCCCGCAGCAAGGGCCGCCCGGACAATCTCCGCATGGCGTGCGATATCCTGCTGCGGTATCTGCCGGAGGACCGGCCCTGCGGCGTGGCGCATTCCATCGGGCGCGAGGGCGAGGCGGGCGAGTATATGACGCTCGGCGCGCTGCGCGATGCCGATGTGGATATGTTCAGCACCGTGTTCATCGGCAACGCCATGACGAAAATGATCGGCGGCGCGATGGTGACGCCGCGCGGCTACCGCCGCAAAGAGGTGCCGGATGCCTAAGCTCTGCGTATTTGCCGGCACGACCGAGGGACGCGAGATTGCCGAGTTTCTCGCCGAGCAGAGCGCGGACGTGACCGTGTGCGTGGCTACGGAATACGGCGAAACGCTGCTCCCGCAGGGAGAGGGGCTGCGCATTTCCGCGCGGCCTCTGCCGCGCGAGGAGATGGCGGAGCTCTTCCGCCGCGAGCGCTTCGATCTTGTCATCGACGCGACGCACCCGTACGCCAAGCGCATCACCGAGAGCATCGCCGCGACCTGCGCCGGCACGGACACGGAGTATCTCCGGCTCCTGCGGCCCGACACGGCTGCGCCGGAAAACGCCGTCTTTGTCGAGGACGCCGCCGGAGCGGCGGAGTATCTCGACCGCGTGGACGGGAACATCCTGCTTACGACCGGCAGCCGGGAGCTGCACGCCTTTGCGTCCGTCCGCGATTTCGCTTCGCGTGCTTACGCCCGCGTGCTGCCGATGGAGGATTCGCTCCGCGCCTGCCGCGAGGCGGGTCTGCCGCCGGCGCACATTCTCGCGATGCAGGGGCCGTTTTCCAGGGAACTCAACGCCGCCGTGCTCCGGAGCATCGGCGCGGCGTATCTCGTAACGAAGGCCTCCGGCAGCGCCGGAGGATTTGAAGAAAAGATCGCCGCCGCGGCGGAAACGGGCGCGGTGCCGGTCATCATCGGCCGTCCGCCGCAGCGCGAGGGGCTCTCCGCCGCGGAAACGGTGGAGCTTCTATGCCGACGGTTCGGCTTTTCCGCAAAGCCGGAGGTCGCCGTCGTGGGGCTCGGCCCCGGCAGCCGCGCCGCGCTCACCGGCGAGGCGCGCGAAGCGCTGTCCCGCGCCGGGTGTCTCATCGGCGCGGCGCGGATGATCGAAGCCGCCGCCGCGCCCGGACAGGCGGCGCACGCCGCCATCGCGCCGGAGGATATCCGCGATTACATTCTTGCGCACCCGGAATACCGCTCGTTCGCGGTCGTTATGTCCGGCGACACCGGCTTTTTCAGCGGCACGAAGAAGCTCCTGCCGCTGCTCGCCGGCTGCCGTGTCACGGTGCTGCCGGGGCTGAGCTCGCTCTCCTGCCTCTGCGCGAGGCTTGGCACGTCTTACGAGGATGTGCTCCCCGTTACGCTCCACGGCCGGAGCGAGCCGATTTTGCTCCCGCTCGCGCAGGGGCGGCGGGTCTTCGCGCTCGTCGGCGGCGAAAACGGCATGGGAAAGCTCTGCCGCGCGCTTACGGAAAACGGCATGGGCGCGGCGCGTGTTTCGGTCGGCGAGCATCTGAGCTACCCCGACGAGGCCATCACCACCGGCACGGCGGAGGAGCTTTCAGAAAGACATTTTGAAAGTCTCGCCGTGGCGCTCATTGAATACGGCGGCGAACCGCTGCCCGTAACGGCGGGGCTGCCGGACGAGGCGTTTTCGCGCGCCGAGAGCGTGCCGATGACGAAAAGCGAGATCCGCGCCGTGTGCCTCTCGAAGCTCGCGCTGCGCGAAGACTCCGTTGTCTGGGACGTCGGCGCGGGCACGGGCAGCGTCACCGTCGAAGCGGCGATGGCCGCCCGGCGGGGGCGCGTATACGCCGTGGAGCGCAAAGACGCCGCCTTTGATATCCTGCGCGAAAATCTCCGCAGGTTCCACACCGACAATGTGACGCCCGTTTCCGGCACCGCGCCGGACGCCTGCGCCGATCTCCCCGCGCCGACGCACGCCTTTCTCGGCGGGACGACCGGCCATATGAAGGAGATCATCGCGCTGCTGCTGGAGAAAAATCCGCGCGTGCGCATCGTGGCGACGGCGGTAACGCTCGAATCCGTTGCGGAGCTTACCGAGTGCGTGAAGGCGTTTCCGTTTCGCGAAACGGAGGCGGTGTCTCTCACCGCTGCGCGCAGCCGCAAAGCCGGCGCGTACCATCTGATGACCGGCCAGAACCCGGTATACATTTTTACCATGCAGGGGTGAAGAACCGATGTACCATCTCATCGCGCTGCTGATCGGCTTTTTTGTCGATCTGCTGCTCGGCGACCCGCACAGCATCCCGCACCCGGTCGTGTGGATCGGGAAGCTGATCTCGGCGGCGGAAAAGCTCGTGCGGCGCCTGTTTCCCAAAACCGTCCGCGGCGAGAACATCGCCGGAGGCGTGCTCTGGGTCATTGTCGTGCTCGTCTCGACCGCCGTTCCGGCGCTGCTTCTGTATGCGGCCTACCGTCTCCATCCGGCGGCGGGACTCGTCCTCGAGAGCATCATGTGCTGGCAGATCCTCGCGACCCGGTCGCTGCGCGACGAAAGCATGAAGGTCTATGCCGCGCTGAAAAAGGGCGTGCCGGAGGAGTACCGCCGCGCCGTTTCGATGATCGTCGGGCGCGATACCGCGGAGCTGGACGATCTGGCCGTAACGCGCGCCGCGGTGGAGACCGTGGCGGAGAACGCTTCCGACGGCGTCATCGCGCCGATGCTCTTTCTCGCGCTCGGCGGCGCTCCGCTCGGCTTTTTCTATAAGGCCGCCAACACCATGGACTCCATGCTCGGGTATATCGAGATGCCGTATAAGAACATCGGCCTTGTCCCGGCAAAAATGGACGACGTGCTGAACTATATCCCCGCGCGGCTCTCGGCGCTTTTGATGCTCGCGGCGGGCGCGCTGCTCGGTATGGACGCGAAAAACGGCTGGCGGATCTGGCGGCGCGACCGCCGGAACCATGCCAGCCCCAACTCCGCGCAGACGGAGTCCGTGTGCGCGGGCCTGCTCGGCGTGCGTCTCGCGGGCGATGCGTATTACCACGGCGAGCTCCACAAAAAGCCGTACATCGGCGACGCGCTGCGCGAGATCGAATACGAGGACATCCCCCGCGCGGGGCGGCTGCTCTACGCGACGGCGGCGCTCTCGCTCGTTTTGTTCGGCGCGGTCCGCTTCCTTCTGGTGATGTAAATGCTGTACGATACGAAAAATCCCCACGGCGGGGATATTTACGCCGGAAACGTCCGGCTGGACTTTTCCGCCAATACGAACCCCTTCGGCACGCCGGAGAGCGTGCTCGCGGCCATCACACGTGCGCTGCCCGAGGTGCACCGTTACCCCGACCCCTACTGCCGCGCGCTGCGCGCCGCCATCGCCGCGGCGGAGGGCGTGCCGGAGGAATACATCCTCTGCGGCAGCGGCGCGGCGGAGCTCATATACGCCTTTGCCGACGCCGTCCGGCCGCAGCGCGCCGCCGAGCTCGCGCCGACGTTTGCGGAATATTCGCTCGCACTCGCGCGCACGGGCTGCGCCGTGGCGCGCTATACGCTCTCGGAGAAGAACGATTTTGCGCCGGACGGCGGCATTCTAAATTTTCTGCGGGAGACGAGGCCGGAGGTGTTCTTCCTCTGCAACCCGAATAACCCCACCGGACGGCTGGCCGATGGCGCGCTGCTTAAAGAAATTCTCGCGCTCTGCGAAAAGCTCGGAACGTACCTTTTCGCGGACGAGTGCTTTCTTGATCTGACGGACGGCGGCGAGAGCCTGAAGCCGTTCCTCACGCGCTGCCCGCGGCTTTTTATCCTCAAGGCGTTCACGAAAAGCTACGGTATGGCGGGCGTCCGGCTCGGCTACGGTCTCTGCGCGGACGCATCGCTGCTGCACGAGATGTCCGAGACCGTGCCGCCGTGGAACGTATCCACGCTTGCGCAGGCGGCGGGCGTCGCGGCGCTGGGGGAGACAGAATTTCTTGAAAAGACCCGCGCGCTCGTGCGCGCGGAGCGCGCGTGGCTCGCGGAACAGCTTGCCGCGCTCGGCTTTCGCGTGATACCCTCGGACGCGAACTATCTTCTGTTCCGCGCCGCGCCCGGACTGGACGCCGCGCTGCGGGAACAGGGGATCCTCATACGAAACTGCGAAAATTACGCGGGGCTCTGTCCCGGCTGGTACCGCATCGCCGTGCGCACGCGCGCGGAAAACGAGGCGCTCATCCGCGCCCTACGGGAGGTCTGACCATGGCGAAAAATATTATGATCCAGGGCACGATGTCCAACGCGGGCAAGAGCATCCTCTGCGCCGGACTGTGCCGCATTTTCCGGCAGGACGGCTACAGAGTCGCGCCGTTCAAAAGCCAGAACATGGCGCTCAACTCCTTCATCACCGCCGCGGGCGGCGAGATGGGGCGCGCGCAGGTCGTTCAGGCGGAGGCCGCGGGCATCGCGCCGGACGTGCGCATGAACCCCATTCTTCTCAAGCCGACGACCGACGTCGGCAGCCAGGTGATCGTCAACGGCGTCGTGCAGGGCAACATGCACGCGATGGAGTATTACCGCCGCAAGCGCGAGTATATCCCCGCGGTGATGGAAGCGTATAACTCGCTCGCCGCGGAGAACGATATCCTCGTCATCGAGGGCGCGGGAAGCCCTGCGGAGATCAATCTCAAGCAGGAGGACATCGTGAACATGGGCCTTGCGAAGCTTGTGGACGCGCCGGTGCTCCTCGTCGGCGACATTGACCGCGGCGGCGTGTTTGCGCAGCTCTACGGCACCGTGGCCCTGCTCGAGCCGGACGAGCGAGCGCGCATCCGCGGCACCATCGTCAACAAATTCCGCGGAGATAAGAAGATCCTGGAGCCGGGGCTCAAAACGCTCGAGGAGCTGTGCGGTGTGCCGGTGGCGGGCGTCGTGCCGTATGTCCATCTCGATATCGACGACGAGGACAGCCTCTCCACGCGCTTTGACCGCGGCAGCGAGCGCCGCGCGATCGACATTGCCGTCGTTCGTCTGCCGCGCATCTCGAACTTTACGGACGTGAGCCCGTTTGAGCGGTACGAAAACGTGTCCGTGCGCTACATTGAGCGCGCCGCGGAGCTCGGAGCGCCCGACATGATCGTCCTCCCCGGCACGAAGAGCACCATCGCCGATCTCAAATGGCTGCGCGAGAGCGGGCTGGAGGCGGCGATCCTGAAGGCCGCGGACGGCGGGACGCTCGTTTTCGGCATCTGCGGCGGATACCAGATGCTCGGCCGGAGCGTTTCCGACCCCGAGCAGGTCGAAGCCGCGGGCATCACGGACATCGCGGGCATGGGTCTTCTCGATATGGACACCGTTTTTCAGGGCGAAAAGGTGCAGACGCAGACGCGCGGAACGTTCTCCGGCGTGGCGGGAGAGCTTGCCTGTCTGAACGGTCTTTCGTACGAAGGATATGAAATCCATATGGGACGCAGCCGGGAAGCGCGCGGCGTCGTCACCGGCGGCGGGAACGTGTACGGCAGCTATATCCACGGCATTTTCGACGCCCCCGGCGTCGCCGATGCCGTGCTCGGCGCGCTCTGCCGCAAAAAGGGGCTGAGCCCCTCTATTCTCGGCGCTTTCGACCCCGTGGCCTACCGCGAGGAGCAGTACGACAAGCTCGCGCAGGTCGTGCGCGAGGGGCTGGACATGGAGCTCGTGTACCGCATCCTCGACCGGAGGGACTGAGCGTCTTTCCTTATGTCGTTTTTTCAGAAATTCTGCGGGAACATATATTGCAAAGCTATCATGTTTATGCTATATTTGCTATACATGGATGAATCTCCCGTAAAATTGAATAGAAACATCCGAATGAAGGAACCGTGTGAGAATCACGGACTGTAACGGCAACTGTAACGCGGAGCGACCCCGTTATGCCACTGGGAAACCGGGAAGGCGGGCGAGCGAGGAAACGGAGTCAGGATATTTCATCGGATGGATACCGCTTCCCGGCGGATTCTTGCCTGGAACGGTATGTTTCCGATTAAAACGCTATTATTCTGAAAATACCGTCAGAGCAGCCTATGGGCTGCTCTGATTTTGTTTTTCCGGGAGGAGCGTCTGAATTTTTGTGAGATTTTTCCATGAGATCATTTAGGAGGGCATCAATATGCACAAAACAATGTCCAGGATCGTTGTGCTGCTGCTCGTGGTCTGTCTGGCGCTGGGGAATGTTGTCCCGGCGCTCGCCGCGGACGACACCGGCAGCGCAGGCGCCGTGACGCCGGCCGCGGAGACCTCTCCCGCGGCGACGGCGGAAGCGACGGCAGCTCCTGCGGCCACCCCCGCGGCGGAGACCACGGCCGGAACGGAGACAACTCCCACGGCCGCGCCGACGCCGACGGCCGAAACGACCGAGACTCCCGCAACGGAGGAGCCGACCGCCACGCCGACGGCAGAGCCGACCGCCACGCCGGAACCGGCAGTTCCCACGGCGGTGAGCTATCCCGCCGCGCCGATGGACGAGAAGGACATGAGCGGCAAGATGTTCGTCGCCAAGCAGGGCGCCGATAAGGTCTACCCCATGTTCAAGATCGAGACGGCCTCCGCCGTTAAATACGGCGGCAAAATTTACGTCACGGTGCAGGTGAACCCTGCGGCGAGCGGCGCGTTCACTTACTCGTACCTCTATTTCGGCACGCGCACGGATCTCGTCGCGCAGCTTGACGCGGGCGGCGCGTTCGGCGTCGTGGCCGGTGTGGCCGGAACGAGCACGCAGACCTACCACTTCACGCTCCCCGAGAGCGCTGCCGGCACGCGCGTACCGGTCTGCATCCTCAAGAGTGATCTCACCGCGAGAAGCCCCTATAACTCCAGCGAGCTTGAGCTCATCGTCCCCGCCGACATTCCGGAAGGCAAGCTCGATCCCGTCCCCGTGGCGGCGAGCTATCCCGCCGCGCCGGTGGCTGAGCAGGACGTGAGCGGCAAGGTGTTCGTCGCCAAGCAGGGCGCCGATAAGGTCTACCCCATGTTCAAGATCGAGACGGCCACCGCCGTCGTGGTCGGCGACAAGCTCTATGTCACGGTGCAGGTGAACCCCGCGGCGAGCGGCGCTTTCACCTATTCCTATCTGTACTTCGGCACGCGCACGGATCTCGTCGCGCAGCTCGATAAGGGCGGCGAGTTCAGCGTCGCCGCGGGCGTGAACGGCTCGGCCACGCAGGCCTACCACTTCACGCTGCCCGCGACTGCCGTCGGAACGCGCGTACCGGTCTGCATCCTCAAGGGCGATCTTACCGCGAAGAGCCCCTATAACTCCAGCGAGCTCGAGCTCGTCATCGCCGAGGATATCCCCGTAGGCAAGGTAACGCCCGTCCCCACGCCGGCGGAATACGCCTCCGCGCCAATGGCCGAAGAGGACGTGAGCGGCAAGATGTTCGTCGCCAAGAAGGGCGTCGATACGGTCTACCCCATGTTCAAGATCGAGACGGCCACCGCCGTCAAGTACGGCGACACGATCTACGCGACGGTGCAGGTGAACCCCGCGGCGAGCGGCGCTTTTACTTACTCCTATCTCTATTTCGGCACGCGCACGGCGCTTCTTGAGCAGCTCGAAAAGGACGGGCCGTTCAGCGTCGTCGGCGGTGTGAACGGATCGTCCACGCAGACTTACCACTTCACGCTTCCGGCGAGCGCCGCCGGAACGCGTGTCCCGGTCTGCATCCTCAAGGGCGATCTCACCGCGAGAAGCCCCTATAACTCCAGCGAGCTTGAACTCATCGTCCCCGCCGACGTTCCGGAAGGAAAGCTCGACCCCGTCCCCACGCCGGTGGACTATCCCGCCGCCCCCTGCGCCGAGCAGGACGTGAGCGGCAAGATGTTCGTCGCCAAGCAGAGCGTCGATACCGTCTATCCCATGTTCAAGATCGAGACGGCCACTGCCGTCAAGGTCGGCGACACGATCTACGCGACGGTGCAGGTGAATCCTGCCGCGAGCGGAGCATTTACCTATTCCTATCTGTACTTCGGTACGCGCACGGCGCTGACCGCCCAGCTTGATAAGGGCGGCGCGTTCGACGTCGTCGGCGGCGTGGCCGGAACGGCCACGCAGGCCTACCACTTCACGCTGCCCGCGAGCGCTGCCGGCACGCGCGTACCGGTCTGCATCCTCAAGGGCGATCTCACCGCGAAGAGCCCCTATAACTCCAGCGAGCTTGAGCTCATTGTTCCCGCCGATATTCCGGAGGGCAAGGCCGACCCCGCCCCCACGCCGGTGGATTACCCCGCCGCTCCCAGCGCCGAGCAGGACGTGAGCGGCAAGATGTTCGTCGCCAAGCAGAGCGTCGATACGGTCTATCCCATGTTCAAGATCGAGACGGCCACTGCCGTCAAGGTCGGCGATACGATCTACGCCACGGTGCAGGTGAACCCCGCGGCGAGCGGAGCCTTTACCTATTCTTATCTGTACTTCGGCACGCGCACGGATCTCGTCGCGCAGCTCGATAAGGGCGGCGCGTTCGACGTTGTCGGCGGTGTGGCCGGAACGGCCACGCAGGCCTACCACTTCACGCTTCCGGCGAGCGCTGCCGGATCGCGTGTCCCGGTCTGCATCCTCAAGGGCGATCTCACCGCGAGAAGCCCCTATAACTCCAGCGAGCTTGAGCTCATTGTTCCCGCCAATATCCCCGAAGGCACCGGCTCGGGCGAAGACCCGGATAAGAAGCCGGAGGCCGCGCCCGCGATCCCGAAGCTGCCCGACAATCTGAAGGAAGCCGGCATCAAGGTTCTGAAGGCCGAGGACAACGCGGAATTCAAGATGCTCACCGCCGCGAAGACCGGCATGGTCGTCGCGGGCGAGAAGCTGCTCATCCGCTTTGAGACCGCCAACACCTCGTTCGACAAGCTGTACTTCGGCTCCAAGGACGATGCGTTCAAGTCCCCCTATGTGCAGGGCACGGCGCGCAGCGGCGGCTGGGTGTTCGAGTTTGAACTGCCCGCGTCCTACCGCGGCACGCCCATGCCCATCGCCCTCGGCAAGCCGGACGGCGGCTGGTATACCACCAAAGACCTCGTGATCTCCATCCCTGCGGACGGAGACTGCGACACCGGCACGGAGATCTCCGATGCCGAAATGAAGATGGTCGCCGCCGGCGGCTTCAACGAGTCGAGCTTCAAGATCAGCTCCTCCACCGCCGCGCTCATCGGCGATACGATCTACTGCACCATCACCGGCGAAATGACCGGCGTCCACGCCGGAAAGCCCGCGGTGAAGCTCTATCTCGGCAGCCGCGACGATAAGGACAAGTCCTCCGCCGTTTCCGGCAGCGTGAACGGTCGGCAGACGACCTTCTCGTTCGGCGTCTCCGCGGACAAGCAGGGGACATCCATCCCCGTTGTCATCGGCTTTGCCGACGGCAGCTGGGACGAGAACCAGGACTTCTTCCTGAACATCCCGAGCTTTGGCCGTGCGTTTGACCCGAGCTATTACACCGACGGCGTGTACGATCTCTACGGCAACGCCTACCCCTATCTCGACAAGGTCGACAACCGCGGCTTCCCCGTGGACACGCAGTCCACGCTGACCGTTTCCGGCGACACCGTCACGATCAAGTGGGTCACCCGCGCGAGCGATACCGACAAGATCTACATGGGCCTTGTGACCGACCCGATGGCCACCCGCGAGGCGAATGCGATCGGCAACGCCGATTATGAGCCCATCGGCATGAACTACAAGGTGTTCTATATCACGCTCCCGAAGAGCGCGCTCGGCGACAAGATCCCCTTCGTGCGCCATTCGCCGCTGTGGTATCAGGATACGAACGGCTGGCTGGAGAAGCAGGATTATCTGGTTCTCACCGACTATCTGCCCCGTCTGACGGACGACACCGAGACGCGGCTGGACGATGCCGGTATCCGTCTGCTCGCCGGCGGCAGCCGGGTGGAGCAGAGCTTCAAGATCTCCTCTTCCTCCGCGGTGCTCAAGGGCACGACCATCACCTGCACCATCACCGGCAAGGCGGCCGGCAACAATTCCTCCAAGACGCCGGACAAGCTGTATCTGGGCGACCGCAGCGATAAGGATAAATCCGGCTATGTCACCGGAACGCAGAACCCCGACGGCACCACGACGTTCGTTTACACCGTGAACGCCGAGCGGCAGGGCTCCTACACGCCCGCGACGGTCGGCTTCTCCGATAACTCGTGGGACACCTCGCAGTCCTACTTCCTGAACGTCCCGAACTTCAACGGCACGTTTGACGCCTCCGCCTTCGCGGACGGCGTGTACGACCTCTTCGGCTACGCCTACACGAAAAACGGCGTCATCCCCGTCGACGCGGGCGCGACGCTGACCGTGTCCGGCGATACGATCACCATCAAATATGTCACCCGCACCAGCGGCTACAGCAAAGTGTACTTCGGCTCCGTGAGCGACGACGAGGCGACGCGCGAGGCCAACGCGGTCTCCGCCGGCATCCTCAATGCGGACGATCCCTACAGCTACCGCGTGTTCTCCGTCACGCTGCCGAAGAGCGCCCTTGCGGAAGCCATCCCGTTTGTGAGCTGCAGCAAGAGCGGAGCGTGGAGCACGAAGCAGGATCAGCTCCTGCTGCCGCGCTTCCTGCCGCGCCTGAGCGGCGGTTCCGACCCCGTCGATCCGGTCGATCCGAGCGACCCGAGCTCGGTCATCAAGGACGGCACCACCTACACCACCACCGCCGAGACCGGCGCTGCGATGTTCAAGGTGCGCCGCGTCGTCATCACGGCGAAGGACGGCAAGTATCAGCTGACGCTCACGCTCAACGGCACCAGCTACGATTACCTCTACCCCGGCACCGGCACGCAGGCCGACGCCGTTGACCGGAGCGAGTGGGCTCCCGCCAAGGTCGTGAGCGGCACGATCGACGGCGAGACGCGCGACAACTGGCACACCTACACCATCACGGTGGATAAGCTGACGAACCCGCTGGCCGTCACCTCTCACAGCCATAAGAACGACAAGTGGTACGACCGCAGCATCACGCTGGACATCGGAAATCTCAAGCGCACCGCCGAGGACGGCAAGTATTCCGCCACGGCCGAGTGCGACGCGGCGATGTTCAAGATCATCGACACGAAGCTCAACGTTGTGAACGGCGCGATCATGGCCACGCTGACGCTCAGCGGCACCGGCTACGATTACCTCTACCCCGGCACGGGCGACGAGGCCGAGAAGGACAAGGACAACTGGGCGCCCTTCGCCGTGGACGAAAACGGCAAGTACACCTACACCATCCCCGTGTCTGAGCTCGATAAGCCCCTCATCATCTCCTCGCACAGCCTGAAAAACAACATCTGGTACGACCGCACGGTGACGTTCCGCTCCGATTCGCTCAAGAAGATCGGCGACGCGGCCGACCCTGTCACTCCGACACCCACGCCGACCCCGGCGCCGACGCCTACCCCGAACCCCACCAATCCGGACAACGAATCCGATCACGAAACCGACACCAGCGGCTCCACCTCCCGCGTGGATAACAGCACGACGCTCAAGGACGGCGTCTACGCGCCCGACAGCTTCTCCTTCTCCGGCGGCTCCGGCCGCGCGCGCATCGTGTGCGACAAGGTCACGGTGAAGAACGGCCAGGCGTACGCCACCATCCGCTTCGTGAGCAGCAGCGGCAACCCGCCGCAGTACTCCTATGTGAAGGCCTCCGGCAACACCTATTACTCCAACGACGGCAGCACCTTCACGATCCCCGTGGAGCTCAACAAGAACAACCGCATTCTCGGCATGACCACCAAGATGTCCTCCGCGCACGAGATCGAGTACATCATCTTCGTGCAGCTCAAGACGAATGCGAACAACCAGAAGGACAACACCGACGGCAAAACGCTCAGCACCGAAGCGCCCGAGATCATGGGTCTCACGTTCCAGGAGGAGATCAAGCTCGAGCACGCGCAGTATCTCAAGCTCTTCCGCTATGAGGGCAACATCGTCCTCGCGGAGATCGACGTCATAAGCGACACGGTGCTCGACACCGACGAGGCGAAGGCCGAGATCGCCAAGGCGGACAGTGCCGCCGCGTCCGACGGCACGGAAGAAGCCGTCGCCGAGGAAGAGAGCGCCGACAACGCGCAGATTAAGGCCGACTACGTCGCCGGGCTCTATAAGCAGAACGTCCTGCGCTATCTGTTCGTTCCGGAAGGAACGGAGCTCCCCGCGGGCCTTGAAAAGCAGCTCATCATCGTGACGCTGCCGGCGAAGAGCATCTATCTGATGGACGAAACGCCCGTCGATACCTTTGAGATCTTTGAAGCGCTGAACCTTGTCAAGGTGTTCGGCGCGGAGACGAGCGAGAACGAGATCCTCAGCAAGGGTCTTGCCGACGGCAGCGTGCTGTACGGCGGCAGCTGGGATAAGCCCGAGTACAAGAAGCTCGTGCAGAGCAAGACCGATCTCGCGATCACGTCCGGCAAGCTCCTGCCGCTGAGCGGGGAAACGCTCACCGAGCGCAAGCAGACCGCCCCCGCTGACGCGGAGAGCCTGACGGCGGTGGAATATCGCGACCGTCTGTACGATCTGGCCGACCGCTTCGCCGTGCTCGACATCCCGATGCTCATCGACCGCTCCGCCGACGAGGCCGACGCTCTCGCGCAGGCCGACTGGCTGCGGCTCTACGGCATCCTCTTCGGCGACGAGACGACCGCCGAGCGCATGATCCGCGAAATTACCTCCCGGGAGGGTTAATGCATGAAACACACGACAAAGAGAATCTCGGCGCTTCTTCTGGCGCTGACGCTGCTTTTGACCGTCATGTCCGGCTGCGGGAACACAACTCCCGCAGCCGCCGGGGCGACCGCCGCTCCGACGGCTGCCGCGGCCGAAGTCCCTGCGGCGGAAGACCCCGCCGCGGCTCCGGCTGACGCGCCGGTCATCGAAGGGCTGACCTTCAGTGAAGAGTCACCGCTCAAGTACGCCACGGTATTCCGTCTTTTCCGTTATGAGGGCGGGTACACGCTCATCCGCATCGACAACGGCGGCGACTTCCTCGTCGTGCCGGAGGGCGCGGCGGTACCGGCGAAGATGGACAGCTCCGTCACGGTGCTGCAGCAGCCGCTGGACAAGATCTATCTTGCGGCGACCTCCGCCATGTCGCTCTTCGCCGCCGTGGACGCGCTCGACCACATCCGGCTCACCGGCACGCGCGAGTCCGGCTGGTACATCGACGCGGCCGTTGAGGCGATGCAGCGCGGCGACATCGAGTTCGCCGGCAAGTACAGCGAGCCCGACTATGAGCGCCTGATCGACGAGGAGTGCGATCTGGCGATCGAGTCCACGATGATCTACCACACGCCCAAGGTCAAGGAGATGATCGAGGATCTCGGCATCCCCGTGCTGGTGGACCGCTCCAGCTATGAGCAGCACCCGCTCGGCCGCACCGAATGGATCAAGCTCTATGCCGCCCTTGTCGGCAAAGATGCCGAGGCCGCGGAGTTTTTTGACCAGCAGGCCGCCATCATCACGCAGCTCGAGGGCTTTGAGAACACCGGCAAGACCGTCGCATTTTTCTTCGTGAACTCCGACGGCTCCATCGTCATCCGCAAGCCCACCGACTATATTCCCAAGATGATCGAGCTTGCGGGCGGCCGCTATGCCTTTGAAAACTTCGTGACCGACCAGACGAACACCTCCGTTTCCGTTACCATGGAGACGTTCTACGGCACCGCCGTGGACGCCGATGTGCTCATCTACAACGCTTCCATCGACGCACCCATCTCGAGCATCAATGAGCTGCTCGCCAAAGACGCCCTGTTTGCCGACTTCAAGGCCGTGCAGGAGGGCAACGTCTGGTGCACGGGCAAATCGTTCTATCAGGCCACGGACATTGTCGGCGAAATGATCCGGGACATCCATCTCGCTCTCACCGGCGGTGCGGAGAGCGACATGACGTTCCTGACCCGCGTTTCCTGAAAACCATGACAGAAAAAACCGTCAATACGAATACCGCCCCGGCGCAAGCCGGGGCGTATCTCGTGCATCAGGCACGGCGGCGCGCCCGGTATGCGCTCGTGTTCTTCGTGCTCATTGCCGCCTTCTGCCTCATCACGGTGCTGAACATCAACATCGGCAACATCCCCATCCCGCTCGAGCGGATCGTGGAGATCCTGTTCACCAAGACCGGCAATCCCACGGAGGTGAACATCATCTGGAAGATCCGCCTGCCGCGCATCCTCATGGCGGCGATCCTCGGCGGAGCGCTCTCGCTCGCGGGCTTCCTGCTGCAGACGTTCTTTGAAAACCCGATCGCCGGACCGTTCGTTCTCGGCATTTCGAGCGGCGCGAAAATGGTCGTCGCGTTCGCGATGATCTATTTCATCCAGATCTTCGGCGTCGTGTCGTCGTATACGCTGATCCTTGCGGCGTTCGTCGGCTCGCTGCTCTCGGTCGGATTCATCCTGCTCTTCTCGCGGCGCATCCCGAGCATGTCCACGCTGCTCGTCGCGGGCATCATGATCGGCTACATCTGCACCGCCATCACGGACTTTACCGTGACGTTCGCGGCGGATTCCGATATCGTGAACCTGCACAACTGGTCCAAGGGCAGCTTCTCCGGCATGAACTGGAGCAACGTCGGCGTGGCGGCCACGGTCGTCGGCATCACAGGCGGCGCTACGTTTCTCATGGCCAAGCCCATCGGCGCGTACCAGCTCGGCGAGGCGTATGCCCAGAGCATGGGCGTGAACATCAAGGCGTTCCGCACGGCGCTGATCGTGCTCTCGAGCATCCTCTCCGCCACGGTGACGGCGTTTGCCGGGCCGATCTCGTTTGTCGGCATCGCCGTGCCGTTCCTCATCCGGCACTGTCTGAACACATCCAAGCCGCTCGTGGTCATACCGGCCACATTCTTGGGCGGCGGCGTATTCTGTATGCTGTGCGATCTCATCGCGCGCACGGCCTTCGCGCCGACGGAGCTGAACATCAGCACCGTCACGTCCATTTTCGGCGCGCCGGTCGTTATCTACATGATGCTGCGCCGGAAGGGAGGACGGAAATGACGGATACGCCCTATTTTGTGATCGACGATCTCACGATCGGCTACCATAAGGTGCCGGTCATCCGCGATATCTCCGTCAAAGTACAGAAGGGCGAGATCATCGCGCTCATCGGCCCGAACGGCGCGGGCAAATCCACGCTGCTCAAGACCATCGCGCGTGACCTGGAACCGATCCGGGGGAAGATCTTTCTCGAGGGACGGGATATGCAGACGATCACCTACCGCGAGCTTTCCAAAAAGCTCGCCGTGATCCTCACCGAGCGCATCAAGGTCGAGCTCACGACCTGCCGTGACGTTGTGGCCACCGGCCGGTACCCGTACACCGGACGGCTCGGCGTGCTCCGCGGCGAGGACCAGCGCATTGTGGACGAAGCGATGGAGACCGTCCACGCGCTTGAGCTTGCCGAGCGCGACTTCAACGCCATCAGCGACGGCCAGCGCCAGCGCGTGCTGCTCGCGCGCGCCATCGCCCAGCAGCCGGAGATGATACTGCTCGATGAGCCGACGTCGTTCCTCGACGTGCGCCACAAGCTCGACCTGCTCACCATCCTCACGCGCATGGCGCGCAAAAAGAACATTACGGTCATCATGTCGCTCCACGAGATCGATCTCGCGGAGAAGGTGGCCGACCGCATCCTCACCGTGAAGGGCGACACGCAGTTCGGCTTCGGCGCGCCCGGCGAGGTGTTCGAGGAGCAGGCCATCCGGAAGCTGTACGACATCGAGGACGGATACTTCGATCCGCTCTTCGGCAGCATCGAGCTCAAAAAGCCTGCCGGCGACACGCCGGAGGTGTTCGTGCTCGCGGGCGCGGGGACGGGCATATCCGTGTACCGGAAGCTCCAGCGCGAGAACGTCCCGTTTGCGACCGGCGTGCTGTACGAAAACGATGTGGACTACCGGCTCGCGCGCCTGCTTGCCGCGGAAACGGTCTCCGTGCCGGCGTTCGCTGCGCCGGACGATGCCGTATACGAAAAAGCGTTTGAAACGATGCGCCGCTGCGGAAGGATCCTCCTCGCGGGAGATGCTGCCCGGACGCCGAACGCGCCGCTTCTCGCGCGCGCGAAGGCCGCGGGGCTTGCGGTGCTCGACGCGAAAACGGAAGGATGGACGCTGTGAAAGGAAAGAAAGGAATGTTTTACGCCGTGGGCGTCGGCCCCGGCGATCCCATGTGGATGACGCGCGAGGCGTGCGCCGTGCTGGAGGCCTGCCCCGTGATCGCCGCGCCGCAGACCGCTTCGGGCGAGATGCTCGCGCTTTCTATCGCGCAGGGCGCGGCAGAGCTCGGCGGAAAGACCGTTCTGCCGCTCTCGTTCGCCATGTCGCGCGACGCCGCCGTCCGCGCCGCGGGGTACGCGCATGCCGCGGACGCCATCGCGCCGGAGCTCGACGCCGGACGGAACGTCGCCATGGTGAATCTCGGCGATGTGTCCATCTACGCCACGGCGTATTATGTGCTCGACGAGCTGCGCCGCCGCGGATACGATACGCGCATGGTCCCCGGCGTTGCGAGCTTTTCCGCCGTGGCCGCAGCGCTCGGCCGGAGCCTCACGGAGATGGAGCTGCCGCTGCATATCTATCCCGCCGGAGCGTCCGATCTTGATGCCGCGCTTGCCCAGCCCGGCACCAAGGTGCTGATGAAGTCCGGCAAAGCCATTGGCGAGACCGCCGCGGCGCTCTCGCGGCACGGTCTGGCGGAGGAATCCGCCATGGTCGCCGACTGCGGCCTGCCCACGCAGCAGGTGTTCGAGACGATGACCGGCCTGCCGGAGAAGATCAGCTATTTTGCCACGGTGATCGTGCCGGACAGCAAAGAATAAGAGCAGCCCCGCCGCCTTTCGCGGCGCTGCCCGTCATAAAAGAAGATCCTCTCTCTGCACAGCGCAGAGAGAGGATTTTTCGTATGTCCTTATTGGAGATCGGGATTGGAGACCTCGGTATAATCCGGCGTCGGGGCAGCCGCCGGAGCCGCCGTCGCGGGAGCGACCGGCACGGCCGGATCGGCGGGGTTGACCGGCGCGGCGGGCGTTGCCGTTGCCGCGGGGGCATCGGTCGTTTCACGCAGCAGCTCACCGGCGGCCCAGCCGTAGCGGCCGTCGGCGGTGCGCAGGAGCACCCAGCCGTTCTGCTTGGCGAGGATCTCCACCGTGTCGCCCATGTTGAGCGCCATGTTCTCACCCCAGTCCATGCCGGGGCCGTAGTGAACGGCAAGCATGTACGGGATGACGGCGGCGGTCTTTGCCTCGTCATACCAGAACTCATCCGCCGGACGGTAGACGTAGCCGAGCATCTCGGCGGTGATCGTGTCGCGCAGGAGCGGGGCGGGCGTGGGCGTCGGTTCCGGCGTCGGCTCCGGCGTAGCGGTGGGCTCCGGCGTCGGCTCCGGGGTGGGTGTGGGCGCTTCGGTCGGCGTGGGCGTCGGCGTCTCGGCGGCCCGCTGCGCGCGCAGATCGTCAAGCTGCACCTGCACGGCCGTCAGCTCCTGTGAGAGCGTTTCGGCGCGGGTGTTCGCGGTCTGCAGACGCATGTAAAGCAATACGATGATAGCGGCAAACAGGAGAAGGAGCACAACGAGTGCGATCAGAAACGGCTTGAGCGGATCGCGGTAGGTCTCCTCCGGGGACTCGTCTTCGTATTCCGGATAATCTCGGGGCATGGTACAGCCTCCTTATCACTCACGAGGAATCTTTGTTATTTTATCAGACTTTGCCGCATTGGTCAAGATTTGGCGGCAAATGGGCTGATTTGGCAGATAAAACGGCCCTCCCGCCATGAAAGCGGGAGAGCCGTGAAGGGGGTAAGGTTATTTGCGCAGCGTAACGGTGAATTCGTCGTCGCCGTTATCGGCTGCGGTCACGGTGTAGCCCTGGCTTTCGCCGAAGCGCGTGACGTTTTCGACGGCGCACTTGTTATCGACAAGCACCTGCAGCTCGCCGGGAGCGTCCGCCTTGATGGCCTTCTGGGCCATGATGACCGGCTGGGGGCAGGCAAAGCCTCTCGCATCAACGGTTTTCATGGGCTTATTCCTCCGCCTTCTTCGTGAAGAGCAGGGAGACCACGAGCACCACGACGAAGCCGACGATCACCGCGATCTTGCCGTTGCCGGTCGGGCCGTCGGCAGAGGAGGCGAGCTTCAGGTTGTGGCAGAACGCCGCGCCGCACATCATGCCGAGAACGGTGACGGCGCTGTCGCTCTCGCCTTGGCCGGCGAGAATGAGCTGACGCAGCGGGCAGCCGCCGAGCAGGACGCAGCCCCAGCCCATGAGGGCGGTGCCGAGGAAGTTCCAGAGACCATCGTTGTGCGCAACGGGCTGGCCGGTGAAGCCGGGGTTGAACTTGCCGAGAATGAGATTGCCGACGAGCACCGTGAGAATGATCGTCACGAAGCCGGCGACAAGGCCGAAGTCCTTGAACATGACGGCGTTGCGGATGCCGCCGACCATGCACATACGGCTGCGCTGGCAGAGCGCGCCGACGACGAGACCCGCGACGAGCGCGAGACCCCACGCGGCATGCATGCTGCCGGGACCTTTTTCGGAGAACTTGAAGATCGCCGGAGCGGCGAGCCAGAGGACGAACAGCAGCACATAAACGACCGGGAAGGCGGCGCCTTCGGCGAGCGTCTGCTTATAGCTGCGGCCGAGCGTGAAGCCCTTCTTGAGGAACACAACGCCCACGAGAATGCCCACGATGAAGCCCACAAGACCGACAAGGGCGTTCCAGTCGCCGCCGCCGATACGGATGACCATACGCAGCGGGCAGCCGAGGAACATCAGCGCGCCAATCATAACGAACACGCCGAGAAGGAAGCGGATCATCGGGGAAGAGCCGCCGCGGCCCTTGAATTCCTTCGCCGCGACCGCCGCGATGAGCGAGCCGAGCAGGATGCCGACGATCTCCGGACGGAAGTACTGCACGACCTCCGCGCCGTGCAGACCGAGAGCGCCGGTCGTGTCGCGCAGGAAGCAGGCAATGCAGAAGCCCATGTTGCCGGGGTTGCCGTGCGCGCCCAAAACGAGCGCCGCAATGCCGATCACAAGTCCGGTGACGAGGATCAGCCAGTTGTTTTTCAGCCAGTTGCTTTTCACAATTCTCCCTCTCTCTTTCAAAAACTGTGTTTTAACGGCTTCATTATACGACGTCTCTCCGGAAAATGCCAAACGGTAAATCGGATATCGCCTGTGGCTCTATCGGAGAAACAGATAGAATGAGCCGTCAATGCAGCGTCCGGCGATCCAGGAGAAAGTCAATGAATGCGCGCGCGGACTTTGTCGGGCGGCGGTCGCGGGAACGGATCATATAGATCTCGCGCTCGTTGTTTTTCCCGACGAGCGGGAAGGAGAGAAGCTCCTTTGTCGCGCCCGCGGCAAGACCGGAGACGACGGCGCAGCCGAGCCCGCACGCCACGGCGCGCAGCACGGCCTCGCTGTTGTCGATGCGCGCGACGATGTTGAGCGCGCCGGAGTCGATGCCGTTTTCGGTGAAGAATTTCTGCCCGGCGAGCTGCGTGCCGGAGCCGCCCTCGCGGAAGATGAGAGGCTCGCCGAGCAGCGCGTTGCCCGATTCCCCGGCGTCGAACATGGCGCGGTAGCGCGGCGTGTCGGGCGTGACGAGCACGAGCGGGTCGGTGGCGATGCAGTCGTAGGTAAGCTCGCGCGTGTTCAGCACCGCGCCGACGAAGCCGATGTGCGTTTCGCCCTGCAATACGGCGGCGTGGACGGCGGCGCTGTCGCCGCTGCGGAGCAGAAAGCGGAAATCCGGGTTTTCCCGGTGAAACTCGCTGATGAGCTGCGGGAGGATATACTGCATCGGGATGGACGACGCCGCGAGCGATACCTCGCGGGAGGTCTGCTCCTCCAGCTCGCGGGAGAGCTCGGCGCAGCTCTGGAGAATGGTGTGCGCATGGTCGTATACGCGCCGCCCCTCCTCGGTGAGCGTGATGCGCCGCTTGCCGGAGCGGACGAGCAGCGGCACGCCGATGTCCTTTTCGAGCGCGAGAATGTGGCCACTCACGGTGGACTGTGCGAGATAGAGCGCCTCCGCCGCGGCGGTGAAGCTGCCGCGCTCGACCACGGCGCAGAAGGCCTCGAGCTGTTTGAGATTCAGTGTCTGCATGGTGCTCTCCTTTTAAAGCTCGCGCAGGTACACACCCGCGATCTCGGGAAGCCCCGGTTCGTTTTCAATGCGAGCGCGTTCCTCCGGCGGCGCGGCCCACGCGATGCCGCAGTCGGCAGTGATGCTCCGCGGCGCGGGGATGAGCCGTCCGGGAATGTTTCGCTCCTGGCAGAGCTTTTCCGTCGCCATCGCAGCGGCGGTCGTGTGGAACGTGAAGATCACGTATTCTTTCTTTTCGCGTACTCTCATAGGGCAATATCGCGGACGGCGTCCGCCGCCTGTTCCGCTTCCTCCATCGTATTGAACCAGCCGAACGAAAAGCGTACCGCGCCCTGCGAGACGGTACCGAGCACCTCATGCATCCGCGGCGCGCAGTGCGCGCCGGAGCGCACGGCGATGCCGTATTCGTCGGAGAGAATTTCCGCCGCCTCGCCGGAATCCATATCGCCGATGTTGAGCGTGACGATCGGCGCGCGGTCCTGCGTGAAGTCGCCGTACACTGTGACGCCCGGCAGCGCGGATACCTTATTATAAAAAGCGCTCATAAGCGCGGTCTCGTGCGCGTGGATGGCGGCGGGGGTGATCTCGCAGAGGAAATCCACCGCCGCGGACAGCCCCGCGATGCCGTGACCGTTGAGTGTGCCGCTCTCGAGCCGCGTCGGATATTCTTCCGGCTGCTCGCGCCGGTAGGACTGCACGCCCGTGCCGCCGGTCTTGAGCGGGCGGATCTCCACGCCGGGCGCGGCGATAAGCCCGCCGGTCCCCTGCGGCCCCATCATGCCCTTATGCCCGGTGAAGCAGAGGACGGAAACGCCGTCGCGCTGCGCGTTCAGGTCAAAGCTGCCCGCCGTCTGCGAGGCGTCGAGGATAAACAGAAGGCCGTGCTCGCGCGCAAAAGCGCCGATGCGGGATGCGTCCAGCGCGTTGCCGGTGAGATTGGAGGCGTGCGTGCAGACGATCGCGCGGGTGTTCGGCCGCAGCGCGCGGGGGAGATCGGCGTAGTCGATGCAGCCGCGCGCATCGGCGCGCAGGAACGTGACCTCCACGCCCTCCTGTTCCAGCCGGTAGAGCGGGCGGAGCACGCTGTTGTGCTCAAGATCGGTCGAAATCACGTGGTCGCCGGGCCGGAGAAGCCCGAAAATGGCAGTGTTGAGCGCCTCGGTCGAGTTCTGCGTGAAGCACACGCGCGACGGGTCCGCCCCGCCGAAAAAGGCGCAGAGCTTTTCGCGCGCGCCGTATACAACGCGCGCAGCGGAAAGCGCGCTCTCGCTCGCGCCGCGGCCGACGTTGCCCAGCGAGCACAGCGCCTCGCTCACCGCGCGCACCACGCCCTCCGGACGGCGGAGCGATGTGGCGGCGTTGTCGAGATAGATCATAAAAAAACCCTCCCGGAGATATTATCCCCAAGAGGGTAGCACGTTTGCCTTGTTTCGTCAAGAAATCCGATAGTAAAATCGGAATTAAGAATGATCTTTCGTTTCCAGAAACGCGGCGTGCAGACAGCGGAGGGTTTCAAGGCTCTGTGCCTCTGGAACATGCACGGTAAGGCGCCCGTCGGTGAGAAGCACGGCGTCCGGGGAGAGCCCCGCCTCCCGCAGCGCCGCGGCCGCCCGTTCGGGGAGAGAGGCGAACGTGTGCAGATGCGTGCCGACGAGCGAGACGAGAGCGCCCGAGCGCGTCACGGCGGTGAGACGGCCTTCGTCCTCCGGCAGCGGCAGAGGGCGGATGACGGTGCCGGGCGCGGGGACAAGACTGGAGAGCACCGTGAGCGGGACGGCAAAGCGCAGCGCGAGCGCCGCGCTGCGCTCGTGCAGCACCTGCGAGCCGAGCGAGGCGAGCCGGAGCATTTCCTCACTGTCCACGGCGCTCAGCCGCCGCGCCTCCGGAATGAGCCGGGGATCGGCGGTGAATACGCCCTCCACGTCGGTATAGATGCGGCACTCGTCCGCGCGCAGCGCCGCGGCCGCGGCCACGGCAGTCGTGTCCGAGCCGCCGCGCCCGAGCGTCGTGATGTCGTTTCCGGGGCTCACGCCCTGAAAACCGGCGATGAGGACGACCTTCCCCTCGTCCAGCTCACGGCGCACGCGCTCCATCGAGAGACGGCGGATGTGCGCGTCGCCGTATGTCTCATCCGTGCCGACACCTGCCTGCCAGCCGGTGAGCGACACGGCGGGAAGGCCCATTTCCTCGAGCGTCATCGCCATGAGCGCGACGCTTGCCTGCTCGCCGGTGGCGAGCAGCATGTCGAGCTCGCGCTTCGAGGGGCTGCGGCTGTAGTGCGCGGCGGTAGATAAAAGCGCGTCCGTCGTTTTCCCCTGCGCCGAGAGCACCGCCGCGACGGAGTGCCCGGCGCGCACCGTATCGGCGATGAGGCGCGCCGCGCAGCGGACGCGCTCGACCCCGGCGAGCGAGCTTCCGCCGAATTTTTCCACGAACAGCATATCGATAAAACCTCCGGAATGGCAAAATGGGATTTGACACTCCATTGTATTCGCCCGCCGCGATGCGCGCCATTTTGGACAATAAAAAAGGCTCCCTTGGGTAAAGGGAACCTTTCATGGGCAGAGCATAGCCCTGCCCATGCGAGGGGAAATAGGATCGTTATTGGCTCCCTTGTGTAAAGGGAGCTGTCAGCGAAGCTGACTGAGGGATTGTAACCTCTGGAAAACGACAATCCTTCCGTCTTTTGCCTTCGGCAAAATCCACCTCCCTTTGCACAAGGGAGGCTTTAATTAGGTCTTATCCCGCTAAAATCTCGGCGCGGATAACCCCGTCGGCGGCGACGAGGCGGTTCATGAGCGTTTCCATGCTCTCGCTCATTCCGGCGGTCTCGGCGCTGATGGTGATCGTGGCGCAGCCGCTCACCGGAATGCTCTGATTGATCGTGAGGATATTCGCGCCGCATTGGGCGAACACGCTCAGCACCGCCGAGAGCAGTCCTGTCTGGTCGCGCAGCATCACCTGGAACGTCAGAATGTGGCCGTGGCGCAGATCCTGAAACGCCGTGATCGAGTCCTTATACTTATAAAATGCGCTCCGGCTGATGCCGACGCGGTTGACCGCGTCGCCGACCGTGCTGCACTCGCCGGTCTGCAGAAGCTCCTTCGCTTCCATGACCTTGAGAAAAATCTCCGGCAGCATGTCCGCCTCCACCAGATAGTAGGTGGGGAGATTTCGGTTTGCCATATGTGTCCCTCCGTGAAAAGCATTTGTTTTCGGCGTGCAAATCATATCACCCGCGGCGGAAAAAAGCAAGTGCAATTTCCATGCAGGACGGACATTGAAAAACTGCAAAAACCGTGTATAATACTTTTATTCATTGAAAGAGAAGGGGAACGCCCATGAAAGCCATCGTATCCGTATTTGCGCGCGACGCCAAGGGCATCACCGCGTACATCACCGCCGCGCTCGCCGAGCAGAACATCAACATTCTCGACATCAGCCAGACGCTCATGCAGGGCTACTTCACAATGATCATGCTCGTCGATCTTGCCGAGTGCGAAATGCCGTTCGATATGCTCTCGCAGCATCTTCGCTCCGTCGGCGAGGCGCGCGGGCTTGCGGTGCACGTGCAGCGGCAGGATATTTTCGACGCCATGCACCGGATCTGAGGAGGGCACCATGAGCTATTTCCTCAATACCGACGAGATCGTCCAGACCATCCGGATGATCGAGCAGGAGCATCTCGACGTGCGCACGATCACGCTGGGGCTGAGCCTGCTCGACTGCGCCACCGGCGATATCAAAAGAACCGCGGATAAGGTCTACGAAAAGATCTGCCGCGAAGCGCACGACCTTGTCCCCGTGGGCGAGGCCATCGAGCGCGAATTCGGCATCCCCATCGTGAATAAGCGTGTGTCCGTTACGCCCGTGGCGCTCATCGCGGGCGGGGGCGGGGACGACCTTGTCCCCATCGCGGAGGCAATGGACCGCGCCGCGCGCGAGGTCGGCGTGAACTACATCGGCGGCTTTTCCGCCCTTGTGCAGAAGGGCTTCACGACCGGCGACCGCAGTCTCATCGCCTCCATTCCCGAGGCGCTCGCGCGCACCGAGCGCGTCTGCGCGAGCGTGAACGTCGGCTCGACGCGCGCGGGCATCAACATGGACGCTGTGGCGGAGATGGGCCGAATCATCAAAAAGTGCGCCGCGCTCACCGCCGATACGGACGGACTCGCGTGCTCCAAGCTCGTCGTTTTCTGCAACGCGGTGGAGGATAACCCGTTTATGGCGGGCGCGTTCCACGGCGCGGGCGAGGCCGAAAGCGCGGTGAACGTCGGCGTTTCCGGCCCCGGCGTCGTCTATCAGGCGCTGCAGGAGTGCAGGGGTGAGAGCTTTGACGTCGTGGCCGAGACGATCAAGCGCACGGCGTTTAAGGTCACGCGCATGGGGCAGCTCGTCGCGCGGGAGGCGTCCCGGCGGCTCGGCGTGCCGTTCGGCATCGTCGATCTCTCGCTCGCGCCGACCCCGGCGGTGGGCGACAGCGTGGCGCGCATTCTCGAAACCATGGGACTGGAGGTCTGCGGCACCCACGGCACGACCGCTGCGCTCGCCCTGCTGAACGACGCGGTGAAGAAGGGCGGCGTGATGGCCTCCGGCCACGTCGGCGGGCTCTCCGGCGCGTTTATCCCGGTCTCGGAGGACGAGGGCATGATCGCCGCGGCGCGCGAAGGAACGCTCACGCTCGATAAGCTCGAGGCGATGACGTGCGTGTGCTCCGTGGGGCTCGACATGATCGCCGTGCCGGGCGATACGAGCGCCGAAACGCTCTCCGCCATCCTCGCGGACGAGGCCGCCATCGGCATGATAAACAATAAGACCACCGCCGTCCGGCTCATCCCCGCGCCGGGCAAGACCGTGGGCGACACGGTCGAGATCGGCGGGCTGTTCGGCGAAGCGCCGGTCATGCCGGTGCACGCGGCGTCGAGCGCGGAGTTCATCGCCCGCGGCGGCCGCATCCCCGCCCCGCTCCACTCGCTGAGGAACTAATAAAGATAAAGTGATCCCGCTGCCGCTCAATATGGGGTCATAGCAAAGATATTTTATGCAAGTACGGTGCAGTCCTTAAAATGGGACTGCACCGTATTATGTTTTGCTAAGTATTGTAGAGACTTATATCATTTATATTTCTTAAAGTGAGAATTTCATAAGATCACTTGAAATCTCATTAAAAACTATCCCATTATGAAGGGAAGCATACAAATTGAAGTGGTAGAATTGATTTTGAGGGGTGAGCATGCTATGCTTACAGTAATTGTATAGCAAATACTACAACGAACAGGATGCCTTTAATAATAGTGGGAGAATGTAACATACGGAGGTCTAAATATGGCAAATGAGAGTTTAGGCAGGGCCAAAAGCAAGAAAAATGATGAATTCTATACTGTCTATGATTATATCCAAAAGGAGATGAATGCCTATTTAGAATATGATTCCAATGTATTTCGTGGTAAAACTGTCTTGTTGCCATGTGATGACCCCGAATGGAGCAATTTCACAAAGTATTTTGCTCAAAATTTTGAGACCTTGGGTTTGAAAAAGCTAATAAGCACGGGATATGCTGCTGGCTGCAAAGAACAACAATATGAACAGTACCATCAAATGACGCTGTTTGAGTTGCAGTCACCCCAATATGACGAACGAAAATCCCACGCACACGGCAGGATTTTCACCCTTGAGAGGGACGCCAACAAATCAGGTGTTATAGATATTGATGATCTGGAATGGCATTATCTTGAAGGTGACGGCGATTTTCGCAGCGATGAGGTGAAAGCCCTGCGTGATGAAGCGGATATCATTGTTACCAATCCGCCGTTTTCCCTTTTTAGAGAGTTCGTTGCGTGGGCTATGGAAGCTGATAAGAAAATTGTTGTGATAGGGAATCAAAATGCTATCACATACAAAGAGATTTTCCCTTTGCTCAAAGATAATAAACTTTGGATAGGTGCAACCAACAACGGACAGGATATGGTTTTTGAAGTTCCAGAAGGTGCCGTTGTTGCGCCAAAAGATAAAGAAAAAGCTGAAAAACTGGGTTATAAAGGGAATTATACCCGGTTAGGAAATGCGTGTTGGTTTACTAATATAGACCACGGTCGGCGCCATCAGCCGTTGTCCTTAATGACAATGGCAGATAATTTGAAATATAGTAAGCATAAGCAGATTCGAGAACAGGGTTATCTGAAATATGATAACTACGATGCTATCGAGGTTCCGTTTGTTGACGCTATTCCAAGCGATTATGTTGAAGATATGGGCGTTCCCATTACTTATCTTCAAAGACACAACCCGGAGCAATTTGAAGTTGTAAAGTTTCGCAAAGGAAATGACGACAAAGACTTGACATACACGGTTGAATCCGACACGATCTTGACAGACAGACAGACAGACAGACAGACAGACAGACAGACAGACAGACAGACAGACAGACAGACAGACAGACAGACAGACAGACAGATGCAGAATTACACCGTACTTCAGAATTATCATCAGACGCAAGATGTAACGGCGTTATGGGTGTGCCAATCACATTCCTGTTCAGACACAGCCCAGAACAGTTCGAACTCATTGGACTTACCGCAGGAAACATTAGAGGTCTTGCAGGAATTACATCAAGGACAGGAAAGGACGGACCATACATCGACGGAAAGTTGCGCTATGGAAGAATCTTTATTAAGCGGAAGATGTAGCGGAATTATGGGAGTTCCAATTACATACTTGTTTAAGCACTGCCCAGAACAATTTGAAATTATGGGCATGTGTGAAAATATGGATTTATACGGACTAAAAACCAAAGTATATACATCAGAAGAATGCCGAAATAGATATTTTGAATTGTTCAGGAAAAAGGGAACCTATGACCTAAATGCAGCGGGCGTGGTGAATGGGACAAAGGTATATCAACGGTTGCTTATCCGCCAAATAAGTAAGGAGCGAAAGCTATGAAAACGACGCTTATAACTAATATAACTATTGCGCAAATCTGTAAAGGGTTTGTCTATAATGAATTAGAGGGGAAAGGGCTTTTCGGCCTGTCTGGAAAGTTAGTAATCCAGCCGGAATATCAGCGTAACTACCTTTACGCAAAGCAGAAAATGGAAGAAGCAGTAATCCGTTCTGTTTTGAGCGGCTATCCTTTAGGCTTGCTGTATTTCAATAAGATAGGCATGGACAAATATGAGGTACTGGACGGGCAGCAGCGAATTACCAGCTTAGGACGCTTTTTAACGGGGAAGTTTCCGCTTATTGACAATAGTGGTATGCCTCATTATTTTTCGTCAATGCCGGATGATCAAAAAAAGAAAATCAACGAAACACCGCTGACTATATACATTTGTGAGGGCGAAGAAACCGAAATTAAAGCATGGTTCAAGACAATTAATATTGCAGGCATCCCGCTGAACCGCCAAGAAATTTCAAATTTTTCGCGGTTCTTTTCCTTCTCGACAGACATACTGAATAGGCCGCCGCAAAGAAGCTGCTTGCGGCGCGAAACATGCAAAAGCATGGGAAGGATAAGGGTGGCAGTCCTATGAGAAAGATAAAATCTGTATTCGCCCTGCTTGCCGCGGTGCTGGCGCTGACGAGCGCGGCGCTCGCCGCGGAGCCGGGCGACGCGCTCGTGCCGGTCGGCGAGACGGTGGCGATATCGCTGCGGTGCGACGGCGTGGTGGTGTCCGCGCTTGCGGATATCGCCTCGGAGGGCGGCGCGTGCTGTCCGGCGGGAGAAGCGGGCGTGCAGGCGGGCGATAAGATCGTCGCGGTAAACGGTGAGCGCGTGACGGGCGCCGAGGACTTTCTGCGCCGCGCGGCGGCCTTTTCTGGCGAGGGCGTGACGCTCTCCGTCGAGCGCGGCGGCGAGACGAAAACATTTGCCGTTACGCCGAAGCTCGGCAGCGGCGGAACGTATCAGATCGGGCTCTGGCTGCGCGACGCGGTGCGCGGGCTCGGTACCGTGACATTTTACGATCCCGCTACCGGGGAGTACGGCGCGCTCGGCCACGGCGTCGGTCTGCCGGAGACCGGCGAGCTGATGAGCGCCTCCGGCGGGGAGATCTACCGGGCGGACGTCACCGGCGTCGTTATGGGCGAGCGCGGCGCGCCGGGGGAGCTGTGCGGCGGCGCGAGCAGCGCCTCACCGATCGGCTCGATCGAGGAGAACACGGTCCGCGGCATTTTCGGCACGAGCCGGACGCCGCTCGGCACGCTTCCGGCCATGCCGGTCGCCGCGGAGAGCGAGATCCGTCTCGGCGAGGCGACGATCCTCTCCACCGTCGGTACCGGCGGCGTGCGATCATATGACGCCGTGATCACGCGCATCGCGCGCAGCGGCGACGGCGGGAAGCTCACGCTCACGATCACGGACGGCGATCTTCTCGCCGTGACCGGCGGCATCGTGCAGGGGATGAGCGGCTCACCCATCCTGCAAAACGGAAAGATCGTCGGCGCGGTCACGCATGTGCTCGTGAACGACCCCACCAAAGGATACGGCATCTCCATGGAGAATATGCTCGAAGCGGCTTCGTAAGGAAAAAGACGGTCTGCGGACCGTCTTTTTCCTTTGCACGCGCAGCCTTTTATGATAGGATAAAAGAAAAAGGCGGTGCGGCTATGGGCGTGTCTCTGACCGGCATTCATGTTTTCGGAACGGCGGCTCCGGAGGATGCGGAGCTTTCCTTTCGCTCATTTTCTGCGGGGTGGTTCACCTGTGTGAACGACTTTTCCGAGACGGACCCGGAACGGACGTACGAGGCCGTGCGGCGCATTTCCCGCGCGACGGATGCGCCGGTCCTGTATTTCAACGTATTTGACAGCGAGGCGATATGGTTCGTGTTTTTCCGCGGCGGGAAGGTCGCGGCAAAGTACTCGGACGATGAATTTTCCGCGAACAAAGGACTGTACGGTATTCCGGCGCTCGTCGGGTACGAAAGCGGGGGAAAACGGCGCCTCTCCGATATCCTCAGCTGCGCGGATACGGAACGCAAGATCGCGCTGCTGGAGGAGTATTTTGGCGTCTGTCTTACGTTCGTTCCGGAAATGCTGGATGAGCCGGAGGCACTCTGCCGCGAACGGAGCGAGCGCCTGTACCGCGCGTACTGCGAAGAGGAAAAGCTTCTGACCGGCAAAAGCGCCCCAATGACGCTGCGGCTTGCGGCCGAGTATCCGGGAAAACTGTTTTTCTATAGATTTCAGGACGAGCGTATCACGGTCAAACCGCACTTCTTTCTGCACGGCTACGCCGGTGATCCGGACGAGGACGAGCGGCATCGCATTCTGACGCCGGTGCATTTTGCGCACGGCGCGCTGGAACCTTCCGACTGGGAGACCTTTGCGCAGGGACGCATACCGCGCTGTCCCGATACGCGGTTCGTCCTGCAATGCGGAACGCCGGTTCGAGTGACCTTTTCCGGGGAATGTCCGCCGGAGTACCGCGGAAGGACTATGGCACTCCCGGCGGGGGCGTATCCGGAGGCGTTTCTCCCGACGGGTGAGCTGCTCATCCTCGGGGAGCACCAGATCTATGTGGTGGAGCCGGCGACGCTGAAGATCGTTGCGAAGCTGCCGCACAAAGGCGATGTGGCCGATGTCGTGGGGAATTATATTCTCACAACGGCCGGCAGCAGCTTTTACTGCTACGGATACGATCCAAAATCAAAGATCTATATCTACGAACTGATACGTCGGTAACTGCACGGCGTAAAAAAGGCCCGCACCGTTTCGGCGCGGGCCTTGCATCATTGTATGCGTTTTGCTGTGCGGAGCGACGCCATTTCGTTTTTCCGGTAGCCGTCCATGAGAAAACCCTTCCATCGGAAAGTCTTTGAAGAGCCACGCCGCCGGCCGGTTTTTTTTCATATAGCACGATCCGGTGCGCCTTCCCGGAAGAAGATCCCGCGCCCGGCTCGGGACCGCTGCGGCGAAAGACACGGAATTTCCGGCGGAGAAACTGCGCAGAGTGGAATACCGGCGAAAAACAGGCGTGGAGATTCGACGGGACACTGCATATTTTGATAAGATATTATGTAAATCGTTGCAACCGCTTGTCGAAATCATCGGGAAGGCGGCGAACAAATATTAAGACAGTTTCGACAAGTTTTTCCTGCGACGCGCCGCTGTTTTGTGCTAAATTAGTCAAGCAATGTAGCCAAGCATAAAAAAACATCAGCAAACTGCTTGCAGTTCATAATTATGGAGGCAATATTATGGAAACCAAGATACGCGTGCTGATCGCCGACCCGAACGAGGATTTTCAGCTGTTGATGAAGAGCCTGCTTTCACAGGAGGGGGATATGGAAGCGGCGGGGACATCCTCCGACGGGTCGGATGCGCTTGCCAAGATCGAAGCGCTGCACCCGGACGTTGTGTTGCTGGAGCTGGTGCAGCCGCGGCTGGACGGACTGGGCGTGCTGCGCAAGCTCGCCGAGAAGGACTCCGCGCCGCCGGTGGTCGTACTTACCGGGTTTGTCAACGCACATGTCGTTGCCGAGTGCGCGGAGCTCGGCGCGGCATACTTCCTCTCCAAGCCGTGCGACACGCCGGAGCTGATACAGCGTCTGCGGCAGTGCGCGCAGACGGGCAAAAAGCCGCTGTCCGTCACCGGAGCAAGAAGCTCCGCAGCGATCGCGCCGGAGGCGAAGGCGGACAACGCCTCGCTCGAGAGCGTCGTTACCGACATCATCCACGAGATCGGCGTTCCGGCGCATATTAAGGGGTATCAGTATCTGCGCGAGGCGATCATCCTCACGATCAACGACATGGACGCCATCAACGCTGTGACGAAGGTGCTCTATCCGGAGGTCGCGAAGAAGTTTTCCACGACGCCGAGCCGCGTAGAGCGTGCCATCCGCCACGCGATCGAGGTCGCGTGGGACCGCGGTGATGTGGAAACGCTGCAAAAGTTTTTTGGCTATACCGTTTCCGGCATTAAGGGCAAACCGACGAACAGCGAGTTTATCGCCATGATCGCCGACTGCCTCTCCCTTCGGCGCAAGCAGGGAAAAATGTAAGCTTGTCAAACGAGACCCACTTCGTTGGGCTCTCGTTTGAAGGGGCTGCGGCTCGCCGCAGCGCACGCTCTTCGAGCGCACGTTTGCGAGCCGTAAAGTATTTTCTCCGACGCACATGTCGCCGGAGAAAATGGTTAAAACTTTATTTGCGCCTGCGGGCGCAAACTCTGCGAGGCTTCTATGGCAGATTGAGCAGCCCCGTCCGGGCGCGTACCGGGCGGGGCTGCTTTGTGCTCAAGCATGCGGCGGAAAGGGAAATCGCTCTTGCCATGCGCGGGCGCAAAATATATAATTGAAAGCGTATATCCCGCATAGAAAAAGATGGGGGATAGGATGCCGCTTTGAAGAAAGTTCTTGCTCTGTTTGCTGTGCTGCGGCGCGCCGCTCGACGTGAACGCGAGCGCGTGGTGCCCGTACTGCGGCACGGTGATCCGGCAGCAGGCACAAAACTGGGCCATCAGCGCCATTCGCGGCATCCGGCAGGAGACCGTATAAAATCGCCGCGGCACAGACCGCGAAAGTGAGGGGAAAACCATGCTTGACGTTGCCGCGCTGGGCGAGCTGCTGATCGACTTTACGTGCCTTTCGACCGACGAAAACGGCTATCCGACCATGGCGGCGCATCCCGGCGGCGCTCCGGCAAACTTTCTCGCGGCGCTGGCAAAGTACGGCGCAAAGACCGCGATGCTCGGCAAAGTGGGGGACGATACCTTTGGGCATCTCCTGCTCGATACGCTGCGGCGCGCAGGCATTGAGACGCGCGGCATGATCGCCGCGCCCGATGTGTTCACAACGCTGGCCTTCGTCACGCTGGACGCGCGGGGCGAGCGCGAGTTCGCCTTTGCCCGGAAGCCCGGCGCGGACACCTGCCTCTCGTTCCCGGAGATCGATCTTTCTCTCATCGATGAGGCGAGGGTCTTTCACTTCGGCTCGCTGTCGCTGACCGATGAGCCGTCACGCTCCGCCACGCGGCAGGCCGTCGCCTACGCGAGAGCGAAGGGGAAGCTCGTCACCTATGACCCGAATCTGCGTCCGCCGCTCTGGAAGAATCTCGCGGAGGCAAAAGAGCAGCTCCTCTGGGGGCTGGGGCAGGCGGATGTGGTGAAGATCAGCGAGGAAGAGGTGCGTTTCCTTTTCGGGCTGGAGCCGGAAGCGGGCGCGGAGCATATCTGCCATACCTTCCCCGTGAAGCTGGTGTTCGTCACCTGCGGCGCGGACGGATGCTATTTCAAAAACTCGCGCGCCGCGGGCCGCGAACCGGCGCTGCCGGGGCTGAGGATCACCGATACCACCGGCGCGGGCGATATTTTCGGCGGGAGCGCGGTATGGAAGCTGCTGCGATATGGCGTCCCGCCGGAAGAGCTGGGTGAGAGCGCGCTGCGAGATATCGTCTCCTTTGCCTGCGCTGCCGCGGGACTTTCCACGACAAGGCCGGGCGGCATTTCGAGCATCCCGGAGCATGACGAAGTCCTGCGGGAGCTGAACCGATAAAATTGAACCAGAGAATCAAAAGGCATTCCCACCATCCGACAGGACGGCGGGAATGCCTTCTTTTGTAAAAAAGAAGACCACCGGCGCAAGCCGGTGGTCTTGCCTTCCGAGGAGCGGATCAGCAGTAGTACTCCATCGGGTAGGTGAGGTATTCGACCGGCTCGAGCTGGTCGCAGGTGACGTATCCGGCGGGAGCGCGGAGCAGGGACGGGATGCGGTTGACGACCGTGGCGCAGGTGTGCTCGACGGTCGCGGGCTTCACGACATGGAACTCGGTCTTGGGCTCGCCGAAGATCTCCCAATCGCACATATCGCCGTCGTCCGGGCCGTAGACCTTGCCGATGGTTTCTTCCTCGACGGTGATGCCCTGCATGGTCTCGATGGTGACGACCGCGGACATGCCGATGGCGTGGCCGGCCTTGATGTCCTTGCCGAGCGTTTCGCTGTAAATGTCCTTGTCGATGATGCAGGGAACATGCTTCTGGGAAATGCTCTTGATGGTGAGACCGAGCTTATTGCAGATGGCTTCGGAGGCGTTCCAGGCGTAGGACGGCTCAAAGTCGGTCGGGTGAGCGATCTTCGCTTCAAACTCTTCCGGCGTCAGGTCGCAGCCGTGGGCCTCGGCGAGCGCGATGCCGTACTCGTCCACGTTGTAGCTGTAAGCGCCCTTGATCTTCGTGATGTTGTGGCAGCCCGCCGCAACGAGACCGACCATGTTGATCCAGAAGATATCCTGCATGCCGCTGCCGGTGATGGTGCAGCCGTTTTCCTTCGCGAGAGCGTCGAGCTTGTTGATCATGGCCGCGGAGGTCGTCCAGGGGTAAATGGCCTCTTCGCAGGTCGTGATGACGTTGATGCCGCGGGTAACGCACTGCTCGATGGCTTCGTAAATGTCGCCGATGAAGCTGCGGGTCGTGATGATGGCGACGTCGGCGTCGCACTCGTCGAGAATCTTCTCCGCGTTATCGGAAATGATGACGCCCGTCTTGACGCCGAGCTCCGCCCAGTCGCCGATGTCCTGGCCGACGGACGCGCCGTGGCCGATGCCGCCGACGATCTGCGCGCCATGCTCATACGCATAGCGAAGGGTGTACTTGCTCATCTTTCCGCAACCATACTGCACAATCTTAATTTTATCCATTATAATAGCTCCTTTCTGTGCTATAAAATACTATAATGAAGTATACAGTCTGTTGCAGGTAGAGAGTCAAGAGTTTTGTTAATTAATTTTTTGTGAAGATCACGGGGACCTGCAGACGCAGGAACATGTTGCGCTTCTTATTATCGAAAAGATTCAGCTCCGTCATCTCCTCACAGATATAGTCGCCGTTCAAAATATAGTGATTGGCGCGGCAGTATGCAAGAAGGCGCTCCGCACCCTCGGCCTCCTCGTCGAAGTCATCGAGATAGGCGCAGGCAAACATGCCGCTTTCGATGACTTCGATGCTGTCACCGTAATCGCGCAGGTGCTTGTCGCCGAAGATGAAGATCTTGTCCGCGATGAGCGCGCCGCGCGCGAAATCGTCCTGTTTCACGCTCGTTCCGAGACTGTACGACAAAAGCTGCGGCAGATTGCGCCCCATCAGCTCCCGGCGCAGCGCGAGGACGGCCTTTTCGTAGGCGACGATGCCCTGCTCGTAGAAGTTTTCGGCGCACGGAATGTACAGAATGTGACGCTGATCGATGAATTCCAGCGAGATCGTCCCGCTGACCGGCGACTTCCGGTAGCGCTCGATGGACTGGATCGTCCGCTCCACGGCCTCGTGCATCGCCTTGAGATCGCGCATCTGCTGGTGGATCTGGTTGTTTTTCTCAATGAGCTTCTGCTCGATGAGCATGATGTCCTCTTTCTCGAGCAGCGTCTGGATATCGGTGAGGCTCATGTTGAGATTCCGCATGTACCGGATGATATCGAGCCGCGAGGTCTGGCGGATATCGTAGTAGCGGTAATTCGTCTCCTCGTCCCGGTAGCTCGGCTGCAAAAGTCCCATCCGGTCGTAGAGTCTGAGCGTGGCGATCGAAACGCGGTTCGCCTCCGCCATTTCGCCGATAGACAGCAGATGCGCGCGTTTTTCGTGGTCCATTTTGTCCCTCCGTATGGCAAAAAACTCTAATCCTGCTGTAGACTTTTGTACCCAAAAACGGCGCGTTTGTAAAGCCCCTTTTTCTCTTTCAACAAAGAAAAACCGGAGCCGGAGAGATCGTCTCTTCGCCTCCGGCGTATAAAATAATATGTATCAGGGCGCGTCCCCGGCGAGGGCGGCGAGCTCGGCGCGCAGCGCGTCGTAAAACATTGCCATATGGCTGCCGTCGGCGAGTGCGTGGTGGACGAGCAGCGTCACCGGCATCTGCAGGCGGCCCTCGGCGTCTGGCGCAAACGCGCCCCAGGTGATGCGCGGGTTGGATTCCTCGCCGCCCGCCACGGGCTGGATGAGCGCGCTGTAGTGCAGCCACGGGAGCGTGGAGATAAAATACATGCTCTCCACGTTCGCATCCTCGCGCAGCGAGCCGTCCAGACGGCGGCGACGGCGCTCGGTCTCGGCATAGGCGATGTATTCCGCAAAGGGCTTATCGTGGCGCAGCGTACAGTAGCAGTATGTCCCGTCCGCGCAAAGCTCCGTGTGCGACGTCGGACAGGTATCGTATTCGATGATGACGCCGTCATGGATGCGCCGCCGCAGCTCCGGCACGCGGTCGGCGGCCTTCGCCGCGGCGTGCAGAAACGTGAGATAAAACGAATACCCGCGCGCCTTGCAGAAGGATACGATATCCGTTACATCAATATCGACCGTCACGCCGGCATAGGGGTACGGCATCGAGAGAAAGTACCGGAAATGCTCGATGCGCTCATAATGCTCCATGTCCAGATAACGAAAGCTCATACCTTCTCCTTCCGCGCCCGAAGGCGCAGCAGCGCGTGTCCGGCGGGCTTTTCCACAAGATATGTGAGAGCCGCGGAGAGCAGGAACGCGGCGGCAAAGCAGAGCAGCGTGTATTTCGTCTGCCAGGCGCGCCCCTCACTCATCTGCGGGAACTCGGAAACATACGCCGGAATGTGAAACTCCTTGAGCTTCACGGCGAGAAACTGGTGCCAGATATAAAAATTATAGGATATGGCGCTCAAAAACCGGACGGCGCGGTTTCCGAAAACACGGTCCAGACGCTCCGGCGCGCGTCCGGAAAAATAGAGAAACGCCGCGCCGCACACGCCGAGCGGCAGCCGCCAGAGAAGCTGCGCCATTTTGATCTCCGCGTCCCCCGCCGCGGTCTGCCGCCAGAGGACGGCAAACGCGCCGATGAGCGCGAGAAGCGCGAGCGGGAAGAACACCCACCGGCGCGTCGCGTCCGCACGTTTTTCAAGAAGGTGCGCCGCGAGCATGCCGAGGGCATAGAGATCGAGCATACAGGGAAGCTGATTCAGCCAGAGCGACAGCTCGTGCGCGCGCAGCGCAACGAGAGCGCGGCTCATGAGCGCCGCGAACGTCATAAGCGAGAATGTGAGCGCCGGACGCTTTCCGAATGCGCGGGCGAGCAGCGGGAAGAGGAGATAAAACTGCATCTCCACCGCAACGGTCCAGAGCGCGGCGTTGAGGCTCGTCCAGTAATACGTGTCCATCGAGAACGTGTGCGTGAACGTGAGATGCGTGAGAAGATCGCGCCAGAGCGGAGCGCTCCCGACGGCGCGGCCGCGCGCGAGCGCAAACGCCGCCGCAACGAGCACCGCGAGCAGATAGCACGGCAATATCCGGCAGAGCCGCCGGTAATAAAACCCCTTCACGTCCGCGATCTTTCCTTCCGCGCGGACGAGCGGACGGTAGAGCAGAAAGCCGGTGAGCAGCAGCGTGAGATCCACGAGCATGTACCCGCGCCGCACGATGCGCTGAAGATCGAAATAGTGTCCGGCGATCCGGAATGACGGATCGAGCCACGACTGCTGCCAGATGTGGAACCACGCTACGGTGAAGATGCAAAGAATGCGGAGAACGTCCGCCGCGGCGAAGTACCGGCGGCCGGCGTTTACAGGGAGAGAATCTCGCATTTGAACTCCGTTCCTTTCACGGTGATCATGCCGTAGGTCTGCCGGCCCATGCCCGCCGAGCCGGGGTTAAAAAGCGTTACATCGCCCATGCGGAGGAAGTCCGCCTCGTGCGTGTGGCCGAAGAGCGCGAGCTGCGCGCCCGAAAAGTGCGCGGCGTTTGCCAGGCTCTCATACCCGAGCTTTACGTTGTACCGGTGGCCGTGGGTCATAAAAATGCGCACGCCGTCGGCGTTGAAGAGAAGGTTCTCCTCCGTGTCGCTGCGGGAATAGGCGTCGCAGTTGCCGCGCACATACCGCAGGTCGAGCGACGGGAAATACGCCGCGATCGCCTCCGCGTCGCGCACATAGTCGCCGAGATGGAGCACCATATCGGGCTTTTGCTCCTCAATGGCGGCGAGCATCGGCTCCTTCACGCCGTGGGAGTCGGAAAAAACGGCAATACGCATAAAGCACTCTCTTTCTCCCCGCTGCATATACTCCTTACAGGGGGTGGAACGGATGATGGATATGGAAAAGCTGGGTGCGGAGCTGCTCTCCGGGCGGCAGGGCGGCGCGATCCGCGATATGGCCAACTCGCCCGAGGCGAAAAAGCTCGGCGCGGCGATCGATCCCGCTGCGGCGGAGCGGGCGGTGCGCAGCGGCGACGCCGCGCAGCTCAAGGCGCTCCTCACGCAGATCCTCTCAACGAACGAGGGCAAAGCCCTGGCCGAAAAGCTCTCGCACTTCGAAAACGGAAAATGAGCGAGCTGGAAGAGCGGCTCAACGCCGTGCTCTCCAATCCCGAGGAGATGAGCCGCATCGCGGCCGTGGCGCAGAAGCTCCTGGGAGAGCTTCCCTCAGAGAGCGCCGCAGCGCCTTCTGCGCCGGAAGCGGCGGGCGGCGGGCTGCTCGGCAGTCTCGCCGGGAGCCTGCCGGGGCTTTTGTCCCGCCTCACGTCGGGACAGAGCGGAAACGGGAAAAAACAATTGGCCGACGCGCTCGCGCCGTATCTGAGCGCGGAACGGGCGCGCCGTCTCTCCCGGGCGCTGCGCATTGCGGGCGCGGCGCGCATCGCGGGGGCGGCCTTTTCGGAATGGGGGCGCGGCGATGGCCTATAACCGCTATAACGGCAGCACCGGCGAGCGCACGCGCGTGGAAGAGCCTTTGCCGCCGGAAAAGGCGCAGAGCGGCTCGCCGCTGCCGTGCGAGAGCGCGCCGGAGCGTCCCCCACCGCCGCCGGAGAACGAAAAAACGCCGCCCTCGCCGCTGCTGTCTCTTCGCAGCGGGCTGGACGGCATCTTCGAGCGGCTCGACCCAAAGCGGCTGGAGACCGAGGACCTTCTGGTGCTGGCGATCTTGTGGCTGCTCTACCGGGAGAGCGGCGATTGGGAATTGCTCATCGCGCTTGGCGCGTACTATTTTGATCTGTAGGGACGGCTCACGGTTTCGTGCTGCCGTCCTTTTTTTTGCCCTTCTCCGGCGCCTTCGCCGAAGGGGCGGACGGGAAATGATGGCCCGCGAAAACATACAGCCATATGCCGAGCGCGAGCGCCACCGCACCGAGCAGCAGCCAGAAGCGCATCGCGGCGTTCGCCGCGAGCAGCACCGCCGCCGCGCCGAGAATGCCGCTGGCGGCATAGAGCACGGCGACCGCCTGCTTCTGCGTAAGTCCCAGCGCGAGCAGCCGGTGGTGGATGTGGCCGCGGTCGGCGTGGAACGGGCTCTCGCCGCGGCTCACGCGCCGGACAACGGCGAACACGGTGTCCGTAAGCGGCAGCGCGAGCGTGAGCACCGGCACCGCGAACGCGACAAGCGTGTACATTTTAAAAAGGCCGAGCACCGACGCCGTGGAGAGAACGTAGCCCAAAAGCAGCGAGCCGGAGTCGCCCATAAAGATCTTGGCGGGATTGATGTTGAACGGGAGAAACCCGAGACACGCGCCGCCGAGCGCGGCGACGAGCACGGAGATCTCCGTCGCCTGCGGGAGAAAGAGCGACACTGCGAGCATCGAGGCGCACCCGATGCCGCACACGCCCGCGGCGAGCCCGTCGAGCCCGTCGATGAGATTTAAGGCGTTCGTCATGCCGACAATCCAGAGAAGCGTCACCGGCACGCTCAGCGCGCCGAGCGCAATCGCCTCGGCGGAGGCGTCGCCGGGGTTCGTGAGAATGCGGATCACAACGCCGTGCCGGATGGCGACGACCGCCGCAGCGATCTGCAAAACGAGCTTGACCCAGGGGCGGAGCGAAACGAGATCGTCCACCGCGCCGGTCACGACAATGATGACGCTGCCGAACAATATACCCTGCACCGGCTCGTCGATGCCCGTGAACGGCAGCACTCCGGCGAGAAAGCCGGCAAACAGCGCCAGCCCGCCGAGCCGGGGGATCGGATGATCGTGGATGCGCCGGGACTCGCCCGGCTTGTCCATCGCGCCGATCTTGCAGGCAAATTTTCGCACGGCGGGCGTGGCAAGCAGACACACCGCCGCCGCGGCGAGCAGCGCGAGCAGCACACGCACCCGCAGCCGCAGAGCCAGAGCAGGAAGCATTCCCTTCCGCCTTTCTTTTTTTCAGACACCGCCGCGCAGCGCGGCGGTGCCTGAAATTTACTGAAAATTAGATTTGAACAAAACCAATCTTCTTATAGACCTTGCGCAGCGTGCGGTTGGCGGCACAGGCCGCCCGCTCCGCGCCGTCGCGCAGGATATCTTCGAGATACGCCTTGTCCTTCATGAGCCGTTCGGCTTCCTCGCGGATGGGACGCAGCGTTTCCACCACGGCCTCGCCCACGGCGGGCTTGAACGCACCGTAGCCCATGCCGTCAAATTCGGCCTCGATCTCGTCCATCGTCTTACCTGTACAGACGCTGTAGATCTGCATAAGGTTCGTTACGCCCAGCTTTTCGGGGCAGGCATACACGCAGTGGCCGGTCTCGGAGTCCGTCACGGCGCGCTTGAAGCAGCGCATAATGTCATCCGGGGACTGCATGATATAGATGCACCCGCCGGGGTCCTTGTCCGACTTGGACATCTTGTTCTCCGGGCTCGTGAGACTCATGATACGCGCGCCCGTGGGCGGGATATAGGGCTCGGGGATGGTGAACACATCGCCGTAAATGTTATTGAAGCGCATGGCGATATCGCGGCAGATCTCCACATGCTGCTTCTGGTCGCCGCCGACGGGGACAAGGTCGGTCTGGTAGAGCAGGATGTCCGCGGCCATGAGCGCGGGGTAGGTGAAGAGACCGGCGTTGATATTATCCGCATTTTTGGAAGACTTATCCTTGAACTGCGTCATGCGGGAGAGCTCGCCGAACATGGTGTAGCAGTCAAGCACCCAGCCGAGCTGCGCGTGCGCGGGGACGTGGCTCTGGATGAACAGAGTGTTCTTCTTCGGGTCAAGACCGCAGGCGATGTACTGCGCGAGCTGCGAAAGCGCGCGGCGGCGCAGATCGGCCGGCACCTGCCGGACGGTGATGGCGTGCATGTCTACGATGCAGTAGTAGCATTCATATTCATCGGAGAGCGCCACCCAGTTTTTGATCGCCCCCATATACGAGCCGAGCGTAAGATCGCCGGAGGGCTGGATGCCGGAGAATATGATTTTTTTGCGGGCAGCTTCTTCCATGATGATTCTTTCCTTTCATAAGCATTTTAAAGATGCGGAACTATGGTTTCCGTACTTTTTAATTATGGCATTATAACACGCCGGTTTTGGCTTGACAATACAGAGCCTATCCAATAAGATGGAAAAATGACAAAAGACCTTTGGGAGGTTTATCCGTATGGACAATACATGGTTTGAGAAAATGGAAGAGCGCATCCCGCGCGGCGAGGTACGCACCCGCTTCGCGCCGAGCCCCACGGGGTATATGCACGTGGGCAATCTGCGCACGGCGCTCTACACCTGGTGCATCGCCCGCCACGCGCACGGCAAGTTTCTGCTCCGCATTGAGGACACCGACCAGTCCCGCCAGGTAGAGGGCGCGGTCGAGGTCATTTATAAAACGCTGCGCGACTGCGGTCTTGACCACGACGAAGGCCCCGACGTCGGCGGTCCGGTCGGCCCGTATGTGCAGACCGAGCGGCGCGACACCTATCTTCCCTACGCCAAGCGCCTCGTGGAGCGCGGCCACGCCTATTACTGCTTCTGCGACAAGACCGAATCCGAAGAGGACTCCGGCGACTTCACCCGCAAGGACGATCCCTGCCGCGATCTTTCCGCGGAAGAGGTGCAGCGCCGTCTTGACGCCGGTATGCCGTGGGTCATCCGCCAGAAGATCCCCCACGAGGGCGAAACGACGTTCCACGACGAGATCTTCGGCGACATCACCGCGCCGAACGCCGATCTCGACGACCAGGTGCTCATCAAGCGCGACGGGCTCCCGACCTACAACTTCGCAAACGTTATTGACGATCATCTCATGGGCATCACCCACGTCGTGCGCGGCAGCGAGTATCTCTCCAGCGCGCCGAAGTACAACCTTCTGTACGAGGGTCTCGGCTGGGACGTGCCGAGCTACGTCCACTGCTCGCCCGTCATGCGCGACGCGCACAACAAAATGTCCAAGCGCCACGGCGACCCCTCGTACGAGGATCTTGTCGCGCAGGGCTTCCTCACCGAGGCGATCGTAAACTACGTCGCGCTCCTCGGCTGGGCGCCCGGCGGTGAGCGGGAGATCTTTTCGATCAACGAGCTCGCGGAGGCGTTCGATATGTCCCGCATCTCGAAGTCCCCGGCCATTTTCGATATCGAAAAGCTCACGTACTTCAACAGCGAGTACATCAAGGCCATGTCCCCCGAGGCGTTTGCACGCGCCGCCGAGCCGTGGATCCGCAAGGCCGTCAAGACCGAAAGCTGCGATCCCGCCCTCATCGCCGCCATTTTGCAGCAGCGCACCGAAAAGCTCTCGGACATTCCCGAAAAGCTCGGCTTCTTCGATACGCTGCCCGAGTACGACACCGCGCTCTACGTCCACAAGAAGTCCAAGTGCGACGAGACCGTCGCGCTCGATATGCTCAGGAAAATGCGCCCGCGTCTCGCGGCCATCACCGACTGGACGGAGGAGGCCGTGCACGACTGCCTGATTGGCGCGGCGGCGGAATTCGGCTGCAAAAACGCCCTCGTCATGTGGCCGGTGCGCATCGCCGTTTCCGGCGAGGCCGTGACGCCCGGCGGCGCCGTGGAGATCTGCCATATCCTCGGCCGGACCGAAACGCTCGCGCGCATCGACAAGGGCATCGAAAAGCTGGAAAAATGACAAAATAAGGTCGAAGAAATTCGGCAAAACAGCGCCTCTTTTCGCCATACTAAGCGAAAAGAGGTGCTGTATTATTATGAAGAAACGAACGACCATACGAATTATCTCCTTCCTCGCCGCCGCGACCGTCGCGCTCGGCGCGGCGAGCGTCATTTTCTACCGCCGCGCCGTGACTGCCGAGCGGGAGGAGCGCCACCGCGGGGAATACGCCTTTTCCGAGCTGTGCGCCGCGGCAGACGGCCTTTCCGCGGCGCTCGAAAAATCACAGTACGCCGTGAGCCCGGCCATCACCGCCTCGCTCTGCGCGGAGGTCTATTCCCGCGCGCAGACGGCGAGCGCGGCGCTCTCGTCGCTCTCCGTCCCGCTCATGGAGCTGGAGAATACGGCGTCCTTTTTCGCCAGGACCGGCGACTACGCGCTCTGGCTCCTGCGCGAGAGCAGCGGCGGCGACGATGTGAGCGAGGAAGCGCGCGAAAATCTGCGCGCGCTCGGCGACACGGCCGCGCTTCTCTCCGGCAATCTGGCGCAGCTGCGCTCCGACGTCGCCGGAGGTCTCGTGAGCACCCGCGCCGCCGCGGCGATGGACGACGCGCTCCCCACCCTTGGCGACAGCTTTCTCGGCATGGAGCAGGAGTTTCCGGAAATGCCGACGCTCGTGTACGACGGGCCGTTTTCCGCCTCCGTTGCCGAGCGCGAGCCGCACATGATAAAGGACGCGCGCGAGGTGACGCAGGACGCCGCAGCGCTCGTCGCGGCGGGGTTTCTCGGTATGCGGAGCAATCTCGTCTCCGCCGCCGGAGAGAGCGAGGGCAAGATTCCCGTCTACCGCTTCACCGGCGGGGACTATACCGTGAGCGTCAGCCGGAAGGGCGGATACGTCGTGCGCGCCCTCTCACAGCGCGCGCCGGTGCGCTCGGCCATCACCGTGGACGCCGCGCTTGAAAAGGCCGCGGAATTTCTCGCCGCGCACGGCTGCCGCGGCATGAAGGAGAGCTATCATATTCTTAAGGACCACGTGCTCACCGTGACGTACTGCGCCGAGCAGAACGGCGTGATGTGCTATCCGGACATGGTAAAGCTCGCCGTCGCCATGGATACCGGCGAGATGCTGCGCTTTGACGCCGAGGCCTATCTCACCTCCCACGCCGAGCGGGATCTGCCCGAACCGGCGGTGTCGGAGGAGGACGCCCGTGCCATGGCAGGGGAGGGGCTGACGGTCCAAAGCGAAAAGCTCGCCGTCATCCCGACGTCCGGCGCGGAGGAGATCTACTGCCGCGAGCTCATCTGCGAAACGGAGGACGGGCGGCATTATCTTCTCTATGTGAACGCGATGACCGGCGCGCAGGAGAAGATTTTGATCCTTCTTGAGGACGAGAGCGGCACGCTCGCGCTCTGAAACCCCCTCAAAACAGTGGGAAAACTTGACAGAGGCGGATTCGTATAGTAAAATACACACACTATTATGGAATAGTATAAATTCCGAAAGTATGCAGTTTTATTATACAAAGGAGGTCATCCCAATGGGCTTCATTCCGGAAACCACCTGCCGCCGCTGCGGCCAGAAATACTCCGGACTGCGCAACCGCTGCCCGAACTGCGGCACGCCCCGGCAGAATCAGCCGAACCGCGTACCGCATACGACCGCATCCGCCACGCCGAACACCGCCGCTTCCCGCCGCGCCGGCGCCGATATCCGCTGGCAGCTCATCTTCGGCGGCATTCTTCTCGTCGCCGTGATCCTCGCCGTCGTCGTGCTCATCGCGGGCGGAGGGAAGGACTCCGGCCCCAGCTCCGGCAACCGCCCGTCCGTGACGAATAACCCCGGCAGCCAGATCGTCTACAGCGCGGCCGACCTGCCGACACCCAGCCCCTCGCCCATCCCGACGCCCGAAGCCAGCCCCACCCCGGTCATTGAGTCGATGGCGATCGCGTTCCTCAACAAAAATGTCAAGGAGCACTCTCTCACGCTGACGAACGCCGGAGAGATCACGATCGATCTCGATCTGAACGTCTTCCCGAGCTCGGACGACCTGCCCGTGACGTGGAGCAGCAGCAACGAGAAGATCCTCACCGTGGACGACCGCGGCGTCGTGACCGTTGTCGGCGCCTCGCCGAACATCACCGTCCACGCGGTGATCGTCGCCGAGTGCGGCGGTCTGCAGGACTATGTGACGATCTACGTCCCGGCGTATCAGGCAGCATATCTCACGCAGAACCTGTACGATCCCGAAACCTACGAGCAGGACAATCTCGAGTGGGACAGCATCATCTACGCCAAGCCCTCGGCCAAGCCGGGCTGATCGACGCAGATTTTTCCGAAAAATAACGCAAAAAACAGTTGACAAGGGGTATTATCTTTTGTATAATACCCCTTGTCTTGAAAAATTCGGACGATTAGCTCAGCTGGTATGAGCATCCGCTTGACGTGCGGAGGGTCACAGGTTCGAGTCCTGTATCGTCCACCAGAAACATACCGCTCCTTACGGAGCGGTATGTTTTTTATATCGGGTGGCTCGAACCTGTGACCCTGCACCCGAAGGGTGCGTTGAGCGAAGCGGAATATGTGCGGACGCAGCCGCGCAGCGGCAGGCATCCGCAAGTTCGAGTCCTGTATCGTCCACCAGAAACATACCGCTCCTTACGGAGCGGTATGTTTTTATATCGGAAAACAAGTCTCTTTTCATAACGCATCAGGCCGCCGGTTTCTCCGGCGGCCTGATGCGTTTATTTATAGCTTCTGCGGGTCGTTTTTCTTCACCCATTCCTCGGCGAAGCGGGCGAAGCGGCGCGTGGCAGGGCCGGCGCGCCCGCCGGCCGGTACTGCCAGCGCGATCGTCCGGCTCGAGGGCGGCGTCATCTCCCGCACGGCGATGCCGTCGCGGTGGCCCTGAAGAAGAAGCTCCGGCACGATGCTCACGCCGAGCCCCTGCGATACCATGGCGAGAATGGCGTAATCGTCCTTTGTTGTAAAGCGCACGTTCGGCTTCACCCCGGCGGCGTCAAGCGCGCGGCGCGCGTCATCGTCCGAGGACTCGAGCAGCGAGATGAACGGCAGCGCCGCCACCTCTTTTACCGGGCAGACGTCCTTCTTTGCCAGCGGATGGTTCTCCGGCAGTATGGCGAGAAGCCGATCCTCCCGCAGGGGAATGCATTCGCACCGCAGCGCCGTCGGCAGCGTGATGAACCCGATGTCCACGCTCCCGTCCGTCAGCCAGCGGTCTACATCGTGATAGTCGCCGTTGAAGAGCTTGAACTCCACGTGCGGGTAGAGCGTCTGAAATTCCTGCATCATGCCCGGCAGCCAGTGCACCGCCACGCTCGTGAACGTCGCAATGCGCACCGTGCCCGCCGAAAGGCCGCGCAGCTCCGCTGCCGTCTGGTCGAGCTGCTCCTGTGAGCGGAGAATGTCCCGCAGAAACGGCATGATCTTCTCTCCCTCCGGTGTCAGGCGCGCGCCCGTACGGCTGCGCGTCAGGAGCGGAAAGCCGAATTCCTCCTCGAGCGCGGCGATGATGTGGCTCACGCCCGACTGCGTCAGCCCCAGCTCCTCCGCCGCCTTCGTCAGCGACGAGAGCTCCACCGTTTTTTCAAAAACTTCATATTTTTTCGTATCCATGAAAATTTCCTCTTGCAATTTAACGCATTAAGGTGTATAGTACGCCCATAACATTTTTATCGGTAATGCATTGCATTATAAAACGTAATGTGTCGATTGTCAAGGGGGAAGAAACATGAATTTATCGGAGCTTTTGATGTTCATCCTTTATCTGGTATTTATGCTGGGTATCGGTATCTGGTTTTTTATGCGCAGCAAGGACGCCGGGGAGAAGGACTACTTCCTCGGCGGGCGCGAAATGGGCGCGTGGGTGTCCGGCCTTTCGGCGGGCGCAAGCGACATGAGCGCATGGGTGCTCATGGGCATGCCGGCGTCCATCTATGCTTACGGCATGGGCAAGGCGTGGATCCCGGTGGGGCTGTTCATCGGCTATTCGCTCAGTTGGATCTTCATTGCGCCGCGGCTGCGCTCGTTCTCCATCGTGTGCGGCGACTCGATCACGATCCCGCAGTACCTGACGAACCGGTTCAAGGCAAGCTCCCGCGCGCTGCAGATCATCTGCGCGGTGATCTTCCTCGTGGCGTATACCGTTTATTCCGCGAGCAGCATCAAGGCGTGCGGCACGCTCTTTGAAACGGTGCTCGGCGTCCCGGCGCAGATCGCAATGTACGCGGCGGCGGTCATTATCGTGGGATACACGTTCCTCGGCGGCTTCAACGCCGTGTGCTGGACGGACTTTTTCCAGGGGCTGCTGATGCTCGGTTCGCTTTTCGCCGCGCCGATCGTCGCGCTGTGCATGATGCAGAAAAACGGCACGACCGCCGGAACGCTGCCCGCGGGCTACTGGAACATGATGACCTCATGGCAGGACATTCTCTCCGGTCTCGGCTGGGGTCTCGGCTACGCCGGTATGCCGCACATCATCATCCGGTTCATGTCCGTGAAATCGGACAAGGAACTCAAAAAGGCCGCGAAGGTCGGCATCGGCTGGACGTTCTTCATTCTCATGTTTGCGGTGCTCGTGTCGGTCGTGGCGCACCTCTTCCTCGGCGACGGGCAGGAGAGCTCCACCATCTTCATCGCCATCGTGCGCCGCATCTTCACCGGCCCGTGGCTGGGACTCATTTCGGGCCTGCTGCTCAGCGCGATCCTCGCCGGCGCGATGAGTACCGCCGATTCGCAGCTTCTCGCCGCTTCGAGCGCGTTTGCGAGCGACGTGTATAAGCCCGTGATCCGCAAGGGACAGAGCACGGATAAGGAAATGCTCTGGGTCGGGCGTATCGTGGTGCTCGTGATCGCCGCGGCGGCGCTGCTCATCGCCTCCAACCCCGGCAGCGGCACGATCATGTCGCTTGTCGAGAACGCGTGGGGCATCTTCGGCGCGTCGTTCGGGCCGGTCATCGTGCTGAGTCTCTTCTGGCGCGGCTTCACGTTCTCCGGTGCGGCGGCGGGTATCGTCGCGGGCGCGGTGGTAGACGTGCTGTGGCTCGTGCTCTTCAAGAGCACCGGCGTTTACGAGATCGTCCCCGGCTTCGCCGCCGGACTTCTCGCCGCGGTCATCGCCTCGAAGTGCTCGAGCGCAGAGAGCCGCGAGACCGCCGCGGCGCTCTTTGATCAGTGCATCGCGTATAAGGACTGAGAGGGAAGAGTCGCGGCGAAACAGGCCGCTTGCAATTTCTTTTCAGAAACAATATAATAACAAAAGACACGAACCAGCCATCCGGAAATGTAAAACTGTCATTCCCGCAGGCGCGGCTTCGTGTCTTTTTTTGCTCCGGAGTTTGCTACCCCGACGGCGGGGCGGGGAAGATTCGGAGGACGGAGGGGGCATCAGTTTTGGAACAAAAAGAGCAAGTGGATGCATTTGTTTCCTACGGCTATACGCCCTTTCGGAAAGGACAGTGCGTCAAAAGGATCCTTTTCCTCTGGGCGTTGAGTGCGGGGGTGTGCTTTATCGGGGAACGGCGCGTTTGGGCCGTCGGTCTCGCGGCAGGTGCGGTCTGCGTGAGCGTGTTTTTTGCGGTTCTGATCGTGCGGCATTCATCGACGAAGCGCGCAAGATTCCTCTGCGACGGCGTTTTCTCCCTGTATCTCTCCCTGCTTTTCAATTTGGCGGCCTACCGGCTTTTCGCTCTGGAGACGGGGGACAGCTGGATGATGGCTGTCGGTTTTCTGCTTCTGCTGTTCGGCTGCGTGCTGGCGTTTCTGTTTATAACGTTTCGCAATATAAAAAAAGGCGTGTTCTCCAAAGAGCCGACCGCAAAGCAGACAGCGATCCTTCCCGCGGCGGGCAGTGCGGTCGGAGTCCTTGCCGCACGGTTCCTGCTGACGGGCCAGCCACAGCAAACGGTGTTTCGGCTGACCGGGGCGCTGCTTTTGATCCTTTCTCTTCTGATAAGCATCCCCGGCATCAACATTTTAAAGGCGGTGCTCTGCAAAGAATGAATGTCACAGCAGAAAACCGCTCTGAGAAACATAATACAGACATACGGAAAAAGGCCCCTGTAACGGTTTACAGGGGCCTTTTCGTGAACGGAGCGGCGGACTACCGACGGAGGCGTTCCTCCCGCCCGGATCAGCCGCGGATGTTGTAGTTTGCCGCTAGAAGGTTCATTGCCTTGAGAAGCTTGTGCGTGTAAATGAAGGGGCCGACGACGATCAGACTGCCGAGAACGCCCCACAGCCAGAAGGTGCTTGCGTCGAAGTCGTAGGCGATGCCGCGGCGGCGCAGCTCGTTTCCGATGCGGCTGCAGAGCTGGTGCGTCCAGATGACGGGATAAATGCCCAGCGTCAGCCACGAGAAGATGAAGAGAACCAGACAGTAGTGCATGGTCTTTCGTCCGTCATACCGGCCGGCGATGAGATTGATGTCCGAACTGATGTTGGACATCACCACGAGACCGTAAATGCCGAGCGTAAGGAAATTGAGCAGGATCAGCTTCAAAAGGCCGCGGTTCGTCTTGAGCTGACCGACCGGAGCTGCGCCCGCGGAAGGGACTCCGTACGGACTGCCGCCGTAGGGGGCGGGACTGCCATAGGGAACCGATCCGCCGTAAGGATCTGCGCTTCCATAAGACTCCGCGCTGCCGTACGAATCGGCTCCGCCGTACGGCGAAGGGGTATAGCCGGGAGCGGCGGGAGCATCCTCCATGACCGGCGTGCTGTACGAACTCGGGCTGCCCCCGACGCTCATCCCGCAATTTGGGCAAAACGCGGAACCGTCGTTGACGGCAGTCCCGCAGTTGGGACAGTATTTCATTCTCATTCCTCCCCGGTCATCGATTTCGGCAATAAACCCGGACGCCTGCGGAGGTTTTGACGCGGCGCACAGGACGCAAAGCACAAAATATGAATGCTGATATCATAAATATAAGCGTGTTTATCCGTGCCGTCAAGAAAATATGCGCCGTTTTTCTATTTTTATCGTGCTTTTCCGCATGCTGCACGGATGCTGCACATATCAGAGCTTTCTGTCCGCACTGCGAAGCCACAGATCGATGATCTCGTCATGGCTTTTGGCGATCTCCTTCCAGCGCTCGACCTCTCTTGTCAGATAGGCGAGCTTCTGCCGGAGAGCGATGTTCTGGTCGATGAGATTCTGCCCCTCATTCTCCGGTCGGTCGATGGGAAGGTCGTGGATAGCCAGACGGATGTACCGCGCGAGGGCGGCATGCACCGTCGTCCCCTTGCTTGCGCAGAGGCGCTTGAACGCCTCCGCTTCATCCTTGCGGAGGCGGCAGGACACGGTTCTCATGTTCTCCTTGTCCCATTCTTTGCTCGTGTTGTTGCTCATGTCGTTCATGCTCGTAGCCCCTTTCTTATTTACTGTCTATAGTTTACACGAAATATACATCACTGTCAACAGTAAAATGATCCGCTCCTCACGACCGTCAACGGCCTCGCGCGGCTGCTGCTCATCGAGTGACTTCATCGGGCATAAAAATCGGGTGCGCTTGTCCCGACAGGACTGCGCACCCGATTTTTGCTTTTTGAAGTAATATAACTTTTTCACTGTTCAAAGGAAAATTATCGGAATCAGTGCAATCAGACAGATCACCGCGGCGGTGATCGCAATGCCGATCCATATGTTCCGCTCCGGTTTTTCCCGCCTCCCGGAATCGCGGGACACGTTCTCCGGCTTCCGCGCTATGGGCGGCTTTTTCTCCGAAGCTGCCATCCGGTTCAGGCGCGCAAGCGGGTCGTCTCCGGAAAGGATGCGCGCATGCCCCCCGCTTCGGCAGCATCGGCCTCGGTGCATACCCCGTCTGTATCGAGCTCGTGCGCCATGCGGTTTCGCAGATGACGCAGCGCCTTGAGCGTAGAAAGGTCCTGCTCCCACCCCGGCACAAGACGCCGCCCGCGCGGAGAACAGCGATCCATTTCGTCGATATATGCCGTTACGCCGTTCCGGCAGGAAAAGGCATCGGAACAGAGCCTGTCAAGACGTTTGTAGGCTTCAAAAAAAGCCTGATCGGTCGCCTGCATCACACACCTCCGCAGACATTCGGTTGGATCTCGGTTTCATAGTAACACGGCCATCCTTCGTCCGCAACCCTCAGATGCGCTTCTTTCCGCGGGGGACTATTATCAATATCGAAAAAATCCAGATCGGAAGGGCGCTGCATGGAAGCGTACTTCTTTTATGGGTATGATTTCCATACTATTACTATGGAAAATGAAGGAATGAAGGACTTATCCCATGAAACAATATACGGCCTCCTTCGCTCGAAAGGTCATATCAAAATGCCGTCGCAGTGGTCGATCTCGTGCTGGATGATCTCCGCCGTCCACCCGGTAAAGGTCTTGAGCCGCGTTTGGAATCTCTCATTCTGCCACTGCACCTTGATGGTTTGGAAACGCATCGTTTTCCGCGTGCCGGCAAGAGAAAGGCAGCCCTCCGCCGTCTCGTATGCGCCGGACTTTTTGACGATGACCAGGTTGAGCATGACCATATATTCCCCCTCGTTATCGAAGACGATGATGCGCTTGTTTACGCCGATCATGTTCGCCGCCATGCCAACGCATCCGTCCCTGTGGGCGGACAGCGTGTCCAGCAGGTCCTGCGCCGTGACGAGGTCATCCGCCGCGGCGGGTTCGGCCTTCTGCGCGAGAAAGCTCTCGTCCCTGCAGATATCACGGATCATACCATTTTCTCCTTTGTCTCTCCTTAAAGTCAGCCGCGGCAGATCGTTCTGCCGCGGCTGGTCATTTTTATACGCCCCGCACTTTCGCGGAGACTTTCAGCGGAGTTTCGCCGGTATCACTCCGCGTCCTCCTCGTCCTCAAGCAGGAGCGGGAGCGTGGCTTCATACTTGGTTTCGGTGGCGCTCTTTTCCTCCGCCTGCGCGGTGTAATTGCGCACGATGGCCGCCGCCTTTTCGATCGGCAGGAGCGTACCGGCGCCCGCGACGCAGCCGCCCGGACACGCCATGCCCTCGAGCAGATACCCGTCGTACTTGCCGGCCTTGGCAAGCGTGAGCATTTTCCGGCAGTCCTTGAGCCCCTGCGCGCACGCGGTTTTCACCTCGCGGTCGGGGTCGATGTGCGAGATCGCCTCACGCACCGCTTCCGCAACGCCGCCGGAAACGGCAAAGCCGCGGCCCGCCGCCGTGCCTTCGCGCAGCGGCGCGGTCTGGGTGATCTCGTTAAAGTTGATGCCCTTGGCCTCGAACATGCCCATGACCTCTTCAAATGTCAGGACAAAATCGACTTCGCTGCGCACGGTCGTGCGCATGGCTTCAAGCTTCTTTGCGCTGCACGGCCCGATGAACGCGACCTTCTCGCCCGGGTGCTGCTGCTTGCAGAGGCGCGCCGTGAGCACCATGGGCGTGAGCGCCATGGAGATGCAGTTTGCCTGCTCCGGGAAGAGCTTTTTCGCCATGACCGCCCAGCTCGGGCAGCAGGACGTCGCCATGAACGGCTGCTCGGCGGGGACCTTCTCCAGAAAGTCCTTCGCCTCGTCGAGCGTGCAGAGGTCTGCGCCGACGGCCACCTCCGCCACATGCCGGAAGCCGAGCATCTTCATCGCGGCCTTGAGCTTATCCGGCGTCATGCTCGGGCCGAGCTGCCCGACGAACGCGGGCGCGACGATCGCAATGACCTTTTCGCCGCCGCGCAGCGCCTGCGTGAGCTGGAAGAGCTGACTCTTATCGGAGATCGCGCCGAACGGACAGTTCACAAGACACATGCCGCACGAGACGCACTTATCATAATCGATATCGGCGCGGCCGTGCTCGTCAGACCGGATGGCGTCCATACCGCACGCCTTGGCGCACGGGCGCTCCTGCAAAATGATCGCATTGTAGGGGCAGACATCCGCGCACTTGCCGCAGCGGATGCAGAGATCCTCCTGAATGCGGCTCACGCCGCGGTGGCTGAGCTTGACCGCCTTTTTCGGGCAGATCTCGCGGCACGGGTGCGCCAGGCAGTTCTGACAGAGGTTCGTAACGATATAGCGCTTTTCCGGACAGGCGTTGCAGGCGAATTTCAGAATATTCACCAGCGGCGGTTCGTAATATTTCTCCGGTCTCGCGCTCTCCTCCACACCCGCGGCGAGCGGCGCGTGCTGGTCGTGCGGACGGGGGCTCAGGCCCATTGCGAGACGCAGCCGTTCGCCGACGATGGCTCTTTCCAGAAAGATGCTGCTGCGGTGCTCGGCGACCTCACCGGGGACGATCTTATACGGCAGGTCTTCAATGCGGGAATAGTCCCCACCCTCGTAGCCCATGCGGGCGACTTCGGTGAATACCTGACGGCGAATGTCGGTAATGGTGGAATAAATGCCGCGAATGCTCAATGGAACCCCTCCTTCGTTCGATTTATCTCGACGCGTTACGCAATATCTCGCTCCATGCCTCCGGCGACGCGGGGGAGAGATGCGCCGCATCTCCGTCCGCTTTCTGCCAGATGAGGCTCTCCTCTTCGACCCAGAGCCGGTATACGCTCTCCGTGCCGTCCGGCGCGTCGAGCGTGATCGTATAGTCGCAGTCCCGCTCCGGCATGGGCGTTTCGCCCTCGTCGAGCAGGAGATACCCGGCGAAAAATCCGTCGTCCGGCAGCGTGACCGCGTCGTCCGATGCGCCGTTTTCCGCGGTGACAGTGACCGTAACGCTGCCGTCCGCCGCGGCGCTATCCGGCGCGGCGGCCATCATCCTGCCGCCTGCGGGCGCTGCCGGTGCTTCCGCCGGGGTTTCCGTTTCGGCACTGTCCTCCGCCGCGCTGTACATGGCGATCTCCGACTCTTCCCTCGCCGTGCTGCTCGCGCCCTTCGCGGCGAAAGTGCCGGAAAAGGTCACTCCCGCCCAGATCGCCACGGCAGCCGCCGCGGCAAGCGCGCCGCAGCGCGTCACGAGGCGCTGGATGCTCGCCTTTTTCTTCGCCGGCTTTTCCGCCGGGGCAGCGGTCTCGTGGACGCGCGCCATCACGTTCGCCGTGAAATTCTCCGGCACATCGCCGAGCGCATCGTCCGTGCCGGATATTGCCTGCATCGCCTCATAAAAGCTCCGGCAGGCCTCGCAGCTTTCCAGATGGGCACGAAGCTCCTTGTCCTCTTCGGCGGTGATCTCGCCGTCGAGTGCTGCGCCGATCAGCTCTTCATAGTATTCACAGTTTTTCACGCTTCACACCCCTTCCCTTGTTTGGACGGGAAACGGTCGGAAAAGTTCCCGCTTTTGAGAAGCGCTATGCAGAGCTTTTTCCGCGCGCGGTTGAGCCGCGATTTGACCGTGCCGACCTCCAGCGAGAGCACCGCGGCGATCTCGTCGTAGCTCAGCCCCGCGCTCTCGCGCAGGGCGAGAATTTCGCGGCAGTCATCCGGCAGCGCGGCGAGCGCCGTGCGCACGGCGTCCCGGTCGGCGGCACGCTCGGCCAGCCTCTCGGGGGAATACCGCTCGTCGGGAATGGCGATCTCGGTCTCTTCGCCGTCGTCTTCCGTCTGGAGCGACACGATAACGGCACGCTTACTTTTGCGCAGCATATCGATGCATATGTTGTTCGTCAGCCGGTAGAGCCACACGGAAAACCGGCTGTCGCCGCGAAAATCCGCAAGCGAGGTGTACGCCTTGAGAAACGCCTCCTGCGCGGCGTCCTCGGCGTCGGCCTCGTTTTTCAGTATGCGCAGCGCGAGACGGTATACCTTTGTCTGGTTTTCCGTCACGAGCGGCTCATAGGCGCTCTCGTCTCCGGCGAGAACGCGCTCGATATATCCTTTTTCCTCGTCTTTTGTCATGCTGTCACCTCAGATCGCGCTGTATGCCGCGGACGATCTTCTCCGCGTCGGCGAGCGTATTCATCGATACGATCTGCTGCTTATAATATCCCGCATGGGACACCCCGCGCAGATACCAGCAAAGCTGCTTGCGCGCTTCCAGAATGGCGATCTTCTCGCCCTTGAGCGAGCACGCCGTCGTGATCTGGCCGAGGGCTTCCTCCATCCGCACGCGCAGCGGCGGGAGCGGCGGGACTTTCTCCCCGGCAAGAAGGGCGTTGCCCTGCGCAAAGAGCCACGGGTTGCCGAAGCTGCCGCGCCCGATGAGCGCCGCGTCCGCGCCGGTGTAGCGCAAAATGTGTTCGGCGTCCTCCGCGGTCCATACGTCGCCGTTGGCAAACACCGGGATGCGTACCGCGCGCTTTACGTCGCGGATGATGTCCCAGTCGGCCTGCCCCGCATACATCTGCGCTCTCGTGCGGCCATGCACCGCGATCGCCGCGGCGCCCGCGCTCTCGCACATTTCGGCAAACGGCACGGCGTTGATATTGCCCTTATCGAAGCCTTTGCGGAACTTGACCGTCACCGGCACATCCACCGCATGGACGACCGATTCGATGATCTTCGCCGCGAGATCGGGCGTTTTCATAAGCGCGCTCCCGTCGCCGGACTTTACGACCTTCCCGACGGGACAGCCCATGTTGATGTCGATGATCTCGGGGCGGCAAAGGTCTATCACCTTGCACGCGGCCTCCGCCATGCACGAGGGGTCGCTCCCGAAGATCTGCACGGCGAGGGGCGTATCCCCCTCGGGCCGGACGAGCAGCGTTTTCGTCTTGCCGTCCTGATACATGAGCGCCTTGGAGGAGATCATTTCGCTCGTGGCGAGCGCTGCGCCGTGTTTCCGGCAGAGGAGCCGGAATGAGGCGTCCGTCACACCGGCCATCGGCGCGAGAAAGAGCCGCCCGGCGAGCTCCACGTTTCCGATTTTTACCATATGGTCTTATGGGCGCGTCGCCACAACGCGGTGGATGGGAAGCCCCATCTCGGTGAAGCGCGCTTCGTAATCGGTCATGGGCGTGCCCTCCGGCATATCGGCAAGCGCCCAGCCGCAGCCGCGGAACGATTCGAGCGACCAGTCGAAAAGCGGCCCGTTGTCGGTCTTGAACCAGACCGCCCCGCCCTCCGGCAGCAGCGCGCGGTACTTATCGAGGAACTCCGGCGCGGTCAGACGGCGCTTGAACTGCTTCTTCTTCGGCCACGGGTCAGGGAAATTGATGTACAGGCGGGAAATCTCACCCGGGGCGAACATCTCGGGCAGGAGCTCGGCGTCCCGGTCGAGAAAGCGGACGTTCGGTATGCCCTGCTCCACAACGCGCTCCATCGCCACGACCATCGCGTCCGGTACCTTTTCGAGCGCGAGCAGCAGCACGTCCGGCTCGCGGAGCGCCTGTTCGCAGGTGAAGCGGCCCTTGCCGCAGCCGAGCTCCAGACGGATCTCGCGGTACTGCGAAAACTCCTCCGCCCAGCGGCCTTTATGGTCTTCCGGCGTCCGGATCTGCACCGCGGCACAGCGCTCCATCCGGGGGATCAGGTTCGGTTTTTTCCGCATTCTCATAAGGTTCACACTCCTGTTTCTTTCACACGCCATCATATCATAGCGACGAAAAAACATCAATCCGAAAAACCTTGCATGGAGCGGTTGTGTTTGGTATAATATCACGGCGAAAGCGCACGACCGGGTATAGCGAAGATGGTATCGCGCCTGCTTTGGGAGTGCCGTGGCGGTATCCGGGATAGGGTGAGGCGAAACGCCGCAAAGCCTTGCGACGCCTGCGTTTGCGGGACTTTCCCCGGTTGCCGAAAGCGGCACAAAAGCGGCTTTGACCACAGGAATGACCACAGACAGAAAAATCTTTATTTTTACCCCTCGCCGTGGTATCATGGCAGAAATTGAATATCCGGGTATAGCGAAGATGGTATCGCGCCTGGTTTGGGACCAGGAGACCGTGCGTTCGAGCCGCACTACTCGGACCAAAATCCCTCTGAAATCGTTGATTTCAGAGGGATTTTCTTATTCTTTGTCTATTGCGGCGCAAGAAGTGAGTTTGTCATTCTTAACACATCTTTTCGACAAGCGTAGACTTAATATTGTAATTTTTGCCGAATTGCAGTATAATTAATTAACGGTAGGCCTTTATGCCACTAAGGCAGCCGTGTGGGTGTATTCCCATACGGCTTTTGTTTATAAAAGCTCCGGGTGGTGAACATTGGTGAATATCATTGATTTCCGTAAGATATGTTTCGACAAGCATAATCGCGCATATTTTCTGCGAGTACAGCCTGACGATTTGAAAGATACTCTTTCTCAAATCTTTTATGTTCTTTCGAATCTTTCTTGGATAAGCAATTTTGATGAGGACTATATTAGAGAGAGTTTTCAAGAACGTGCGAAAGCAACGCTTGCAGATATTTACGCAAAAATCACTACCTCTTCGACTGATGAGGTATCTTCAGACGCTGGCGAGTATGTAGTGTCTGAGCTTGCGCGAGAAGCTATTGTTGACAAGCTTGGATACCTGGATATTCCATTAGCAGAATTATATAACAAGAAAAAATCCGGAAATCCAGGCTTTGACTTTCACAGCCAGTCATTGGATGAAGTGATTATTTTTGGCGAAGCAAAGTATTTGGATGACCGAAATGCATATGGCTCTGGCTTAAAGCAAGTAGTCAGATTCATCTCTGACAAAAAAGATATCAAGGATTTAGCCGACTTGCGTGACTTTTGCTCTCAAAATGCGCTTAGCAGTGTAAGCAAGGGGATGAAAGGGTTTGCAGTCGCATTTTCGGCAAAAAGTACTCCTTCTGATACACTCGTGAGTAACATCATCAAAAACAAAGATTTTATATCACTTCTTCAGCACCAGGAAATTATTATTGTGGCGGTAAATATATGAAGGACATTATTCAGCAGATTATGAATCAAGAAAATCTTGATGAGATATATGGCTATGCTCAAAACGCGCTGTTCAAAGATGGGCCTGTTTCAATTACCACTCTGGAAATTTTATCTTACCTGAAGCTATTTGCACCCGATTATTTTTCCGCCGTTGAAGAGGAAATTTTATCAATCATGGGCATCTTTTACAAGAAGCCCACGGCCAGGACACTCCAGAGCAAACTATTTGAATTATATAGTGAGCACATTCGGCAGACATATCACCATGATTATACGCCTGTTCAAGCAAACATCTTAAAGCAGATCCAAGCAAACCAACATTTTAGTTTTTCTGCGCCCACCAGCACAGGAAAATCACATGTATTTCGGCATCTAATTGAAACATCAAAGCGAGATGTGGCAATAATTGTTCCGTCAAGAGCGTTAATCAACGAATATTATGATCGCATTTGTGAGCTAATCTCTGATAAGAGTGTAAATATTTTAACCTTTGTGGATATCATTAACACCAGGCACTCTAACAGAACGGTATTTATCTTAACTCCTGAACGGGCAAAAGAATTATTCAAGCACAAAGATAAACTCGATTTGGAATTCGTTTTGTTCGATGAAGCACAACTAAGCGATGAAGATAGTACACGAGGTCTCTTTTTCGATAGTATCGTGCGTCGCATTCAGAGCAATTTCCCTGAAACTAAATGTGTATTCGCTCATCCCTTTGTGAGCAACCCTGAAGCTCAATTGCAAAAAAACAATTTCGATATTGATGATTCAAAGGCCTTTTGCTATGCGCAAAAGTGTGTTGGGCAAATATTTTTCGCACATGATGGAACCTCGTATTTTCATTTCGGCCTTGACACTGACACAATGGGTAAGCGTAAAATTCGAAGTGATTTTGACCCTGTATTGAGAGCAATTCGTACAGGCGGATCGGTTTTGATCTACACGACGAAAGCAAGTATTTATGACAAAACTGTATTTAATAAATTCAAACTCTACATTGATGAGTGCCGTTCGCTAACTGATCCACAAGCACTCCAACTGATTGATCAATTCAAAAAATGCATTGGAGCAAATGATAAAGATGAAGGATACTATGCATCCAGTATGCTTGAGTATATGCGCAAGGGCATAGTTGTCCACCATGGGTCTCTTCCATTGCAAGCACGACTCATTTTAGAACACTTTACCCAAAGAGGGTTCTGCCGAATCTGTTTTGCCACTTCTACTTTAGAGCAGGGCATTAATATGCCATTTGATGTTGTATATCTCAACACATTTCAAGCAAGTAGAACACTTTCTATGAAAAATTTAATCGGAAGAGCCGGGCGTTCAACCACCCGTTCTCGTTTCGATTACGGCAGCGTAGTCATCAAGGCTGAGAATATGAGTGCATTCCGTGCCATCATGCTCAATGACGAAGTATTAAGTTCCACCTCTTTACTGGATTCAGCTGACGATGAGGATTCTGAACTGCATGATTTCAAAGAGGCAATAAATTCCGGTACTTACTCCGATGAATATAATCTTACAGATTCTGAGGTTCAACGGTTAAGTGATACCAATATCGATATGTTGGTGAAGACTGCATTAGATTCTCTGTTTGAGGGCGAACATCTCATATCTCTTGCAAAGATTAATGCAGACTACGACTCAAAGCTGCATTTATATGAAAGTCTGTGTGATTTGTATCGTTATTATCTAAATGGCCGAACATTGTCCAAAGGCGAAGAGAGTGTGCTTAATACTGCGATTAAAATTCTGCTATGGAAAATTCATTGTAAAACATTCAAAGCGATTTGTTGGTACAGATATGCATATGTAGCCAGAATCCCCGAGCGACGAGCTTTTGCAAAAAAATACAGAGCAGCAAAAAGCCAAAACGAACGCCAAAGGATTCGGGCAGCCGCAGTTGCGCTTCCCGCAAAGTTTATTAGAGGCTATGATGACATTCCAAATAAAAGTTTGCCAAATTATAGCATCTACAAACGCGGAACCAAAGCCACGGATGTAGATTACGATAGAATTGTGTTTGATACATATGACTACCTCGATAAACTTATTAGTTTTAAGCTAAGTGATATATTCTATGCAATTTTCTCCGAGTATTACAAACGCACTAATGATATTCGTGCATTGAAGATGGCTCAGTATTTCAAATACGGAACTGATAATGAAAATGAAATTTGGATGTTACGATATGGTCTATCGTTTGAGGATATTGAAATCCTTAAGCCTTACATTGTTTCGATAGGGCAAGAAGAAATCGTATTCTCTGCTGACATTCAAAATCTTTCACCAGAGCAGATAAAACCAGTCAAACGCTATTTATAAATTCCATCCCTTATTTTGAAACGAAAGTCCACCGGCAAGGGTACCGATTACTTGGCACCCTTGCCGGCGGATTCTTTTTACTTGTTCTTTTTTGACTTTTTCGTTTTCTTCTGACTCTTTTCCGACTCCCGGGGAGGCAATGTCCCCTCCGCTTTCAACCGCTGCATTTCCGCAATCTCCTCCTTCATCTCCACGATCAGTACCTTCAACTTCTCCTCGCACTCCTCGCGGGTATGGGCGTAGACATTACGGGCGTGCTTTTTGCCATCAGGCCACTTGGGAGAGTAGCGCCCTTCAAAGAGATGGTCGTTGATCTCACTGATGCAGCCGGTGCCGGATCTACGCTTGCGGCCCACATAGGGCTTGAAATCGGTCATTCTCGGCTTCTCCGCCGTGGCCGGGGCAGTTTCCTGCCCCGGCTCTGAAGCGTCCTCCTGCGGCGCTACCTTGCCGATGCCGCGGTCAATGTTGGCGGCGGCCGTGAGCCGCATGTCGTCGGTGATGTGGGTGTAGATGTCCAGCGTGGTGGCCGCCGACACATGACCCAGCATGGCGGAGAGTGTTTTCACATCCATGCCATTCTCCAGCGCCAGCGTTGCGAAGGTGTGGCGCAAGTCATGGAAGCGCACATGCTTGCACCCTGCGTGTTCCAGGATGAGCTGCAGTCTGCGTCGTACCACGCCGGGGGTAATGGGGCAATCCTCCTTCACCGGGGACGGGAACATCCAGCGGGAGTCCACCGTCTCTTTGTACTCCCGCAGCACTGCTACCACAGCAGGCGGCAGGACGATCTTGCGGACGGAGTTCTTCGTCTTGGGCGTGCTGATTTGAAGTTGGCCCCGCACATCGTAGACCTGCTTATTCACATTCAGCACGCCGGTTTTGAAGTTCAGGTCATCCCATTGCAGTGCCATGAGTTCGCCCCGGCGCAGGCCGGTTGCCAAGTCCAGAAGGAACACTTCGTAGTACCCCTCGAACTTTGCTTGAATGAGGAATCGCTGCAACTCCTCCCGCGTCAGTACCTGCATCTCCCGCGCCTTTTTCGGCGGAAGCTTGCAGCCGATGGCCGGGTTCACACGGATCAGCCCATCCTGCACCGCCTTCTCCAATGCGGAGCGGCAGGTGGCGTGACACATACGCACCATTCGGTCGGACAGTCCTTCGCCGTATTTGTCGGTGAACCGCTTTCGGCCGCTTTTCTTGAGTCGGCCATAGAACTGTTGCAGGTCGTTCTGCGTCAGCTTGTTCAGTGGAATGTCTCCAATCTCTGGGATAATGTGCAGGCGGATGCGGCTCTCATAAGTCTCCTGCGTAGTTGGGCGGATCTTAGGCTTGGAGTGATTCTCATACCAGTATGTCAGCCAGTCCCCGAAGAGCATCTCAGACCGCACTTTTTCGGGCTTCAGCCCGCCGCAATCCTCCTTGAGCTTTTGGAGCTTCTCGACGCACTCCTTCTTGGTTTTAGCGAGAACATTTTTCGTCTTGGGATAGCCGTTGTCATCGTAGCCGATGACGATGTGCCCCTCCCACCGACCATCCTTGCGCTGCCTTACTGTTCCGTCTCCGGCTTTTCGCTTTCTTGCCACGGTTTCAACTCCTTTCCGAAGATATCTTCCATGAAGCCGCCCACGATACCGCAGGCTGTCTTCTGCATATCGGTTGTGACATGGGTGTAGGTATCCAGCGTGAAGGAGGCGTTGGTGTGGCCCAGGATACCGGACAGGGTTTTGGCGTCCACACCGCTGGTGAGGGCATGGGTGGCGAAGGTGTGACGCAGATCATGGAAGCGGATGCTGGGCAGCCCCGCCCGCTGGAGTAGCGTCTTCATATGGCGATAAGCCGCGTTGGGGTCGACGGGATCTTCCGGCTTCACCGGATCAGGGAATATCCATTGGCTGATGGCATCCGCCTTGCGCCGCCGCAGGATTTCGGTCACGCTGTGCGGCAGAATGATGGTACGCATACCTTGATTGGTCTTCGTCTCGCCGACGGTGTATTCGCCCTTCCGCTGGCTGTGGAGGGTGCGGCACACCTTCAGCGTACCGGTATTCCCATCGAAGTCGCTCCACTGCAGACCGCAGATCTCGCCGCGGCGCAGGCCGGTCATCAGCTCCGTATGGAAGAAGTCCCGCCACACCTCGTCCTGCTCCACCACTGTAAGGAAGTCGTCCAGCTCCGCGCGGGTGAGAATGCGCTTGGGCTTGTAGTTGGGCTTGGGCGCCGTTGTCCCCTCGGTGGGGTTCCTGGGAATGACATGCGCCTGCACCGCGTCTTTCAGTGCGGCGTGAAGGGTGGAGTGGATGTGGCGCACCATGGAGTCGGAGAGCTGATGCCCCATCTCGGGGTGCTCGTGGATGCGCCCCTCCGTTTTCAGGCGGCGGTACATCCGCTGGATGTCCTGCTGGGAGAGGAGGGAGATCTGCTTGTCGCCCAGTTGCGGCTTGATGTAGTATTCGATGTAGCGGCGGTAGCCCTCGAGGGTACCGGGCCGCACCGTGCCTGCCTTGTACTCCGTGAGCCAGCGGTCCAGCCACTGGCCCAGCGTCATCCGGCTGTCCTCGGTCAGTTCCACATCACGGTAGCACTCGATGTTCTGGTGCAGCTTGTCCAGCAGGGCCTTTTGCGTCTTGGCATACACATGACGGAACAGCGGCTCGCCGTTTTCCCGGTGGCCGATGACGATGCGGCCCTCCCAGCGTCCGTCGTCACGCCTTCGCACCATGCCGTCACCGGCAGGTCTTCGTTTTGCCATGTATTTCACTTCCTTTGACTGAGATTTCTTTTTGCAACACAAACAACTACCACACTTTTCGTGAAATAGCTATCAGAACTTTGAAATGGTTTGCCATTACATCCGCATAGAAAACCCGTGGTACTGCTCGTACTCTTCATCTTCGTCATCTACGGCGTATTCCACCGTGCGGTCGATCTTGCCGCCGCGTTCCAGAATACGCCGGATCTCCTGCTTGCTGTGATGCAGTGTTTCCAGATGGAAGCGGTCATTGTCACCGGTGTTCATCGCATCCAGAATGGAGATCAAACCGCAGACGGCATCGTCCACCGTAGGCAGGAGTTCACCGTACTCGGTGGCATCGATGCGGCTTTCCAGATACTCACAGCCGCCCATATCGAAGTAGGCTTCCATGCTGCTGCGCAGAAGCGTCTGGTCGAAGAGCTTATTGTCTCTGCATCGGACATTCTCCGGTGTGGTGTAGGTGATGTATTTTTGATTCGCCTCCCATCGCACCTTGTAGCCGTACTCCGCCATGAATGCGATGAACTCCTCACGGGTAGCACAGTTCTCCATAGCTTCCTTAATGGTACGGCACAGCCGTTTCTTCCAAGCAGGAATACGGAACGGATCCGCCTTGCTCTCGGTGAAGGACAAGCCATACTCCCGGCAGAGCTGGTTGCTGTATTCCTTGGCCTGCTGCATCTCCCGGGCGCTCTGATGAAACTTCTGGCCGGTTTCAAAGTTTACCGAGTTCATGATGATGTGATTGTGGATGTGCGCCGTATTCATATGCGTAACCACCACGCACTGGTAGCCCTTGAAGTATTCCGCAAACTTCAACCCGATCTCATGCGCTGTATCAAAATCCAGCGGATCGTCCGGGGCGAAGGCTTGGACGATGTGATAATAGCTACGGCCATCTGCTTTGCGGAACTGTTTCTTTACCGCTTCGAATTCATCCTGAGCTGTTTGAGCCATGCAGTTGACGCCGGAGATGAGACGCTCCACCGTTTTCTCACGGTTGGTAACATAGTCCAGGATACCGCTCAGACTGCGTGAGACAGCAATGAATTTAATGTTTGCCATGCGTTCCGGTACACCTCCGTAAAGGGTTCATAGTTCACCTGCGTGATACGCCCCTGCCGAGCCATGACCGTGAGCTGGTTCAGGTTATTTCCCTGATAGCGCAGCTCCCGCAGGAGCTCATCCATACCTTCAATGACCGTGACCTCACGATCCATAGCCGCCCGGCGCACAAACTCGCTTTCGGTCATATGAGCTGCATCCGCCTTGCGGCGGATGCAGTCCTTTTCCCACCCGGCAACGCGGGCGCGGATAAATTGATTCTTAGCCATGGTGCTCGTTATCTCTGCTTGCCAGCATAGTCATCGTCTCGATCTGCTTAGCCAGCGTCTCATCCCGCGCATGCATATAATAGAGCTCCAGCATCTTTTCGACTGCAAAGCACTGCTGCCACTCCGCACAGCCAGATAGTGCGGCTTTGCCCTTGCCGGTGAAAAAGTGATTCAACTCTTCACAGGAGACATCCGCGCCGAGTTGATAGAGCATGGCTTCCCGTACATCGCTGAGCATCTCTTCCTTATCGTACTTGTCCATCATAATTTCATAGGGATTATAGGTGTTCTTCGTCATAATCTTTATCTCCTTTAAATTCATTTTTCTTTGTGTTGATAGGGGTGTGGGCTTAGCCCGCCTGCCGAAGGGGTCGGAACGGGGCAATCGCCCCGTTCCGTACCACGAAGGCGAAACTTGTCATTCTCGAAGCGAGAATTTTCGGCGCTGAC
>CDZG01056298.1_pt1 | contig 154118 bp, 140 predicted proteins | sample 557741 | NCBI WGS metagenome assembly CDZG01 (sample SAMEA3182086, study PRJEB8094) | gut metagenome | biome: human; feature: gut; material: Stool; isolation source: human stools | place: Canada | collected 2013-01-21
TTTCCTGTTAGCTATAAAAAAGCACAACGCCACAGAGTTTTAAATCTCTGTGGCGTTGTGCTGCTCTCAATCGGTCACTTTTTGAAAGTGTCCTTATGAGAGCCTGCCTTTTACTGGACTTTTTGGCAAATGACTCTAATTTTGATAGAAACCCGTTAAGGGGGTGCAATTACGGTTTGGAGGGGTGCATTTTTGAATTTAGGGGGGTGCAATTCTTTGCCAAAGGAAGAGTGCACTAGTCAACAAAAAATGGACACAAAAGCGAAAGAAATGGGCAGGGAAATATGAGTTTTTGATCAGGCGTGGCGGGGGCATAGGACATTCTGAATTTAACGGGTGTCAGATAGTTAAGAGAATAGGCAGGTCTTTGCTCATTGAATGCTTTTGACGCATATACAGCTCCCTGATCGGAGTGCAGGATCATCCTGTATTCGGGATGCTGCTTTTTGAGTTCAAGCAGATCCCGAAAGCCGCTGATGTAGGTCATCCTGTCTCCGCGCTTGGATGAAAGAGAATGGCTGACGATCTCGTTTTTCCACAGATCCATATACAGCGTCAGCTCATAATATACGCCCTTCACATAGAAAGCTGTCATGTCGCTGACGATGCATTGAAGCGGCCTGTCGATCCTCAGTTCTGTCATAAACAGATTAGGGAATACACGGCACGTATCGCCCGGCTTTTTGTACCTGTAATGCTTTGCCCTGCTTTTGATTCCAGCAATTTTGCAGCATTTATGGGCATACGCTGGGGAAAGCACGAGGCCGGTATCCAAACGTATCTTGGCATTGAGCCACCGATAGCCGTGGGATGGGTACTTCACGTGGTATTCCCGAAACAGCATAATATTGTCGATCAGAGCCTTTGCCCGTTCGGATGGATTTGACAGTCTCTTTTTCCATGCGTAGAAGCTGCTTCGGTGCGTGTTCATCGCTTCGCACAGCAGCTTTACCGGGAATTCGCCCGGCAATATGTAGAATAAAAAGAAAGAGCAGCGCCTCGAAAGGTTTTATACAGCATTTCAAGGCGCTGATTGCGATTTTTATTGCGGATATTTCTTCAGAAAGTGGTGGAAATAATCACAACGATATGTTACAATTCCTATGAAGAGGAAAGATGAATCATAATTTTTTGCCGCCTTTTTTCTTTTTATTGAAAAGATGCGTTGTTGAATATAGGAGTAATAATGTAATTTGTGCTTGAAAGAGCAGCTGATACACACAACAATGCGGTTCAGCTTTCGCTGTGCCCACTCACATCCACGTACTCTGCAATGAATATAAATTCTCAAGCATGTCTCAACACAGATTTTTAATGCTGTGTTACGGCGCAAGGCTTTCTGAGCCTTTTGTGTCTTACACGCAGCGGAAAGGAACGGTCATAACAATGAAAGAAAACCAAGAAAAGAAATCAAAGCTTTCCGGATTGGGTGCCACGCTTCAGCTCGGGAATAAGCCGCTTTGGAAGGAACGCGTGTCATATTTCTTCGTGAACCTCGGAAACATCCCTATAATGACCATGGTCAACGCATACCTTTCGATTTTCTATACCGACACACTCGGCATGGACGCAAGGGTCGTCGGAACAATGTTTTTGATAGCAAGAGTTTTTGACGGAGTGAATGACCCGCTCATCGGATATTTCATTGACAGAGCGCCAAACTCAAAGTTCGGAAAATTCAGACGGATTCTTATTGTCGGAACGATCATCTGCACCTTGAACTATGCCGTGGTATGGATGGGTCCGGCATATGTTTCGGACTCGATGAAGGTTATAGTTGCCTATATTTCATATATGCTTCTCGGTGTGACCTTCCCCGTTATGGACATTTCACTCAACAGTATGCTTCCTGTAATGACAAACGATATGGAGGAGCGAAATTTCCTTGCAATGCTAAAAAATTTTGCTTACGGTCTCGGCGGTGGACTCAACCTCATAGCTCCTATTGTTTTTGCAAAGTTCAATTCTTCCGTCAAGGGCTATAATATTATGAATCTGCTTGCTATGGGAATCATCCTTTCGTGCTCGCTCGGCGGAATCACGGGCATTCATCAGCGAGTCGAACCGCTCAAGGATGCCGGATATAAAGCAAAGGATGTTTTAAGAATCATTAAATTGAAGCCGCTTATCGCTTTCTTCATCGGCGGACTCATTGTTCAGACGGGACTTGCGTTCGTTGCAACGTCGAATTCATATTATGCAACGCACGCGCTCGGCTCGATCGGAAAGCTCACGATTATGAATACGGTCGCAATTGTCGGCGGCCCCGTCTCATTGCTTGCCGTTCCGCTCGCGAAGAAGATTGGAAAGCGCAGGATTTATGTTTGCGGAATGATCGTTACGGCGATCGGTTGTCTCGTTCGTCTTGTTGCGGTCAACGACAAAACGAGCGGTCTTGTCGCCGCCTGCATCTCAAGCGTAATTTGCAGCTGCGGAACAAGCTTTGCACAGCTTTTGTATTATTCGATTCAGGCGGATAATATCGACTATGTGGACTACAAGCTCGGCCTGCGTGCTGAGGGCGTGATTGCCGCAGCGACTTCAATGATTACAAAAATCAGCAACGGAATAGGCGCAGCTTTTTCGCTTTACGTTCTTTCATGGACAGCAAACGGCGACGGCTCATACACAAAGTTAGGCCTCAGCCTTGCTGACGGCTTGATTCCGGGTATAGTGGTTTTTGTTGGTGCGATTGTGTTCTTGTTGCTTTACAGAATCAACAATGAAGAAGCCGAAAAAATTCAGGCGGTGCTTTCGGAAAGACGGGAGACGGCGGAAAATGAAACTTAAAAATATCCGAATCGATGATCTGTGCGGTTTTGCCGTGACAGACAGTGAAAATCCGCGCTTCACTCTTGAAACCGAAAACGAGCTTGAAAACGCTTTTATTTCTTCATATTCCCTTAAGGTCAAAAGTAACGAAGCTGTCCTTTGGCAGACAGAAGAGCAAAGCTCTACTGTCGACAATATCGTTTATGGCGGAAGAGCTCTCCTCCCGTGCACGGTTTATACGGTGGAAGCGACGGTTTGTGACAATTACGGAAACAAAGCCGAAAAAACGGCGGAGTTTGAAACGGGCTTTCTTTCCGGTGATTTTTCTGCGGAGTGGATAACGAAGCCGAAATATCACGTCGGTTTCGGAAAAAGCCCCATTCCGCTCGTCTTCAAACGTCAGTTTTTGCTTTCGGGTAAGGTGAAAAAAGCGCGGCTTTATTCAACCGCGTTAGGAATTTATTCATTCACGCTTTGCGGAAAAGAGATTTCCGACGACCGCTTTGCTCCCGGTTTCACGAGTTTTGAAGACCGACTTCAATATCAGGTTTATGACATTGCGCCGTTTCTCGAAGAGAAAAACGAATTGGTTTTCACCGTTGCGGGCGGTTGGGCGGTCGGGATTTTTGGCCTGAATAGAAGTAATAAGCTCGGCGCCGACAGGCTCGCGCTCAAAGCGCTTGTTCAAATCGAATATGACGATGGGCGAAAAGACGAAATTAAAACCGACGAAAGCTGGCTCGTTACCGCTGACGGGCCTGTCAGAGACGTGTCGTTTTATAACGGAGAGATATTCGACGCAACGAAAACCTTGAGCAAGGCGATCTTCGAAAATGCCGAAAAAGAGAAGCCCCGTATTTCTCCGCGCCTCGTCGCATCGTACGGAAAATTTGCAAAAATAATCGAAACGCTCGAACCGAAAGAGATTCAAAAAAGCCAAAACGGCTATATCTATGATTTTGGTCAAAACTGCGCCGGAGTTCTCGAACTTGAAATTAAAGGGAGAAAAGGGCAGAGGATAACCGCTCGACATGCGGAGGTTCTTTTGAACGGCGAGCTTTTTACAAAGCCGCTGCGTTCGGCGAAAGCAAAGCTTGAATATGTTTGCGGCGGAGAAGAAGAGACCTACTGCCCGAAATTTACCTTTATGGGTTTTCGTTATGCCGAGCTTTGCGGAATTGAGCCTGAAAACGTCAAGGTCAGAATGAAGGTTATTTCCTCGATTGACGAGGAAACGGGAGACTTTTTCTGCTCCAACGAAAGCATTAACCGCCTTCAAAAGAATATAAGATACAGCGGTTTTTCAAACTTCCTTGAGATCCCGACCGACTGTCCGCAGCGCGACGAAAGACTCGGTTGGACGGGCGACATCTCCGTTTTTGCTTCGACGGCGTGTTTCAACTTCAATATGAACCGCTTTCTTAGAAAGTGGCTTATTGATGTGAAAGCACAGCAGACAAAAGACGGAGGAATCCCCGTCGTTGTTCCTCGGGTCAAACATTTCGGCGGAACAAAGATTACGGCCGGCTGGTCCGACTGTGTTTTCCTTGTCCCGTGGGCGCTTTATCAAAACAGCGGGGACAAAACCATTCTTGAAAAGTTTTATCCGATGATGAAAAGATATCTTTCGGGAGTCGAAAAGAAAGCGGCGGCGTTTTCATCGGGGGAAGATAGATACATTTGGTCGCACGGATTTTCTTACGGCGATTGGTGCGCTCCGAACGAAAATCAAAAGCAATGGATGGCAAAAAAGAAGTGGATTTCAACCGCATATTATGCCAACGATTGCGCCCTCGCATCAAAAATTGCGACCATTCTCGGTTTTGAAGAGGAGGCTAAGGCGTTTCAAGGAAAGCGAAAGTGCATCGAAAACGCATATCGGAACGTTTTTACCGACAAAAAAGGAACGCTCAAAAACGAGTTTCAAACGGCCTATGTTTGCCCGCTGTATTTTGGAATGGTGAGTGGAGAGGAAAGAAAAAAATATGCTGAAAACCTTTTAAGACTCGTGAAAGAAGCCGATAATCATCTTTCCACCGGCTTCCTCGGAACACCATATCTCCTTTTCGCCCTTTCGGACAACGGGTATATAAATGAAGCATATGACCTTTTACTTCAGGATACCGTCCCGTCGTGGTTGTATGAAGTCAAAGCCGGAGGAACGTCAATTTGGGAGCGTTGGGACGCGCTTCGACCCGATGGAACCGTCAATCTCGGAAAAGATCCGGGAAGCGGTCTGGTAAACGCTGTCGGCGGAGGAATGGTTTCTTTCAACCATTATGCGAACGGTGCAGTCGGCGATTGGTTATATAGGCGCGTCGCGGGACTCGAAGCGATTGAGCCGGGCTACAAAAAATTTAAGGTTGCACCCCTCGTCGGAGGCGGACTCACGAGCGTGTCATGTTTCAAAAAGCTTTCGAGCGGAACTATCAAAATCAATTGGAATTTTGAAAACGGCGTTTTTGTACTCTCGATTAATGTTCCGTTTAACACGAGCGCTGTCATCACGCTGCCCGACGGAAAGAGCCTTGAAGTTTCAAGCGGAAAATATGTGTACAGCGTTGAAATGTGAGCAATATTATTTAAAAAGCCATGTGATGACATAACCGAATAATATAAAAACATATAGGCGCAGCCGATGGATTTTACGTCAGCTGCGCTTGGCTCTTTAGACAAAACAGAAAACCCTGTAAGCGTCTAATCGTCGAAGAATGTTAACCGTAAGCTAAAGTTCTAAAAATCAAAGAGTTCCTCAGCGTACCTACGGTGAAAGCACCTATATTTTTTTCAATTAAGCGTACCTTCGGTGCACGAAAAATGAAGGTGCTTCGCTAATGAAGCAGGAAATCTCCTGCATCAGCACATCTTTGTCGATCGCCCGGACGACCTCACCGTTTTCGTTGATCGTTTCCGTCACGGCATTGGGAAACATCGCCGCCAGCTTTCTAAAATTTTCATCCGCCTTGTTCGGCGTGTGCATTTTCAGCTTATCCATTTACCTTATCCTCCAAAGTGTCAAGGCTTGAGAGGTAATCTCTCAGCTTATCAAGAATGTCATCAGAAAGTTTTGATATTATTTTCTGTTTGGCTTCTATTTCGTCTTTTGCTTTATCTCTTGTGTATGCCGTTCCGTTATAATTGATTATCGTGTATATACCTCTAAAAATAAAATAACTGAAGAAAAGCATATTGTATAAGGAGGTGATTTGTGTGACTTATGGAAAATCAATTGAATTGTTCCTTGTGAACGGTACTGCAGACAGCATTATTACAGCAGAACTCTCTAACTGGAACGGTAAAGCCATTAAAATCCCGCGTATTGAAGTTGCAACCTGTAACCGTGATGACATATCTCAGGCAGGAGTTTACTTTCTTTTTTTGTAAAGAGGACGATGGGACTGATTCCGTTTACATCGGTGAAGCGGAAAATCTCAAAGATCGACTGACTCAACATATACGGGACAGCCAAATGGAGAAAGAAAAATACTATTGGAACACTGCTGTGTTATTTACAGGTCGTGATCTTAATAAGGCGCTTATAAGATACCTTGAAAATCGTTTTGTGGAAATCGCACGTGATAATAAGCGTTATACCGTTCTTACTAAAAATACTTATAGAAATACTGTAATGAAAGAATCGCAAGTTTCCGCGATGGAGGAGTTTATTGATAACGTTTAAATTCTTATTAATGCCCTGGGGTACAAAGTATTAGAGCCTATGGTACAAACTGTCAACGGTGAGCCTGTTGACCGAAATGATGAATATTATTTATCGCAGGGATCAGTAAAGGCAACTGGTGTAGTGACCACCGAAGGATTTGTTCTTCTTAAAGGCTCAGTTCTGAACGAAAAAGTTTCTGTTAAATCTTTAAACGCAGGTATCGTCAAACTTCGAGACAAGTGTTTTTCTGATGGCCGTGTACAAGACTTAGTAACAACAGAGGATATCCTTTTTTTCAGCTCGTCGGCAGCAGCTGATTTCGTTTTGGGTTATGGTATAAGTGGCCCTAAAGTTTGGAAAGCTTCAGATGGAAGAACTTTAAAAGAAGTCGAAGCGAGAAATTCAGGAAGTTAAATGGATAAATATTTCGCTTTGTCTTTTAACGATTACTCCCAGTGATTTAACGAATACGCTGACAATTTAACGATTACCTCGGTTGTTTGACGATTACAACGGCTCATACCGCTGAAACAACCGTAAAACGCACAAAACCCCGCCGCAGAATTGCTCTGCAGCGGGGTTCGTTTATGAGCCTGAACAGCCGAAAAGCCCTATTTCAAGCGGTTTTCGGGCATAGAAAAAGTCCACCGTAATTCTATCAAAATTACGGTGGACTTATGGCGGAGAGTTAGGGATTCGAACCCTAGAAGCCTTTCGACTTACAGCATTTCGAGTCAGTCCCGTTATGACCACTTCGATACGTCTCCGTATTTATCTCAACATCAGCACCTCAGAAAACGGGGAGAACTGATGGGGAGAACAAGCAAAAATATTAAGTTAAGAATACCCGAAAAACCCCGTAAAATCAAGGGATTCCGGACAGGGAGCTACCGAGTAGCGACCACGATTTCGAGTCAAGTGGTGAAAACCGAACTTGGCGGAATTTGACGGAAGATAACGGCAGATGCGAGAACCTCGAAAATGCCGTGTTTTCAAGGCTTTGCACACCCATTTGCGTCGAAAACGCAGCGAAAATCCGAGTCCGAGAGTCTCCTCCGATTTTGCCGAGTTCTAACGGATTTTCGGAAAAGCCTATTAGAATTTTTAATAGAACCGGGCGCTTTTTCGCTCCAAAATCACGCTTTTGGCAGTGCGTGAAAAGCACCAGTTATGCCGGACTGCACCCAAAGTCGTGTAGCCAAATGCCGGGGCGGAATCAAAACTGCCGTTATCGGCAAAAATATAAGTAAAAACGGATTTTATCCGATTGATTTTTGCCGATAATGTGGTATACTGATACCAGTAACTTCGGAGGGCAAAATGATGAAATATTTATCCGTAAAAGAGATAGCGGCGCTTTGGAACACCTCAGAGCGCAGCGTCCGCAACTACTGCGCGGCAGGGCGCGTCCCCGGCGCTTTTCTGACGGGTAAGACCTGGAATATTCCCGAAAATGCCGAGAAACCCGAACGGAGCAATAAAAGCAAACCCGCGCCGCAGACTTTGGCGGATACTCTCAAAGAGGAAAAGCGCAGTCAGACCCACGGCGGAATTTATCATAAGGTGCAGGTGGAACTGACCTATAATTCCAATCACATGGAGGGCAGCCGTCTGACCCACGAGCAGACGCGCTTTATTTTTGAAGCAAACACCGTCGGCATCACCGAGGAAGGCATGCGGGTGGACGATATCATCGAAACCGCCAATCACTTTCGTTGTATCGACGAGGTTATCGAAAGCGCAAAATCGCAGCTCAGCGAGAAATTTATCAAGCACCTGCATTTTATCCTGAAAACCGGAACAAGCGACGCAAGGAAAGATTGGTTTGCCGTCGGCGAATACAAAAAGCTGCCGAATGAGGTCGGCGGGCGGGAAACGACCTTGCCCGAGGAAGTGTCGGCAGAGATAAAAAGGCTGCTCGATGCGTATAACGGCAAGGAAACGGTGACACTTGAAGATATCCTTGCGTTCCATGTGCGGTTTGAGCGCATCCACCCTTTCCAGGACGGCAACGGGCGTGTTGGGCGGCTGATCATGTTCAAGGAATGTCTGAAACACAATATTGTGCCGTTTATTATTGAGGACAGCAAAAAAATGTTCTATTACCGCGGACTGCAAGAGTGGGATCGGGAAAAAGGATACCTGACCGACACCTGCCTCTCGGCGCAGGATACCTTCAAGAAATACCTGGATTATTTCAGAATACCGTATGAAAACTGAAAACCTCACGCACGGCTTGGTGTAAACCGTGCGTGAGGCTTTTTGATAGTCGGTGCCTTTACAAGGGATGGCAAGACTGAATTCAGATGATTATTGTGAAAATAGGCCGTCCAAAACCAAGACCATAACGCTCATTTTTATGTGTGGATTTTTTGCTAAAGTTTTAACACATATAAATATCAGGATGAAAGCAAGATGCAACTCTATACTATAATATTTCCGTTTTTGTAGAATACTATATCTCGAATAATGCTTGATACTATCATCGGATAGAATTGTGCCGAATCATCTGATATATCCCAAACTCTACCACCTTCATTGGAATCGGCTCCGTGATCAGCAGCATTTCTAATTTGAATTATATATTGAATCATTCCACGATGCTTTTTTGATATAACACTTTTTAGAGCATCGGACTTTGCACTAATTCCGGATTTTCCTTCTAATGATATGCCATTTTCATCAGCAATTTGTTGCAGAAATGATTCAAATGCATTACCAGAATACAAAATAATCGTATTCTTATCGTTATTCATATTTTGAATCTTACTATATGCCTCTGATAACGGTTCAAAGACATTTTTTGTATCTATATAGGAACAGGCCAATTCACCCAATTGTGTAGATAAAGCATTATCATCATTAGCCTTAAATTTTAAAGCTAACTCTAGTATTTCTATATATGATATCTCATCTTGATTAAAACTATATGTGTTTGCACCATCATTTATTAGTGCTCTAGAATATGTACCAATATTGATAATAGTATTACGAATATCCTTGTATGAACTACTCATAGAATACAGTGTTTTTATCTGCTTTGACGCTAAATCCATAGATCCGGTAAAACCGTGCCTTTTCTTAAACATTGCATATGGCTCATACTGTTCTAAAACTAGGCGCATTATTGCCGCCTTATGATCATCATTTCTTGAAGATACGATCAAACGTGCTAAAAACGAATCGCTCTTATAGGTGCCGTTTGAATTTAATGATATTAAATTTAATTCCTGTGCCATTAGCAGGGCGTTCTCCGCTTGCATCACAGAAATATCTGCAAATTCACATATATAATCTTTTGAGCAATTTTTAGGTTTAGCAAGTATTGCATCTACTACACCAACAATATCCTCAGCGGTAGAAAAAACAATATTGTAGGACATAAATAGTACCACCTTATTGCTTTAAACTGTCTAAGAGTGTTCGTATTTTCTCTGACAAAGAATCAAGTTCATCAACAGAAGCGTTTATGTTAATGTTAATAACTACCGGTTTATCACAAGTGTCAATTCTTGCTTTCTGCCCGGTTACTGGTTGCGGCTGATCATTGCCGGGCTTCACTTCTTGCGAGTAAACGGAAGATAGACTCTCCATCTCAGAGGCAATTACTTTTCCATCTGTTTCTTGAACAAGTCCCGCCACTTTATATATTTCTATAATAGTACTTGCCCCAGCTCTAGTACTGTTGTTATTATTACTTCCTGAAGAATAAATGATATGGTTGATAAAACTGGTTTTTTCCATCTCATTTCTAATTCTTATTGCCGAAAGCATTCTGCTCAAAAACTCGTCCGCCTCAACAATATTTCTCCACAACCGTACAATTTCGTCATTCATCTTTAGAGTGTACGCTCTGCCTAAATCTATGCCATCTTGGGTGGGAGCTTTTTTATTTCCTTCAGAAATTAGAGATAATTGTACAAGAAATCCGTTATTTCTGCTTACAACTGTTTTATCCATACCTGCAGTTTGTGCCACCGCATCTAATGTCATAGGGATACCATTTTTCCCTGTTGCATATGCTTTAATTATTTTAACAAACTCCTCGTATGAGGAACCAGGCAATTTATATGTTTCAGCCATTCTGCTATCTCCTTTTTTATAGTGTATTATAATTATATCACTTTTCACACAATCTGTCAATATTTGTACTCAACCTATCAATATTTCAAATGTTACAAAAACTAATAGTCTACATTTTAAAAATATTTTTTGAAAACAAACAAAGAGTTCCTACTTGCCTTTCTTTTAAAAATGGTTTAAAGCGCTAATCTTGGCATTTTAAGGCTTTTTATATTGCGCCTTGAAGATTCTTTGCTTTATTACGCACGAACTTTTGGAGATTTGAGATTTATACTTTTAAAAATTATCAAGCATTTTCGCCTTTTAGTTTTATGAACTCCAAAACAAAAGCTGTTTGTGATCAATACTTTTTATTATCAAAACAGCAACACTATTATCATATTGCTTGCACATAAAATGAAAAGCAACACGTTCTTTTCTTTGAAATGCTCTTACTAATCAAATGAGCCTTTAAAAACAGAGTTATGATGAAATTTTAGATATTCAATTCTCTTGTCGTCCATTGGAATAGCGCTATAAAATGTATCGTTTTTTAACCCTATTTGTTTCCAAGTGTATGGTGAGATAAACTCAGATAATACAATATGTCTAGATTCTGTGAATGTAATAAATCCACGGTCAAAGAGTTTATCAATCATAGGAGAAAGCATATACCCGTTGCATGGGTCTGTTTTCTCGGTATCATTTGATGCTGCCCAAGGTTTGATATGCGATGCTATCAACAACCTTTCGTCAGATATCATAGTAATAGGACAGAAGTGGCATTGTTCCAGTAATTGCTCACGATATTTGCCTTGTCCATCTCTTGCCTGCCTAATATTTTTGCTCTTTTCTTCACTCTTTTTGTCTTTCGCGATTTTGCGGTATTCCATAATCTCTACTATTCAATACACGGAAATGAACATCGTACCCCAATTCTTCGAAAATATCGTGTATTACATGCCAAGTTTTTCCGTTATCGTGATTTAAGATTCCTTTTACATTTTCAAATAAGAAAACTTTCGTTTCACATTCTTTAATTACACGGGCAAAATCGTAAAACAATGTTCCTCTTGCATCCTCAAAACCTAAGCGCTTACCAACCATCGAAAACGCTTGGCAAGGGGCTCCGCCGACAATAAAATCAACTTTGCCTTTATATTTAGTAGCATCAAATTCTCGTATGTCGGTAAACCAATTATTTTCATTAATCTCGTAGTTTGCAAAATAACTTTGTTTGCATTTTTCGTCAATATCACCAGCAAACACAATTTTGTGTTTGATTTTTAGCCGTTGAAAAGCGTGCTCAATTGCTCCTATACCACTAAACAGTGTCCCAAGTCTTATGGTATTATTAGGAAACCGAAATTCTTTGTCTTTCCAACTATCGGTTGATAACTGTTCTTCAACAAGAGTCGAATTGTCAACTTTTGATACTCTTGCTTTAACTGTCGCTTTGACATTGTTTATTTTATCAGATTCCTCAAATATACTTTTTTCAACACTTGTCATATTCTTTTTTGACATTTTCAATACTCCTTGTCTCGAAGCTGCCTTGCTTTCCTTGTTTTTCTTAATTACCAAAAAATGTGTTATTGACGCATATGATTATAGAACAAAAGGGGAAATATGTGAATCAATATCAAACCAGCACTTCCCACTTGCCGTAGCGTTTGCCGCTTTCACGGCGGATATAGTTTTTATCTTGCAGCGATTTCATAATTCGCTTGATCGTTGCAATGGATTTTCCGGTTGATTCTGCAATTTCTTGCTGTTTTATTGTCGGGTTCTTTGCAACCAATTCTAAAACCGCAAGTTCTTCTAAGGTACAGGTCAAAGTATCAAATTGATACTTTGAAACTTTGGAATTGATACTTTGGAGAGTGCTTTCATCCGCAAAATCAATGTGCAAATAGCGGTTTTTGAGTTCGTGGTTTGTGCCGAGCAGGAGATTTGAGAAAAACAATTCCAAAAACTTTGTGGTGGAATGAACGCCCTTTTGCAAATTATTATAGTTTGCCCGGACCAGCGCATTGCGGAAATACCAAGAGTTTTCACGGAACGCATCGTTATTGACGCGGAATCCAAAGGTTTTCATATACTTGATCATAAACACGGCGGTGGCACGGGTGTTTCCCTCACCGAAGGGGTGGATCTGCCAAATATCCGATGCAAACTTAGCAAGGTGATTTACCGCTGCTTCAACCGACAGTCCCTCATAAGAAAACTGCTTTTCGGTGGCAAAATCATAATCCAGCGTTTCTTTAATGCTGTTAAAATCAGCATAGATAACCGTTTCGCCGTTCAGTATCCATTCCTTTTTGGAAATGTTATACTTACGGATTTGTCCGGCGTGGTCAAATACACCCTCAAACAATCTGCGGTGAATGGTAATCCACTCGGCAGGAGAGAACTGAAACGCTTTTTCGCCCAAAAGCTTGGTTATTCTTGCAGATACGATATCTGCCTCTTTGGTTTCATTTTCGATTTCTGTACGGGTGGTTCTCTGCTCATAATAGCTATGAATACGCTTCTGAGCTTCGTCAATGGTGATTTTGCCCTCGATGTGATCCTTTGCAGTATCCAGCAAATAATCGGAGGTTTTCAGCCCGTCAACCGCCTGCAAGCCGATAGCAGTTTGCCAAGCTTCACTTTTTTCGGCTCTATCCGGTTCGCCCTGCTTTATATATTCTTCAAGTTCAAATTGCCAATTCTTATCGGGCATATTTGTACCTCGTTTCTTACAATTCTTCCGTCTTAAAGGTTGTATAACCCTCGTAGTAGTAGCTATGGTCGATGCCTTTCATATAGACTTCGCGGCTGTTTATTTCGTCTGTAAGCGCACCTTTTAGCAACACTTTAATTTCCACATCTTTAATCGGACTGCGCTCCATAGCAAGCAGATAATCTTCCTTGTCCACCTTGCTCCAATCGACCACCTTGCCGATTTCATTTTTCAAAATATGGTCGAGCCAAATGCGAGTGCTGCGACCGTTACCCTCCCGAAACGGGTGGGCAATGTTCATCTCAACATACTTTTCTACGATCTCGTCAAAGTTCGACTGTGGCATTTTATCGATGTTTTCAAGCGCTGCTTGCAAGTACATTAAAGGCGCAAAACGGAAATTGCCCTTTGCAATATTGACTGCTCTAAGCTCACCTGCGAAGTTGTAAATGTCCTCAAAGAGGTACTTATGAATTGCCTGCAATGTTGCAAATTTACCTGCCGGAAGAGTATCGAGTAAACCTGTTTCAAAAAGCTCAACAGCCTTTTTCTTGCTGATGCGTTCTTCTTCACGGGCAAGGTCGGCAGAACTTGTCAAACCTAATTTATTTTCAAGTGCCATATTGCACCTCCGAAATTTGATTATTTATCCGCCGCAACACCGGATTTCATCCAAGCATCAATTTCGCTGACTTTGAATTTCCAAAGGCGTCCGATTTTTGCTGCGGGCATATTTCTTCTTTCTATCCAATCAAGTACGGTATCACGGCTGACGCCAAGATATTCGCATATTTCTTTCATTGAGTACCAGCGCTCGATGTTAGAATCCATTAGATTTTCCTCGCTTTCAGATAGTTACAATTATACAAATTTATTATATCACACAGAACGTTTAAAAGCAATGATTATTGCGGATTTATAAGGGAAAAGCAAGAAAAATTCAAAACAAAACGGAGCTGTTACTCGAATGGTTCCGTAAGGTTAATTATAGTTATTTGTTTTTCTTGATTCTATTCGGAAAACTACTCTCAAGCCACTCTTCAAACTCCGCAAGAGTGATTTTACCATCTGTGCATTCGTCACGCTTGGTCATTGCCTGATACTTCCACTTTTTGAAGTCAGGCTCTTTAATTTGCCTTACACGAACACGGGCGGCATAGCGTTTATAATACTTTTGATACAAGGGAATGGCGGCATTGTCTGCCATTTTCTTTTTTAATTTTCTTGTGCCGCAAGCTCTTGGCAGTTGCAGGTTTCACCTTCTACAATGCGGTCGCAGTAATTGGTGTCATAATTGCCTTTCATAATAAAATACTTACCGCAACGCTTGCATTTACGCATTCCGATGTCAGATTTCAACAACTGCATAAGTTCAAACTCGATTTGCTGTTCAATGCTTTCACAAATACAGGTTTCATACTTGTCGGCTTGCATTGCAGAAAAGGCAATCATTTCCGGCATAGTAAAACCGAGCTTATCCAAATTCTTTTGAACGCTCGGAGAAACTTCCAAAGCGGCAGCCATTTTTATATCCAAATCAAAATCACTCTTTACACAGCCCTCAAGTACATTTTTCACCTGATGTTCTGCGTCAACAATGCTGATGCCATGCACAACCGTTCGTTTTTGGTCTGTCGGTAAGCCGTGTTTTCGGCAGTAGCCTGCAAATCTCGTTTTGTGGGTTAGGCGATTGAAAAATCCGCTGCAAAAATTTTCGTCAAATGTAGATTCGAATTGGGTAATCTAATGAAACCCAATTATTTAACAAGTCAATTTCCTAAATTTATTCAAAATCACGGCTGTAAGCGAATGCGTTTTCACGATTTAAGGCACAGTTGTGCAAGTCTGCTTCTTGCGAACGGCGTTCCGCTGAAACAAATTCAAGAATGGCTCGGTCACAGCGATTTTTCCACTACCGCCAATATCTATGCTCACCTTGACTACTCGTCAAAACTGTCCTCGGCAAGTGCAATGGTAAACGGAATGGCGTTGCCTGAAACGGTGAATTTCGGCAGTAAATGGAGCGAAAATTTATTTGAAGACGGAAAGAACAGAACTTGACGGTTCGAATATGCCTAAAAAGGAAAAAGGCGCAGTTCTTTCCTAAAATCGGGCTGTTCTTGCGGCGGTTTTGAAGCAGTTTTGCGAAAACGGACAAAAAAGAAAAGTCCAGAAAACCGCTTGTTTACTGGACTTTTTGGCGGAGAGTTAGGGATTCGAACCCTAGGTACATTACGTACACAGCATTTCGAGTGCTGCACCTTCGACCACTCGGACAACTCTCCGTATTAAATTGTATGGGAAAACGCAGCAAAATTGGGCCGCTGTTTTTCAGCCCCATTATTTTAGCAGATAAAAGACGGTTTGTCAATTGATTTTTTCTGAAATCAAGCAAAAGTGTGAAATTGTTGGCGATAATTCTGTTTCTGAAGTAGTATGGCATAAATGGCTTTCGCCTTCTCCTTGAGGAGAAGGTGTCGAGCTTGCGAGACGGATGAGGTGTGCCGCAGACGGATTTTACACACAAGCCGACAACTATCTCCACCTCCTTCTCCAAGGAAGTTGCTATAGCAGATAGCTTTATGCTGCTAATCTTTTTCAAGCGCCTCAATACCAATCGAATATTCAATTTTATGAGCGGCATACTATTCTTTAGATTTTAGACTGCCTTGTCTGTTTTCGTCCTTTTATCGCCTCAAATATCTTCGCAGGCAATCAAGTCTGTTTGCCCTTTCATAAGCCGATTCCAAAAACCGGCAAATATCTAAATGAGAATAATCCCAATTCATTGGTTCTAAGGTTGTAGCTCCTCGGTATCCTGTTCGGGCAATTTTCGCCATAACTGTATTCCAGTTAATATTGCCGTCGAATGGCAATTGATGTTGATTATGGTTACCGCCGTTATCATGTAAATGAATTGCCATCAGCCGATTTCCATACATTCCTAACAAATCTTCATCCGGTGCATAATTTATATGGTGACAACTATCATAACAATAGCCTACATTATTTGAAGTGAATTTATTTAACACAATCTTCAAATTTTTAATGTTACTTAAATTTTCAAAAGCAATCTGAATATTCTTTTGTTCCGCCTTGTTTATAAGTTCTGCCAGCCGTCTGATTCCTGTTTGATTCAAGGGGTTATTATCATTCGGCAAATGTATAACTATGGTTGATATATTGTATATACAACAATCCTCTACACATTGTAGATAACTTTGAAATACGCTTTCTCCGCTCAAATTATCCAGTGACAGATTATTCTGCTCATGCACAGGCGCGTGGATATTTTCTACAGATAACCCTGCATTTCCGGCCAGTTTTACATCCTCTTGATAACCGTCTCCTCTGCCAAACTGATCGCTCCACCATAACATTACACAATCAAATCCTGCGTTTCTAATTAATTTGTATCTTTCTTTAAAAGAAACATCATATCCCGGACCATAGCCAAAGCAATCATATATCCCTGTCATTTTTTATCTCTCCTCACCAATACCCAAAGCTACCTGATTTCATTATAGCAAAAGCACTCTCTGAAATCAAAGTATTTATGCACAAATTTCAATGACCGTTTTTGTTCACAAAATTGCAGCCAAAAATTTGTGCACCATTCACGAGGCTGCGTGCAAGAACGGCTTATTCGTCGGGAGATGCGTGGTAGACGGATAAGGGGTTTTGCTTTTTTGCGTTCTGTCATATGCGGCGGCAAAAGTCAAGCGAAAAGCAGCAGGGGGGAGCCTCTGCCGCTTTTGCTATTGCTTAATATACGGAGATCTTGCCGGATTCGGGCGTGTCTCTTGACGAGATGACGAATATCCTGAGCATATCGGTCGTCAGACCGTTCAGGGGCACGACGCGCTTGTTACCGACGGTGGTGACTTCAAATACATTGTCCGTGCCGTCGCAGTCAAGGGAGGCGGAGTGAAAACCCGAGGGCTCCTCGGTTGCCGTGCCTCATCCGGGACAGGAGCGGGAGCTGTGACCGAAGTGAACGAATGCATGGAACTTTGCTTCCGTAAGAAGGCAGAGCCGCCCGTCTTATAAAATCCTTAATGGACGGTCTCCTTTCGCCGGGGGTACGGCTTATGGTATAACAGCCGCAAAAGTTAAGGTGATTCGGCAAAGATTTTTTCACGCGGGATATTTTCGCATTTTCAATTGAAAACGGCGGATAATTATGATAAAATATTAAATCAGTTTGAATTCGACGGGGGCGAGAGAATGAAGAGGATACTTTTTGTCTGCACGGGCAACACCTGCCGCAGCCCGATGGCGGAGGGCATATTCAAAAAAATACTTGAAGACAGAGGCGTTAAGGGCGTTGAATGCTCGAGCGCGGGGCTTTTTGCCATGACGGGCGATTCCGCCTGCGACAACGCCGTTAAAGCCGCCGAGCGCTTCGGAGTCGATATCTCCACCCACCGTGCGAGGCGCATAACTTCATACATCCTCGATGAGACCGATGAATTCGTCTGTATGACCCGTGAGCAGGCGGCGAGCCTGTCGCTCTATGTGCCGACGGAGAAGGTCACCGTCCTCGGCGGAGGAGTGCCTGACCCCTACGGCGGGGATCTTGAGACATACATCATCTGCGCCAATGCGATAAAAGCGGCGCTTGCCGAGCAGTTCGACAGCCTTGTCGGGGAGGGCGAGTGATGAATTTCACCGTTGCCGACATGAGTCGGGAGTATATCGCCGCCGTTGCGGAGCTTGAAAAGGAATGCTTCTCAAGCCCGTGGAGCTATGAGGGGCTTGCCGAGGAGCTGTCAAATCCGCTCTCGCATTTCCTGGTCGCCGTTTCGGAGGAACACGGCGAATTGCTCGGGTATATCGGCGTGCAGGAGATATGCGGCGAAGCGTATATCACGAATGTCGCCGTCACTTCGGCGGAAAGGCGCTGCGGGGTCGGCAGGGCGCTGCTCAGAGCTGCCTGCGGCGGCGCGGAGCTTAGGAATTGCGAATTCATAACCCTTGAGGTGAGGGTCGGCAATTCGCCCGCCCGCGATCTCTATGAATCCGAGGGCTTCAAGCCCGTCGGGGTTAGAAAGAATTTCTACACCCGCCCGCAGGAGGACGGGGTAATATATACAAAGTATTTTAATGTGAGGTAGTATGATGAAGATACTTGCAATCGAGTCGTCTTGCGACGAAACGGCGGCGGCCGTGGTCGAGGACGGCAGGAAAGTTCTGTCAAGCGTAATAGCTTCGCAGGTCAGTGAACATATTATATATGGCGGCGTGGTGCCCGAGATAGCCTCAAGGATGCACGCCCAGGCGATAAGCGGCGTTGTGAGCAAGGCGATGAGCGACGCGGGCGTCGGCTTCGGCGATATCGACGCCATTGCCGTGACCTATGCGCCCGGCCTTATCGGGGCGCTGCTCGTCGGCGTGAATTTCGCAAAGGGGCTTTCATACGCAACGGGCATTCCGCTCGTGCCGGTGCATCATCTGCGCTCTCACATTGCGGCGAATTACATTACAAACCCCGAGCTTGAGCCGCCGTTCCTCTGCCTTGTCGTCTCGGGCGGTCACAGCCATATCGTGGCGGTCAACAGTTACACGGATTTCACGGTTATCGGCAGGACTCGCGACGACGCCGCGGGCGAATGTATGGATAAATCTGCGAGAGCCATGGGGCTTGATTACCCCGGCGGGCTGAATCTCGACCGAGTCAGCAAGGACGGCGACCCCACGCTCTATAAGCTGCCGCACCCCCATGTGGACGGCGGCAAATACGACTTCAGCTTCTCGGGGCTAAAGACCGCCGTTGTCAACGTCATCCACAACGCAAAGCAAAAGGGGATAGAGATAAGCGTGCCCGACCTCGGCGCGAGCTGCATCGAGACCGTCGTTGACTGCCTCGCAGGCAACACCGTCAAGGCCGCCGAGGAATTCGGCTTCACAAAGATCGCTCTTGCGGGCGGTGTTTCTGCGAATTCACGCCTCAGGGCGAGGATGCAGACCCTTTGCGGCGAGAAGGGCTGGCAGCTTTATATGCCGCAGCTCTCACTTTGCGGCGACAATGCGGCTATGGTCGGAGCGCAGGGATTTTATGAGTTCAAAAGCGGCAATATTGCAGGATTGGAGCTTAACGCCTTCGCCACAATGCCGATTGACGCGGCGGAATATTAAAATTCGCCAGAATTATGAATTTTTTGTGTCTTTTTGCTGCAAAATCTTGACATTCGAGGATTTTATGCTATAATTACGATGGGAAAAGATGGAGCGGAGATAAAATGCGTTCGTCAAAGAGCGTAAAAAAGCCGCTTCGGCGCAACCTGAATTTGTATATTTTTAGTTGGTTTTCCACGATGAAAGGAGAAAAATTATGGAAAATATGACTGCCAATAAAAGCGTTCTTTCATGGATCAATGAAAAAATTGATCTCGTGAAGCCCGACAAAGTCGTCTGGATAGACGGCAGCGACGAGCAGATCGAGGCTCTGCGTGCAGAGGCTTGCTCGACCGGCGAAATGATAAAGCTCAATCAGGAGCTTCTGCCCGATTGCTATCTCCACCGCACCGCCGTCAACGACGTTGCAAGAGTTGAGGGCAGGACTTTTATCTGCGCCCCCACCAAGGAGGAGGCAGGCCCCACCAATAACTGGATGGAGCCCTCAGAGGCATATAAGATGCTCTATGATATCGCAAGGGACAGCTACAAGGGCAGAACCATGTATGTTATTCCTTACTCCATGGGCCCCGTTGGCTCCAAGTTCTCCAAGATAGGCATCGAGCTTACCGACAGTATCTATGTTGTGCTCAACATGGCTATAATGACCAGAGTCGGCAAGAAGGTGCTTGAGGCTCTCGGCGACAGTGACGACTGGGTAAGAGGCCTCCACTGCAAGTGTGACATCGACGAAGAGAAGAGATATATCTGCCAGTTCCCGCAGGATAACACCATCATCTCCGTTAACTCCGGTTACGGCGGAAACGTCCTGCTCGGCAAGAAGTGCTTCGCTCTGCGTATCGCTTCCTATCAGGGCAGAAACGAAGGATGGCAGGCGGAGCATATGCTCATCCTCGGTCTCCAGAAGCCCAACGGCGAGATCAAATACATCTGCGCCGCATTCCCCTCAGCCTGCGGCAAGACCAACCTTGCCATGCTTATTCCTCCCGAGGGATATTATAAGAAGGGCTACCGCGTATGGTGCGTCGGCGACGATATTTCGTGGATCAGAAAGGGCGAGGACGGCAGGCTCTATGCCATCAACCCCGAGAACGGCTTCTTCGGCGTTGCACCCGGCACCAACGAGAAATCCAACCCCAACGCTCTTGCTTCCACCAAGAAGGGCACCATATTCACCAACGTCGCTTACAATGCGGATAACAATACCGTCTGGTGGGAGGGCCTCGACAAGAATCCCCCCGAGAACGGCATAGACTGGAAGGGCAACCCCTGGAACGGCAAGACCAGCACAGAGAAGGGCGCTCATCCCAACAGCCGCTTCACCGCACCCGCAAAGAACTGCCCCTGCATCAGCCCCGAGTTTGAGAATCCTCACGGCGTGCCCATCTCGGCATTCGTATTCGGCGGCAGACGCGCTAAGCTCGCTCCGCTGGTCTATCAGTCAAGAGACTGGGATCACGGCGTATTCGTCGGCTCGATAATGGCCTCCGAGACCACCGCCGCCGCCTCAGGCGCAGTCGGCGTTGTCAGAAGAGACCCGATGGCTATGCTTCCGTTCTGCGGCTACAACATGGCTGATTATTGGCAGCATTGGATCGACATCGGCGCAGGCCTTGACGCTGATAAGGCTCCCAAGATCTTCAACGTCAACTGGTTCCGTAAGGACGACGAGGGCAACTTCCTGTGGCCCGGTTTCGGCGACAACCTCCGCGTGCTCGATTGGATAATCGACCGCTGCGAGGGCAAGGTCGACGCAGTTGAGACCCCGATCGGCTTCGTTCCCAAGGCTGAGGATATCAACCTTGAGGGCATCGAAGACGAGGTCAGCGAGGATCAGCTCAAGGAGATCCTCAGTGTTGATACCGCCCTTTGGAAGGACGAGGTCGCAGGTATCGAGGAATTCTACTCGAAGTTTGACAGACTGCCCGCAACCCTTAAGGCAGAGCTTGAGACTCTGAAGGCAAACGTCAACAAATAATAAAAATTCATCGCCCCCGACGGCTCAATCGAGCTGCCGAGGGCGATTTTTTATATCCGTTTGTTTTGCTTTTTACTTTGACTCATACCAGCTCTTTCCGACGCCGACATCCGCCTGCATACTCACGCGCATCTTGACTGCGTGCTCCATTTCACGCTTGACTATGCTTGCGACCTTGTCCGCTTCCTCGGCGGGGGCTTCAATTATCAGCTCATCGTGCACCTGCATTATCAGTCTTGCGCCGAAGCACTGCTTTTTTAGCTCGCGGTAGACCCTTATCATCGCTATTTTGATGATATCCGCCGCCGTGCCCTGAATCGGCATATTGCGGGCGACCCTCTCGCCGAAGGCACGCATCATGCCGTTTGACGAGCGCAGCTCGGGCAGATATCTGCGGCGGGCGAATACGGTCTCGACATAGCCGTTTTCCTTTGCCTTCTCAATGACCTCTTTCATATAGCGGTCAACGCCGCTGAAGTGGGCGAGATAGCCCTTGATATAGCTGTCGGCCTCGGCGCGGGTGACGCCGATATCCTTTGCGAGTGAGAAGGCGCCTATGCCGTAGACTATGCCGAAATTCACCGCCTTGGCTCTGCTCCTCATAAGCGGAGTGACCATCATCAGCGGCATGTTGAATACCTGGGAGGCGGTTATGGCGTGGATATCGTCGCCGTTGTTGAAGGCGTCGAGCATATTCTTGTCGTTTGCCACATGGGCGAGCACGCGCAGCTCTATCTGTGAGTAGTCCGCGTCCACAAGCAGGCTGCCCTCCTTGGCGATGAAGAATTTCCTCATCTCCTTGCCGAGCTCGGAGCGTACGGGGATGTTTTGCAGGTTCGGCTCGGTCGAGGATATCCTGCCCGTGCGGGTCTCGGTCTGGTTTAGGGTCGAGTGTATCCTGCCATCGGGCGCAATTGCCTTGAGCAGGCCGTCGCAATAGGTGGATTTCAGCTTCGCAAGGGTGCGGTATTCGAGAATCATCGCCACCACGGGATAATCCTGAGCCAGACCCTCGAGCACCTCGGCGTTGGTGGAATAGCCGCTCTTTGTCTTTTTCTTTGCGGGCAGACCCATGCGCTCAAACAGCGCTTCGCCGAGCTGCTTCGGGGAATTCAGGTTGAATTCATAGCCCGCAAGCTCATAGATATCCGCAACCAACTTCTCGATGCGCTCCTGAAGAGTTTTGCCGAATTCTTCAATACCCTTTGCGTCAACCAGGAAGCCCTCGCGCTCCATCGAGGCAAGCACCTCGGCAAGCGGCAGCTCGATCTCGTCAAGCAGGCGCTTTTGGCCGTTCTCCTCAACGGCGGCGTTCATTTTGGCGAATACGGCGGGCAGATATGCCGCGAATACCGCAGATTCGCCGTCGGGAATATCCGCGCCCGCGTATTCGGCGGTTATGCGGCGCAGGTCGTAGGCGTCGGAGGAGGGGTTCAGCACATAGGCGGAGAGCATTGCGTCGCCCGCAATGTTATTGATCTTTATATCCGCTGAGTAGTCGTAAAAGAACGAATACAGCCGCTTTACATTGTAAGTGAATTTGCTTATCGTGCCGTCAAAGAGGAAATCCGTGCAGAATTCCACATAATCGCCGCTGCCGGGCAGCACCTGAGCAACGCCGTTGTCGGTCTTGAATGAGAATATACCGTCCTCAAAGAGAAAATAGGCTTCGCCCGCCTTTTTGAGCGTGTTCAGCAGCAGCCTGAGATCCTGCTGGGCGTATACTTCGGTGCTGACCTCAGGCGCATTTTCCTCGGCGGAGGGTGCGGCGGGGACTTTTTTGAGGTCGAGGCGCTCTATCATCTTAAACATTTCAAGCTCCGAGAGCAGCGCCGTCACCTTGAATGCGTCGGGCTCGTGCGGGATATAATCCGCATAGTCCGTGTCTATAGGCGCGTCGGTGCGTATGGTGCCGAGGGTGCGGCTGAGATATGCCATATCCTTGTCGGCGGCGAGCTTGTCATGGACGCCCTTCTTTATATCGAGCGTGTCGAGCGAGGAGTAAATGTTGTCGATCGAGCCGAATTTGCTCACAAGCTCCTGCGCCGTCTTTTGACCTATGCCCGATACGCCGGGGATGCAGTCGGAGCTGTCGCCCATGAGCGCCTTGACGTCTATCAGCAGCTTCGGCGATGGGACGAGGTATTCCTCGGCTACCCTTGTCTCATCGTAGCGCACACTCTGCGGCCTGCCCATCTTAGTGGAGGCGAGCAGCACGTTGACATTCTCACGCACGAGCTGCAATGAATCCCTGTCGCCTGTCGCAATGTAGCAGAAGTCGCACTCTTTGCAAGCGCCCGCGAGAGTGCCGAGCAGGTCGTCCGCCTCCCAGCCGGGGGCCTCAAGCAGCTTGTAGCCCAGAGCGCCGAGCAGCTCCTTGAGAGCGGGCAGCTGCTGAGCAAGCTCGGGCGGCATTCCCTTGCGGTTCGCCTTGTAGCCCTGATACATCTCGTGGCGGAAGGTGGGCGCTTTAACGTCAAAGGTTATCGCCACCGCGTCGGGGGAGACCTCCTCACGCAGCTTGATAAGTATATTTAAAAAGCCGTATATTCCGTTAGTGAATTTAGTGCCGTCCTTGGTGGTGAGCAGCTTGATGCCGTAAAAAGCACGGTTCAGAATGCTGTTGCCGTCAAGAGCAAGTAGCTTCATAATATCACCTCATCATACAGTATAACATACTTTTCGGATTTTTCACCGTTTTTTTGAAAAAAGCCTGCAAAAATTCGGTTGAAATCGTAAATAGATAATGATATTATAATAATATAACAGCTCGTTCAAAAGGAGTTATTGATGAGAATCGGAGATTTTGAGATAAACGGCGGCGCTGCGCTCGCACCCATGGCGGGCGTTGCGGACAGAGCCTTCCGTGAGATATGCATTGAATTCGGCGCGGCGTATGTCGTCACCGAGATGGTCAGCTCAAAGGGGCTTACAATGCACGATAAGAAATCGGGTCTGCTTATGCAGCTTGGAGAGAGCGAACGCCCCGCCGCCGTGCAGATATTCGGCTGCGACCCCGACACAATGGCGCAGGCGGCGAAACAGGCTGCCGAGACGGGCTGCCGAGCCGTTGATATCAATATGGGCTGCCCCGCCCCTAAGGTCGCGGGCAACGGCGGCGGAAGCGCATTGATGCGTGACCCGGAGCTTGCCGCGAGGATAACCGAGAAATGCGCCGAGGCGGTCTCTCTGCCCATCACAGTCAAGATACGCTCGGGCTGGGATGAGGATAGCATAAACGCCGTTGAAATGGCGAAAATGCTTGAGAATGCGGGCGCTGCGGCGATAACCGTCCACGGCAGGACGAGGAAGCAGATGTATGCCCCGCCCGTAAATCTCGACATAATCAAACAGGTCAAGCAGGCGGTGAATATCCCTGTCGTCGGCAACGGCGACGTCACGGACGCCATTTCCGCCGAGAATATGTATAAGGTCACGGGCTGCGATCTTGTCATGGTCGGCAGGGGGGCGCTCGGCAGGCCGTGGGTATTCTCACAGATAAACGAATACTTCAGCAGCGGCAAAATACTGCCCGACCCGCCGATCGAGGAGCGCATGGCGGTCATGCTGCGCCATATCGGCAGGCTTTGCGAATACAAGGGCAGCTATATCGGCATGAGGGAGGCTCGCAAGCACGCGGGCTGGTATATCAGCGGCATGAGGAACGCCGCAGCGTTCCGCCGTGAGATAGGCTCGCTCGAGAGCATGGAGCAGCTTGAGGCTCTCGCCGAGAGAGTTATCCGCTCGGCAAACGGAGAATAATTGTTCGTCATTTCGCCCTAAGATTTTTCAAAAATTAGGGCGATTTTCACAAAAAGCAAAAATCTCCTGATTTGTATTGACTTATTCTCGCATTACCGATATAATGCACTCGAAATTCGGAGTGAAAAGGGGGAGAGCCGATATGCTTCCCGATAACCTGCTTATCAACAGACCCGCCCCGGCCGAGATATCTTCGCTTGCGGAGAAACAATTTGAGGATTCTCAGCCGCTCTTTGCCGTCGTTTCCGACCTCGATATCAACAGCGATTACGGGTCGGGGGCAGTCTATGTCTCTGCGGATAAGATCGTCGCCGTCGGCGGCGGTATTGCGGGCGATTGCATCAGCCTCGACTTCGCAAGCATAGACGAGATAACCGTTAAGCGTATGTACGGTAACGCCGTGCTTAAAGTCAAGACCGTCGGCGGCTCGACGATGGATATCCTGCGCTTTACATTCGCCTGCGCCGATGTCTGCGACGCAGCGGCGGATTTCGTCACCAAAGTTAAAGCGGGCGAGAGCGTCGAGAGCCGATTTGCCGCCGTTGAAGCGGTCTATCGCAACCTGCGCTCGTTTTGCCCGAGGTGCGGCAGGAAGCTCGCCTATCCCGGTGCGGAATGCCTCAATTGCAGCGGCAAGGGCAAGCTCCTGTCGTCGATGATGCACTATATCCGCCCGTATTTCGGCAAGCTGATATTCTGCATCTTCCTCTCGATAGTCACGACCGCTGCGGCGCTCGTGCCGCCTTATGTCACAAGCCTTATGGTCGACAAGGTCATACCGAACGGCGACATCAGGATGCTCTTTATCGTCATTGCGGGGCTGCTCGGCGTTTATTTCGCCCAATACGCCATAGGCGCGGTGCGCTCGTATATGCTGCGAGTGGCGGGCGACGGCATTATTGCCGATCTCAAAAAGGATATATACGCCAAGGCGCAGTATCTGCCGATGAAGTTCTATGACAAGACCTCCACCGGCTCGGTCATAAACAGGGTCAATTCCGATACCCAGGTGCTCCAGCAGTTCATGCTCCGCATAACTCAGGAGGCCGTGGTGCAGCTCTTTATGATGGTCGGCATTATCGTGATAATGATGTCGATGAATTGGAAGCTGACTCTGCTCTCGCTCGTGCCCGTGCCCGTAGTGGTGTTTTGCAGCCGATTCTTCGGCAAGAAGATAGGCCCGATGTACCGCCGACTGTGGCGCAGGGGAGTTGCGATATCGAGCATCCTCTCCGATACGATACCGGGCATAAGGATAGTCAAATCCTTCTCGCGCGAGAAGAAAACGATAGACAGATTCGGCAGGCACATCGACGACTGGATGCAGGAGGATAAGCGCGCCGCCAAGGTCTCGGCGATATTCCCCGCGGCGATAACCTTCCTCATCACCTGCGGGTCGGTCATTATTTGGCTCGTCGGCGGCGAGATGGTCATCAAGACCCCCGACAAGCTCTCGCTCGGTGTGCTCGTATCCTTTATTTCATACACAAGCATGTTCTATAACCCCGTCAATTTCTTCGCTAACCTCAACGACTCCTATCAGAATGCCATTGCCTCCGCAGAGAAGGTCATGGAGATAGTCAACGCCGAGCCGGAGCATGATTTCGGCGCGGGCAAGGAGCTTGAGAATATAGACGGGCGCATTGAATTCAGAAACGTCAATTTCTCGTTCGACCGCTCAAAGAAGGTGCTCAACGACATAAACTTTGTCATTGAGCCGGGTGACGTGGTCGGCATAGTCGGCACCACAGGCTCGGGCAAATCGACCCTCATCAATCTGCTCATGCGCTTCTATGACGATTATGACGGCGAGATACTCGTGGACGGCGTGGATATCCGAGACATAGACATGGCGTATTACCGCTCGCAGATAGGATATGTCCAGCAGGAGCCGATGATGTTCCACGATACGATATTCAACAATATAGCCTATTCCGTACCCGGGGCGCACCCCGAGCAGATAATCAACGCCGCAGACATCGCAAACGCCCACGGCTTCATCTCACGCCTGCCCGACGCATACGATACCATGCTCGGCGAGCGGGGAGTTGGTCTCTCGGGCGGCGAGAAACAGAGGCTTTCGATCGCCCGCGCGGTGCTTAAGAATCCCGGCATACTTATATTCGACGAAGCTACCTCGGCGGTGGACTCCGAGACCGAGAAGCTCATTCAGGATGCCATCGACCGCCTTATCAGGGGCAGGACGACGCTTATGATAGCCCACAGGCTCTCGACATTGCGTAAGGCTAATAAGATAATCGTCGTCGATAAGGGCAATATCATCGAATTCGGCTCGCCCGACGAGCTGATGGCGCTCAAGGGCAAGTATTATAAGCTCATCAAGATACAGTCGATGAGCGAGCGTGCGGAGGCTGAGAGAGCCGCCGAGAATTTTGAATAAGGGGGGCGCTTGAATGGCTAGAAATTTTATCGACGGCAATGAGATACGCCTGACCGTCAAGGATAAGATATTCTGCGATGTGGAATTCTACACGGGGCAGAAGCTCAGCAACCTTGAGCCGAGGCGCCTTTTTCCCGTCAGCGGTCTTAACGATTATATCACTTTCCTCGACTCCGAGGGCGAGGAGCAGTTCATCCTGCGCCGCCTTGACAACATGGAGCCTCATCAGCGTGAGCTGCTGCAAGGCTGTCTCGAGGAATACTACCGCATACCCAAGATAAAGCGGCTAATAACATTCAGCGAGAAGCATTGCATATGGCTCTGGACTGTGGAGACCGACCGAGGCGAATTCACCTTCGAGATAGTCAACCATATCCGCTCGCTCAAGATGTTTTATGACAAGCGCATACTTGTCAAGGACAGCAACGATAACCGCTACGAGATACCCAATATCTATGACCTTGACAAGCGCAGCCAAAAGCTCATTTTGCCGAATATGTGATTTGCAGAAAGGAATTGATAATATGAAATTGATCCTTGCGATCGTCAATAACGACGACAGCGCAGTAGTCTCCGCAACGCTGACCAAAGAGAAATTCAGCGTCACCAAGCTCTCCACCACGGGCGGCTTCCTGATGATAGGCAACACCACCCTGCTCATCGGCGCCGAGGACGACAGAGTCGCCAGAGCCAAGGAGATAATCCACGAGCATTCGAGGACCAGGAGCAAGGTCGCCATGACCACCGATTCCTTCGGCAGAGGGCTTCAGAACGGCAGCCTTGAGGAGGAAGTGACCGTCGGCGGCGCTACAGTATTTGTGCTCGATGTTGAGAGCATGGATAAATATTGATGAGTAACGGAGAAATAATATGATAAAGAAGTTTTTAAGCGTTATCCTTGCCACTGCAATGCTGCTTTCGTTTGCCGTCTTTGCCTCGGCAGGGGAGGCGGGCGAGCTTAAATTCTCGGCGGACGGCGATTTCACCATCCTGCACATCAGCGATATGCAGGACGACCGCTACCCCGCCTACGATATGCTGAATTTCGTTCGCCTCGCCATTGAGAATACCGACCCCGACCTTATTGTCATCACGGGCGATATCGTTGAGGATTGGCGGCTCGGCGACTTCGGCGTTGACGGTCAGAACGGCAAGGAGGGCGTCAAGGTCGAGGATATCCACGGCGATCTGGTCTATGACGAGACGCTCGACAATGTAAAGGTCGCAGTCGATAACATTTTCTCGATAATCGAGGAGGCGGGCATCCCCTATGCCGTAACCCAGGGCAACAACGACTATAAGGCCGGTATATCCAACGAAGATTGGCTCGATATCTACGCTCAATATGAGCACTGCCTTGTGAGGGACGACAGCCCCGACGAATCGGGCAGGATAGACTATAATCTTGAGATAAAAGGCAGCGACGGCAAGATCGCATTCAACCTTTGGCTCATGGATTCGGGCAGGAACTCCGTCAACGAGGAGCAGATAGCGTGGTATAAGTCAAGGAGCGCTGAGCTCGCGGCCGCGAACGGCGGCGAGCCTGTGCCCGCAATGGCGTTCCAGCACATCAACACCTCGGATATCGGCAATCTCTTTGAGAAATGCCATATCTATGACGAGGGCGCGATAATAAAGGACGGCGAATGCTACCGTCTCAACCAAAATGTTGCTCACGGCTACAATATCGGGGCGGTCAAGCCCGGTGAAACGAGCGACGAATTCAGCGCGTGGAAGGAGCAGGGCGACGTTATCGCCGCTTTCTTCGGACACTGGCATAACGAAGGCTATTCGGGCATTGTCGACGGCATTGAGCTGGGCTTCACCTACGGCTGCCAGTTCGCCAAATACGGCCCCTACGGCTACAGGGTCATCACTTTGCATGAGGATGATATAAAGAATTACGGCAACGAGCTTTATGTCTACAACGGCTCGGTCAAGCGCGGCGACGTCAGCATCACTAAGCAGGAGGACGCCCCCTACAGCGTGATAGGCACGCCCGCCGCAAAGGTTTATATGACGATAGTCAACCTTTTCAAAAATCTTGTCTATCAAATTCAGTCGATATAAGGCTGCGGTGATTGACAAACGCCGAAAATTTGGTATAATATATACGATAAATTATCAAATACGCTATAGGAGTGATAATATGCCATTAGTAACAAGCAAGAAGATGTTTGAGGATGCCTATAATGGCGGCTACGCCGTAGGCGCTTTCAACGTAAACAACATGGAGATAATCCAGGGTATCGTTCAGGCGGGCACCAAGCTCAACGCTCCCCTGATCCTTCAGGTTTCCAAGGGCGCAAGAGCCTATGCGAACCACACCTACCTTGTAAAGCTCGTTGAGGCGGCTGTTGAGACTTCTGGCCTGCCCATCGTCCTTCACCTTGACCACGGCCCCGATTTCGAGACCTGCAAGGCCTGCATCGACGGCGGCTTCACCTCCGTTATGATTGACGGCTCACATCTTCCTTATGAAGAGAACGTCGCTCTCACCAAGAAGGTCGTTGACTACGCTCACGATCACGGCGTTGTAGTCGAGGGCGAGCTCGGCAGACTTGCCGGTATCGAGGATGACGTTAAGGTCTCCGACGAGGATTCCTCCTACACCAAGCCCGAGGAAGTCTGCGATTTCGTCGGCCGCACCGGCGTTGACTCCCTTGCTATCGCTATCGGCACCAGCCACGGCGCATATAAGTTTAAGCCCGGTCAGGATCCCAAGCTCCGCATCGACATCCTTGAGGAAGTCGAGAAGAAGCTCCCCGGATTCCCCATCGTCCTTCACGGCGCTTCCTCCGTCATCCCCGAGTTTGTTGAGGAGATCAACAAGTACGGCGGCAAGATGGATAACGCTATCGGTATCCCCGAGAGCGAACTCCGCAAGGCAGCCGAGCACGCAGTCTGCAAGATCAACATCGACTCCGACCTTCGTCTTGCAATGACCGCAGCTATCAGAAAGTATATGGCTGAGAATCCGTCGCACTTCGACCCCAGACAGTATCTTGCCCCCGCCCGTGCAGCTATCGAAGGCATGGTCGAGCATAAGATCCTTGAGGTCCTCGGCTGCGCCGGCAAGGCATAAGATCTAATATCATCATTAAAAGCCGGTCGCTTGCAAAGCAAACGATCGGCTTTTTTTACGGGAGAATTTATGAGTATTCTGAGAATAGCGCTGCTCCAGATATCGCCCTGCGGCGGCACCGAGGCGAATCTTGTCAAGGGGCTTGAATGCTGCCGCAAAGCAAAGGAGATGGGCGCGGATATCGCCCTTTTTCCCGAGATGTGGAGCAACGGCTACGGCATATTCGGCAGAGGGTTTGAAGAATGGTCGGGCGAAGCGATACCTGCCGACGGTGAATTCGTCGCCGCCTACGGCGCTCTCGCGGCGGAGCTTGATATGGCTATAGGCGTTACTCTGCTTGAGAAATACAACGGCGGCTGCCGCAATACCCTTGTGCTCTTTGACCGACGCGGCGAGCGGAAGCTGACCTACGCCAAGGTGCACACCTGCGACTTCGATATTGAGCGATATCTTACCCCGGGCGAGGATTTCTATGTCACGGAGCTTGATACCGCCTGCGGAGCGGTCAAGGTCGGCGCAATGATATGCTACGATAGGGAGTTCCCGGAGAGCGCAAGGATACTCATGCTCAAGGGCGCGGAGCTTATCCTCGTGCCGAATGCCTGCCCTATGGAGATAAACCGCCTCTCGCAGCTTCGGGGTAGGGCGTATGAGAATATGCTTGCCGTCGCCACCTGCAATTACCCCGAGGACGGCACGGACTGCAACGGCGGCTCAAGCGTATTCGACGGCGTTGCTTATCTGCCGGAGCTTGAAGGCTCAAGAGACACCTGCATTTTGCAGGCGGACGGGGGCGAGGGGATATTTGTCGCCGAGCTTGACCTCGATATGCTGCGCCGCTACCGCGAGAGCGAGGTGCACGGCAATGCCTACCGCCGCCCGAAAAAATATTCCCTGCTGACCTCGACCGAGATATCGCCGCCGTTTGTCAGGGATGATCACAGAGAATAAAAAACAGGCACGCCCGCTGGGCGGACTCAGATAAAGATGAGCCGCCCTTATGAGCGTGCCTTTTGCTATGTTCTTTTTCTCCTCGGCTTGTCACAGGGCGGCACCTTGCACACGAGGATGGTATCCTCGCCGATAACGTCGATATCCTCCCAACATATCCTTATGCGTTCACGTCTGCCGCAGATACCGAAATATCTCGGTCTGCCGTAGACGATTATCGCCACCACGCGGCCGCAGCAGGAATCCACCTCGATATCGCTCACAAGCCCTATGCGGCAGCCGTTCGCCTTGTTGATAACCTCCTTGCATCTCAGCTCGGTTATGCAGCAGTTCATTGGCATCCCTCCATTGTCTTTACAATAGAAGTTTATGCCGTTTGCGTCGGGATGATGAATAATTACAGCCCGTCGGTGTATCTTTTGAGTATCTTTGCCGTCGGGGCGAATATCGCGACCGTTGCCGCGGAATTGATACAGGCCTTTAGCAGGTTAAAGGGGATTATTGCGGGTATCAGCAGCTCCGCCACCGCCTTTGCGCCCTGGCCGAGGAATATGCCCGTGAATACTATGTTCAGAGGCACCATGACCGCCGTCATGGCGAGCGAGCCGAGCACAAGGCCGACTATCAGCCGCTTGAAGCTCGGTTTTTTCTTGTAAATCATCGACGCTATGAGCACCAGCACGCCCGAGGCCGCAAGGTGCATCACAAAGCCTATCCAGCCGCTTGCGGCGCTGACGGTGAACGCCTGAATGGCGCACACGGCAAGCAGCATCAGCAGCCCCATGCCGGGGCCGAGCAGCATCGAGCCTATCAGCACGGGGATATCCGCGGCGTCGTATTCGAGGAACGGCGCAGAGGGTATCAAAGGCAGGCGGATAGCGTAGAGCGAGACGACGGACAGCGCCGTGAGCATCGCCGCTATTGCAAGGCGTATGATTTTTTTGTTTTGCATGATTATCTCTCCTTAATTCGGAGGTTGCTTAGAGAGCGAAAAAACAAAATCCCCCCCGCAAACGCGGAGGGGCGAAACGCTTTTTCGGCATTCTCTCTCATCCGGACTTCACGCCTAAAAGCGCGTTACCGTCGGTTGCGGAGTTTCACCGCATCAGTCGGGCGTTTGTGCCCGAGTCGTGGACTTTACCACCGGTGGGGATTCTCACCCCGCCCCGAGAATAATATTGTAATATCATTATACTCCCGCCGTGCGATTTGTCAAGCTAAAAAAGTGTGAGATATGTGAAATTATAGTTTGTATTTTAAACATTTATATGTTACAATTAATAAATGATAAAACCTCAAAGGGGAGTTTCCATGAATTTCGTTCAGATAGGCACGGGCGCAGCCTATGAGGGCTTCTGCCTGATAAAATCAGTCGATAAGAAGCTGACCGCCAAGGGCATACCCTACCTCGATCTCGTGCTTGCCGATAACGGCGGCGAGATAGGCGCAAAGCTCTGGGATTATAAAGAAACGCCGTCAACCGCCTTTGCCAAATTTGATTTTGTCAAGGTGCGCGGCAGCTATGTGCCGTTTAACGACACCACCCAGTTCCGCGTGGAGCGCATACGCAAGGTGCTGCCGCAGGATAACGCGAGGATCGAGGACTATGTGCCCTCCGCCTGCTTCTCGGGCGAGGATATGCTTGCCGAGATCGAGCGCATCGTGGCCGATTTTGAGGATGGCGAGCTTCAGACTCTCGTTTTCAGCGTCATAGGCGAATACCGCGACAGGCTGCTGTATTGGCCCGCCGCCAAGAATCTGCATCACGCCGTCAGGGGCGGTCTGCTCATGCATACTCTGTCGATCCTCAGGCTCGCTCAGGCAGTCTGCGGCATCTACGGCTTCGTGAATTTCGACTTGCTTGCCTCCGGCGCGATACTGCACGATATCGCCAAGATAGAGGAGCTTGATGTCGCCGAGACGGGCATCGCAAGCGATTACACCGTCAAGGGCAACCTGCTCGGCCACCTCGTAATGGGCACGGTCATAGTCGACCGCATCGGCAGGGCGAACGGCATCAGCGACAAGACCCTGACCCTCGTTGAGCATATGCTCATCTCTCACCACGGCTCACCGGAATTCGGCGCGGCAAAGCTGCCGATGTTTATCGAAGCGGAGCTGCTCTCGGAGCTTGACTTGCTTGACGCAAGGCTCTATGAGATGAATCACGCCGTTTCCGCCGTTGAAGCGGGTCAGTTCACGCCTCGCCAGTGGGCGCTCGACAATAGGAATCTCTATAACCACGGCAGGGGCGGAGAGGATAAAGTGAATCTTATTAATGAATAACATACAGGAGGAAATATTATGAGAAACCATGAAGTAACCAAGGTGCAGCCCTTACTTAACGCCGACGGCACTCTCAGAGAGCCGGGCTGGTCAAGGAAGCTCTGTCAGGTATACGACAGGAACGCCATCAAGGCTCCGAAATTCAGGATCAAGGAGTGGGATTATTATCTCATAATCTCCGAAAAGAATAATTTCGGCGTGGCTCTCACCCTCTCGGATGACGGCTATATCGGCCTCCAGTCGGCTACTCTGCTCGATTTCTCAATTCCCTGGGAGCATACCGAGACCATCCTCAACGCTTTCCCCATGGGCAAATTCAAGCTCCCGACCACCAGCGAGAGGGGCAACACCGTCTATCACGACAAGCGCCTTGATATGGAGTTCAGGGTGTCAGAGGGCAAGCGCCGCCTGCTCTGCAACTTCAAGAAGTTCCACGAGGGCAAGACCTTCTCCTGCGATATAACCCTTGAGCAGCCCGAGATGGATACCATGGTCATCGCCACCCCGTGGAAGGAGAAAGCCACCGCTTTCTATTATAATCAGAAGATCAACTGCATGAGAGCGAGCGGTAAGGCGACCTTCGACGGCAAGGAATACATATTTGACCCCGCCACCGATTTCGGCACCCTCGACTGGGGCAGAGGCGTCTGGACTTATGACAACACCTGGTATTGGGGCTCGGGCAACATGGATATCGACGGTCACGCCTTCGGCTTCAATATCGGCTACGGCTTCGGCGACACCACCGCGGCGAGCGAAAACATACTCTTCTACGACGGCAAGTGCCACAAGCTCGACGACGTTAAATTCAATATCCCCGCGAGCGGCTACACCGACCCGTGGACCTTCACCTCGAGCGACGGCAGATTTGAGATGGAGTTCACCCCCATCATCGACAGAGCCGCAAAGATAGACGTGAAGCTCATCGTCACCGATCAGCATCAGGTGTTCGGCAGGATGAACGGCAAGGCTATCCTCGACGACGGCACGGTCATCGAGGTCAAGGATATGCTCTGCTTCGCCGAGGATGTTCACAATAAATATTGATTACGGAGTAACAAATGGACTGGACTGAGATAAATATCACGGTCGACGCCGACAATGTCGACCGCGCGGGCGATATCGCCCAGATGGTCGTGCCCTACGGCATCTATATCGAGGATTACCGCACCCTCGAGCAGGAGGCGTGGGAGATAGCCCGTATCGACCTCATAGACGAGGATCTGCTTGCCAAAGACAGGTCAAAGGGCATAGTGCATATTTATATTTCACCCGAGGAGAATCCCAATGAAGCGGTGTCTTTCCTCACCGAGAGGCTGACCGCCGAGGGGATAGCTCACGAGATAGACGAGAACGTCTGCAAGAACGCCGATTGGGAGAATAATTGGAAGAAGTATTTCAAGCCCATGCCCGTCGGCGAGCGTCTGCTCATCCGTCCCATCTGGGAGCAGGAGTATGACGCGGGCGACCGCGCCGTGCTTCACCTTGAGCCGGGTCTTGCTTTCGGCTCGGGCACTCACGACACCACCCGCCTTTGCCTTGAGAGCCTTGAGAAATACGCTCACGAGGGCAAGAGCATTCTTGACGTCGGCTGCGGCAGCGGGATACTCTCCATCGCGGGTCTGCTGCTCGGGGCTGACAGCGCCGTCGGCGTCGATATCGACGCTCTCGCCGTCAAGACCGCTCAGGAGAACGGCAGGACAAACGGCTTCGACGAGCCGAAATTCACCGTTCTCAAAGGCTCGCTGACCGATAAGGTCACGGGCAAATTCGATATAATCGTCGCAAATATCGTGGCGGATATCATCATAGTGCTCTGCCGTGACGTTAAGAAATATCTCAACGACGGCGGCGTATTCATCACCTCGGGCATAATCGAGCCGAGGGAGCAGGATGTGCTTGCGGCCTTTGCCGAGAACGGTATTGAGGTTGTTGAGCGGCACGAGAGCGGCGGCTGGCTCTGCTTTGAGGCAAGGGTGAAATGATGAGCGTTCAGAGCGAGCTGCGGGAATTTCTCCTTGAGAAGGGCGTTTCGGATGTCGGCTTCTTTGCCGACGAAGCTGCGCCGCTGCCTTACGGAGTGAGCATAGTCGTGCGTCTTTCAGAGGCGATAATTCGGGAGATAGACGATGAGCCGACCCATACATATTTTAATCACTACAGGAGCGTAAACGCATTTATAGACTCGATGCTGCTTCAGACGGGGCTGTTTTTGCAGCGCAGGGGATACCGCTACATCACCGTTGCGGCGTCTCAGAGCATCAATAAGGACGGCTGGAATTATCAGGGCAGATATTCCCATAAAAAAGCTGCCTGCCTTGCGGGCCTCGGCAGTGTAGGGCGCAATTCGCTCTTTATGCATTCCGAATTCGGCAGCCTTGTGCGCCTGGGCACGGTGTTTACCGACTGCCCGTTTGAGTGCCCGAGCGAGCCGGCGGAGAATAGCTGCAACGGCTGCGATATCTGCGTCAACGCCTGCCCCGCCCACGCGATAAAGGGCGGTGACTGGTTGCCGGGGACGGAGCGCAGCGAGATATTCGACCCCGAGGCGTGCAGCCGCTATATGAAAGATAAATTTAAGCATATCGGCAGAGGCGCGGTCTGCGGCATCTGCATGAGGGTATGCCCTATCAATAAGTTGGACTGAAAGGAAAGTGAAGTATGTTCACAGAGAAACAAATTGAGCGTATGCTCGGCAAGCTCGAGAGATTTGAAGCCATGCTTGAGCCGAGGATATTCAGCAAGGTCGCCGAGGTGGGCGCAAGAGCCTACGAGACGACCGAAAGGCTCCATAAGATACCCGACGATTCCCTCTTTAAGCCCGTTGACAAGGGCTTCGGCTGGGGCGGCGAGGGCTCATACTGCTGGTTCAAGACCGAGTTCACCGTGCCCGCCGAGCTTGACGGCAAGGATATCTTTATAAAGCCCCATACCGAGGGCTACGAGACTTTGCTTTGGGTCAACGGTATGCCGTTCGGCACCTTTGCCACCAAGATAGTTTTCACCGGCCACGGCAACCACTACTGCGACCTGCTCAAGTCAAAGGCCAAGGCGGGGGAGAAGATAGAGATCGCCCTCGAGGTCTATGCTGGCCACGCATACAGGGGCACAATGCCCTTTGAGGAGCATAAGCTGCTTGATTATAACTATCATTTTGGCGGCATTGACATCTGCGTTAAGGATTATGAGATGCAGGAGTTCTACTTTGACCTGCGCGTGCTCAATGAGCTTACCGCCGCTCTGCCCGAGACTTCGTTCAGAAGAGGTCAGCTCGTCAACACCCTCTATGAGGTGCATAAGAGAGTATACTATTCATACGAGGATACCGACGACGAGACCTTCAGAGAGGCTCTGCGCGCGGCAAAGCCCTTTATGAAAGAGGCTCTTGCGGTCAAGAACGGTCCCGAAGCCCCCACCGCAGGCATCATCGGCCATTCGCATATGGATACCGCATGGCTCTGGACTGTCCCCGAGACCGAGAAGAAATGCGCCAGGACTTATTCAAATCAGCTCTCCCTTATGGAGCAGTACCCCGAGTATAAATTCATCCAAAGCTCCTCCTGCCACTCCGACATGATCCGCAGGAATTATCCGGAGCTTTTTGAGCGCATCAAAGAGAAGGTCGCCGAGGGCAGATACGAGCCGAACGGCGGCGTTTGGGTCGAATGCGACTGCAACATCACCTCGGGTGAGTCCATGGTGCGCCAGTTTCTTTGGGGTCAACGCTTCACAAGGAAGTATTTCGGCTACACCTCCAACTGCTTCTGGCTGCCCGATACCTTCGGCTACAGCGCCGCGATCCCTCAGATAATGAAGGGCTGCGACGTTGACTACTTCCTCACCACCAAGATGGACTGGAACGATACCAACATCTTCCCCTATGATACCTTCTATTGGCAGGGCATCGACGGCACCAAGGTCTTTACCCACTTCAACCGCACCCATTGCTGGCCCGCCCCCGACGATCTGAGCAAGCATGTCTACGGCAAGGGCAAAAACGGCTCCTCCATTAAGGAGAGATCGGTTACAGACAGGCGCCTTATCTCCTTCGGCTACGGTGACGGCGGCGGAGGGCCTCAGTTTGAGATGATCGAGGAGTCAAGGCGTGTTGCCGATCTCAACGGCTGCTGCAAGACCTATTACACCACCGTCGGCGACTTTATGACCGACCTTGAGCAGAGAGTGAAGAATCCCTCGACCTACGCGGGCGAGCTTTATCTTGAGCTTCACAGAGGCACGCTCACCAACCAGCATAATATAAAACGCAATAACAGGAAAGCCGAGCTTGCCTTGCGCGACCTTGAGATACTCACTGTCGGCAAGGCGGTCAAGGGCGGCGAGGTTGCCTCCGACGAGCATATCCATCCGCTCTATGAGAAGCTGCTGATGAATCAGTTCCACGATATCCTGCCCGGCACCTGCATCCACCCCGCTCACGTTCAGTCTCTCAAGGAGACGGGCGAGGTCATCGCCGCCGCACGCAGGCTCTCAGCCGATTATGCTTCGGGCGAGGGCGACGGCGTGAGCGTCACCAATACTCTTTCGTTCGACAGAAACGACCCGATATTCATCGAGTGCCCCGCCGGCTATATCGCCGATATCGACTGTAAGCAGCAGCATTACACCGACCTTGACGGCAGAGAGATGCTCATCATCAGCGGTGTCACCGTGCCCGCATTCTCAAGCATTTCGTTTAAGCTCGTCAAAGGAGAGGCAAATACCGACGGCAGCGTCAAGCTCACAGATAAGGGTGTTTCCACCCCCTTCGCCGAGATAGAATTTGACGCTAAGGGCTATATTTCGTCATTCTATGACAAGAGGATGAAGCGCCAGCTTAGGGGCGACGGCTATGCGTTCAATACACTGCTTGTCGCCGAGGATGTCCCCACCGCATGGGATAACTGGGATGTCGATGCCGACCTTGAGTGCAAATTTGCCGATCATTCCGAGCTGCTCAGCCGCGAAATCGTCTCCGCGGGCGCAGCCGCTGTGGTCATCAGGAGCAAATACTCCGTCTCAAAGAAGTCGACCGTCACTCAGGACGCTTTCTACTTCGCCGACACCGCCGAGGTCAGATTCGACACTCTCATGGATTGGCAGGATGACCACCGCTTCATGAAGGCCGCCTTCGACACCTCTCTCCACAGCGATTACGCCAGATTTGAGATACAGTACGGCAACGTCCTCAGACCCACCACCCGCAACAATACCATCGAGAAAGCAAAGTTTGAGGTCGTCAACCATAAATACACCGACCTTTCCGAAACCCGCTGCGGCGCGGCAGTGCTCAACGACGGCAAGTATGCCATCAGCGTTGAGGGCGGCAATATGCGCCTGTCGCTCCACAAGGGCGGCACAAGACCCGACTATGTCGGCGACCACGGCCTGCACAGGACTGTTTATTCGTTCCTGCCTCATGTCGGTGGATTTGGCGCAAACGAAGTTATCAAGCCCGCTTATGAGCTTAACGTGCCCGCCGTTGTCGGCAAGGGCGGCTTCAGCTCGTCGGCGCTCGTGCTTCCCAAGGCGGATAATGTCATTGTCGAGGTCATCAAGCCCTGCGAGGATAACGAAAAGGCGTTCATCGTCAGGCTCTATGAGGCCGAGGGCACTTACACCGTCTGCCCCGTTGAATTCTTCGGCGGCGCAAAGAAAGTTGAGATAACCAATATGCTTGAAGAGGTCAAGGACGAATTCAGTGGCAATGAGCTGACCTTCAAGCCCTTTGAGATAAAGACCCTCAAGGTCACTTATTGAGGTGAGAATATGCGGACTTTTGTTAAGGAATTGACGAACCCCGGCGTTACGCTGACCGCATATCTCCCCGCCGCCTCGGATGAAATGCCGAATTATAAGACCCGCCCGGCTATCCTTGTGATTCCGGGGGGCGCATATATGATGTGCTCGGACAGGGAGGCGGAGCCGATTGCGCTCTCCTTCCTCGCCAAGGGCTACGCCGCCTTCGTGCTGCGTTACTCGGTCGGTAAGGGCGCCGCAAAGTTCCCGAGGCCGCTGAATGACGCCGAGGAGGCAATGGAGCTTATCATTTCCAACGCTGCGGAATGGGGCGTTGAGCCGGAGCATATCGCCGCTATCGGCTTCTCGGCGGGCGGCCATCTCTGCGCCGCTTTGGGCACAATGGGCAGGGTCAGACCCGCCGCCTGCGTGCTCGGTTACCCCTGCATCCTCTCGTCGATAGGCAGGATACTTGCCGAGCCTGTCCCGTCGCTCGATGAAAAGGTGGACGCGAATACTCCGCCGACCTTTATCGTCGCCGCAAGGGAGGACGGCTGTGTGCCGATAGAGAATTCTCTCGCCTATGCCGCCGCCCTCGATAAAGCGGGCGTGCCGTTTGAGATGCATATTTACGAGAGGGGATATCACGGCTTTTCCGTCGCCGACGGCACCGTCTATTCAAAGCCCGAGGACGCCGAGTATAATGCCCGCATCAAAGGCTGGCTCGATATCTGCATAGCCTGGCTGAATACACATTTCAATAGATATTGATCAAAACCCCGCTGCTGTGAGGCAGCGGGGTTTTAAAGTCATTTACGGTATTCAGGCATTATTCTGTCCGCCTTGACAATCCTCAGTCACTCCGTGACAAAGGATTGATTTCTGCGAAATTAAAGCAAGTCACCAACTACATATAAGTACCATAAGTCATGAACTAAAAGGCTCGCTCTGTAAATTCTCCTTATTGAATGTCATAACAGACTTTTGGATTCAATGCAGATCGCATGAATGACTAACAACTTAGAAATTTTGATGCCGTAACGGCACATATGCGTTATATTGACAAAATTTTTATTTCCTGTTACAATAAACAAAAACAGTTTGAATGAAATGAAAGCTTTGGAGTTCAATTGAGCGACGTTTCCGCGAAAAAAAGAATACGTGAGCTGCTGCCGATATTTGTAATGCAGGGAAAAATAATGAAATTTGTTAAGAAAAAGCCCAAAATTATTGCATAATATGCGGCTGTATACTTGCTGATTGCGTCGGCAGCGGCAGTCATTTTCCGTAATTCTCTATATATGCTGATAATTTCGGAGTTGTTTGTTTCCGCGCCTTTTTTGATATTCATAAGGCTTATAATCTGTGAGATAAATCAGACGGTCACGGTCGACAAAAAGGCTATCGAATGCAAGAATTTTATAATTAACGGGCACCCCGCCGACGCAGTGATAAGCTACGATATAGTGTCAAAAATCGAGACAAAGTGTGTGCCGCTGAAGCCGTTTTCAAAATGCCTTTGCCTGTCGCTTGACGGAGACAAGCCTGCAATTATCAATGATGATTACTCGGATTATCCGAAGTTGTGGAAGATGGTTTGCGATAATTGCAGAGCGGTTGATCCGAATCTCCTCATTGACAGAAGAACCGAAGAATGGCTTAAAGGACAGCAGACGAAAAATTAAACTCGTTATTGAAAGAATGGAATAATATGAACAACACATTTTACTCGGCAAACAGGGAATGTCTTTCCTTGCTGTTTGCCGATCGAGATAACGAAATATGGGGCTTGATAGAAAATGCTCTCGGCAATTCCGACGCGTCAGGGGCTTATTCGCCGGGATATATCGGGCGGCTTATCGAGAGCTATATCACAGTCTCCGAGCTGATGGGAGAGGAGCTGCCGTACAGCGATGTTAAAGGGTTTTTCTGCGACTGGAATCCCGACGGCGAAAAGCTGTATGCCGAATTCACGGCACTGAGAAGCGGTGAGAAATATGCGGGGGATGACCTGACGTTTCTGCTGCGGCATACAGAGGGCGAGATATGCCGTCTTATTACCAATGTGCTGGCTAACGACCCGGATGATCCGCATTATTCGGCGGTTTTTGCGGCGAATATGATAAAGTGCTACATTGATATTTCAGAGCAGACGGGCAAGATCCTGTCGTTCGGCAATGTTTTTGAATTCTTCATAACACATGGCTTTTCGCAAAAGCAGTATGAATGCTTTGAGTTGAGCCGTAAGGACGAAGCGCCGACCTATCTGGGCGTGCAGTATTGATTGAGGTCACATGAAAAAGAGATTGAATCTTAAAAACGGGCTGTCACTGACAATTGACAGAAACGAGCGGGTGTCGACCGTCACATACGCGATATATTTTGCGGTCGGCTCGATCTATGAATCGGAGAGTAATCAGGGCATTTCTCATCTGGTCGAGCATATGTTTTTTCGGCGGCTGAACCATTTGAGCCAAGAGAAATTCTACTTCCGAACTGAGAGCATGGCGGGCACCGTCGGTGGCACGACATCAACGCAATATACACGGTTTGAATTAACGGTCATTTCCGATTATGCTGCCGAAGCATTCGAGCTGATGAAAGAGTTTTTTGCCGATTTTTGCTGGACTTTTGATGAGCTTGAAGCGGAAAAAAGGGTAGTTTGCCGTGAGATAGAGCAGCGCGGGAGCGGTATTGATTATTTGGATCGTCTCCAAAGCGGCTCGGCTGCTCTTTCAAGGCCGATAAAGGGAACGATCGAGACGGTAACGGCGCTTACACTGCAAGAGGTGAACGCATGGAAACGGCGATTCTTCTCCTGCAATAATGCCTGCTTCGTGGCAGTCGGCAATTTTGACGAATCTGTCGAGCATATGATCAAGGATAGCTTGACTGCCGTTAAACCGACGGCGGAGCGAGTGCCGACAAGAAAGCAATTCCGCCCTAAAAACGCCTTTAGCCGCCGAATCGAGACGGACAGATGGCTGCCGAGTATAGACGGTGATACGGCCGACGTGAGCATGGTGTTTGATATCAATCTTGCGGAGAATGACCTTGTCACCGTGCGGGTCGCCTACGACGCTTTTTGCTGCGGCAACGGCTCAAAGCTCTCGCTTATGCTCAGAGATACGTGCGGTCTTATCTATGATATGGATTCGTGCCTTGAAGTTTACGGTAGCTACGGCAGGCTTTTTGTCGGCTGGAGTGTTCAAGATAAACGCCTTTTTGACAGCCTTGAAATATTTTTTGATCAGCTCAGGGCATTTAAGCGGGGGATAACGGCTCGCGAATATCTGTCGTCCGTCGGCTTTTCAACCGTCAACGCCGTGAAATACAGAGACGATACCTGCGGCTTGGCTCGGCAATACGGTTATTTTGACTTTATTTGCGGCATTCCATTCTCGATTGAGAAGTCGGTGCTCCGCAAGGAAACGCTGACTGCCGAAGAAGTCAATTCGGCGATTAATTCCGTGTTTGCCCCGCAGAATCTTTTTGTTTATTCAGCAGCGAATAGAAAACACATTAGAAAAAAGGACTTGATAAGCCGATTTGAAAGAGAAAAATTCTAAATTTACAATGGCAGGCCAAAGCGGCGATTGCCATGAGAGGTGCTTTTATGATTATCGGGAATTCTGTCGGGGCTTTATGGCATATCAGCATATATACCGCTTTTATAATTCCTATAGTATTTATTTTGCTCATTCGAAAAAAGCGACTGAATGGGCGGCGGCTCCTGCTTTCCGCCGTATTGTGCGCCGTGCTCGAAATACTGTCTTTTGTGCCGAGTGTGACCATGACCATCGAGAATGATTTCATCTCGACTGCATTTATATGCTTGTTTTGCTACATTACTGATTTTTGGACCTTTGGGCCGTTTGCCATGCCGATACTCGCGGTGTGTGTTGCCGCCGTGAGCAGGCTGAAGTCTGCAAAATCGAAGGTTGCATTTGCTGCTTTGATGCTGGTCGGTGCGACACTGGTGATATTGCGAATCGGGTATGGCCACGATTGGATGCAGGGAATAATTGACTTTGTCAATTCTGTGTATGAATGTATTGATCCAGACGGCGGCAGCCTTTCTTAATGAAATGCTTTTTTGTCAATCCACAGTCAAGTCGCCTTCCTCAAGAGGGAGCCGGTGCGGAGCGGCTGAGGGAGTAATTCTATAATCCAACCGATACCCACCGCCGCAACAGACAGCTGCCGATTATGCCGACCTCGCCAAAATGCGATATTTAAACTTTTTTACTCAAAACACTTGACAATCTCGGTCAAATAATATATTATATTTGAGCATTGAAAAAGCACAGTTGATATTTGATCCATTAGCTCAGTCGGTAGAGCACTTGACTTTTAATCAAGGTGTCCGGAGTTCGAATCTCCGATGGATCACCAAAGGCAGCCTTCAGGGGCTGCTTTTTTCTTTGTGCTTTTATTGCGGAGGTGCTGTTTACGGCTGCAATATTGTGCAAATTCCGACAGATTACCGTATATATCTATTGAAATGTGTCTTACTTTTGTGATAAAATAATATGTCTAAACATCAAAATACGGAGGAAGTCATGAATAAGAAAATCCTTTCCGCTATCGTTTCCCTTTCCCTCATCGCAGCCATAATCGTATCCTGCGGCATTTTCAATGTTTTTGCGGATAACGGCGCTGCTTCGTCTGACGCCGCCGTTGCAAACGGCGATTCGGCGGTGTACCCCAGAGCCCCGATAACCGATGAGGATTTCATCACCATCAAGGGTGAGAAATTCTTTAATCAGCGCGGCGAAGAGGTCGTTTTCAGAGGCACCAATGTCGGCGGCTGGCTGATCCAGGAGGAATGGATCTGCCCCACCCGCAACTCCGATGGGCAGTATGACATCCTCACGACCCTCACCAACCGTTTCGGCGCCGAGGAGGCCGAGAGGCTTATCTCCCTCTATGAGGATAACTGGTTCACCGAATACGATATGGATATAATCGCAAATATGGGCTTCAACTGCATCAGAGTTCCTTTCTGGTACAGGAATTTGCAGTCCGACGATAACGGCACATGGAAGCGCACCGCCGACGGTCAGCTCGATTTCTCGCGCCTTGACTGGATAGTCGAGCAGGCGGGCAAGAGAGGCATCTATGTCATAATCGACCTTCACGGCGCCGTCGGCAGACAGAGCAATAAGGATCACAGCGGTCTCAGCGGCGACGGCCATTACTTCGACGATACGCCCGAGGGCGACAGATACCGCTACCTCACCTGCAACCTTTGGGTCGAGGTCGCAAAGCATTTCAGACACAATCCCGTCGTGGCGGCCTATGACCTTATGAATGAGCCGATGTGCGACTGGGTGCCCGCAAAGCACCTGAAGCTCTGGCAGGCATATGACGAGCTTTATGACGCAGTGCGCCGAGTCGACCTTGACCACTCCATCATCATGTGCTGCACTTGGACCCCCGGCTGCGTGCCGAACCCCAACTACTACGGCTGGGATAACGTCGCATATTCGCTCCATAACTATATAGACAGCCCGCTTGTCTACCTTGCCGAATTCAGCATGATCAACACGCTGCATTATAATGTGCCGTTCTTCATGGGCGAATTCAAGCCCGGCAGCAGAGCGCCGTGGAGCTTTGTGCTCGGCGAATACAACCGACTTAACTACGGCTGGACCACTTGGAGCTACAAGGGCTACGCCTCATGGGCGACCGACTGGTTCATAGTCAACACCGCCGGCAGCGATACCAATCTCAGAGTTGATATCGACAACGACTCCGTCGAGGAGATAGAGCGCAAGTGGGGCGAGGCTCTCCGCACCGAGAACAGCTTCAAGATAATGCAGGAGCTTTACGACATCCAGGTCAAGTACGCCACCGGCTGCTACGACCGCAAGGATAATGTCAGATATTATTTCCACATCAAAGACAGCATCGCAGGCATTCTTGCCTATTTCGGCATTCATATTGGATAAGGGTGAAGCAAGATAATGAATAACAAGAGCGACGGCGCAAAGCAATTCCTTAAATTCCTCGGAATAGGCTACCTGAACGCCCTCGTCTATTACCTCAGCTATTCGCTGCTCGTCTGGCTTGGAGTTCACTACATCGTCTCCAACGCCGTGGGCTTCGTGCTGAGCGTTATCAGCTCGTTCCTGCTCAACGGCAGGCTCGTCTTTAAGGAGGACGGCTCCAAGGAGAAGCGAGTGTGGTGGAGGGTGCTGTTTAAGGTGTTCGCCACGAATTTTTTCACCGGCCTGCTGCTCACCAGTCTGCTGCTGAAATTCTGGCTCGATATTGCGGGGCTGCCCAAGGGCATGGAGCCTGCGAGCGCGGCACTCGCTCAGTCGGGCCTCGAGATAAGCGCCCGCAAGCTCGCGGAGTATGTCGCTCCCGTTATCAATCTCTGCATCACGACACCGCTGAATTTCTTTATCAACAAATTTTGGACATACAGACAAAAACGTAAAACAACGGAGGGATGACCCATGGCAGATTTCTTTCGCAGCATGGTTTCGGGCTTCGGAGGTATGCTCGGCTTGATCGAGCATAAGAAGCTGGAGATCTATGCAAAGCACGGCGTTAAAACGCAGGAGCATAATCTCAAGAAGCTCATGCGTACCAACAAAAACACCGAATACGGCAAGAAGTGCAACTTCAAGGATGTCAAAAGCGTCAAGGACTATCAGGATATAGTCCCGCTCTCGACCTATGACGACTATGCGGATTATATCGACCGCATGGTTCAGGGGGAGAAGAATTTGATAACCACCTGGCATATCGGCAGATACGCCGAGTCCTCGGGCAGCGTGGGCAAGCCGAAATATATCCCGCAGTCCGCCCGTCAGCTCTGGAATTGCCAGTGCTTCAGCTTCAGCGCGCCCGTCGGCTGCGCCGTCAAATATTTCCGCTCAAAGGGCAAAAAGCTCCCGCCGCAGAAGGGACTGCTCACTATCGAGATAACGAGCCACAAGCTCCCCTGCGGCAAGACTGTCAGCTGTCTCTCGGGCATTCCGCTGATGTATCTTAAGCCCATCGTGCCCTATATCTCGACCTCGCCGAAAGAGGTGCTTTTCCCCAAAGATCCCTCAAAGATGAATATGCATTATCTCAAGATGCGCTACGGCCTTGAGAACAGGAACGTCAGCTACCTTAGCACGATAATCGTTACCGTGCTCGAGACGATGTTCCGCTATCTTGAGGAGAATTGGGAGATGTTCGTCGACGATATCGAGAAGGGGAAGATCGACCCGAGCATCGAGCTGCCTCCCGAGCTGCGTGCGAAGCTTGAGAAGCGCATGAAGCCCAACCCCAAGAGAGCCGCAGAGCTTCGCAGGGAGTTCGAGAAGGGCTTTGACACCCCGATAGCTCCGAGAATTTGGCCGAAGCTCGGCTGGGCGTTCGGCATGGGCGCAAGCTCGCTCTCGATTTATTCAAAGAGGCTGCGCCGCTACACGGGCGACCTGCCGATGCATAATCTCGGCTACGGCGCGTCCGAAGCGCTCATGGCAGTCCCGCTTTCGCTCGACACCGACGACTGCGTGATGCTCCCGCAAAACGGCTTCTTTGAATTCCTGCCCGTTGATGCCCCCGAGGGCACCCGCCCGCTGACGATGAATCAGCTTGAGCCGGGCAAGGACTATGAAGTGATAGTCACCAACCTCAGCGGCCTTTACAGATACCGCATTGAGGATGTCGTGCGCTGCACCGGATATTATTATGAAAGCCCGACGGTCACATTTATGTACCGCCTCAACCAGGTGGTCAATATCGCAGGCGAAAAGACGAGCCAGCAGATGCTTGACTGGTCGGTCGCCAAGATGGCGGAGGAATTCGGCATCAATGTGACGGGTCACAGCATCTACGCCGACCTCTCCACCAGTCCCGGTCACTATGTGCTCTTTGTCGAGCCGGGCGAGCCTGTCTCAAGCGACAAGTGCGAGGCGATGGCAAAGGCGTTTGATAAGTATCTGAGCGACTCCAACCTCTTTATCTCCGACGCAAAGAATACCGGCACTCTCGGCGACACCGAGATGCACTTCCTGCGCCAGGGAACTTATGAGGAGCAGCGAGAGGCTCTCAAGAAGAGAGGCGCCAACCTTAATCAGATAAAGCCTCTGCGAGTGATCAAGGAGGATAAGAAGGACTTCTTCTTCTCCCACATAGCCGAATAATATTAAAACGCTCGAAAGATCCGATGATTTTTCGGGCGTTTTGTGATACAATTGCAAATGTTAATATGCGTTGCTTGCGGCAACGGACTGCCGACCGTATAATATCGGTACGGCTGAGTGACTGCGATCATCGACGGTCACCCAAAAAGGAGGTTGCCCGAATGTTAAGTGAAAACATCAAAACGATCCGCAAATCAAAAGGTCTTTCTCAAGAGGAGCTTGCCGTCAAGCTGAATGTGGTGCGGCAAACGATCTCAAAGTGGGAGCAGGGGCTGTCGGTGCCTGACGCCGATATGCTCATCTCGATATCTGAGGCGCTTGAAACGCCCGTGAGCACTCTGCTCGGCGAGAATGCGCCCGAAGCGAAGCCCAACGACCTTAAAGCAGTCTCGGAGAAGCTGGAGGTCATCAATTTGCAGCTTGCCCGCAGGAAGCTCGCACGCAGGAAAGCGCTTCACCTGTTTTTTCTGATATTATCTGTCGTTACTGTTGTCGGCTTTGCGGCGTTGGCTGCGCTCAAAAGCCCGTATCTCGGCTGGAATTATGCCGACCCCGAAACCGCGGTTTTCGGCGCGGCTTTCCATGTGTTTGAATTTGCCTTTGTGAGACTCGCTCCGTTTGTCTTTGTCGCTTCGCTTGTCGGCGCTTGCCTGACGAGAAAAAGAGGGTGAGAAGGGCTCGGAAAACTCACGATCCGTCTTGCAGTTATGTCGGCTCCCCCGTCAGAGGGAGGCAAGGGCAGGCACAAATCTTTATCTCACATTGTAGGGGACGACGTCCTCGGCATTCCGCAAAAAAATCGGAAATGCGAAATTGCCATCGTTTAACTGACATAATTTTCCGCTATTTCTCATCAGAGAGCCAATTAAAAGATACCACAAACAAAAACTCTCCCTCGGACGAAGCCGGGGGAGAGTTGCTTTATATGATCATTCGACAAATTCTTTGTTGATTGCGTCGATAACGGTGTCAACGTCGGATTTGACAACGAGCAGTGCGATCTCGATCTCTGAGGTCGTTATCATGCGCACATCCGCGCCGACGCTTGCCGCCGCCTTGAATACACGGGCGGAGACTCCGGGAGTGCCCCTCATCGCCTCGCCGCTGACGGTCAGCTTGCAGTTGCCGCTGCTGACGCTTATCTTGGTCTTGGGGTTCCTGCTGCGAAGCTCGGAGGCTATCGAAAGCACCGAGATGAAGTCGTCGTCGCTGACGGTGAATGAGAATCCCGAGCAGCTGCCGCTTATCGGGAGCTGTGATATCATATCGACGTCGATCCCCGATTTTGCTATCATTGCGAATACCTCAGCCATGTGGGCGACATCCGCCGGAGCGTCGCAGAGCGAGAAGAGTGTTACGTCCTCCGTGACATAAATATTTTCAACAAGACCCATTGCAATACCTCCTGCTTTAACAACTCAACCGATAAGTTCTTTCATCCCGTAAAGCCCCGCAGGCTTGCCGCAAAGGAAGCGTGCGGCGTTTATCGCACCGGTCGCAAACAGCTCCTTGCTGCGGGCGCTGTGGGATATTTTGATTATTTCGTCGTGACCTGCAAAGATTATCTCGTGCTCGCCGGTTATCGTGCCGCCCCTGACGGAGTGGATGCCTATCTCGTTTTTACCGCGTTTCTCGCGCTTGGCATGGCGGTCGTATTCATAGTGCATATCCTCGCCGAGAGCCTCTTTAATAGAGTCGGCAAGCATCAGCGCCGTGCCGCTGGGGGCGTCCACCTTCTGATTGTGGTGCATCTCGACTATCTCGATATCGAAGTCGTCGCCGAGCACCTTGGCGGCCTTTTGGGCAAGCTCGCTTATCAGGCTGACGCCGAGCGACATATTCGCCGCAAAGAATACGGGTATCTTGTCGGCGGCGTGGTGAAGCAGCGTGAGCTGAGCTTCATTCAGACCCGTGGTCGCAAAGACTGCGGGCTTTGCCGCCTTGACCGCAAATTCAATAAGACCGGCGAATGCCGAGGGATTGGAGAAATCAATTATCACATCGGTGCGGGCAAGCACCTCGGGTGTGACCTCGGTAGGGGAGGCGAATACCGGGTAGCCTGCGCCTGCCTCGGTGTTAAGGTCTATGCCGCCGACTATCTCAATGTCGTCGGTGTTCGCAGCCGCCGCGGTGATGACCTTGCCCATCTTGCCGTTGCAGCCGCTCAGTAAAATTCCTGTCATTTTAGATTACCTCGGTTGTTGTGTGATCAGACGAGACCGTGCTTCTTGAGGGTAGCCTTGAGCTTCTCTCTCGCTTCGTCGGTTAGGCCGACAAGCGGAAGCCTGCATTCGCCGACGTCCATACCCATGAGGTTCATGGCCTCTTTGACGGGGATGGGGTTGACGTCCATGAAGAGGGCGTTGCAAAGGTCAAGATACTTGAGCTGAAGCTCACGGCTGCCGATGTAGTCGCCGTCGAGATATTTCTGAACGATGTCGTGCGCTACGCCGGGCACTACGTTTGAGAGCACGGAGATAACGCCCTTGCCGCCGAGGGACATGATTGCGGTCGCCTGGTCGTCGTTTCCGGAGTAAATGGTCAGCTCGTCGCCGCAGAGGGCGGCGGTCTGAGCTATCTCGGAGATATTTCCGTTCGCCTCTTTGGTGGCGATTATCCTCGGGTGCTTTGCAAGCTCGGCATAGGTTTCGGGTTTGATGTTAACGCCCGTCCTTGACGGCACGTTATAGAGTATCATAGGCGCGCTGACCCTGTCGGCGATATAATTGTAATGAGCTATGAGGCCCCTCTGAGAGGTCTTATTGTAGTAAGGAGTGACTGAGAGCAGGGCGTCAACGCCGCATTTCTCCGCTTCGTTAGAGAGCTTTACCGCGTAGTGGGTGTCGTTGCTGCCTGCGCCCGCAATGACGGGCACACGGTGGTTTGCGACTTCAACGCAGAGCTTGATGACGTTGATATGCTCCTCGGTGGAGAGGGTCTTTGCCTCGCCCGTAGTCCCGCAGACCACGATGGCGTCCGTGCCGTTTTTGACCTGATCCTCGACAAGCTGAGCGAAACGGTCGTAGTTAACGCTCTGATCCTCGTTAAATGGTGTGATGATGGCGACGCCTGCGCCGGTAAAAAGTACGGGTTTCATGCTGCATTATCCTTTCGGTATGATTTATCAGAATTTTGACTCAATGTAACCCTGCTCGCAGAGCTGCTCCGCCATAAGGACGGCGCCGCCCGCAGCGCCCCTGAGGGTGTTGTGAGAGAGGCAGACGAATTTGTAGTCATACTGAGTATCCTCTCTGAGCCTGCCGATCGAGACGGCCATGCCGTTCTCGAGGTTTCTCTGGAGCTTCGTCTGGGGGAGGTTATCCTCCTCAAAGTAGTTTAGGAACTGCTTGGGAGCCGAGGGGAGACCCACCTGCTGCGGGTAGCCCTTGAATTCCTTCCAGATCTTTTTCATTTCATCTATTGTGGGCTTATTCTCAAATCTTACGAATACCGCCGCCATGTGACCGTCGGAGGCTGCGACTCTGAGACACTGAGCGGTGAAATTCGGGCTGGTCGCTTCAACGATCCTGTCGCCTTCGACTTTGCCCCAAATTTTGAGCGGCTCAATTTCGGATTTCTCCTCCTCACCGCCGATGTAGGGGATCACGTTATCGACCATCTCGGGCCAGGTCTCAAAGGTCTTGCCTGCGCCGGAGATCGCCTGATAGGTGCATACGAGCACGTCCTTGACCTTGTAGCCTGCCTTATCCAGCGGGAAAAGAGCGGGCACATAGCTCTGAAGCGAGCAGTTGGATTTGACGGCGATGAAGCCTCTCTTTGTGCCGAGACGCTTCCTCTGAGCGGCTATGACAGCGGAATGCTCGGGGTTCAGCTCGGGCACTATCATCGGCACGTCGGGGGTGTGGCGGTTGGCGCTGTTGTTGGAGATAACGGGGCACTCCGCCTTGGCATAAGCCTCCTCGAGAGCCTTTATCTCATCCTTCTTCATATCAACGGCGCAGAAAACGAAGTCGACTGCCGCCGCCATTTTGTCGATGTCCTTTGCGGCGTCCATTACAACGATGTCGGCCATGTTTGCGGGGATGGGCGCAGCCATGCACCATTTTGTGCCGACTGCTTCTTTATATGTCTTGCCGGCCGAGCGGGGGCTTGCCGCAAGGGCGACTACCTCAAACCACGGGTGATTCTCAAGTAGGGTGGCGAAGCGCTGACCGACCATTCCCGTTGCTCCGACTATGCCGACTCTGTACTTTTTCATAATTCTTGACCCCTTTCAGAAGTGCCTATAATTATTTGGCAATATTGCCTTGACAAAACTTTGTGATAATATTATGATGATATCACACATTGATTTATTAGTCAAATATATTCTTAATATTTTCGAGGTTTTCTAATGAAAAGAAGCGAATTTTTTTACAATCTGCCCAAGGAGCTTATCGCTCAGACGCCTATTGAGCCGAGGGACAGCTCCCGTATGCTGGTCATGCACAAGGCGACGGGCGAGCTGGAGCATAAGATATTCCGCGACGTGACGGATTACCTGAAGCCCGGCGACTGCCTGATACTTAACAACACCAAGGTGTTGCCCGCAAGGATGTACGGCACGAGGGTCGACACCGGCGCGGTGGTGGAGTTCCTGCTGCTAACTCAGCGCTCCGCCGACACCTGGGAGGTCATAACCGGCCCCGGCAAAAAGGCGAAAGAGGGTCACCGATTTACATTCGGCGACGGCTCGTTGACCGCCGAGATAATCGAAGTGCTGCCCGACGGCAACAGAGTGGCGAAATTCGGCTTTGAGGGCAATTTCTTTGAGGTCATTGATAAGATAGGCGAGATGCCCCTGCCGCATTATATCACCGAGAGACTCAAGGATAAGGACAGATACCAGACCGTCTACGCCAAGGAGCAGGGCAGCGCCGCAGCGCCCACGGCGGGTCTGCATTTCACCCCCGAACTGCTTGAAAAGATCAAAGAAAAGGGCGTCAGGATTGGCTTTGTCACGCTCCATGTCGGCCTCGGCACCTTCCGCCCCGTCAAGGCGGATAACATCGAGGAGCATCATATGCACTCGGAGCATTATCATCTGCCCGCCGAGACCGCTGCGATAATCAACGAGACAAAAGCGGGCGGAGGCAGGGTATTCGCCGTCGGCACCACTTGCTGCCGCACCCTTGAATCCGTGGCGACTTTCCGAGGCTGCATATGCGAGGACGACGGCTGGACTGATATCTTCATCTACCCGGGATATGAGTTTAAGTGCATCGACTGCCTTATCACCAACTTCCACCTGCCCGAGAGCACTCTTATAATGCTCGTGAGCGCCTTTGCGGGCTACGACCACACCATGCACGCATACGAAGTCGCCGTGAAAGAAAAATACAGGTTCTTCTCCTTCGGCGACGCCATGCTGATAGTATAATTTTCGGAGTTATCATATGTATAAGCTGATAAAAAAAGAAGGAAATGCAAGGCGGGGCGAGTTTCACACCGTCCACGGCACGGTGCAGACACCGGCGTTTATGAATGTCGCCACCTGCGCCGCAATAAAGGGCGGGCTTTCCGCCGTTGACCTTGAGCAGATAGGCTGCCAGGTCATGCTCTCAAACACCTATCACCTCCATGTGCGCCCCGGCGACGAGCTGGTCAGGGAGATGGGCGGGCTTCACAAATTCTCCGGCTGGAGCGGCCCGATATTGACCGACAGCGGCGGATTTCAGGTCTTTTCGCTCGCCTCGCTCAGGAAGATCAAGGAGGAGGGCGTTTACTTCCAGTCCCATGTGGACGGCAGGCATATCTTCATGGGCCCCGAGGAGAGCATGAGGATCCAGTCCAATCTCGGCTCCACCATTGCGATGGCCTTTGACGAATGCGTCGAGAACCCCGCCAAATATGAATATGCAAAAAAATCGTGCGAGAGAACGGTTCGCTGGCTCGAACGCTGTAAGGCGGAGATGCAGCGGCTCAATTCTCTGCCCGGCACGGTGAACCCGCATCAGCTCCTTTTCGGCATCAATCAGGGCTGCACCTTTGACGAGCTGCGTATTGAGAATATGAAGCAGATAGCGGCGCTCGACCTTGACGGCTATGCCATAGGCGGCCTTGCCGTCGGCGAGCCGAAGGAGGATATGTATCGCATCATCTCGGCCGTCGAGCCTTATGCGCCCGCCGATAAGATACGCTACCTGATGGGCGTCGGTACCCCCGGCAACATAATCGAGGCGGTCTACAGGGGCGTTGACCTCTTTGACTGCGTTATGCCCAGCCGCAATGCCCGCCACGGTCATCTTTTCACCCAAAAGGGGATAATCAACCTCAACAACCGCAAATATGAGCGCGATCCGCTGCCCATCGACCCGGAGTGCGACTGCCCTACCTGCCGCCGCTTCTCCAAGGCGTATATCCGCCACCTTTTCAAGGCGAAAGAGGTGCTCGCAATGCGGCTTTGCGTTATCCATAATCTTTATTTCTATAATACTCTTATGCAGCGCATCCGTGACAGCATTGATAACGACACTTTCGGCGAATTCCGTGAGAAATATGTCGATATCCTTGATACAAGAATCTGATAATGTGAGGGATCATTATGTTTAGACTGCCCGAATACACGGCGCCGGATTTCAGCGCCGAGAGGTTCATATCCTGCCCCGATGTTACGACCGAGCGGGCGGGCAGGGGATATATCCCCGAGAATTTCTACGCAACGACCATTTACCCCGAGTATTTCAAGATAAACGGCGAATGGAAGCTCATTAAGGGCAGCCGAATGGATTGCTCAGTCGTTATTAAGGACGGCGAGCCGCACGCTGTTGAAATGCGCAATATCCGTGAGGGCGATGAAGTCGTTGTCGGCCGCACGGACGACGGCAGCTGCGGAGTATTTGTCCACACGGACGGCTTCACCGCCGCCGAGGAGAATAATCAGAGCTTTGCTTTCAGAACGGGGCAGTCGAGGGAGACCTCATATTCGAGGGATTACGACAGGCTCTATGATATCCTGCGCCACGACAGGGATAACGGCAAGATAGTCTGGGTGCTCGGCCCTGCCTGCGCCTTTGACCATGACTCAAGGGACGCGATGGCAGCACTTATCGACAACGGCTACTGCCACGCCCTTTTTGCGGGCAACGCCCTTGCCACTCACGATATGGAGGGCGATGTTTTCCACACCGGCCTCGGGCAGGATATATACACAAAGGAAGTCACCTACAACGGTCACTATAATCACCTTCATGTCATTAATCTGGTGCGTAAGGCGGGCTCGGTCAAGAATTTCATCGAGCAGAATAATATCAGCACGGGCATTATGAGCGCTCTTGTGCGCAACAATGTGCCCTTTGTGCTCGCAGGCTCTATCAGGGACGACGGCCCTCTGCCCGATGTGATACCGAATGTCTATCAGGCGCAGGACGCCATGAGAGCGCACACCTGCGAAGCGACCACGGTGATCGCCCTTGCGACTCAGCTCCACACGATAGCCACGGGCAACATGACCCCGTCATATCAGGTGGTCGGCGGCAAGGTGCGCCCCGTCTATTTCTATGTGGTGGATATCTCCGAATTCGCCGTCAACAAGCTAAAGGACAGGGGCAGTCTCAGCGCCACGGGCGTTGTGACCAATATACAGGATTTTATCGTGAATACCAAACGCAATCTGATAGACGGAGGCGAGGCAAATGGCTGAGGCCGTTAAGCAAAAGAAGCAGACCGAGGGCGATCCCTCCTCGGGCTTGCAGCTCAACAAGAAATCAATAATCGGCATATGCATCCTGCTTGTCGCGATAATGGCTTTTGCGGGCGTGCTCACTCAGGTGATGCCGAGGGGCGAATACTATGTTTACCCCGAGAACACCTATAAGCTCACCGACGGCACGATAGTAGCCATCCCCGATGCCGAGGCGAAATATGAGGTCGATAAGGAGAAATCGCTCGGCTTCGGCGAATATCTCGCCCTGCTCGACTCGGCGGGGGTCAATATCAAGCCCGTGAAATCCGTCGATGATGACACGGCTACCGATGTCAGCGGCATGGTTATCGACGGCACATATCATAAAATCAATTATAAAATGCCGATATGGAAGATAGCGCTATCGCTTGTGCTCCTTTTCGGCGACGAGAATGTCACCACGGGTCTTGCCATAATACTCTTTATCGTCCTGATAGGCGGCACTTTCCTCATCCTCGACGAGCGGGGAGTGCTCAAATACATAATGGCTGTCATCATCAAGAAGTTTGAGAAGAAAAAATATTTCCTGCTCTGCGTGATGGTCTTTGTGTGTATGCTTCTCAGTTCAACGGCGGGCATTCTTGAGGAATCCGTCACTCTTGTGCCCATCTGCGCCGCGATTGCTCTGGCGCTCGGCTGGGATTCGCTCGTCGGCCTGAGCATCAGCCTTATCGCCGTGGCGTTCGGCTTCACAGCTGCGACCTTTAATCCGTTCAACGTCGTTACGGTGCAGAAGCTCGCGGGCATTCCCGTTTTCTCGGGTCTGTGGCTGAGGATAATCGTATTCGTCCTCGTCTATCTCGTGCTCATCACTTTTATAATCAGCTATGCGAAGAAGATCGAGAAGCACCCAGAGAAATCCATCTGCTATGAGACGGATAAGGCTCTGCGCGAGAAGTATAAGCTCGATAACGGCTTGGAGATACTTGCCGACGGGAATATTAAAAAGGCGACCAAAGCCTTTGTGCTGTGCGTGAGCGGCGTGCTGGTGTGCATTGTAGTCGATTTCCTGCTCGACATGAGCGGCTATATTTCAATGCCGGGCATGGCGGTGCTCTTCACGGCGGGCGGTCTTATCGCGGGCTACCTCTCGGGGCTTAGGGGCAAGCAGCTCTTTAAGAGCTTCGGCAAGGGCATTAAGACCATTGCCCCCGCGATCCCGCTGATATTCTTTATCCTTGCGATAACCTATATCCTCAAAGAGGGTATGATAGTCCATACCATCCTCAATTATGTTTACGGGCTTATCCAAGGCGTCTCGCCCTATGCGGCAATACTGATGCTTTTTGCGTTCGTCGTGGTGCTCGAATTCTTCATCGGCTCGGGCACGGCGAAGGCGTTCCTCATAATGCCGATAGTTGCCCCGCTTGCACAGCTTGTCGGCATCTCGGGCAATTCCGTGGTGCTAACATTCTGCATGGGCGACGGCTTCACCAATATCCTCTACCCCACGAGCGGCATAATGATAATCGCCATAGGCCTTGTCAATATCTCCTACGGCAAATGGCTGAAATACACCTGGAAGCTGTTCCTCGCCGAAGGGCTTCTCGCCGTGGCGGTGATGCACTTTGCGCTCTTTATCAATTACACATAAGCGTTTGATGCCCCGCCTCGAAGCGGGGCATTTTTAGGCTTTAGGATATAAAATGCGGGCTGCTGCCTGTGATTTCTGTCACTTGCAGCAGCCCGCAGCTTTATTTAATTATTTGATCATGTCGAGCAGCGAAAGGCTGCGCTCCTGTGAGAAGCCGCTGACATTGAAAAGTATCACTATCTCGTCATACTCCGCGAGGTCGAGCGAGGCGATGTCGCCCTGGCTGCAATATCTCGTGTCGATCAGTGTTATCTCGGAGAAATGCTCCGCCAGCAGGGGAACAAGGCAATTAGCGTAACTGTCCTTTATCATCAGCAGCTTGCCGCCTTGAACTTTTTCGTTCGTCACGGTGCATATGCCGTAATTGCCGCCGAGGAAGTATAAATACTTATCCTTCTCGTCAAGGCGTTCAGGGCAATAAAGCGGGCTGCTCTTGCCGCCGACGGTGAGGGTCGCCCGACTTTCGCCGCCGTAACGGATGATCTCATCCGCTTTGATGCTTTCGTTCAGCGTTTTGGAGTAAAGAGTGCCCTTAAAGCTGTCGCTCATCACCTGAGGCTCAAGCTCCCTCGGCTCGTAGCTCAGAGGCTTACCGAGCGCAAGATAAGCGGCGTATGCCGCGTTGGATGTCCAATGGTGGTCGGTGCGGTAATAGGCGTAATCCTCGCCGAGCACCGCTTCGCTGATATCGAGAGTTTCAACGCCCTTGAGCTTGCTCTTGCAGTAGGTGACGTATTCGCCCTCGTCGTCAAGGTCAAGATATTTCGGCAGCTCCGCCTTGAATTTCTCCTGCGCCGTCACGACCGGAACGAAATACACGGGAGCTTCGCCCGCTTTCTCGGCAAATGAATTGATCGTGCGCAGGTTTCGGTCGGTTATATTTGGCGTTCCGTTGCGGAAAAGCTGTATGAGCGAGCCGTTAAATTCATAAACGCCCTTTATCTCATCCTTGCCTATCAGCTTGTCGGCGGTGTTTTTGAGCCTGATGAAGCCCTCGCGGCAGACGAAATGGTCTGAGAAAAAGTCGCTCAACCCGTCCATAAAGGTGCGGTTTTTCCAGCTCTCAAAGCTGAGCTTCGGCATCTCGGCAAGCGTTTTATTCTCGTTGTAGCTGACGCTCTCTTTTTTGCCGAAAAGGGTGAAAGCAGGGATGATGAGGATCACGAGGAAAAATAGTATAATTCTGAGAAACTTTGTTTTCATACCTGCACCCCCTTAGAAATTGAAGTATAAGAACGGGTTGTAGCCCGAGTCAACAAGGCAGGCTATGCAGGCGGTCATGCCCGCAGCTTCGCCTACGAGCGAGAGGGTGTCCGCGCGCTTCTCGGGCAGTTTCTTGCATATTTTCAGCGGGATGCCCGTGGAGATTGCGATTGCCGCGATGAATGTGACAGCGTAATTGTGCAGCGCATTGATCGTGAACGAATTCGCAAAGGAGCCGCCGAAGCCGAGCATCGCCTTGACGAATTCAAGTTCCGAGGCAGGGGAGGTTATCTCGAATATAACCCAGCCGAATACGACGGCAAGCATCGTGAGAATGTGCCGTAGGGCGGACGGAGTGCGTTCGAGCAGGCGCCTGAATACGAATTTCTCAAGTATTATAAGCACGCCGTAATAAAGACCCCAGAGGATGAAATTCCAGCTTGCGCCGTGCCAAAGACCGGTGAGCAGCCACACGATGAGGGTGTTGCGTATCGTCGCCGCCGTGCTGCCTCTGCTGCCGCCGAGCGGGAAATAGACATAGCTCTTGAACCAGTCGCCGAGCGTGATATGCCACCTGCGCCAAAATTCGGCGATGCTCTTTGAATTGTAAGGATAGCGGAAATTCTCGGGGAAGTCGAAGCCCAGCATCTTGCCGAGGCCTATCGCCATATCGCTGTAGCCCGAGAAATCAAAGTATATCTGCAAGGTGAACGCCGCAATGCCGAGCCAAGCCGTGGCGGCGGGCATGGAGGCGTAGTCCTGCGCCTTGACGTCAGTCCAAAGCGCGCCTATAGAGTTCGCAATGAGTACCTTCTTGCACATGCCGCAGACGAATCTGGTTATGCCGTCGCTCATGCTCCTGAGGTCGATCCTGCGGCAGGCGAGCTGAGCCGAGACATCCTCATAGCGGACTATCGGCCCCGCCACTATCTGCGGGAACATGGTGACAAAGGCGGCAAAGTCGATGAAATTCTTCTGCACCTTGATATTCCTGCGATAGAGGTCGATGGTGTATGACATCGACTGGAAGGTGAAGAAGCTGATGCCTATCGGGAGCGGCAGGCCGGGGTCGGGGATAGCCGAGCCGAATATGCCGTTCACGCTGCCGATGAAGAAGCTGCCGTATTTGAATATACCGAGCAGCGAGAGATTCATCACCACCGATACGAGCAAAGTAGCCTTGCGTATATTTTTGTTTGAATCAAAGCGATCCATTAACCGCCCGGCGCAGTAGTCGATGGCGGTGGAGAGCAGCATTATAAGCACATAAACCGGCTCGCCCCATGCGTAAAAGAGCAAGCCGGTAAGAAACAAAACTGTATTTTTGAAAGCGAACGGAACCGCGTAATAGACGGCAAGCGTCAGCGGCAAAAACATGAAGAGGAAAACAGAATCAGAAAAAACCATAAATTACTTCTCCGTGATTATTTGCGGGACGCGTCTATGATCGAATCTATCTTCTCGGGTGAGTTGCTGATGCAGAATATAACGGTGTTGCCGACTGCCTTGATAACGCCCGAATCAATCTTCGGCACCTGCTCGGGGCCGTAGTTGCTGTAGCCGTCGTGCAGATACTGCTGCCTCTCGCTCGCAAGGGCTGCGACAGCGTTCGCTGCGTCGGCGTCAACGCATTCAAATACGGCGACCTCGTCGACCGACGCGCTGCTGCCTTTATAGAGAGCCGCGCTCTTGCACTGAGCCTCGTCGACGCCGTAGAAGGAGTAGGCGATATCTGCGCCGCTGTCCTCAAGCTCTTCGTCAAAATCAAGTCCGCTTGCGAGAGCCGCCGCCAGAGTCGGGGCATCGGGCAGGGTCTTGCCGCCGGAGCAGCTGCAAAGCAGAGCCGCAATGATCGCGGCAAGTATAAGCGCCGTAAATTTCTTCATCATATCTTCCTCCATATCACATATTATCAGCTAAGTAGTTGAGCCAGATGCGGCAGTATTTCTTTCTCAGATGCACTCCGTCGCTCGCCGCTTCGTCGGGCAGGAAGCCCTGGGAATCGGTCATTGAGGCGGCGGGGTTTATGTAACGCACGCCTTCATCCTTGGCGAGCTGCTTTATCGCTTCGTTGACTTTGTTTATCGCCGCATTGTTGCAGCCGTATTCGTTCTTTGCGTCGGCGGCTCTGCTGATGGGCAGCACGGATTGCAGATAGATCTCCGCTTCGGGCACTCTCTCCCTGACCGCCGCTATTACCTTGGCGTATCTCTTGATGAAAACGCTTGTATTCGGCCAGCCGCATTCATTATCGCCGAACATCAGGAAAACCTTCTTGAAATGCTTGCCCTTGAGCTCGTCGATTATAACGACGCTGCTGCCTGAGGCTTTCTCGGTGAATACCGTGTCGACCGTCAAACCGACGCTCGCATAGACATTCTCGGCAAGGCCGTAATTCTTGAGGTCGAGCACTCGCGAATTACCGATAAAGGCGCAGCCATCGAAGCAGGAGTAATCCATGTCGTGATAGGTCATGGTCTCTTTGCCGCCTGATGAGCCGCTGCGCTTGGTGGTCTTTTCGGTCTTCGGCGTCTTGGTGGTCTTGGGCGGCTTTGTGTGTTTGCCTGTGGTCGTTTTATCCGCCTTTGTGGTTGCGGCCGCCGTGGTTTCGGTCTCGGTCTCGGTCTCGCCCGCCGTTGAGGCCTGAGCCTGATCGGCGGTGCCCGATTCATCTGAGGAGGATTCGCCGCTCTGCGAGGTCGAAGTGCCGCTTGTATCCTCTCTTTTATTATCCGATATATGTTTAATGCCGACGACAACTCCGAAAATGATTGCCGCTGCGGCGAGAATTGACAAAATTATTTTGACTATAGAACTCTTCTGCATAATATATACATCCCCACACTGTTTTGTGAACTAATTTTACCTTAAACAATTCTCATATTCAATTAAAAAACTGTTAAAATTCAGTAACAAATTTTGTTACTATTTGACCCCGTGACATACGATTAAATCCGCCGCTCAAAAGGGCGCAAAACAGGCACGCCGAAAAAGCTGATTTTCGGCGTGCCGAAAGACTTAAAAAGCCTTACTTGCAGGGGCAGTGGTTGGTAGCCACGATGTTGACTCCAGTGCCGCAGATATTCTCAATGAGGATATCGCCGAGCTTGACGGGCGCTTTGACTTCCGCGGCGTTGACCGCCTTCATGCAGTCCATGATCATGCCCTTGGGCAGGGGACCCGCCGATTTGCAGGGGACCACATTGTGAATGCCGCCGTCGACCTTAACGGTAGTCGCAAGGCTCCTGACGGGATTGGTGCATTCGCTTCTTGCATAGGCGTCGCCTCTCTTACAGGTGTTGCCCGTGACGGAAAGTATCTCACCGCTGTCGCTGAGTTCAACGGTTATGCCGCAGCCCATGGGGCAGGCCACGCAAATAATATTCTTCTGCATAAATCAACCCTCCACCGAAATTTCTATAACGCCGTCGGCTGCAAAGCCCTTGAGCACGTCGTTCTTGATAACGACGTTTTCCATTTCGCCGGGGGCGAGTCTGGGTCTCTTGCGGCTGAGGATCTCTTCGCCGTTATATTTAACGACAACCTTGGCGTTCTTATAAGTCTGACCGACTCTGAAGTAGAGCTTCACATCGTCGTCATTCTTGATATCGACCTTCTGAGGCACTATGTAGCGCACGCCGTTCACGCCCTTGGTCTTGACGTATTCATGCTCGCCGGTCTTGCCGAGCACATATCTTGCCGCGCCCTCGCCGGCCGTCTGGCTCTCGAGGGTAACATAGTCGACAAGGTCGTGGACGTGCAGCACGTTGCCGCAGGCGAAAACGCCCTTGTGGGAGGTCTCTCTGAATTCGTCGACCACGGCGCCGTTGGTGACGGGGTCAAGCTGGATGCCGACAGCTCTGGTAAGCTCGTTCTCGGGGATAAGACCGACCGAAAGCATGAGAGTGTCGCATTCGATATACTGCTCCGTGCCCTTGATGGGTCTGCGGTTCTCGTCGACATCGGCGATGGTAACGCCCTCGACTCTGTCCTTGCCGTGAACCTCGATAACGGTGCAGCTCAGACGCAGGGGGATATCAAAATCGTTGAGACACTGGACGATGTTTCTCGTCAGGCCGCTGGAATAGGGCATAAGCTCACAGACTACCTTGACTTCCGCGCCCTCAAGGGTCATGCGGCGGGCCATGATAAGGCCGATATCGCCCGAGCCGAGTATGACGACCTTTTTGCCGGGCATATAGCCGTCGATGTTGACATATTTCTGAGCCGTGCCGGCGCTCATAACGCCCGAGGCTCTGGTGCCCGCGATGTTAAGCGCTCCTCTGGGGCGCTCGCGGCAGCCCATTGCGAGGATGATAGCCTTAGCCTGAATCTCAAGCAGACCGTCGGTCTTGTTGCAGGCGTAGACGATGTTATCCTCGGTTATCTGGAGAGCCATTGTGTCGGTCTTGTATTCAATGCCCTGCTCGTTGACGAGCTGAATGAATCTGTCGGCGTATTCGGGGCCGGAGAGCTCCTCGCCGAAGTAATGAAGGCCGAAGCCGGTGTGTATGCACTGCTCGAGGATGCCGCCGAGGGTCTCGGCTCTCTCGAGGATGAGTATGCTGTCAACGCCGCATTCCTTTGCCTTGAGTGCGGCAGCCATGCCTGCGGGGCCTCCGCCGATTACAACTATATCATAATTAAGCATATTTTCCGCCTCACTTTGTTCTGTCATAAAGGATTTTTGAGCCGCCGCCGAATTTGGTTATCTCGTTGATCTCAACGCCCAGCTCTCTTGCAAGCAGCTCAACGACCTTGGAGCCGCAGAAGCCGCCCTGGCAGCGACCCATGCCCGCTCTCGTCCTGCGCTTAACGCCGTCAACGTCTCTTGCGCCGGCGGGTGCGTGGATGGCGTCGAGGATCTCACCCTCGGTTATCGTCTCGCAGCGGCAGATTATCCTGCCGTAAGCGGGGTTCTTCTCAATAAGAGCCTTGCGCTCGTCGTTGCTCATGTGTCTGAAACGGACAGGCTCCGCTCTGTCGGGCTTGAAGCCGTCCTTCTTCTCGGCGCTCATAGCCTTTGCAAGCATATCGGCGACATACTCGGCTATTGCGGGCGCGGAGGAGAGGCCGGGGGATTCGATGCCGGCGACGTTGATGAATTTGTCGTTCTTCTCGCTCGGCTCAATGATGAAATCGTCTCTGTCGCAGTGCGCTCTGAGGCCCGCGAAGGAGGTGATGACCTCTCTCGTGGTGAGGCAGGGGACGGATTTCTTGGCCGTGACAAGGATCTCGGCAAGTGCGCTCGAGGTGGTGGAAACGTCGGTCTTATCCTCGATGTCAAGTGCGCTCGGGCCGATGAGCAGGTTGCCGTCGACCGTCGGGGTGACGAGGACGCCCTTGCCCATCTTGGAGGGGCACTGGAATATCGTGTGCTTTGCGAGCGAGCCTATCGACTTGTCGCAGAGCATATATTCGCCCTTTCTGGGGGTGGTATGTATCGAATTGTCGCCGATGAGCGCCGCTATCTCGTCGCAGAATACGCCGGCGGCGTTGATGACATACTTTGCGGTCAGCTCCTTTTCACCGTTTGAGAGGGTGAATACGCTGCCGTCGTAGTCGATTTTGGAGACGGCAAAGTTGCGCACGAAATCCGCGCCGTTGACCACTGCATTTTCAACTGCTGCCACGGTCAGCTCGTAGGGGCAGACGATGCCTGCCGTGGGTGCCCAGAGAGCGCCCTTGGCCTCTTCGCTGATGTGAGGCTCCTCCTCGCGGAGCTTCGCTGCGTCATAGATCTCAAGGCCGGGCACGCCGTTTGCCTTGCCTCTCTCGAGCAGCTCGTGCAGAGTCTCCATCTCATCGTCTGAGAAGGCGACGACGAGCGAGCCGACGGGCTTGAACGGTACGCTGAGAGTCTTGCACAGCTCGGGCATCATCTCGGTGCCTCTTACGTTGAAGCGTGCTTTGAGGGTGCCGGGCTTCGCATCGAAACCGGCGTGAACGATAGCGCTGTTGGCTTTTGAAGTGCCCATTGCCATATCGTTGCATTTCTCGATAAGGGCAATTTTGATGTTGTAGCGGCTGAGATCTCTTGCAATAAGCGAGCCGATAACGCCTGCGCCTACAACGGCAACATCGTAGTTCATTGATAAAACCTCCGTGTTTAATAATTTACCGTTTGCTATTATATCACAGGGTCAAAGATAAAACAACAGTTTTTCGCTCATTTTCGCCCGAATTCTCAAATTCTCGATTTTTCGCAAAAGCGGGGCGGTTTTGAGCCTACCGTTTGTTCAATTATATGAAAGTACATTCTCAGGTTGCCTTGCAGGCGAAAAAGCATATGCACAATTACAGTAAATTACAGTAAAAAATTGCAGCCGCCGCCCGTTCGGGAAAAGCGACTGCTATAAAGCCGTATTCAATTTGATATTTTGCTCTCTCTGCCGTCAAGCAGGCGGATGAAATTCGGAATGTGCTTTAATGCCATTAGCGCGGAGCAGCAGGCAGCGAATACGAAGTATTCCTTGCCGTTTAGGAAATAGGCGAGCAGCGGATACAGCGCCGCACAGACTCCGGAAGCGAGCGAAACAAAGCGAAATGCGCCGACGATAACGGCAAACAGCGCGAAGAGCAGCAGAGCCGTCAGCGGCATTATCGCAAAGGCTGCCCCCGCCGCTGTCGCGACCCCTTTGCCGCCTCGGAAGCCGAAGAAAACAGGGAAAGTATGCCCTAATTGGGCAAAAAATCCCGCAACGAATACGGTCGCCCACGGCGCACCGCCGTAAACCGTGAGCAGCTTTGCCGCCGCAACGCATATAAGCCCCTTTGAGAAGTCGCACAGCAGCACTGCCGCACCCGCCTTTTTGCCGTGGATACGCATCATGTTGGTCGCCCCGGCGTTGCCGCTGCCGTGCTCCCTGATATCCTCACCGTAGACGGCTTTTGAGATTATCACCGCCGAGCTGACGCTTCCGATGAGATATGCGGCAAGCGCAGCGGATATGATGTAAAGCATAGCGCCGCCCTCCTTTCATAACCGTATTTTGCGCCGTGTATCGCAGCAAATATGCAATAATAGGGTTAAAATATATAAAATTCTTGAAAAATCAAATAAATAGTGCTATAATCGTTCAGTTGAAAGGAATGATTGCTGATGAGAAGAAAGAAGTGGGTGGTGGCGAAAACCAACAAGGATCTCGCCGCTTCAACGGCACAGGAGCTTAGCATAGACCCCCTTGCCGCCCTTCTCGTTACCTCCAGAGGCTTTGACGATATAAATTCGATAGATGAATTCTTTGACCCCGACGCCCCCTTGTCGCTCGACCCGTTTTCGATAAAGGATATGGATCTTGCCGCCGAGAGGATAAATCGGGCGATAGACGATTTTGAGCTTATCTGCGTTTTCGGCGATTACGACGCGGACGGCGTTACCGCAACCGCTTTGCTCTACTCATATCTCGAGGCGAGGGGAGCGAATGTGATAAGATATGTGCCCGACAGGCTCACCGAGGGCTACGGGCTGAATATCGCCGCCGTCGAGCAGCTTGCCGAGAGCGGAGTCAAGCTGATAGTTACGGTCGATAACGGCGTTTCTGCCGTTAAGGAGGCCGCCAGAGCCAAGGAGCTCGGCGTTTCGCTCGTCATTACCGACCACCACAAGGTCGGCGATGAGCTGCCCGAGGCTGATGCCGTCGTTGACCCTCACCGCCCCGACTGCCCGAGCGGCTTCAAAGAAATGGCGGGCGTCGGCGTGGCGTTCAAGCTCGTTTGCGCCCTTGAGGGTGCGGAGGAGGATATGCTGCTTGCGGAGTACGGCGATCTTGTCGCCCTCGGCACTATCGGCGATGTCGTGACCCTCACGGGCGAGAACCGCATAATGGTGCGCCGCGGGCTAAGGATGATGAATGAGGAGCCGAGACCCGGCATATCCGCCCTTGCGGAGGCTGCGTGCTGCGCAGACAAGCCCTTTACCGCTTCCTCAGCCGCTTTTACGATATGCCCGAGGATAAACGCCGCCGGCAGGATGGGCACGGCGCATAAGGCGCTCGACCTGCTCCTTTGCGACGATGATGATTCGGCGCAGCTGCTTGCCGAGGAGATAAATCAGCTCAATATTCAGCGCCAGAGGACGGAGACGGAGATATTCGCCCAGGCCGCCGCAGCTATCGAGAGCAACCCCGCCGTAAGGGACGGCAAGATAATCGTCGTTGACGGCGAGGGCTGGCATCAGGGCGTTGTCGGCATAGTTGCGGCGAGGATAACCGAGCGCTACGGCAGACCTTCGGTCGTTATCTCGCGGGACGGCGAGAACGCCAAGGGCTCGTGCCGCAGCATAGAGGGCTTCTCGATCTACGACGCGATAGAGAGCGTCTCGGACTGCCTTGAGCATTTCGGCGGGCATACCCTCGCGGCGGGCGTGGGGCTTCGTTCGGAGAATATAGACGAATTCAGACGGCGCATCAACGAATACGCCGCCGACAAAGAGATGCCGTTTGCAGTGCAGCGCATCGACTGCCGAATTCAGCCGGCTTCCATAAGCCTTGATATGCTTTCGTCGCTGAGCCTGCTTGAGCCGTTCGGCGCGGGCAACCCGCAGCCGTGCTTCGGGCTTTTCGGCGTCAGGATAGACGATATAGCTTCCGTCTCCGACGGCAAGCATATCAGAATGAGCGTCTCAAAGAACGGCGCCCGTACGGGGGTCGTATATTTCGGAATGCAGGATAAACGCTTCCCGTTCGACAAGGGCGACACCGTCGATCTGGCGGTCAACCTCGACAGGAATGTTTATAACGGAGAAACAAGAGTTTCCGTCATTGTCAGGGGTATCAGACCCTCGGCGACGGATGAAGATAAAGTGCTCTCGGCAATATCGCTCTTTGAGCGGTTCTCAAGAGGCGAACATATCGGCAGCGAGGAGGCAAAGCGCCTGCTGCCAGACCGCGCGCTTGAGGTCGAGGTATTCAGGAGCATAAAAGCAAAGCCGCTCAGAGATAAATATTGCGAGGCGCTGTGCTCTCGGCTGGGCGACGACGGCGAGAGGCTCGCCGCGATATCGGCGACGGTCGATATCATGCTCGAGATGGGCGTGCTGACGGCGGACGAATACAATACCGTAAGCGTTCCGCAGGTCTCGCAAAAGGTCAATCTCGAGGATTCCGCGATCCTTAGGCGGATAAGGAGCTTTATTTGACACGGAGGCAATATGAAAGACTACAGTAAAGAAAAAGCGGATGTTTTCTCCACACCGGAGGAGGGCTTGGCGAAGCTGACCGAGATAATCGGCAAGAGCTACACCGAGGAGGAGATAGCAAACGTCAAAAAGGCTTACGAATTGGCCGCCAAAGTCCATGAGGGGCAGAAGCGGCTCTCCGGCGAGCCTTATATAATGCACCCGCTGAGTGTTGCGCTTATACTTGCGCGCCTCGGCATGGACGACGCTTCGATAATCGCGGCTATGCTGCACGACACGGTCGAGGATACGGATCTTACCAACGACGAGATAAAGAAGGAATTCGGCGATACGGTCGCCGAGCTTGTCGACGGCGTTACCAAGATAGGCAGGGTGCCGCTCCAGACCAAGGAGGAGCAGCAGGCGGAGAATATCCGCAAGATGCTCATAGCCATGTCGCGCGATATCAGGGTCATCATCATCAAGCTCGCCGACAGGCTCCACAATATGCGTACCCTCATGTATAAGCCCGAGCAGCGCAGGCGCGATATAGCGCTCGAGACTATCGAAATTTATGCCCCGATAGCTCACCGACTCGGTATCAGGCCCATCAAGGAGGAGCTGGAGGATCTCTCGATAAGCTACCTTGACCCCGTCGCCTACAACGATATAGGCAAGGCGCTCGAGCAGCAGAGTAAGTCGAGGAACGAATTCCTCGCCGATATCAAGGCGAGGATAGAGGAGCGCATCAAGACCGTTGTCTCCGGCGCTCAGGTCAGCGGAAGGATCAAATCCGTCCACGGCATATACAGAAAGATGTATATGCAAAATAAGAATTTTGATGAGATCTACGATATTTATGCCGTCAGGATAATAGTCGATTCCGTTATCGACTGCTATAACTGCCTCGGCGTTATCCACGATATGTTTAAGCCCATTCCGGGCAGATTCAAGGATTATATATCCACCCCGAAGCCGAATATGTATCAGTCGCTCCACACCACAGTCCTCGGCAAGGAGGGCATCCCCTTTGAGGTGCAGATAAGGACTTGGGAGATGCACCACACGGCGGAATACGGTATCGCGGCGCACTGGAAATATAAGCTCGGCATCAACGGCACGGTCAAATTCGAGGAGCGCCTTGCGTGGATAAGGCAGCTGCTTGAGAATCAGAGCGACAGCGAGGATGTCGAGGATCTTGTCTCGACCATCAAGAGCGACCTTGTGCCCGAGGAAGTATTTGTGTTCACGCCAAAAGGCGACGTGTTCAACCTGCCCATGGGCGCGACGGTCATCGACTTTGCATATGCCATTCACTCCGCCGTCGGCAACAAGATGATAGGCGCGAAGGTGGACGGCAGGATAGTGCCGCTCGATTATCAGGTCAAAACGGGCGAGATAGTCGAGGTGCTTACCTCGTCTCAGCCGGGTAAAGGCCCCAGCAGGGATTGGCTCAATATTGTCAAGACCAGTCAGGCGAGGGCGAAGATAAGGCAGTGGTATAAAAAAGAGCGCAGGGATGAGAATATCGCAGAGGGTAAAGCCGAGGTCGAGAAGGAATTCAAGCGCAATTTCATCCGCCTTGCCGAGCCTGAGTATACCGAATTCATTAAGAAGATAGCCGAAAGGCAGCATTGCAAGAGCATCGAGGATTTCTACGCCGCGATAGGTTACGGCGGCATTTCGCTCATGCACATGATGCCTAAGATAAAAGAGGACTATGTCAAGATGACAAAGGCTGAGGAGCCTGTCATCAACATAGCGCCCGTCAAGAAACGCACCAAGAGCACCGAGGGCGTCGTGGTCGAGGGGATAGATAACTGCCTTATCAAATTCTCCCGCTGCTGCAACCCTCTGCCGGGCGATAATATAATCGGCTTCATCACGAGGGGTCACGGCGTGTCGATCCACACAAGAAACTGCCCGAATGTGCCCACGGATATCTCCAAGGCGGGCGAGCCGGACAGATGGGTCGTCGCTTATTGGGATACCAATATCAGGGAGGATTTCAAGTGTACCCTACAGATATCCTGCCTTAACCGCATAGGCTTGCTCGCCGATGTGTCGAGCCTGCTTGCGAATATGCACATTATGATTAACGATATCAGCACCCGCAACACCAAGGACGGCAGGACTTCGATAATGCTGACCGTCTCGGTCAACGGCGTTGAGCATCTGAATTCTCTGACGGCGAAGCTCTCCAAGATCTCTGGCGTGCTCAGCGTTGAGAGAACGGGCGTCTGATAAACGGAGGTAAAAGCGATGAGAGCGGTAGTTCAGAGAGTTAAGCGCACGAGCGTTACCGTCGGCGGCGAGCTTAAAGGCAGCGCAGGTCAGGGCTTCAACGTGCTGATTGGCGTTATGCAGGGCGATACCGACGCCGAGGCGCAGCTCCTTGCGGCTAAGATATCGAAGCTGCGCGTGTTTGAGGATGAGAACGGCAAGATGAATAAAAGCGTCCTCGATATCGGGGGCGAGATACTCGTCATCTCGCAGTTCACCCTTTGCGCCGATATCAAGAAGGGCAACCGCCCGTCCTTTACCGACTCCGCCCCGCCCGAGGAGGCGGACAGGCTCTATCTCGCATTCTGCGAGCATCTGAGAGAAGCGGGGGTCAAAAAGGTGGAGACAGGGGTTTTTGCGGCCGATATGCTTGTCTCCATTGATAATGACGGCCCCGTTACGATAGTCATGGATACCGATATATGGGAGAAAAGAGGATAACGCATGAAGATAGAAAAGATAAAGCTGGAGCATGAGATTTTTGCGAATTGCTACCTTGTTATTGACGAGCTGAGCGGCGAAGCCGCGGTCATCGCCCCGGGCTTCTATGCCGAGTGCCTGCCCGCCGCTCTTAAAGAGCACGAGGGCATCAAGGTCAAATATATTCTGCTCACCCACGGGCATTTTGACCATATCATGGGCGTTTACGGCCTCAAGGAGGCGACGGGCGCCGAGGTCTGCATCCACGAGAAGGACGCCGAATGCCTTTATAATGACGAGCGCAGCCTTGCAAGGGGCGCAATGCCCATGGCGCAGCAGCCCGTCCATGCCGATGTGCTGCTGAAGGACGGCGATGAGCTGAGGCTCGGCGATGACGTCATCAGGGTGATGCACACCCCCGGTCACACGCCCGGCAGCGTCTGCTACCTCTTTGTGAACGACCGTGTAATGTTCAGCGGCGACACGCTGTTTTGCAGGACGGTCGGCAGGACGGATCTGCTCGGCGGCAGCGCGGAGGATATGCAGTCCTCAATACGCCGAATCATCGCCCTTGACGGCGATTACAGGGTCTATCCCGGTCATAACCGTGAGACCACGCTTGACTCCGAAAGGGTCAGCAATCACTGGATACGAAGGATGAATAAGAATTGATACTCAGGATCTTCGGTCACGATTTTCATTATGAATGCGAGAATCTTTGCAGGGTCTATTACCCGAATGAGAAGATAGAAATAAAATACGACGGTAGCGGCGACGACCCTCTGACCGTTGAGACGCGCCTTTTCCCCGAGGACGGGGGAGCGAGGGTCGAGGTGATAACCTCGATAAACGGCAGCGTGCGCTCGGCGGGCGACAAAGTCACGGCGCCCGAGGATGAGCTGCGTGACAAATGCGAGCTGCGTATAGCTCAGCTCATGTTTGAGCTGCTGTCCGCCGAGACGGGCTATACGCCGCCGTGGGGAGTGCTCACGGGAGTCCGCCCCTCAAAGCTCATGCTGCGCTTGACCGCTCAGCTCGGCGAGCAGGGTGCTATGGATTATTTCACCAAAGGGCTGCTCGTCAGCCCCGAGAAGGCTCGCCTTGCCGCCACGGTGGCGAAGGCGGAGGAGCAGATAGTCGCCTCATCAAGGCCGAATTCCTTCAGCCTCTATGTCTCGATCCCGTTTTGCCCCACAAGGTGCAGCTATTGCTCCTTTGTGTCGCACTCGATAACCAATTCAAATGCCCGCAAGCTGCTGCCGGAGTATCTCGAGAAGCTCTCCGACGAGCTGGGTGAGCTCGGCGGCATCGCGCGCGAGCTTGGCTTGAGGCTTGAGAGCGTTTATTTCGGTGGAGGCACCCCAGGTGTGCTCGAAGCGCCGCAGCTTGACCGGCTGCTTTGCTCGGTCGAGAGCAGCTTCGACCTCTCATCGCTCAGGGAATACACCGTCGAGATAGGCCGGCCCGACACCGTCACCCCCGAGAAGCTCAGGGCGCTCAGAATACATAACGTCGGCAGGATAAGCATTAACCCGCAGACCTTCAACCAAAAAACACTGGAGCTTATCGGCAGAAATCACACCGTCGAGCAGGCGGTGAAGGCTTATCAGCTCGCCAAATCCTATGATTTCGACTGCGTGAATATGGATTTGATAGCGGGTCTGCCCGGCGAAAGCTATGAGGATTTCACCGCGAGCGTTGACACCGCCGTGGCGCTCTCGCCCGAGAATATCACGGTGCATACCCTTGCTCTCAAGCGCTCGTCGGAGCTTAATGCCTCCGGCGCGGGAGTTTCGGACGGCAACGAAGCAAAAAAAATGCTCGAATATGCGCGGAAACAGCTTGACTGCGGCGGATATTCCCCCTATTATATGTATAGACAGAGCAAGTGCGTCGGCAATCTTGAGAATGTCGGTTGGTGCAGGAGCGGCACAGAGGGGCTTTACAATGTCTTTATGATGGAGGAGTGCCACACCGTGCTTGCCGCGGGGGCGGGCGGAGTTACCAAGCTCTGCGAGCCGGGCGGCACCAAGGTCGAGCGTATATTTAATTATAAATATCCTTATGAATATATATCGGGCTTCGATAAAATAACGGAGCGAAAAAACGGAATAAAGAGCTTTTATCTGTCATACTAAGTTTTATGAGGGTGATGAAAGCATGAATTCAAAGTGGACCTATTCCGATATCAACAATATGGCGCTTGCGCCGCAGGAGTTCGTTGATTCCTGCGCGGAGCGTTACCGCAGCCGTGTGAAAGAGGCGGCGGAGATTGTTTTTAATGACATAGACAAAAAGATAGTTATGCTTGCGGGGCCGTCGTCCTCGGGCAAGACCACCACAGCCTCGCTCATATCGGCTCAGATAGAACGTATGGGCGGCAGGGCTTATTCCGTCTCGCTCGATGATTTCTATCGCTCCCATGACGAGCCGTACCCGCTCAATGACAAGGGCGAGCCGGATTATGAGAGCGTCGAGGCGCTGGATATCCCGCTGCTGCGGCGCTGCCTCGGCGAGCTGGCGACTCAGAGCGAGAGCGATCTGCCCGTGTTTGATTTCGCAAGCGGGGTCAAGCGCGACGGTGCGAAGCATATAGCCCTTGACGATAACGACATAATCGTTATCGAGGGGCTGCACGCGCTCAATCCGATAATTACAGACGAGCTGCCCGAGGACAGCTTATATAAGATATATGTCAGCGTGTCGTCAAGGGTCTATGAGGATGACGGCAGTGTGCTGCTCTCGAAGCGTGAGCTGCGGTTTATCCGCCGCACGGTGAGAGATCATCTCTTCCGCTCAATGCCCGTCGAGCGCACCTTCGGCATATGGAGCGGCGTCAAAAGAGGGGAGGACAGATTCCTCTTCCCGTTTGAGGAGCTGGCGGATGTGAGGATAGATTCCTTTCACCCCTGCGAGCCGTGCCTTATGGCTCAGACGGCCTGCGAGCTTTTCTCGGCGGCGCAGGCGCCCGAATTTCGTGAGAAAGCGGCATTGCTTATCAATAAGCTGAAGCTGTTTAAGAATATAGATACTTCTTTGCTCCCGTCGGATTCGCTCCTGCGGGAATTTACAGGATGAAGGAGAGTGAGCCTATTGGCTTCCCAGAAAAAGCAGTCGGTCCTTAACGGAGCGGTGATACTCATGGTCGCCGTCGTCTCCGTCAAGGTCATCGGCGCATTGTTTAAAATGCCGCTGACGGATATGCTCGGCACGGTCGGCAGAGGTTATTTCCAGTCTGCATACGAGATATATACCCCGATATTCGCAATCTCAATGGCGGGTCTGCCCGTCGCAGTCTCCCGAATGGTCGCGGAGAATGTGGCGCTGAGCAAATACCGTGACGCGCGAGCGGTTTTCAACGTATCAAAGCGAATCTTCCTCATCGTCGGCACGGTCGGCACGCTGATAATCTTCATCGTCGCCTACCCCTACGCCTATTTTGTAGCGGGTCTCAAGAGCATCCCCGCTATCCTCTGCGTTGCCCCGTCGGTGCTTTTCTGCTGCTATATGTCGGCTTACAGAGGCTACTATGAGGGCCTCAGGAATATGACCCCCACCGCGATATCCCAGGTCATTGAGGCTCTGGGCAAGCTCGTGGTCGGCCTGCTGCTTGCCAAGGCAGTTATGTCCGTCGGCGCAAGCCAGTACGCCAAGGGTATGGCTGCCTCGGGCAATGTCAGCGCCACCGTATTCGGCAATCAGGTCACGAGCCTCACCGAGGCAAATAGCGTGATAGTCCCGTGGGCTGCCGCGGGCGCGGTGCTCGGCGTTACCGTCGGCTCGATAGCCAGCCTGCTTTTCCTTATGGTGTGCCATAAGATAAAGGGCGACGGCTTCGAGAGAGTGCAGCTTGTCAATTCGCCGAAGCCCCCCAAGGGCGAGGCCATCGCAAAGGAAATGATAAAGATAGCCATCCCCATGGTTATCAGCGCTCTTATACTTAATATAACCAATCTTATAGATACCGTCACCATTCAGGCGAGGCTTAGAACTGCGCTTGATAAGGATTTCAACACTGTCATTCAGATGCACTCCGATGCGATAAACGAAGCGGTCAGGCTCTCAAGGCTCGACCTCTCCGATGTCGGCGAGGTCGTCAAATATTTCTGGGGTGCTTACGGCTCGGCTCTTGACTTCAAGAATCTCGTGCCCACCATAACCATCCAGCTCGGCGTGAGCGCATTGCCCGCCCTCGCCGCCGCATGGGTCGTTAAGAATAAAAAGGCTACCCGCTCTACCATTGAGACAGTCCTGAGAGTCGGTATGCTCATCGCGCTGCCCGCAGGCATCGGTATGGCGTCGCTTGCGACCCCCATTCTGACTATCCTCTACGGCAGAGGCTCCAGCTCAGACGCTATCTCGGTTATCGCCCCGATAATGGCGGCTTACGGCTTTGCCACAGGCATAATCGCCATATCTACCCCGACCACCAATATGCTCCAGGCTATCGGCAGGGCGGATATCCCCGTCAAATCCGTCGTTGTTGCTTCTGTCTGTAAGATTCTTTGCAATTTCATCCTTGTTGGTAATCCCAAGCTCAATATCTACGGCGCTGTCGTCGGCACGATACTCTTCTACGTTATAATCGTCACCTGCAACATGGCGTTGCTGCTCAGGATATCTAAGGTACATGTGCGCTGGTCGTCGGTATTCCTCAAGCCCTTTATCTGCGCCGCCCTTTGCGGCGTGACCGCATACGCGACGAACGGCCTGCTCAACCGCATTTTCCCCGCCGACACCTCCAAGAGCATTCTCAATATGGGCACGGTCTCGGCGCTCATAGCCATTGCTCTGGCTGCTATTGTCTACCTGATTTCCCTTCTTTTGATAAAAGGAATAGCAAAAGAAGACATTTCTGTCATTCCCAAGGGAGAAAAAATTGCAAAAGTGCTTGAAAAATACGGACTTTTAGGTTAAAATACTAATTAGTCGTTTCTCGGAGGTAAAAAATGCAGGATTTTCAGTTTAAGGATAAATATGACGCTTATGACCTTGTGAAGATCATGCAGCTTCTCCGCGCACCCGGCGGATGCCCGTGGGATGCCGAGCAGACCCACCAAAGCATCAAGAAAAATCTCATAGAGGAGACCTACGAGGTCATCGAGGCTATAAATAAGGACGACAAGGCTCTCATGTGTGAGGAGCTGGGGGATCTGCTCATGCAGGTCGTGTTCCACGCTCTTATGGAGCAGGAGAGCGGCGTGTTTGATTTTGACGATGTGGCGGACGGCGTTTGCAAGAAGCTCATCGAGCGTCACCCCCATGTGTTCGGCGAAGTCAGCGTCAGCGGCGTTGATGACGTGCTCACAAATTGGGATGCCATCAAGCGCAAATCAAAGGGTCAAAAGACCACGACCGAGTCCATGCTCAGCGTACCCCGCGAGCTGCCCGCTCTTATGAGGGCGACCAAGCTGCAAAAGAAAGCGGCGGATGTCGGCTTCGACTGGAGCGATGTCTCCGGCGCGCTCGACAAGGTGGACGAGGAGGCTGCGGAGCTTAGAGCCGCAGTCGCAAATCAAGATAAAGAGAATATCGCCGAGGAGCTGGGCGACCTGCTCTTCTCAGCGGTGAATGTGTCGAGGTTTGTCAAGGTCGACGCCGAGGAAGCCCTTACCGCAGCGAGCGATAAATTCCTCTTGAGATTCACCGAGGTCGAGCATATGGCTGCCGAGAGAGGCATTGATATGAAGACCGCCGGTATCGAAACTCTTGACCGCCTCTGGGATGAGGCAAAATTGCAAAAGTAAATATGAATACCTCGTGTATTTCATAAATAGAATTTAAAAGATTGGAGTAAAACAAATGAACAAGTCAGATCTTGTAAACGCAATCGCAAAGAATGAAGGTATTGAGAAGAAGTGCGCCGAGAAGGCAGTTAACGCTGTTTTTGCAGCAGTTGCTGACGCTCTTGCAGCAGGTGAGAAGGTTCAGCTCGTAGGTTTCGGCACTTTTGAGGTCCGTGAGCGCGCTGAGAAGCAGGCTCGTAACCCCAGAACCGGTGAAGTTATCGCCGTTCCCGCAACCAAGGTTCCCGCTTTCAAGGCAGGCTCCGCTCTCAAGGCTAAGGTTGCTAAATAATTATTGATTTACAGGGGGCTGCTTTCGGCAGCCCCTTATGTTTTACGGAGGGTACGATGAGACTCGACAAATATCTGAAAGTATCAAGAATTATCAAAAGGCGCACCGTCGCCAACGAGGCGTGCGACGCAAAGCATGTGAGCGTCAACGGCAAGCCTGCAAGGGCTTCGTATGACGTGAAGGTCGGCGACGTGATCGAGCTGACCTTCGGCTCCAACACCAGCCGTTTCGAGGTGCTCAGCGTCACGGAGCACGCCACCAAGGAGAGCGCCGCTCTCATGTTCCGCCAGCTTTAATTAAGAATAAACGAGCCTCCCGAGGCATATCATTTAACAAAAATGAAAGTATTTAACGGGAGGTTTATTTTATGCCTGATGAAAAGAATATGCCCTCGATGCCCCATAATCTCGTGCTTGAGGACAGGCGGCTTCTCACTGTCTCCGGCGTGTCGGATGTCGACAGCTTCGACGAGGAGACCGTGGTCGTGTTTACCGACCTCGGTGAGCTGACGGTGCGAGGTAAGGATCTGCATATCAATCGCCTGAGCGTTGAGGTCGGCGAGCTGACCGTGGAGGGCAGCATCTCCGCCCTTATCTATTCCGAGGAGACTGCCAAGAGCGGCGGATTTTTCAGTAGGGTATTCAGATAAATGGTATATATTCAGGGGATGACCGAGCAGGCGAGGCTGTTTCTGTTCTCGGTCGGCTTCGGCTTCCTGCTCGGGATACTGTATGATGTTTTCCGCACCGTGCGGCTGATGATATCGAATTCGGCGGGCTTCGTGCTGGCAATGGATATCCTGTATTTCTGCGTGTGCGCCTTCTCCAATTTTTGCTTTGTCATGGCGCTCGACGGCGGCAGGGTGAGGGCTTTTATCGCCCTCGGAGAGGCGTTCGGATGGATGATATATTACATCTCGTTCGGCGCGATCGCCGTCAGGGTCACTTCACTTGCCGTGAGGGCGGTTCACCGCGCGGCGGCGGTGATTTTTAAGCCGTTCAGGCGGCTCGGAGCTAAAATTCGGCGTAAACATGAAAAAAATGCCGCTTTTTTGCGAAAAACTTCGATAAAAAACGATAAAAATGCAAAATTTCTCTTGCAAAAGCATAAGAGCATAGTGTATAATGTATTAGGTTATTACAAAAATTGTTTTCTTTTCAAAGATCGAAAGGATTAAGATACTATGGCAGCTGTTAAAACCCGCACCAGGAAACACAGCGTGATAGTCTGCACCTTTGTATTTGCACTCGTATGTTTTTTCGTGGCTACGCTTTTGAGCCTTTGCTTCAAGGTCTCGGCGCAGAAGAAGATCAACGCCGAGCTTGTGTCACAATATAATCAGCAGCTTGATGAGAATGCCGACCTCGAGGCTTATATCGAGAGCGGCGACGAAGCCGATTACATCGAGCGCATCGCCAGAGAGCAGTATGGCTATGCTAAACCCGAGGAAAGAGTCTATTACGACTCCGCGGTGTCATAAACTGATTTTATCAGTTTCATATATTCAAAACACACGGAAGGATCAGCTTAGTTTATGCAAATCGAAGAAGGAGCAGTTGTCAGCGGCAAGGTTACGGGGCTTACCGATTTCGGAGCATTCGTAGAATTAGAGGGCGGCAAGACGGGTATGATTCATATCTCGGAGGTCGCGCCGAACTATGTCAAGGATATCAGGGAGCATCTCTCTGTCGGGCAGGAGGTCACGTCAAAGGTCATCTCCATCACCCCGCAGGGCAAGATCAGCCTCTCCATCAAGAAGCTCAACGATCAGCCCAAAGAGCAGCAGAGAGAGCGCAGACCGCAGCAGAGGCAGAGGAGCGAAAAGCGCTCCGCACCCCAGGTCTGGAACGGTCAGAAGTCATCCGCACCCACGGGCGAGAAGCAGTCGTTTGAGGATATGATGGCTCGCTTTAAGCAGGTCAGCGACGAAAAGATGACCGATCTTAAGAGAACCGATTCAAAGAGGGGCAGCGTAGGCTACTCCCGCAGAGGTCAGAAATAATGAGCACGGGGGCTAATTGCCTCCGTTTTCTTTTTGTAATAATACAAACGGTTTATCGGGTGATTATATGAGAGAGATCAATGTTTCGCTCGTCGAGCAGGCGGTCGCAGAGCTTTGTATCAGCGCCAATAAGTGCCTGCCGCAGGAGCTTGAGAGCAGGATAGCCGAGTGCGCCGCGTGCGAGGAATGCGGCCTGCCCGGCAGCATAATGCAGACTATCGAGGATAATATCGCCGCCGCCAAGGAGCTGGATATCCCTATTTGTCAGGATACCGGCATGGCGGTCGTCTTTGCCGAGGTGGGGCAGGAAGTGCACTTTGTCGGCGGCAGCTTTGAGGAAGCGGTCAATGCGGGCGTTGCCAAGGGCTACACCGAGGGATATCTTCGCTGCTCGGTCGTTGCCGACCCGCTCAGGCGTGTGAATACCGGCGACAATACCCCCGCCGTGCTGCATACACGCATCGTCCCCGGCAATCGGGTGAAGCTCACCGTTGCGCCCAAGGGCTTCGGCAGCGAAAATATGAGCCGCGTCAAGATGTTTACACCCTCGGCGACGAGAGAGGATATAATCGGCTTTGTCGTTGAAACGGCGAGGGTCGCGGGCAGCAATCCCTGCCCACCGATGGTGCTCGGCGTCGGCATAGGCGGCGATTTTGAGCAGTGCGCTCTGCTTGCGAAGCAGGCTCTTTGCAGGAATGTCGCCGTCAGCAATCCCGATGAATTTTACGCCGCTATGGAGAGTGAAATGCTCGAAAGGGTCAACTCACTCGGCATCGGCCCCCAGGGCTTCGGCGGCAGGACTACGGCGCTCAGCGTAGCCATTGAAGCGAGACCGACTCACATAGCCGGGCTGCCCGTGGCGGTCAATGTCGGCTGCCATGTCACCCGCCATGCGGAGCTGGAGCTGTGATTTGTGAATAGTTTATGCTATTTAATAGAATTTTTTTGAAAAACCCTTTATTTTTTTGTTTATATATGCTATAATGCAGATGAAACAGAGATGTTTCAATAGCAATAAAGGGGATGACTAAATGAAAATCACAATTACAGGGCGCAAGTGCTCACCGAGAGACTCCTTCAGGGAACACGCCGAGAAGAAATTAGCCAAGATAGAGCGATTCTTCGGACCTGATGTTGAGGCCAAGGTAACGGTAACTGTTGAGAAGTCATCGCAGTCGGTCGAGATCACCGTTAATAATAACGGCATGGTCTTCAGGGCGCAGGAGAGAGCGGAGAATATGAACGAAGCTCTCGACAAATGCGTTGACACGTTGATCAGGCAGATTCGCAAAAATAAGACAAGAATCGAGAAGAAGCTCAAGACCGGCAGCTTCGACGCTTTCGCCGACGAGGCGGAGAGCGTTACCGAGGAGAAGGATTACGAGCTCGTCAGGAGCAAGACCGTTATCCTTAAACCCGAGTCAGTCGATGAAGCAATTCTTCAGATGAATCTTGTGGGTCACCAATTCTATATGTTCCTCAATGAGGAGCACGGCGATATCAGCGTAGTTTACAGGCGCAACGACGGCGGCTACGGGCTTATAACTCCCGAAGTCGAGTAATTCCGCCTTGCTATAAAGTCAGATCTGTCATCGGCGGGAACCGAAATTTCCGGTTCCCGCCTTACTTTGCCCGGCGGATCTCTAATCCTATAAAATTACGGAGTTTTTAAATGAAAATTGATTTTGTAATCCCGTGCCTGCTCGGCATGGAGTCGCTCATTGCGGCGGAGCTGCGCGATTTCGGTGCGGATGATGTTGCCGCCGAGAACGGCCGCGTGCTCTTCAACGGCGACGAAAATATGCTGGCGAGAGTGAATATTTGCTCCCGCTTCGCCGAGAGAGTGCAGATACTCGTTGGCACCTTTGAGGCACGGAGCTTCGAGGAGCTGTTTCAGGGCACCCGTTCCCTCGAATGGGAGAAGTGGATAGGCTCGACCGACGCTTTCCCCGTCAAGGGCTATTCGATAAATTCGGCGCTTTTCAGCACTCGTGACTGCCAGGCGATAATCAAAAAGGCGGTCGTCGAGCGGCTCAAGAGCAAGTATCATATCGAGTGGTTTGAGGAGAGCGGCCCCGTCCATCAGATACAGTTCTCGATCATGAAGGATAAGGTCTCGCTGCTTATTGACACCTCGGGCTACGGCCTGCATAAGCGCGGCTACAGGCTCGACGCCAACGACGCGCCTATTAAGGAGACCTTGGCGGCGGCGCTTTGCAGCCTGTCTCACCTCAGACCTTATCATAAATTCTACGACCCGATGTGCGGCTCGGGCACTATCCTCATCGAGGGTGCGCTCATGGCGGCGAATATCGCCCCCGGCGTCAACCGCAGCTTCTCTGCCGAGAGATTCGGCGTTATTCCCCGCAATGTGTGGGAGGAGGAGCGGGAGAGGGCGCGTAGTCTCGTCCGTGAATGCCCCGACTTTGAGGCCTTCGGCTCGGATATCGACCCAAAGAGCGCCGAGATAGCCGCTGTCAATGCCGAGAGGGCAGGGGTCGGCTCGATGATACGCTTCTCCACCGCCGACGTTGCGGATTTCAAGCCGCAGACGGAGCGAGGCACGCTGATATGCAACCCGCCCTACGGCGAGCGCCTGCTCGATATGAGCGAGTGCGAGAAGATATACAGGGCAATGGGCAGGGTCTTTGAACGCAGGCACGGCTGGTCATACAGCATCATCAGCCCCGACGAGGAGTTCGAGACCGCCTTCGGCAGGAAGGCCGATAAACGCAGGAAGCTTTATAACGGCATGATCAAGTGCCAGTTATTTATGTACTTTAAATAAATAATCAGCTACGAAAGGTTTGTTTTGAAATGAAGCACGTATTCGTTATCAATCCGGCAGCGGGCAAGGGAAAGGCGCTTGGTATTATAAAGCCCCAAATTGATGAGATCTGTAAGAAGCACGCTCTCGATTACGAAATTTATGTAACCGAGAAGAAGAACGACGGCATCGAATTCGTCGAGCGCCGTGCAAAGAGCGGCGAGGAGCTGCGCTTCTATGCCTGCGGCGGCGACGGCACTCTCTATGAGGTGGTCAACGGAGCATTCGGCTACAAGAACGCTCAGGTCGCCGTTATCCCTCTCGGCTCCGGCAACGATTTCATCCGTCTTTTCGGCAGCAAGGAGGATTTTCTCAAGCTCGAGAACGTCATCAACGGCGTGCCCGTTGAATTTGACGTCATTAAGTGCGGTAACGAGATAGCCATCAATCAGTGCTCCATGGGTATGGACGCCGAGGTTTGCGCTATGCAGGGCAAGATAAAGAAGCTGCCGCTCGTCACGGGCGAGGGCGCTTACTACATCGGCTGCCTCTATGCGCTGCTCAAGAAATTCCGCAACCACTTTACCGTGCAGATAGACGACGGCGAGAAGATAACTCAAGACTGCCTCTTCTGCTTCGCGGGCAATTCCCGCTGGTACGGCGGCGGATTCATGGCGGGACCTAAGGCTTACCCCGATGACGGTCTGCTCGATTTCATCATCGTCGAGAGCAAGCTCAGCCGCCTGAAGCTGGCGACTTTGCTCAATAAATACAAGCGCGGCGAGCATCTCGACTGGGATATCACCAATTTCCAAAGAGGCAAGAAGCTCGTTATCCACAGCGACCACCCCGCGGCCGTCAATGTTGACGGCGAGACGAAGTATGTTACCGATACTTCATTTGAAATAGTTGAGAAGGGCATTGTATTCGTAGTGCCCGCCGGTTCGCCGTTCCTCAAGGATAGAGAGAGGCGTTTAGCCGCCGGCGAAATTAAATAAGGAGACTTATACATGAGATTTTGTACGGGCTGCGGCGCTCAGCTTGAAGACGGCGCCAAATTCTGCTCGGTCTGCGGCCAAAAGGTCGAGCCCGCTCAGACACAAGCTCCGCCCGTTGCGGGCGACGGCGGTTTCCAAAGCAAGCTCGACGACGCCGTAAATCAGTTCACCAACACCCCTAACACCACCTCGGAATATTCACCCGAAGATATCAGCAATAACAAGGTCATGTCGTTCCTGTCATACCTGTGGATACTTTTCATAGTTCCGCTCATCGCAGCGCCGAATTCGCCCTATGCCAAGTTCCACGCCAATCAGGGCTTGCTGCTCTTCCTCTTCGACATCGTCATTGCAATAGTCGCAATGATACCCGTTGTCGGCTGGATCATCAGCGCAGTCGGCGGCGCATTGGTGCTCATCTTCCGCATCATCGGCATAGTGAATTCACTCAAGGGTGAGGCCAAGGAGCTGCCTCTAATCGGCAAATACAGAATTATAAAGTGAGATTTTAATGAAAAACGCTAATCAGATCAAATTCAATCCGTCGGGCAAACTCATTATAATGCAGGTCAGCGACCCGCAGGATATGAAATATGTCCGCCCCGCCATGGTCAAGATGCTCAACAACGCCTACGATGCGGTGAAGCCCGACCTTGTGCTCTTCACGGGCGACAATATCCTCGGCAATCATCTGCTCGACGCCCGAATCGGCAACCGTCAGATAGCCTCTGGTAAGGAGGCAACCCTCAAGGTGATGCGCGAGTCGATAGACAATATCGCCGCTCCGCTTCAGCGCAGGGGGATCCCCTTTGCCATGATATACGGCAATCACGATGACCGCAACCTTGTCAGCAAGGATGAGCAGGCGGATATTTTCAGGAGCTACTCCTGCTGCTTGCCGATGAATACCGACGACCCCACGGTGGATTGCGACACCTATAATATCCCCGTGCTCGACAGCGAGGGCAAAAAGCAGATATTCAATATCTGGATGCTGGACTGCGCCTGGTATGACAAGGCGCAGGATAAATGCTACGAGCGAATCAAGCCCGAGACGGTCGAATGGTTTAGGCGCACCTCGTCTTCCCTTACCGCCGAGAACGGCGGCAGCCCGATACCGTCGCTGATGTTCCTGCATATTCCTCTGCCCGAGACTCTCGAGCTATTTGAGAAGTGCCCGACAGGGGAGGGAGCGGTGTTTAAGTCGCATGACGGCAGCTATTATCGCTTCAAGCCCGGCTGCGGCAGCGGCAGCCTTGGCGAATTGCCCGCCGTGCTCGAGGACGGCGCGGGTCTGTTTGACGCGGCGCTTGAATGCGGCGGCGTTAAAGCCATCGTCACGGGTCACGACCATGTGAATTGCTTCGAGGGCAGCTATAAAGGCATTGACTTTGTGCAGACCGCCTGCGCTTCGTTCCGCTGCTACGGCAATGAGCTGAGAGGCGTTCGCGTCTTTGAGATAAACGAGGTCGACCCCTCCGATTATCTCACATATTCCCTGACTTACAGCGATCTCTGCGGCAGAGGCATCGGCTCAAAGCTCAGATATATCTGGGACGCCGACGGCTCAGGCAAAGAGAAAGCCGCTCTTATTGCTGGTGCGGCGGCAGGCGCAGCGGCGCTCACCGCCTCGGCGATAAAAGCAGTCGGGAAGTTCAGAAAATAACATATTAAATAAACCGGCAGTTCCGAAAGACTGTCGGTTTTTAATTATCCGACCGATAGGACGGCGGTATTTAGGTGGTAAAACAATGAATAAAAGGGCTTTACGCATTCTATGTATTCTGCTGTGCGCCGTAACAATGCTCTGCTCCTGCGGAAAAGCCGAAGTCGATGATGCGACGGGGGGTTCCGAAACCGCGACCGATAATGCCGTTGAGTACACTAAAAGTCATAAGGGACTTACTTTGTCGGTATATGTGCCCGAAAGAGTCGCTCACGGCGAAGAATTCCCCGTTGTCGCAAGAATCACCAATGATTCCGATAAAAGCATAACCTACACCCGTTCGGCTACGGGCGAGAATATGCATTTGGAAATAGAAACAGTGATAACAGACAGTGACGGCAAAAGATTCATAGACTGCGATACCGTAGGAAAGCCTTTAATGGATGCGGCAAGCGGCGGAACGCTCAAGCCGAAGGAGTCTTTTGAGCAGAACATAACTTTCCTGCCGGGGTGGACATCGGACGGGAGCGTGGGGCTGAGCCGAGCGGAGATAACCATGTTTGACTCGGGCTCATATATGGGTAGTGCGACCTTCCGCTGGGATACCGACGACGGCGAGGAAAGCATTTCTCTGGAGTTCCCTGTCACGGTTTATTAAAACAGAATAACTTCTATAGCATTCGATTCTGATTATGAAAATGAGCCTGTCAATTTGACAGGCTCATTTGCTTAGTTATTATTTCTTTGATTTCTTTGCCTTGTTTCCGCTTTTCTCAAGCATTATGAGCATCAGGCACCAGAATGCCGAGAGCAGTATGAAGAGGGCGCATACAAGGATCGCGTTATCCATTGCGAAGGTGATAAGTCCGCCGAAGAAGGGGACGAAGAATTTGACCGTGCCGTAGCAGGTCGCCGAGCTGTAGGTGTTCGTGACCTGATAGCCGCCGGAGATGCCCGCCGTGGTGAGGTCGCAGTCGTTGCTGCCCATCGGGGTGACGGCGGTGATATACTGGATATCGCAGCCTGTCTGACCGTCGGGGGCGGGGACGGCTACGGGCGTATTGGTCTGATATTCGCTTGCGCTGAGCTTCTTTGAGATGATAAGGTCGCCCTTTGACACGCCGAGATCGTCGACGGTCTGATACATCGAGTTGAAGCAATAGCCTGCGAGGTTGGTACCGTTATTGTTGATGAATATTGATATCACGCAGCCGAAAACAAAGGTGAGCACCGTGGCGCAAAGCAGGACTATCGAAATTATGCGGCCCGCGAGGATGCCTTTGCCGCTCTTGCCCTTTTTAGCCTTTGCGGGCTTCTCGACCTTGACCTTGCCGTAGTCGTCCGCGCCGAAATCGGGCACGGTGGGCTGGGCGGTCTCGTCGACTGCTCCTATGGGAGCATAGGAGGTGTCGGCGGGGCGGGAGGTGTTCTCGCTCTGACCGAAGGGCTTATAAATCGTCGTATCATCAAACTGATCGGCGGTCTTTTTGAAATATCTGTGCGGTCTTTCGTCGACTGCGGCGGGCTTGTCCTTGCTTATCTCGGGGATAAGGCTGCTCTGCTGCGGCGCGGGAGCGCTCGGCTGCTCGGGCTTGCCGTCTCTCTGCTGCACGAAGTCAAGGTCAAGCTCATCTATGCTTTTAAGTTTAAACTGTTCCATAAAATCAGTCTGCCTTTCGATGATTATTCGGATAATTTCGCCTTGAGAGCCGCATTCTCGGCGCTCAGAGCGGCGCAGAGCCTTGCGATCTTCTCAACGCTCTCCATAGCCGCCGAGTTGTCGGCGGGCGCTGCGGCAGCGACGGTCGCTCCGCTTGCCTTGAGAGCCTTATTCTCCTCGCTCATCTTGCGGCAGATCCTCTTGAGCTTCTCGTTATCTGTCTCATTCTTTTTGGCATATTCAAATACACGCCTGTATTCGGTCTTGAGCGTGTTTATGTATTTCTCGACATCGGCGGTGTTGTAGCCGTTCTCTTCTCTGCGAAACAGATCCTTGTTATCCATGAAAAACCCTCCGTTAAAATAGTGCTGATTGCTTACTTCTAAAATATATCACATATCGCCAAAAAAAACAACAGCAAAAACAAAAATATCCTGTAGTTTTTGACGAAAAAATATTTGCCTGCGCTGTTGACAAAGCAACTTGCTCATGCTATAATGCAAGTGTGATATCACAGATAGCACACATATACAGCCGTAAAGGGGGAATGTCCTTGATAATAATTGATAAGCAGAGCAGGGTGCCCGTCTATGAGCAGATAAAGAATCAAATAATCACCTTTATCCGCATAGGTGTTTACCCAGCTCATTCAAAGCTGCCGTCGATAAGGGCAATATCCGCGGAGACGGCAACAAACGTCAATACGGTCAAGAAGGCGTTTGCGGAGCTGGAGCTGAGCGGAGTTATCTATACCGTGCCCGGCACAGGCAGCTTCGTGAGCGAGAACGCTTTGGAGAGCAGCAGCGTGACCGCCAAGGCGCTGCGGGAGCTAAAGGAGGCGCTCGCCGTGGCAAGATCCGTCGGAGTGACGGAATCCGAAGTTATCGAGCTTGCGAGCTCGGTCTATAAGGAGGATATCTGATGATAGAGATTAGAGAAGTGACCAAAAAATACGGCAAATTCACCGCCGTTGATAAACTCTCGATGACGGTGGATAAAGGCTCGGTCTACGGCCTTGTGGGATATAACGGGGCTGGCAAGACCACTCTGCTCAAGACCGTGGCGGGCATCTATCGCGCGGACGGCGGCTCGGTCACCGTCGACGGCGTTGACGTCTTTGACTCCGCCGATGTCAAGCGCAGGATGTTTTATGTCCCCGACGACCTGTATTTTAACTATAATTCTTCGATCGAGAAGATGGCGAAATTCTATGCGGGGTATTACCCCAAATTCAGCTTTGAGACCCTCGACAAGCTCTGCGGGGTATTCAAGCTCGACAAGACCGCAAGGATCAATTCGTTCTCAAAGGGAATGCAGCGCCAGGCGGCGATGATACTCGGTATGTCCACGCTGCCCGAGATACTGCTGCTCGACGAGAGCTTCGACGGCCTCGACCCTGCAAAAAGAAACCTTATGAATAATATGCTCATTGAGTATGCGGCGGACAGGGAATGCAGCATTATCGTCTCCTCGCACAATCTGCATGAGCTGACCGACATCTGCGACCATATCGCCCTTATCAACGGCAAGAGGATAGTCCTCGACTGCTCGGTTGACGATATCAGCGCCAGCCGCTGCAAATTCAGGGTGGTATTCGCCGATGAAAAGAGACGCGAGGACTTCGCCGACTTCGACATCAAGCGATTTGACAAAGACGGCAAGATAGTGACGCTCTCGCTCGGCGGCGACCCGGAGGAGAACGAAAAGAAGCTGAACGCCATGTCGCCGCTGCTGGTTGAGAAATACCCGCTCACGCTTGAAGAGATATTCCTTGAAGAAATGGAGGATACTGATTATGACTTCAAAGAAATATTCGGCTGATACCTTCAGACACACATTTTCACTTTCATTTATGGCGGCTCTGCCCGTGGCACTAATCAATTTTGTGATACTCTTTATCTGCACCGCAGGCAGCCTGCTTGCGGATGCGCCGAGCGGCGGCAAGGGCAGCGTAACGGTATTTTGGAATTTCCAGCTTGACAGCGAATCCCTGCTGATATTACTGCTTGATGTGTCGCTGCTTATAGGCGGCGTAGCGACGGCACTGCTGATTTATAAATATATGCTCGGCAAGGCTTCGACCAATGTTTTCTTCAGCGCACCGCAGACAAGGGGGCAGATGTTCCTCGCAAAGTACCTCGCGGGCGTGTGCCTGACAGCCGCCGCGACCTTTTTGCCGATTTTTATTTGCGGACTTATCAATTTGATTTACTTTGGCAGCCATCACGGGCTATGGACGGCAGCGTTCTATATCTCGCTCCGCCTTTTTGCGGCGATGATATTTGCGTTCACCGTCACCGCCGTTGTCTGCTGCTCTGTCGGCTCGGTTGCGGAGACAATCGCCTACAGCGCGGCATTTATGATACTGCCGATATCGCTTAAATACACGGTCGAGACCGTGATCTGCACCATGCTCTACGGCTCGCCGTATACGAATGTGCTGCTCGGCTCGGTCAATACTTGGTCGGGCTTCGGCGCGGGCGGCTCCGTCAATAAGTCGATAGGGCTTCCGCTCGGCAGCTTTGAGAAGTATCTGCTGCCCTCGATATATTCCGATATCAGTCAGGTTTCGTATGCTTCCAACGAAGAAAAATACACTCCCGTATTCCGCTATGTGCTGATCTTCCTTGCCGTGAGCGCTGCCCTTGCGGGCGTTGCGGCGCTGCTCTATAAGAGGCGTAAGGCGGAGAAGGCAGGCTTCCTCGGCGCGAATCAGTTCATGACCAATCTTGCTGTGTTCAGCGTTTCGATTTTTGCGGCGAGCTTTATTTCCTCGCTTGCAGGCGGTAAGCATTATGAAGCAGGCGCAGCTCTCAAAAGTTATCTCATTTTTGTTGTTGTGACCGTGCCCGTATTCTTCATCGTTGAGCTTTTTATCCTCAGAAGCTTCAAGCGACTGCTTCAAAAGCTCTGGCAGCTCGGGGTGCAGCTTGGTATCATGGCTCTGGTGGCGCTTGTATTCACGGGCGGTCTCTTCGGCTATTCGTCGAGGCTCCCCGCGGCGGACGAGATAGCCTCGGTCTCCGTCACCACGGGAACTGGCGATATCATCGCAAGACCCATTGGCGGCAGGGCTGACGCCTTCGTTTCCTATGAGGATCGCCTTATCGACAGCGCTCTGCTCTATAATCTCGGCAGCTACTACGGCTCCGTGAACCCCATGTTCACGGGTATTACCGACTCCGCAGATATAGAGAATGTGATCAAGGCGCATCGGCTGCTCATAGGCTGCAAGGGTCAAACGGTGACCAAGCAGTCAATGCACGCCGACGACGGCGAAAGACTGCTGCCCGCCAATATCAGGATAAGCTATAAGCTGAAAAACGGTAAGGAGCTTGACAGACAGTATTTTGTCGCAAGCGACGAGGCGCTCAAAACGCTTGCGGAGATAACGCACGGCGATACCTATAAAGAATATGTTGCATCTCTGTTTGACGGCAATGAAATCGTCTCTGAGGACGGAAATGTTACGAACGACTACTATTTTGAGGGCAGGGAAATAGCGATAGCTTCACCCGATCTCACCTCGATGACCCGTGCGGAGGATTACACCGATACGGAGCAGAGACGAGTGCTCTTCGCCGCCGTTGCCGACGATATACGCAATGACCGCCTGCCGCTCGATCTCTCAAGCACAGAAAAACTGCTCGGCTATATCGTATTCAGTATGGATCCCGACGGCGCTGTCGGATATGAAATGGTTGATAAGAAAACAAGCGAGGAGGACTCGCTGCTTAACGGCGAGTTCACGGCGATACCCGTTTATGCAAATATGAAGAGCACTCTTGCCGTGCTGGAGGAGACCTCGCTTACCGACGCGTTTGAGAGCGTAAAAGAGCCTGTCAGAATGACTGTCTGCCGCTTCACCGCCTACAATTGCTCGGAAACATTTTACTTCGACGACAGCAGTATGCAGATGTTTACGGGTGTGCTCGCGCAAGCACAGGACACGAACGAAGACATCGAAAGCGGAGCGGTGCTTAAACTCCCCGCCGACGCAAAAACCGTGACCGATAAAGCGGTCATAGACCAATATCTCGGGGCGATGAGGGTGAATTACCCGCTCACCTACAGCGGCAGCTACGTCCGCTTCGAGTATGAGGACGGCACGCTGCTCTATGGCTATGTGCCCGACAGACTTCTGAAGAAATAAACAAAAGGGGCTGCGATCCGTCGCAGCCCCAAACTGTTTGCGATTATAATATATATGTAAGGCATAGTTATAGAATAGCCGCCGTCGTTTTCAAGGCCACGGTGGCTATTTTATTTTATACTCACAAAATATTTGAGCTAAGCGTATCAAAGTCTCTCTTTACATGAGGGAAGCGAGGGCAAGTGCATTCTTTCAGCGCATACCGTAGGGGACGGCGTCCTCGACGTCCCGAAAAATAATTGCAATTCAGCATTAAACTGTTGTTTGCTTTTCAACTTAATATCTGTTTCTGACCCGCTCGGCAAAGACGGTGAGGTCTTTTATCTCGAGCGCCGTGCCGTCGTCGAGGACGGCCTTGCCGCTGAGTTTGCCGAATACCTGGTGGGCGTCCTGGGCTATGACCAGGGCGTTGAGGTTGGTGCGGTTATCATAGAGGGGCTTGAAATCCATGTCAAACCTGCCGTCGGAGCTTATGTACTTCCACGGCTGCATGATATCCTCGGGTATCTCGAAGCGGATCCGATCGAGCTTGTGGCATTTGCCGTCATAGAATATCATGTTTTCACTTGCGGCGGTCGTGTCGCCGAAGCCGTAGCCGATATTGTAGCCGAAGCGCTTTCCGTTCACCGTGCCGTTGCCCGAGCCCCAATACCAGGTGTTGTCGTATGTCCATACGCCTCTGCCCCAGTCGAGGGTGCCGTAGTTGCGCTCGGGTGTGAATTCGTAGCTCTTGCCGCCGAAGCGCACATAGCCCGAGGCGGGCATACAGTTGATCTTTTGGTTATAATAGAATGCTTTTTTATCCTGCTGCCACGGTGTGGCGATGACCATGGTGTCGTCGTCATTGAATTCCTTCAGGAAAAGGTCGAATTCAAGCTCGTCGTGAAGCAGGCATTTTTTATATCTGCCCGTCAGCCGCCTGCCGCCGTCGACGTGGATATAGGCAAGCTCGCAGTTGGCAGAGCGGAAGTAGATATCGCCCTTTGAGCTGTCGGTCGGCATATGCAGCGAGCCCATCGGCATCACAAGCGGAGTGATGAAGTCGTATTTCTTGCCCTCGTTGAAGTCGTAGAAGGACGAATTCGCAAGCCCCATATAGCGGTTGTCGGCGATGACGGTGCAGAATGCGTAGCCGTTGTCGTCAACGACTATGTAGTAATCCCACTCCTTTATGCGGAGCTTGTTGGCCTTTACGTCAAACGGGCTGTATTCATAGACAAGGCTGCTTGCCCAGCCCGGCTCGTCGACGCAGCCGTCGGGCCTGAGCAGCTTCTTTTTGGTTTCGCACTTATGATTCATGCTTATTCTCCCTTTTATTTGATTTCAAGGTAAGGCTCGCCCGCCTTTTTCATATATCCCGTCAGCAGCTCGCGCAGATCAGCCTTCACGTCAGCGTATGCGGGGTCGCTGACAAGGTTATTCTTCTCATATGGGTCGCTCTCAAGGTCATAGAGGAAGTCCTCGGTGTAGCTCTCGGCGTAGGCGCAGTCCTTGTTTTTGGCGGTCACGCTGTATTTCCACTTCTTCGTTCTGACCGCTCTGCCTATCTGGCTTTCGGAGATCTGCATGAATACGCTGTCGTGCCCCCTGAGGTCGGTGAGGCTCTTGCCGGCATAGCTCTCGGGCACTTTTACGCCAGCAATGTCAAGCACCGTGGCGGGCAGGTCTATCAGCGATACAAGGTCGCTTACTCTGCCGCCGCCCGTGAAGCCGCCGCCGGTTATGACCAGAGGCACCTTGATGCTCGCCTCGTGGCAGGAGCGCTTGTATTCTGCGTTCCTCGTGCGGAAGTGGCAGCCGTGGTCGGAAGTGTAGATGATAACGGTGTTGTCGAATAATCCGTTATCCTTGAGGGATTTAATCAGTCTGCCGAAGTTGTAGTCGACACGGTTGCAGCAGGCGAGGTAGGCGGGCATTTGAAGCCGCCAGTCGCCGAGAGTGCCCTCAAGATCGCCGGGCACGTCGTAATCCTTGAATGCTTTTTTGGCGCCCTTGGGCGATTCAAATCTCAGACGGTCATTCTGATGATGCGGCTCAAGCTGAGAGACAAACATAAAGAACGGCTTGTCGTGCGGCTGTTTCTCGATGTATTCGACGGCGTAATCGTTTATCGCGTCGGCTCGGTAGCCCTTGAAGTCAAGGCGTTTGCCGTCGCCGTCAAATATATAGCCGTTGTAGCCGTGAGAGGTGAATTCAAGCACGTCGGCGGCTCTCCAATAGTCATAGCCGCCCCTGCGCTCCTTTGGGGTCGCCTTGGTTTTAAGGTCGTGCTCCTTGTCGGAGGCAAGGTGCCATTTGCCGATATACGCCGTGTCATAGCCCGCCTCGCTCAGATAATTTGCGAGCGTTTTGCGGTCGGTCGGCAGGGCAATATCGTTGCGGTAGCAGCCTATCTGCGTTGCGTATACGCCGCTTTGCAGGCAGGCGCGCATCGGTCCGCAGACGGGCTGGCAGGTGAAGGCATTCTCAAACACCGTGCCTTCCTCGGCTACAGCGTCGAGATTAGGCGTAACGGGCAGCCTTTGGCCGTAGCAGCCTGCGGTATCCGCCCGCTGCTGATCTGAGAAATAGAATATAATGTTTGGTCGTTTCATATGAACGCCTCCTATATGTTGTCGCTGAATGAACTGCGGAGCTTGTCGATTATGTGGAGCAGCGCCTCCGCCCTCGGGCAGTAGCCGTCGAGCTGATTATAAAGGCTCCTGTATCTCTTGCAGCCCCCGCCGCATACCGAGCGCACGGGGCAGGAGAGGCAGAGCTTGTTCTCCGGCTCGGTGTGCTCAAAGAAGCGGCGCAAGCCGTCGCATCTCAGAATATCTTCAACGGTAGCTTCGTTAATGTTCAGGCATTCAAATTCGTCAAGGCAATAGAAATCGCAGGGGTAACAGGTGCCGTCAGCTTCGACCACGAGCTGGGCGTTGCAGCGCCCGCTTGCGCCGCATTGCTCGGCTCTGCCTGTTGTGAGCAGCGAGAGGATATTGTCAAAGTCGCGGATATACATCCTGCCGCCGCTGCTTACCTCGGCAAACCAGCGGTTAAACAGCCGCTTTTGGAAGCGGGCAAGCTCCCTCGCGCCGAGGCTGTATTCCGTCTTTTCGCCGCTGAGCGGGTCAAGGCAGTATATCGGCTGCACGTCTCTGAAATTATTCTCGATATAGAAGTCAAACAGCTCATTTGCGTCCGTGCCCGCAGTGATGACGGAGAGAATGTTGAAGTCCACCCCGTGCTTTCTCAGCAGTGAGACGCCGTTCATCGCCTTGTCGAACGAGCCGCAGCGGTGGGAGTCGTGCAGCGGCTTTTTGCCGTCTATCGAAACGCCGATAAGGAAGCCGTTTCGCTTGAAGAATTCGCAGAATCCATCGTCTATCAGCGTGCCGTTGGTCTGGAGCGAGAAGCGAAGGGTGCTGCCGTCGGTCTTCAAATCCTGTGCCGCCGCAACGAAATCCTCAAAGAAGCGAAGCCCCGCAAGCAGAGGTTCGCCGCCCTGAAACATAAATGATATCACGGAGCCGCTGCCGCAGAAGTCAAATACTTTTTTTATCAGATTTATTGCCGTGTCAATGCTCATGAAGCCCTTGCCGCAGCCGCTGCGGGCGCTTGCCTCGTCGCAGTAGAAGCAGTAGCCGCATTTCAGATTGCACGCTGATGAAGCAGGTTTTACCAGAGCGGTCAGTTGCCGCATAAAAGCACCTCTTTTGTCAAACCTAAATCGGGTGATGGATGATGAAAACAGGGGTAGGGAAATACATTATAATTTTCGGGCTGGGGGCGTTTATCTACGGCGCTATCGAGGTGATAGTGCGGGGCTATACCCATTGGACAATGGCGCTCACGGGCGGCGCGGTAATGGCGCTCTTCATGCTGATAAACCGCAGCAGGGATGTCAATATCCTCCTGCGCTGCCTGCTCGGAGCGCTTGTTATCACGAGCCTTGAATTCGCCGTCGGGGCGGTGGTCAACCTCGGGCTCGGCTGGGATGTGTGGGATTACTCGGAGAAGCCGTTTAATATAATGGGTCAGATCTGCCCGCTCTTTACGCTCGGGTGGCTTGCCCTCAGTCTGCCGGGATTTATGCTCTGCACCGCCGTTGAGAAGCGGCTCAGCTCGCGCTGATGTATTTTTTGATGCCCTCGACCGTAGCCTTGGCGAGGGTGTCTCTGTTTTTGGCGTTTTGGAGCACCTGGCACTCGTTCGTGTTGGAGACAAAGCCGTATTCTATCAGCACGGCGGGGCACTCCTCAACTCTTGTCACTCTGAAAGCGTAGAAGTTTGCGCCCCTGCTGACCTTATTCTTGAATGAATCGGGCTTATCGGCGTAGATATCGCTCTTGTACGCAGCAACGATGCTCTGATGCAGAGCCTTTGCAAGCGGCTGTGAATATGCCCTGTAATAATAAGCCGAGGTGCCCATTGCCGACGCCGTGGAGCTTGAGTCGCAGTGAATGGCGATGAACATATCGGGGTCTTGCTTCCTGACCGCCGCATTCCTGTCGGCGTAGCAGACCCATTTGTCGCCCGTGCGGGTCATAACGACCTTTGCGCCCTCCGCTTCAAGCAGAGCCTTGACCTTGGTGGCGATGGAGAGATTGATATTCTTCTCCTGGCCGAAATCGGTTGAGGAAACGGCGCAGCCCGCGCCGCCGTCAATGCCGCCGTGGCCCGGGTCGAGCATGATAGTGTAGCCGCTGAGCGAGGACGAGGGCTTATGCTTAAACGAGAGCACAAGGTTGCCCTTTTCGTTGTATTCGCAGTGGAAGCCGTAGAATTTACCCTTTTGGGCAAGCTCAAGCGAGAGCGTGACGGTGGAGGCGCTCTTGTTGACGCTCCACTTGCCGCCCTTGATAACGGAGTTGACGAACGCCATGTTTTCGCCCGCCGAGGCTGTGTCGCTGAAAGTGATCTCAACGCCTGAGCAGTTGAGCGAGGATACGGTAACGCGCCTGTCGTTATATAAGCCGTAGGTCTGCCCGGTCAGCTTGATGTTGAATACAACGCTGCGGTTCATATCAAGCTCAATGACGGTCTTTGAGTCATATGCCTTTGCGCTGACGACCTTGATATTATTCTTCGGCATCACATAGCCGTCAACTATCTTAACATGGGTTATCTTGCCGTTTATGCCGGAAGCAAGCCGCTCCTCACGCAGCAGCGGCACCTTGACGCCCGAGGCAAGGATATAATATGTGTCGTTGTCGTATTTGGCGCTGTTTTTGACATAGTCCGCCGTGCCCTTGAGCAGGGGTGAACAGTCCGGCACGGAATAGGTCGCCGTGGTGTTGCCCGGGTATACCTCAACATAGTCGTCGATTATCTCGCAGATCTTCGCCGTGCCGAGGCCGTAGTTATTTTTGTAGCTGTATCTTTCGAGTGAGTCGCCCTGCGGCGTGTTCGATGAAGCGGCGGGTGTGCTTGAGCTGCCGGGCTCATCGGCGGGGGATGAGGTTTCGCCCGCGTGAGTTGTGCCTGCGGAGGTCGGCTCTTGAGTGGGCGGGTCGGTCTCGGGCGGCACTTCGATAACATTTGCGCTGACGATGACGTTTGCGCCGCTGAGGGATTCGGTCAGCCCTTGATACTTTGCCGTCACCTTGTATTTGCCGAGCTTCTGCACCGAGGAAGTGCCCTCCGGCGTTTTGAGCGAAGCCGTAAAGGAGGTGAAATCGGAATCCGCATCGGGTGCGGAATCCTCCTCCGACTCGGTCTGCACAGCTTTCATCGTGTAGCTCTTGCCGCCGAATTCAACGCTCAGCGAGGCGCTCTTGTGGGCAATCGCCGAGACCTCGACGAGCATACCGCCCGGCACGGTGATATCGTCCGAGGGCGAAACGCTCTTAAGCAGCTTTATTTTGTAGGTCACGGTGTATGTGTAGGTCTTGCCCTTATGTTCAAATTTTATAGTGTTTTTGCCGACTTTCAAAGGGCAGTCGACTGAGAAATCGCCCGTCTTTGCGACGGTCAGCTTCTCACCGTTGCATTTGAGGTCGTATGCGGGGCTGCTCGTGCCCCTGAATGTGACCGTGGATTGCTCGGTGGTGAACGAAGTCTTGCTGTGATTCGATACGCTGAATTCCTTGTCGAGCAGATAGGTGTCGCGCTTCTTTATGTAGTTCAGCACTACCTCGGCGGCCGTGCTCTTTGCGGATTCGATATCCGAGAGGGGATAGAAAGCCAAAGCGCCGCACATTGACATATCCGCCGAGCGGGAGACGGAGGAAACGGTCTTTTTGGCTTTTTCCGTCGAGAATGAATCCAGCCCCTTGAGGCAATGGCACATCCATACGGATATCGCCTTTTCGTTCCATATGGTCTGAGCGTTCTCAAATATCGAGAATGCCGAGTCGTCGTTGCCGCTCTGCACAACAAAAACAAAATCTATGCTGCCGCCCGATATAAGCTCGTCCAGACCTGCGGAGATGTTGGAGCAGTAGACCGGCTCAACGCCTATCTCTGCGGCGGAGTCGATTGCCGTAATTTTTTCGCACACGGCGGTTACCTTTGAAACGTAATCGCCGAGAGTTTCATCTGCGCCCGAGAGTATCACGAAGTCGGCGTTGACCTCCTCGAGGAAGGCCGTCACCGTGTCGCCGCCCGAAATGTCAGCGCGCACGCCGGAATAGATGCCCGCGGCCTGTGCCTCGGAGATAAGCGCCTTGACGGCGGCGGAATTATCGCCTTTGAGGTCGAATATCGCCGTGTTGAAGCCGTAGCTGCCGAGCTTTGAGAGGCTCTGCGACGCTTCCTCGCCGCAATCCTCTATCAGCGCCGCCACAAGCTGAGCGGGCTTCGCCGTCTTGGGTCTTGCGTTCGCCTGAACGGCGGTCGTCTCATCGGCGGGTGCGCTCGTGGTCGTTTCGTCGGAAAAATGCTTTTTGAGCGATGCAAATTTGCCCGTTGCGGCCATGGTTATCACGAGAGCCGTGATTATCACCGCCACGCAGGCTATTACAACTGCCAAAACCTTGTTTTTCTTCATCTTTCAGTCCCCGTTTAATTCCCGTTGTTTTTAATATATTCCCGAAGCTGTTTCATCTCCTCCGAGCAGCTCTTGCGGCTGAGGTCGGAGTAAGAGTAGACGACAAATCCGTCGTAATTTTTGTTTGCCGCGATGCTCTGAGCCTGTCGCAGCATTATGTCGCTGCTCTCGAGCCATTCTTTTGAGCCGCTGCCGGCGTATTTATCCTCCTTGCCGCATTTGTAGGCGGCTAGGCCGCACAGCAGGCGCATACCTGAGTGGCGTTTAAGGCCGCCCCACTGAGCGAGCATGGAGTTGAAGTCGCATTTCTCGTGTCTGAAGCCGAAATAGATCTGAGGTATGATGATGTCGGCGTAGCCGCTTGTCGAGAGCCACAGGTCGCAGTCGGCGTAAAGGGTGTTTTTATTCTTATCCCTCTGCGCCGCGGGGCTGATGCTCACCGTCAGCGAGGGGTCGACCGCCTTGACGGCGGAGTAGAGCGAGGAGACAAAGGCGTTGACGCTCGATATGCGCCAATCCTTGAGGCTCAGCTTGCCGCCCTTTGCGGTGTATGCGGAGTATTGCTTCTCGTCCACCGATTTGTCGGTCGAGGGGTAAAAGTAATCGTCGATATGTATGCCCGCAATGTCGTATTTGCCGAGGATCTCCTTGACGCCCGATATTATGCGGGCGTGGACTGCGGGGCTTGCGGGGTTATAGTATATCCCGTTCGGCAGGATGCAGACGTCACCGTCGGCGTTGCCGGAGTCAAGGATGAGCTTTGCGGGGTTCTTTGCGCTGAGCAGCGAGGGGTCGTTCTTGTGCGAAACGCGGAAGGGATTTATCCATCCGTGGACCTCAACGCCGTATTTCTTTGCGCTTGAGAGCAGCACGGCGAAGGGGTCGAAGCTGAGCGAGGCGCCCTCTTTGCCCGCTATGTATGATGAATAGGGGTAGATATCGGATTTATAAAATGCGTCGGAGAATGCAACCATGTGGACGAAGGCGGTGTTCAGCCCGAAATCGCTTATCTTTTTGAACATTGCGTCCGTAGCCGCGCGGTATTCCTCTGCGGTCTTACCCGCCGCGCTCGGATGGTCGTAGCAGGATATCCAAACGCCGTATATTTTTTTGCCCGAGGCCGTTTGCGGCTGCTCGGTGGGCTTCGGCGCGGGGGAGGTGGGCTTCACCGCCGTGGTATGCGGCTTGGTCGCGGGTGAAGTGACCCGTGAGCCTGCGGTGACTGTGACTGTTGCGGCGGCGCCTGTGGTCGGGACGGCGAAAATTGACGATGCCTCGGTGCCGTCCGTCATGGGAATGTCATACGGCGGCGGCTCCTCGTCGGCGGGGGAGACATATTCATCCGTAACGCTTCCCTGCGGCTCGCTCCCCGTCACCGTCGCCATGGCGGCGTTCGGATTTTTGGGTTGACATGCGCAGAGCAGAGTGCATATAATAATTGTCAGTAAAATGATCTTTTTCTTCATGTCGTTATCCTCTGAATTAAAAGTATACTGCAAAGGACGGGTAAAAATGCCTCTTTATATCAAACCGATACTGATTTATTTCGCCGTTATCTCGCTTGCGGCGGTCGTGATAACCGTCAAGGATAAGCGAGCCGCAGTCAAGGGCAAATGGCGGGTCCCGGAGGCTACCTTGATGCTTGTAGGCCTCTTCGGCGGGGCGACCGCAATGCTCGTGACGATGAAAGTGATACGCCACAAGACAAAGCACATGAAATTCATGGTCGGTCTGCCGCTCGAGATAGCTCTCCAGGCTGCGCTGCTGTGCCTCTGGGTATGGCTGCGGCTGCATTGAAGCTCGATTATGCTTTTGTTTTGACTTTTCTCAGGGCGTTGCTCACGGGCACACCGATGACTACGCCGACGGCTATCTCAACGAGGGCGTTGATGCCGAATGCGGCGAGAATGTACTTGGTAAGCCCGCCGAAGCTGACTGAGCCCGCGCCGACTTCGCTGCTATAGAAAAGATATATGCCGCCCATTACGAGAACGGTGTTGACAAGGCAGCAGCTGACGGCGGCAAGAGCCGCGGCGAGATTCTTTTTGCCGCTGTGCTTTGAGATGAGCGAGAATACCGCGCCCGCGGCAAGACCCGCAAGCACTCTGGGTATCAGCGACACGAGCGGATTTCTGAAGATTATGCCTTCAAGAGGGGTCGGAGGGGCGAGCAGAGCCTTAATAATGCAGGTGACGCCCCATACTCCGCCGAGTATTGCGCCTCCCTTGGCTCCGAGCACGCAGGCTCCGATAATGACCGGCAGGTGCAGCAGTGTGATACTCAGCGCTCCGTAGCTGATGTATCCGATATACGGCACGAAGGTCATGGCGATGATCAGCGCGCTCAAAAGAGCGAGCTGGGCGATTGTGAGATTTGCTCCCACGGTTGACTTGTTTGACATATATATTCCTCCTTGCTGCTGCCCTCTGAAAATTTTTGGTGAGGTGCAGCGCATATTTGGCAAATAGAAGGCTTGTTTACAACCTCAGGCGCATACATTATTGCCGCGTCTGCGGTCGCTTTTTATCATTCTGACTTTATCGTATACGGTGAAGAGCACGCCTATCCAGATAAGCATGAATGCGATAAGGCGGTTGCGGTCAAGCTCCTCACGGAAGTAAAACAGCCCCATCAGGAATTGCAGCGTGGGGTTTATATACATAAGTATGCCCGAGAAATAGTAGGGTATTTTCTGCACGCCGATGTTAAATAACAGCAGCGGCATGCTCGTCACTATGCCGCAGGCGGGCAGCAGCAGGAATTGCGCCCCGCTGAGTGAGCCTGTGCAGCCCGGCATACGCACCGTGGCGTAAATGACGAAGCCGATAGCAAGCGGCGTCATCAGCAGCGTCTCGGCGAAGAGCGAGGCGTGCGGGGTCAGGGTGAGATTCTTTTTGACAGCGCCGTATACCGCAAAGGAGCCGGCGATAAGCAGCGCAAGGGTCGGGAATGTGCGGCTTGCCGCCACCATGTATATCAGCCCTGCGGCTGCGAGGATGAATGTGATCTTTTCGTATTTGCTGGGCTTCTCTTTGAACGCCGTCATTCCGATGAGTGCGACTATCACAGGCTCGATGAAGTAGCCGAGGCTGGCGTCGAGCACATGGGAGCTGTTGACGGCGTAGATATAAACGCCCCAGTTGACCGTCACGAGAGCGCCGCAGGCAAGGCAGAGCAGGAAGGTGCGCTTATCCTTGAACGCGGGAGCTATGTCTTTTAACTTGCCTGTGACCGCCATGTATATCCCCATGAATATCATCGACCAAATAAGGCGCTGAGCGAGGATATATACGGGATTGACGTCCGCAAGCAGATTCCAAAATATCGTCAGCGTGCCCCAAGCGGCATATGCAGCAGCCACGGCGGCTCCGCCCAAAAAACGGGGGCTTGCTTTTGGGCCTTTCATAGGTTTTAACTTCCTTATTTGTTATTCTTATCGTAGAGCACCTTGAGACCGTAGAGGATCAGCTCGCCGTTATAGATGATGTCTCTCTTGCAACTTTTTACAAGATCCTTGGCGAGGCCGCCCGTCGCAACGGTGGTCATCACCTTTTCGCCCAGCTCCTCCTCGAGCTTCTCGCAAAGCCCGTCTATCATCGACGCGAAGCCGAATACCGTGCCGGACTGCATAGAGTCTATAGAATTTTTGCCTATCGCCCTTGCGGGGGTCTTGAGGCTGATGTTCGGCAGCTGCGAGGTTTTGGCTGAGAGAGCGTCGAGCGAGATGCCGATGCCCGGGGCGATAACGCAGCCGCAGAAGGAGCCGTTGCCGTCAATAACGCTTATCTTGCTCGCCGTGCCGAGGTCTATGACAAGGCAGGGCAGGGGATAGAGCGCCGCCGCGCCTACGCCGCCCGCAAGCAGGTCTGCGCCGAGTTGAGCGGGATTGTCTATCAGTATATTCATGCCGGTCTTTATCCCGGGGCCGAGCATCATCGGCTTGCAGCCGGTCACACGCTCGACCGCAGCGCTCATCGCCGAGGAAAGCTCGGGCACCACGCTGCTTATCGCCGCCCCGTTGAAGCCCCCGAGCGGTGCTTCATAGAGGCTGAATATCTGCTTGAATTCGATTGCGTATTCGTCGGGTGTCTTTGATCTGTCGGTTGCAATGCGTGAGACAAAGATAAGCTCGTCGCCGTCATATGCGCCGAGGGTTATATTTGTGTTGCCGATATCTATTGCCAAAAACATTTTATCATCCTTCGCTTTGGGGCAAGCCCGAAAATAATTACTTTCATTATACTCTATCTTCGCCCAAAAAGCAATTATAAAAGCCGTTAAAATTCTCTTGCTTTTGTAAATTATAGTTGTATAATATATTTATGAGTTTTCAGGTGTAGGCAAAGGAGAGACGAAACAGCGTGAAATGTAACATTTGCCCCAGAAACTGCTCGGCGGACAGAGGAAGCGGAGTCGGCTTCTGCGGGGTAGGCAATGAATATGTCGTTGCTAGAGCGGCACCGCATTTTTGGGAGGAGCCGTGTATCAGCGGCGAGAAAGGCTCGGGGACTGTGTTCTTCTCCGGCTGTAATCTGCGCTGCGTTTTTTGCCAGAATTATGAGGTCAGCCGAGCCGCTTGCGGCAGGCAGGTGAGCGAGGAGCAGCTGATGCGTATCTTTGACTCGCTCGTTGAGCAGGGGGTCAATAATATCAACCTCGTCACACCGACCCACTATGCGCCTATGCTGGCGAAAACCCTTGAGAAATATCGCTCGCCCGTGCCGATAGTTTATAATTCCTCGGGCTATGAGAGCGTCGAAACGCTTAAAATGCTCGACGGGCTGGTTGATATCTATCTGCCCGATATCAAGTATTTTGACCCCGCCCCGGCGAAGAAATATTCGGGCGCCGAGGATTATTTTAACTGCGCTTCAAAGGCGGTGCTCGAGATGCAAAGGCAGGTCGGTACGCTCACCCTCGGTGAGGACGGCGTCGCAAAGCGGGGGCTTATCATCCGCCACCTCGTGATGCCGGGCAACGTCTCGCAGGCGATAAAGATATTCACATGGGTCAGCGAAAATCTGCCGCCCGATACATATATCAGCCTTATGCGGCAGTATGTGCCCTACGGCAAGGCGAAGGAGATGCCGCCGATCGACAGACGGCTGACCTCGAGGGAATACGCCATTGCGAAGCAGCGGATACTCGCCCTCGGATTTGAGAACTGCTATTTTCAGGGCAAGGACGCGGCGGAGGAAATATTTATTCCGGATTTCGGGCTTCAGGGTGTTGACCTTTGAGGCTTTTTCTGTTAAATTATATGTATTAATTATATGATATTTTGTCGGAGGTTAAAGGCATGGCAAAAGGAAAAGGTTTTATTGCGGAATTCAAGAAGTTCATCATGCGCGGCAACGTCATTGACCTTGCGGTCGGCGTTATCATCGGCGGAGCGTTTCAGTCGATAGTCAAGTCGCTGGTCGACGACATCTTTATGCCGATAATCTCGCTCGCCACCAAGGGCATCGACTTCTCGAATTGGTTCATCGCCCTTGACGGCAACAAATACGGCACGCTGGCTCAGGCTCAGGAGGCGGGAGCGGCTGTCATCAGCTACGGCAACTTCATCAGCGCCGTCATCAATTTCATCATCATGGCATTCATCATCTTCCTCTTTGTCAAGGCTATCAATACCCTTGCCGAGAAGACGAAGAAGGCGGAGGAGCCGGCGGCTCCCACCACCAAGAAGTGCCCCTACTGCATGAGCGAGATCGACATCGAGGCTACGAAGTGCCCGCACTGCACATCTTCGCTTGAGGAATAAAAATCGGAGCGCAAACGCCGCAGGGTGATTTGCGCTCATTTTGCTAATTAAACACGGGCAGGAGCGCCTAAAAGGCGTTAAATATACGCAACGCACATCCTTCTTTGTAAATCAAGAAAGGGGTAACGAAATGAAAAAAAGCAAAATTGCGACCCTCGCAGTCACCGCATTCATTACCATTGCGCTGTATATCTATTCGCTCTATTCCGCTTATTGGACATTCAAGAGAGGCAACGTCGGCGAGATAATCCTCTATACGGCGCTGCTTGCCCTGTGCAACGGGGCGATAATGCTGCTCTATACACTGACCGATAAAAAGCGCAGCCACTCGACCGCAAATAAAGTTATAGTGCCGATCGCCGCATTACTGTTCAATGCGGCGGCTTACCCCGCAATAGGCTTCGGCGTGCAGAAGGCTGTTTCGCCCGGCGTTGGCGGAGGAGTGGCGGCGGGCTACGCCTGCATAGCGTTCGGCGTTGCGCTTGCGATATTTTTTAACGGGCTTTCAAGCAGGGGGCACAAGGTCGTATCCAAGCTGACCGCGGCGGTCTGCGCCCTTTCGCTCATATGCTCGGGTCTCACTGTTACTTACCGTGCAATAGGCGATTACTCGTTCCTCAAGCCTTTCTATGAGATATCAAAGGCCTCGAGCGATATCGGCGGAGTCCCGACAAAGGACGCCGATATCGTTTACGATTTCGCCTATGCTACCGAGAAGGACGTGCGTAACACAGCCCTCGGTAAGGATGAAACCATCGACATAGCTCTTGCCAAAAACGAGTGGGAGGGCTTCCAGGTCGTGTTTGCCACCGCCGCAAGCGGCAAAAATGTCAATGTTTCGGTGAGCGCCTTCAAAAACGCAAACGGCGACACACTCAAGACCGAGGCTTTCAAAGAGCATTATCTTGAGGTCAAGGGCTTGGGCGACGTCTATAACTGCGAATACCCCGACGCTCTTATCCCCGTGACCCACACGGGCGACAGGGGCGGCGCCGCCGAGCTTCAAAAAGGGCTTCAGCAGGCGTTCTTTATCAGAACAAGAGCCGAGAAGGATTCCTCGGCGGGCGAATATACAGCGACCGTCACGGCCGTTAACGAGAAGGACGAGGTTATACTTGAAAAAGAAATAAAAGCCACCGTTTGGAATTTTACACTGCCCGACGCTCCCGCAAACGAGAGCGCGTTCGGCAACGGCGGCGGTACCTTCTATACCCTCAGCGGGGTCAGGGACGGCGACGATGAAGCCGCCGAGAAGCTCAGGCTGCAAGTTTATAATATGCTTCTCGAGAATCGACTTTCTCCTTATAATCTGCCCTACGATATTCTCGATGAGCGCGCCGACGCTTATATGAGCGACCCGAGAGTGACGTCCTTTGTCATTCCCTATTCCGAGGACGACGATCTGCTTGTCGAATACTACACCAAGGTTACGTCAAACCCCGATTGGGCAAAGAAAGGCTACTTTTACCCCATCGACGAGCCGGGCAATGCCGAGGCTTATGCAAAATATACCGAGATAACCGACCGTCTCAGCCGCCTTTGCCCCGGTTACAATATGGTCACGCCGTTCAACACCGATAAGGTCACCATCGACGGCAAGGAGATGTCCTCAGTTCAGCTTCAGACGGGCAAAAGCTCCATCCTCTGCGGCCTCAGCGAGGTCTTGAACAGTGGAACGACTCTTGAAGAAATGCAAAATGAAGTTAAAAACGGCAGCCGCGCATGGTGGTATGTCTGCTGCGCTCCGGGCGGAGACTATTGCAACTTCTTTGAATTTCTCGACGGCATAAAGCACCGGCTCCTTATGTGGCAGCAGAGGTCGCTTGACATTTCAGGTCTGCTTTATTGGTCGACAACCTATTGCGAGAAGGCAAATCCGTGGGAGAGCACAAAGACATGGGATGATTATAATAGCGCCGGCGACGGTATGATCATCTATCCCGGCGGCTACATAGGCTTTGACGGCCCGATCGCTTCACTCAGGCTTATGAATATCGCCGACGGTATGGAGGACTATGACTATTTCGCCCTTGCCGAGGAAAAATTTGGCAAAGAATGGGTCAATGAAAAGATAGCAAAGGTCGTCACCTCGTCGACCGAATATACCTCTGACCATGCGCTCTTTGAGCAGGTGCGCCGTGAGATCGGCGTTGCCCTCGCGGAGGCATAAATATACAAATTCTCACTATGGAGTGTGATAATATGAAACTCGGATTTATCGGCACGGGCAAGCTCGCCTCCGCCATACTCAGGGGTGTCTGCGCCTCGGGCAAGGTCGGGAGCGGCGATATCATCATATATGATATCAATTCCGCTGTCGTTGATTCACTCACGGCGGAGCTCGGAGTTAAGGCGGGCTCGTCCGCTGCCGAGGTCGCTTCCTCGGCTGAATATGTGTTTGTCGCCGTGAAGCCAAAGGATATCCCGTCGCTTATCGGCAGCATTGCCGCCGAGGGCAGGGAGCATGACCCCGTATTCATCTCGACCGCCGCAGGCACTCAGCTCTCAAGGCTCAAGGAGCTTTTTGGCTACGACGTCCGCGTGGTCAGGATAATGCCCAATATCAATGCCGCCGTCGGCGAGGCAATGACGGCAGTCTGCCCCGACGAATTTGTCACAAAGGAGCAGGCGGATTTCGTGCTTGGGCTTTGCGGCTGCTTCGGCAGAGCGATAATGCTCGACGAGAAGTATTTCTCGGTGTTTACCGCCGTTGCAGGCTCTGCACCCGCATTCGCCTATCTATTTGCGGATGCTCTTGCCGTGGCGGGCATAAAATACGGTATGACCGCCGCCGAGGCGAAGGAGACTGCGGCTCAAATGCTTTACGGCAGCGCCAAAATGCTGCTTGAAAGTCCGCTCTCTGCCGACGAGCTTATCAAGAATGTCTGCTCGCCCGCGGGCACGACCGTCGAGGGGCTGTGCAGTCTCAAAAAGACGGGCTTCGAGGCGTCAGTTATCACCGCCGTTGAAGAAACCGTCGAAAAGGACAGAAGAATGGCGGCGCAATAATCTTTAAGGAGAAACAAAATGAAAATAATCGCTTTAAGCTCACTTGAGAAGGTCTTTCACGACGAAGCGCCCTCCGCGCCCGAATATAAGAGCTTCTCAATGCTAAAAAATGAGCGCAGCTCGTTTCAGGCGGCTTTCTGCCCAGAGAGCGGCGGCAAAGTGACCGTCACGCTCGGCGGCGATCTTGCAGCGGCGACGAAGGCGTATATCGTGCGTGAGGTGCCCGTCGGGCTGCCCTGCTTTGAGAATGCCGACGACCTGTATCTGCGCAAAACTCCGGGCGACTACCCCGACGTGCTTGAGAGCGCCGACGGCGGATTCAAGGCCGAGGGCGGCAATTGGTACTCCGTCTGGGTCGAGGTCTCGCCGAACGGCGGATATATCGGCTCCTCGGAGCTTACCGTCGGAGTTGAGTGCGGCGAGGAGAGCGGCGAGGCTCGCGTAACGGTCGAGGTCATTGACGCCGAGCTGCCCGAGCAGTCTATCATATGCACCGAGTGGTATCACTCGGACTGTATCTGCAATTATTACGGCATTGAGCCGTTCAGCGACGAATATTGGCGCATAAATGAGAATTTTATGCGTACAGCCGCCACGCACGGCATGAATTGCATTCTAACCCCGCTTTTCACCCCTCCGCTCGATACCAAGGTCGGCGGCGAGAGGCGCACCGTGCAGCTCGTCAAGGTGCGTAGGGCAGGCGGCAAATACTACTTTGATTTCACCAATCTTAAAAAGTGGATAGATCTTGCCCAAAGATGCGGCATCCGCTATTTTGAGATGAGCCACTTTTTCACCCAGTGGGGCGCAAAGCACGCCCCCAAGATAGTCGCTATCGACCGCAAGGGCAGGGAGAAGAAGATATTCGGCTGGTCGACTCGCACCTCAAGCAAGGCGTATGACGATTTCCTCAGGCAGTTCGGCTCGGCTCTTGTCAGATTCATCGACGATAACGGCATCCGTGAGCGCTGCTTCTTCCATATATCCGACGAGCCGTCGCTCGCGCATCTCAAGATATATAAGCAGCGTGCAAAGCTCATAAGCGAGATATTCCCGGGGTTTACCGTTATCGACGCTCTATCGAATCTCGAATTCTATGAGACTGGTGCGGTGAAGCAGCCGATACCCTGTGAGAATGAAGCCGACAAGTTCTTCGGCAAGGTGCCCGAGCTTTGGACATATTATTGCTGCGGTCAGGGCAGCGAGTATATGCCGAATCGCTTCATGTCAATGCCGTCGCTCAGAAACAGAGTGCTCGGCATCATCATGTATAAATACGACGTCAAGGGCTTCCTGCAATGGGGCTACAACTTCTACAACACGCAGTATTCTATCAAGAATATCGACCCCTACAAGGTCACTGACGCGGGCGGAGCTTTCCCATCGGGCGACTCGTTCGTTGTCTACCCCGGCAAGGGCGGCGAAGCCGTGCCGAGCCTCAGGCTCAAGGTGTTTTACGACGCTTTTCAGGATGCAGCCGCTCTCAGACTGCTTGAGAGCAAGTTAGGCAGAGAAAAAGTGCTCGAATTCATAGACAAAGATCTCTTCAAGCCCCTCACTTTCAGGGAATACCCGCATGAGAATGACTGGCTGCTTGAAACGAGAGAAAAGATAAACCAAATGATCAAGGAGAACTGATATGCCCATTATTTTTGACAGCGAAAAGCGTATGTTTAAGCTCGATACCGCCACCTCGAGCTACATAATCGAGATATTCAAGGAGAATTACCTTGTCCATCTCTATTACGGCGCAAAGATCCCCGATATGAACGTATCAATGCTTAAATACAACGGCTCTTTTGCTTCGTTCAGCCCGCAGAATATCAATATTGACGACTGCCGATTCTCGCCCGACGTGAATCCCATGGAGTACCCCGGCGAGGGCGCTGGCGATTTCAGATCCTCTGCAGTCGCCGTGCGTAACGCCGACGGCAACGCGGTCACCGATATGCGCTATAAATCGCATAAGATATACGGCGGCAAGCCCGCACTCGAGGGGATGCCCTCACTTCATGTCGATAACGACGATGATGCGGCGACTCTTGAGATCCTCACCGAGGACAGCGTCACGGGCGTGCAGGCGGTGCTCTATTACACCGTGTTTGAGAAGCTCGGCGCAATGGCAAGGCACGTCAGAATAATCAACGCCTCCGACAAGCCCGTTGAGGTCGAGCGCGTGATGAGCTGCTGCGTTGACTTCACCAACCACAATTACGATATGCTCACCCTCTACGGCAAGTGGGGCAAGGAGAGAAGCCTTGCCCGCAGACCGCTTGAGCACGGCAGGCAGCTTGTTTCGAGCAAACGAGGTTCTTCCGGTCATCATCAGAATCCGTTCGGCGCAATAGTCGGCAGGACCGCTGACGAGGATAAGGGCGAAGCCTACGGCTTCAACCTCATCTACAGCAGCAACTTCCTCTTTGAGGCGGAGGTCGACGGCTTCTCGGGCACAAGAGTAATAATGGGCATCAACCCGGATGGCTTCGGCTGGCACCTCGACCCGGGCGAGCACTTTGAGGCTCCCGAGGCGGTCACCGTCTATACCAACGAGGGTATCGGCGAGATGAGCCGCATATTCCACCGCCTTTACACAAAGCATCTCTTCAACGGCAAGTGGAAGGATATCAAGAGACCGCTGCTTATCAATAACTGGGAAGCCACCGGCATGGAGTTTGACGGCGACACCATAGTTTCTTTTGCAAAGAAAGCAAAGGAGCTGGGCATCGAGATGCTCGTCATGGACGACGGCTGGTTCGGCCACAGGGACGACGACACAAGCTCCCTCGGCGACTGGCAGGTCAACGAGGAGAAGCTCGGCGGCTCGCTCGCTTATCTTATTGAGCGTATCAATGCCCTCGGTATGAAATTCGGCATCTGGTATGAGCCTGAGATGATCTCACGCGACAGCGCCCTTTACAGAGCGCATCCCGACTGGTGCATCCACGTGCCCGGCAGAGAGAAGTCCATCGCAAGGCATCAGTACGTCCTTGACTTCAGCCGCAAGGATGTCCGCGACTATATCTTCAACGAGATGTATAAGGTGCTCTCGGTCAACAAGGTCGATTACCTCAAGTGGGATTTCAACCGTAATCTCAGCGAGATCGGCTCGGCGGCGCTGCCCCCCGAGAGGCAGAAGGAGGTCGCTCACCGCTTCGTGCTCGGCACATATGAGGTCATGGATCGCCTGACCAAGGCGTTCCCCGATATGCTGCTTGAGAATTGCTCGGGCGGCGGCGGACGCTTCGACCCGGGTATGCTCTATTATTCGCCGCAGATCTGGACGAGCGACAATACTGACCCGCTCGAGAGGCTCAGCATTCAGTTCGGCACTTCGATGTGCTACCCCGCCTCGACCATGGGCGCTCATGTCTCCGCCTCAAAGCGTGCGGGTTATGACACAAAGGCGAATGTCGCTCTTTGGGGCACCTTCGGCTATGAGCTTGACCCCAACCGCTTCACCGAGGAGGAATCCGAGCTTATAAAGGCTCAGGTCGCGGAATATCATAAATACTACGACGTTATTCATTACGGCGAGCTTTACAGGCTCATCAGCCCATTTGAGAACGAATTCAGAGCGGCGTGGATGTTCGTCTCACAGGATAAGGACGAAGCGCTCGTCACAAGCGTTGTTATCAAGCGCCCGGAGGACAGAGGCTTCACCCTGCGTCTTAAAGGACTTGACCCCGCCAAATACTATGTTGACGAGGACGACGGCGAGATATATTCAGGCGCTCTGCTGATGAATGCGGGCATTTGCCTCGACTTCAACGGTGAATGGGACGGCGACAGCTTCAAGAAGCATTTCAAAGCGGTAAAATAATTTAAGCGGTAAATAATCATAATAAATTCTGCATGGAGGTTTATCAAGGTGAAAGAAGAAAATAAAAAGTATGCAAAAGAAGCGTTTGACATCGTCAAGCACGCTTCGCAAAAGATCGGCGCGAGGCTGCCGGGCTCCGCGAATGAGAAGAAATACGCCGACTACATGGGCGACAAGCTCCGCGAGATAGGCATCGAGCCTACTCAGGAGGAGTTTGCGGTGTCGCCCCGTGCGTCGATAGGCGGTATTCCCTATGCAGGCTGGTACGGCCTCATAATGAGCGGTCTTGTCTACCTCGCCATCTCGATACCGACTCTTTGGTTCGGCATGGCTCTCTCGGGCATTGCGGTAACTCTTTGGCTCGTCCTCAGCGTGTTCCTTTATAAAACATGGTTCGACATATTTTTTAAGCAGAAGATATCGCAGAATACATACGGCGAGCTGCTGCCCGAGGACGGCGAATATGACTACACCATAATCCTCTCGGGTCACACCGACACGAGCTGGAACTGGTATCATTCCGAGCATTCGCATAAGTTCAGAAACAGCCCCGCTCTCGGTCTTATCTCCACCTTCGGCAAGGTGGGCTTCGGCGCAATATGCGTGTTCTTCCTTATCGGCACCTCCGTTGCAATGGCGGTCATCTACGGCGCCGCAATGGCGGGCGCTCAGTGGGCGCTCTACACCGTCAACTACGCGGCGAGCTTCCAGGCATTCAAATATGCCCTGCTCTTTATCCCCGCTGTTACGGCTGTCGGCAGCGTATTCGTCATCAAATGGGCGGATCCCGATCACGAGAATGCTTCAAGAGGCGCAATGGATAACGCCACCGGCTGCGCTCTGAGCTACGCCGTCACCAAGTATTTCAAAGAGAATCCCGACAAGATGCCCAAGAATTGCCGTATCATCGACTTCAACTGCGGCTCCGAGGAGGCGGGTCTCAGAGGCTCGCTCGCATTCACAAGAGCTCATAAGGGCGAGGAGATCCTTCAGAACGCATGGAATATCAATATCGACTCCGTTGCCGATAAGGATTATTTCGAGGTCGTTATCAAGGACGACTGGCAGTTCACCCGCTTTGACACCGACCTTGAGAGGATGTTTAAGGAAGCATTCAAAGAAGTCGGCGTTGAGAGCAAGACGAATTATTGCATTCACAACCCCGTCGGCGGCTGCGACAGCACCCCGATGACCAGGGCGGGCGTCAAATCCGTCACCTTTGCGGCTCAGAATCCCACCCTTACTTACTATTATCACACTTGGCGCGATACCGCAGACCGCTTCGATGAGGAAACCGTCGGCGACGGCTTTGAGGTCATCCTCGGCGTTATCGAAAGGATCGCCGCCTTCCAGGAGGCGAACGGCTACAACGGCCCGCAGAAGAAATGAGGATAATCAATGGCAGAGAGAAGTAAACTGCACACCGGCGAAGTCTATGACCCTAATGACGGCGATGTGATGAGTGAGCAGCTTGGCTACCTCGACCGCCTCTATGACTTCAATATGACCCGCCCGACTGAGCTTGACAAGCGTGAAGCCATGCTCAAGGAGATGTTTGCCGAGATAGGGGAGAATTGCTATATCGAGCCGCCGTTCCACTCGAATTGGGGCGGTCACCACGTCCATTTCGGCAATGCGGTGTATGCGAATTTCAACCTCACCCTCGTCGACGACACGCATATATATGTCGGCGATCATACGATGTTCGGCCCGAATGTAACCGTCGCTACGGCGGGGCATCCCATAATGCCCGAGCTGCGCGAGAAGGCGTTCCAGTATAACGCCCCCGTGCATATCGGTAAAAATTGCTGGCTCGGCGCGGGCACGGTGGTGCTGCCCGGAGTCACGATAGGGGATAATACCGTCATCGGCGCAGGCAGCGTAGTGACAAAGGATATCCCCGCCAACGTCGTCGCCGTCGGCAACCCTTGCCGAGTGATGCGCGAGATCGGCGAGCATGACCGCGAATTCTACTTCCGCGATAAACGCATGGATCCCGAAGTGCTCAAAAAAGCATGGGAATAATTCAATAATCATTGCAAATCCTCCGAGGAAGCACATTCCGCGGAGGTTTTTTGCCGCCCGATTCAATATCTGTTGCAAAACTCAAAAATTGTGATAAAATATCTATGGAAAGAGGTGTGTTTATGCAGCTTAGATTTAACCCCGACGGCAAATTCCGCATAATGCAGATAGCCGATATTCAGGATACACAGATAACTTCAAGAGACACCGTTGAATTCATAGCGGCGGCGCTCGACAAAGACAAGCCCGATCTGGCGGTCTTTACGGGCGATCAGATAAAGGGCTACGGCGTGACCCTCCTGCTCGGCGACAGAGAGGAGAACTTCAAAAAAGCCTTTGCAAATTTTTTAAAGCCCGTTGTTGACCGAGGCATTCCGTTCACCTTCTGCTTCGGCAATCACGACGCGCAGGCTTTCGGGATTTCAAAGGAAAAGCAGTTTGAAATATATAAGAGCTTCCCCGGCTGCCTTGCCGAGAGGGGCGACAGCGGCCTTGAGGGGCTTGCCAATCATAATATTCTCATCAAGGACAGCAAGGGCGAGCGGGATATTTTCAATATTTACCTGATAGATTCGCTATCCACGACGGCGGACGGCAGATGCGCCGCGGTCACAAAGGGTCAGATAGAGTGGTATCAAAAGACGCGTGACGAGCTAAAGGCGAAAAACGGCGATTATGTAAAATCAATTCTTTTCCAGCATATCCCGATGTGCGAGATGTGGGAGCTTTTCAGCGAAGTGCCGAAGAGCCGCAAGCCCCACGCCCAAGGCTTCAGGGAGCATTACGGCAAGTATTATTGGATAAACGAAGAGCGCCTTATCAAAGGCAGCTGCGACTTCGCCTATGAGACGCCCGCCGCTCCGAGCGAGAATACAGGTGAATTTGACGCTCTGCGCGAGAAAGGCGACGTCATCGCTGCCTTCTGCGGGCACGACCACAACAACAGCTTTGTCGGCAAATACAAAGACTTCATCATGGGCTATACCCAGGGTTGCGGCTTCAATGTCTACGGCCCGAGGCTCGAACGTGGAGTGAGGATAATCGACCTTGATGAGCACGATCTCGGCAAATTCACGACCTACACCACGATGTATAAGGATGTCAAAAGCGCAAAGGATATACACAATAAAGTGAAGTATCTCATCTATTCTTATGCTCCGCCGAGCGTTGAATCGGTGATGCCTGCTCTCAAAAAAGCGGCTGTCGGTGCGGCGGCGATCGGCGCAGCGGCGGCGGTAATACACTTTTTGAAGAAATAAAATATCACAGCAAAAAAGGCTTGGTGCAAACGCATCAAGCCTTGATTTTTATTCGGCTGTGTATCAGAAGAGACCGGTGATCTTGCCGTTCTCGTCGATGTCTATCCTCTCGGCGGCGGGGCGGCGGGGTAGACCCGGCATGGTCATAATATCTCCGGTGAGCACTACGATGAAGCCTGCGCCTGCCGAAATCTTGACATTCTTGACCGTCACGGTGAAGCCCTCGGGTGCGCCGAGCAGGGTCGGGTCGTCGGAGAAGCTGTACTGCGTCTTGGCTATGCAGACGGGCAGGCCGCCGAAGCCGAGCGAGGCGAGTTTATCTATCTGCTTGCGTGCGGCGGGCAGGATATTGATGCCGCTGCCGCCGTAGACCTTCCTGACAACCGCGTCGATCTTCTCTTCAATTGTGCAGTCGAGCGGGTAGCTGAAGCGGAAGTCGCCCTTCTCCTCCTCGCAAAGCCTGACTACTTCGCGGGCGAGCGCTTCGCCGCCTTTGCCGCCCTCCGCCCACACGGTGGAGAGCACTGTATTCACGCCGAGTTCACGGCATTTATCGGTGATGAATTCGATCTCGGCGTCGGTATCCGTTGGGAAACGGTTGACCGCCACGACGCAGGGCAGACCGTAGACATTTTTGATGTTGGAGACATGGCGCAGCAGGTTCGGCAAGCCGTTGCCCAGAGCCGTCAGATCCTCTTTGCCGAGCTCTGTCTTGGCGAGGCCGCCGTGCATCTTGAGCGCCCTGACCGTTGCCACGAGCACCACCGCCGACGGGGTGAGCCCCGCCGCTCTGCACTTGATATCGAGGAATTTCTCGGCGCCGAGGTCAGCGCCGAAGCCCGCCTCGGTGACAGCGTAGTCGCCGAGCTTCATTGCAAGCTTGGTCGCCGTGACGGAGTTGCAGCCGTGAGCGATATTCGCAAACGGGCCGCCGTGGACAAGGGCAGGTGTGCCCTCGAGGGTCTGCACCAGGTTCGGCTTGAGGGCGTCCTTGAGCAGAGCCGCCATTGCGCCCTGAGCCTTGAGATCGGCGCAGGTAACGGGTTTGTCGTCAAAGGTGTAGCCGACGATTATGCGGGCGAGCCGCTCCTTGAGGTCGGTTATGGATTCAGAGAGGCAGAGCACCGCCATTATCTCGCTTGCGACGGTGATGTCAAAGCCGTCCTCACGGGGCACGCCGTTCGCAACGCCGCCGAGACCGTCCGTGATGAAGCGGAGCTGGCGGTCGTTCATGTCAACGCAGCGCTTCCACGTGATGCGGCGCACGTCGATATTCAGCTCGTTGCCCTGCTTGATGTGATTGTCGAGCATTGCGGCGAGCAGGTTGTTTGCGGCGCCTATGGCGTGGAAGTCGCCTGTGAAGTGGAGGTTGATATCCTCCATGGGCACTACCTGGGCGTAGCCGCCGCCCGCAGCGCCGCCCTTGATGCCGAATACCGGGCCGAGCGAAGGCTCACGCAGGGCGACCATCACATTTTTGCCTATACGGCGCATACCGTCGGCGAGGCCGATTGTCGTGGTGGTCTTGCCCTCGCCCGCGGGGGTGGGGGTTATGGCGGTGACGAGTATCAGCTTGCCGTCAGGGTTCTTGTTCTCTTTCATCAGAGAGAGGTCTATCTTTGCCTTGTATTTGCCGTATTGCTCGACGTATTTGTGGTCGATGCCCGCTCTTGCGGCTATCTCGGTTATCGGCTGCATTTCGCAGCGCTGAGCTATCTCGATATCGGTTAAGTATTCCATTGAAGCACCTCTCACTTAAAATATTTAACGGCGGATTCAAACATCTTTATATTATAGTCGCCGGGGACGTTTTTATAAAGCCCGCAGGCGTATCTTTCGGAGTGACCCATCTTGCCGAATACTCTGCCGTCGGGCGAAGTGATGCCCTCAATGGCGCAGAAGGAGCCGTTCGGGTTGAAGCGGATATCCGACGAGGCGTTGCCATCAAGGTCAACATACTGAGTGGCTATCTGACCGTTCGCCGCAAGCTGCCGTATCAGCTCGTCGCTTGCGATAAAGCGCCCCTCGCCGTGAGATATGGGTACGCTGTAGATATCGCCCACTTCGGTCTCGGCGAGCCACGGGGATTTGTTGGAGGCAATGCGGGTACGCACTATCTTTGACTGGTGGCGGGCTATCGTGTTGTAGGTCAGGGTCGGGCAGCTTTCGTCAGTGTCGATTATCCTGCCGTAGGGCACAAGGCCGAGCTTGATAAGCGCCTGGAAGCCGTTGCATATGCCGCACATCAGACCGCCTCTGTTATCGAGCAGGTCGGCTACCTCGGCTTTTACGGCCGCGTTGCGGAAGAATGCGGTGATGAATTTGCCGCTGCCGTCAGGCTCGTCGCCGCCCGAGAAGCCGCCGGGGATAAAGACTATCTGAGCCTTTTTCATGCTCTCGGCGAAGCGTTCAACGCTCTCGGCGACCTTGTCGGCGCTGCGGTTGTTGATAACGAATATCTCAGGCTCCGCGCCGGCGTCACGCATTGCCTTGGCGCTGTCGTATTCGCAGTTTGTGCCGGGGAATACGGGGATAAGCACTCTCGGCTTTGCGCTCCTGACAGCGGGGGCTGCACGGTCTTGAGCGATGTATGAGAAATTCTCGGGGTCGGGCTGTGTGGAACTAATGTTGCAGCGGAAAACGCTCTCGAGCTTATCTTCATAAGCGCCGAGCAGCCTGCTGAGGCTTATTTCCTCGCCACGGTAAGAAATTTTGCCGTCGTTTGTTATCTTGCCTATCTCGACAGCGCCCTCGATATCCTCCGTGACCTCGAGCAGGAAGCCGCCGTAGCAGTAGCCGAATATCGTATCAAGCGATATGCCGTCGCTGAATTTAAATCCGAGCGAATTGCCGAAGCACATCTTCATCACGGCCTCGGCAATGCCGCCGCAGGTCGGGGTGTAGCAGGCAAGCGCTTTGCCGCTCCTGAGCAGCGAGGTGACTTTGCCGTACACGGCGAGCAGCGACGCGGTGTCGGGCAGGTCGTTTTTATTGTATTCGGGGGCGATGAGCACTACCTTGTCGCCCGCCTTTTTGAATTCGTTAGCGGTGACGTTTTTGACCTTATCGGTCGTGACGGCGAATGAAACGAGGGTGGGGGGCACGTCGAGCTTTTCAAATGTGCCGCTCATCGAGTCCTTGCCGCCTATCGCGGCTATGCCGAGGTCGGTCTGCGCCTTGAATGCGCCCAAAAGCGCGGCGAGGGGCTTGCCCCAGCGTTTCTCATCCTTGCCGAGACGCTCAAAATACTCCTGGAAGGTGAGGTAAACGTCGCTGAATTCGGCGCCCGTTGCAATGAGCTTTGAGACCGACTCGATAACTGCGAGATAAGCGCCGTGATAGGGGCTTTTCTCCGAGATAAAGGGGTTGTAGCCCCACGCCATCAGCGAGCAGTCGTCGGTGTGGCGCTTCTCGACAGAGATCTTTTGCACCATTGCCTGAATGGGCGTGAGCTGATTCCTGCCGCCGAAGGGCATGAGCACCGTGCCCGCGCCTATGGTGGAGTCAAACTGCTCCGCGAGTCCGCGCTTTGAGCAGATATTGAGGTCGTCGGCGAGGGCAGTATAATTCTCCGCAAATCCGCCGTTTACCTGCCTGCCGTAGGGCTGAGGCTTCTCGGGCGCGGCGGTTATATGCTTCTCCGCACCGTTGGAGTTTAAGAATTCACGGCTGATATCAACTATGGCCTTGCCGTTCCAATTCATAACGAGCCTCGGTTCGGCTTTGACGACGGCTACGGGCACGGCCTGTAAATTCTCGCTGTCGGCAAGGGTCAGGAATCTGTCGACATCCTCGGGGGCGACAACGACCGCCATTCTCTCCTGAGATTCGCTTATTGCAAGCTCCGTACCGTCAAGACCTTCATATTTTTTGGGCACTGCGTTGAGGTCTATCTCAAGCCCGTCCGCAAGCTCGCCTATGGCGACTGAAACGCCGCCCGCGCCGAAGTCGTTGCAGCGCTTTATCATACGGCAGGCCTCGCCGTTTCTAAAGAGCCTCTGGAGCTTGCGCTCCTCGGGGGCATTGCCCTTCTGCACCTCTGCGCCGCAGGTCTCAAGTGATTTGAGAGTGTGTGATTTTGATGAGCCTGTCGCTCCGCCGCAGCCGTCTCTGCCCGTGCTGCCGCCGAGAAGGATAACGATATCGCCCGGGGCGGGTCTCTCACGGCGGACATTCTCGGCGGGGGCGGCGGCTATGACTGCGCCGATCTCCATGCGCTTTGCGGCGTAGCCGTCGTGATATATTTCGTCAACGATGCCTGTTGCGAGACCTATCTGGTTGCCGTAGGACGAATAGCCGTCCGCAGCGGTGGTCACTATCTTGCGCTGCGGCAGCTTGCCCGGCAGCGTCTCGGAGACCTTTTTGAGCGGGTTCGCTGCGCCTGTGATACGCATTGCGCCGTAGACATAAGAGCGCCCCGAGAGGGGGTCGCGGATAGCTCCGCCGATGCAGGTGGCCGCGCCGCCGAAGGGCTCGATCTCGGTCGGGTGGTTGTGGGTTTCATTCTTAAAGAGCAGCAGCCAATCCTCGTCGCTGCCGTCAACATTGACCTTTATCTTAACAGTGCAGGCGTTTATTTCCTCGGATTCGTCGAGCTTGTCGAGCTTGCCGTGAGCCTTGAGATATTTCACCGCCACGGTGGCGATATCCATAAGGCATACGGGCTTTGTGCGCCCGAGCTCGCGCCTGACTGCCATGTATTCGTCATAGGCGCTTTGGAGCAGCTCATCCTCGAATACCGCGCTGTCGATATGGGTGAGGAACGTGGTGTGGCGGCAGTGATCCGACCAATAGGTGTCTATCATCCTGATTTCGGTCATAGTAGGGTCACGGCGCTCCGATTTGAAATAATCCTGACAGAATTTGATATCGTCCGTATCCATGGCGAGGCCGTAGCGGCTCACAAAATCCGCAAGGCCGTCGCTGTCAAGCGCGGTGAAGCCGTCAAGGGTCGCAACGCCGGAGGGGATATCATACTTTATCTCCAATGTATCGGGCTTCTCGAGGCTTGCTTCACGGGCTTCAACGGGGTTGATGACATATTTCTTTATCGCCTCAAGCTCGGCGGGGGAAACGCTGCCGTAGAGCATATAGACCTTTGCCGTGCGTATGAGCGGGCGGTCGCCCTGCGAGATGAGCTGGATGCACTGTGCCGCGGAATCCGCACGCTGGTCAAACTGACCGGGCAGGTATTCGACGGCGAAGCAGGCCGCGGAGTCATCCTCAAGCTCGGAATAAGTGATATCAAGCTGCGGCTCGGAGAAGACCGTGCCGACCGAGTAATCAAACAGCTCCTCGGTGATATTCTGAGCGTCGTAGCGGTTGATAACGCGCACGTCGGTCACGCTCTTTATCTGCAAAAGCGAGTTGATATCCGAGAGCAGCGCTCTTGCCTCGGCGGCAAGCTCTTTTTTCTTCTCGGTGAATATACGATAGACCATGTTATTTGCCCTCCCTTGCTTTGAGCGCTCTCGTTCCGATATCCTTGCGGTAATATGCGTTTTTGAAGCTGATCTTTTTAACTTTTTCATATGCGGCGGCTATTGCGCCCTCAAGCGTCGGCTCGACCGCCGTAACGCCGAGCACGCGCCCGCCTGCGGTCAGGAGCTTATCGCCGCTGCGCTTTGCGCCGGCGACATATACGCTGCTTTCAACGGCTGGATCAATTTCAAGCTCAAACCCGCTCTCGTATTTCTGCGGGTAGCCGCTCGATGCCATAATAACGCAGGCGGCAGAGGCGTTTTTGAATTTTACCTCGGTCTTGCTGAGAGTGCCGTCGGTCACGGCTCGCATCACGGTGAAAAGGTCGCTCTCGAGCAGCGGCAGCACCACTTGGGTCTCCGGGTCGCCGAAGCGGCAGTTGTATTCAATGACCTTGGGGCCGCTCTCGGTCAGCATAAGCCCGAAATAAAGGCAGCCCTTGAAGGTGCGTCCCTCGGCTTTCATCGCCTTTATTGTCGGGATAAATATCTCTTTCATGCATCTCTCGGCGATGTCGGCTGTGTAATACGGATTCGGGGCAACCGTGCCCATACCGCCCGTATTCAGCCCATTGTCGCCGTCAAGCGCACGCTTGTGATCCATTGAGGATACCATCGGTATCAGCGTTTCTCCGTCGGTAAACGACAGCACCGATACCTCGGGGCCGCTCAAAAATTCTTCTATCACGACTCTTGCGCCGCTCTCACCGAAAACCCTGTCGCTCATCATCGAGTGCACGGCGGCTTTCGCATCTTCGCGGGTCTCTGCTATTATAACGCCCTTGCCGAGCGCAAGTCCGTCCGCCTTGATGACCGTCGGAACGGGCGCAGTCTCAAGATAAGCAAGCGCCGCCGACTCATCGTCAAATACCTCGTATGCGGCGGTGGGAATGCCGTATTTCTTCATCAGATTCTTTGAGAATACCTTGCTGCCCTCGATTATCGCCGCCCTTTTGTCGGGGCCGAAGCAGGGGATGCCCGCTGCGGTCAGCTCGTCGACCGCGCCGAGGCAGAGGGGGTCGTCGGGGGCGACAACGGCGTAGTCTATTTTGTTCTCAACGGCGAATTTCACCTGAGCGGCTATATCCTTTGCGCCGATATCGACGCAGACCGCGTCGCTCGCAATGCCGCCGTTGCCCGGCAGGGCGTAAAGCTCGGTTATTTCGCTGCTCTCACGCAGCTTTTTGATTATGGCGTGCTCGCGGCCTCCGCCGCCGATTACCATTACTTTCATTTGCAAAACTCCCTATCAGTGATGGAAAAGTCTCATGCCGGTGAATGCCATTGCCATGCCGTATTTGTTGCAGCAGTCGATAACGAGATCGTCGCGGATCGACCCGCCCGGCTCGGCAATGTAGGTGACGCCGCTCTTGCGGGCGCGCTCGATATTGTCGCTGAACGGGAAGAATGCGTCGGAGCCGAGCGACACGCCCGATATGCCTGAGAGATATTCGCGGATATCCTCGTCGGTGAGGGGAGCGGGTCTCTCGGTAAAGTATTTCTGCCAGATGCCGTCGGCGCAGACATCCTCCTCGTTGCGGTTGATGTAGCCGTCTATGATGTTATCGCGGTCGGGGCGCTTGATATCGTCCCTAAACGGGAGTGAGAGCACCTTATCGCACTGGCGCAGGAACCATGTATCCGCCTTTGAGCCTGCGAGGCGGGTGCAGTGAACTCTGGACTGCTGACCCGCGCCGACGCCGATAGCCTGACCGTCGTAGGCATAGCAGACGGAGTTTGACTGTGTATATTTAAGAGTGATGAGCGAGATTATAAGGTCACGCTTTGCGCTCTCGGGGATATTCTTATTCTCGGTGACGACATTTGAGAGCAGAGCCTCATCTATTTTGAAGTTATTCCTGCCTTGCTCGAAGGTGATGCCGTAGACCTGCTTGCGCTCGATCTCCTCGGGGATATAATCGGGGTCGATCTCGACTATATTATAGCTGCCCTTGCGCTTTGATTTGAGAATCTCAAGAGCCTCGGGCTCGTAGCCGGGGGCGATGATGCCGTCGGAGACCTCGCGCTTGATAAGCTCGGCGGTCTTGACGTCGCACACGTCCGAGAGAGCGACCCAGTCGCCGAACGAGCACATACGGTCGGTGCCCCTTGCCCTTGCGTAGGCGCAGGCGAGCGGGGAGTCGTCCAGACCCTCGATATCGTCGACGAAGCAGGCTTTTTTGAGCTTATCGCTCAGCGGGATGCCCACTGCGGCGCTCGTGGGGCTGACATGTTTGAACGAGGTGACTGCGGGCAGCCCGAGGGCGGCTTTCAGCTCCTTCACAAGCTGCCAGGAGTTGAAGGCGTCAAGAAAATTGATATAGCCTGGCTTGCCGTTAAGTATTTTTATCGGCAGCTCGGAGCCGTCTGCCATATATATTTTTGCGGGCTTTTGATTGGGGTTGCAGCCGTATTTCAGCTCGAATTCTTTCATTTTTGACCTCCTCAGCGGTTTTTATTTATCAGCTTGTCGGTGTATTCGCCGCTGCCGATATCGGTGTAGCGGACGTAAAGCGAGATCTTGTTCTCTTCATTGAGGCTGTCCCAAAGCTCGGCGGCAAATCCGTCGATATCGTCGGGAATGGCTATGCGTTCGGGCTCGCCGCAGAAGGTGGGCAGCGGGTCGCCGTCGCAGATATAGGTGTGGATGAAGTGGCCGAGCCCCGCCTTTGAGGGGTAAGCGTAGGTGTAGCGGCAGCAGTCCGAGCCGTCGGGGTCAATGCTTTTGAGAATGCTCATCTCGTAGTCGAAGCCGCCGTCTAAATGAAGAATGCCGCTTATCCTCGGGGTGAAATTCGGTGAATCGGGCTCGAAGCAGCGGGTAGCGAGTGCCTCGGAGAAGCTCTTGCCCTCTGCCATCAGGTCACAGACCGTGTCGGTCTGGTCGCCGTTCGTGACCACGAGGTCGCCGCCGCTCTCGCGCACGGCGTTATAGATTATCAGCGAGGGATCCTCGACCTTTGAGGAGTCAAAAGGCTCGGTTCTGACGGTCGCGCCGTCCTTGATAAAGATGCGGTTGCGGCTGTTTGGGCTTCTGCCCATTATGAAATAGGCGGTCACGGCGTATCTGCCGTTTGCCGAGGTGCCGATGATTATGCCTCTGCCTGCGTAGGCGTTGCCCTTGAGCAGATCGGCAGCGGAATCTGTTTTATATATGTTCATCATCTGTTCTCCTTAATACTTTCGCATACTATTTCAGCCGATTTCGGCAGCAGCTCCCATTCGGCGTTCTCCATGACCCGCCTTTGGAGCGTTTCGGGTGTGTCGTTTTCCTCAATATAAACGGCCTTCTGCATTATTATCTTGCCGCCGTCGGGTATTTCGTTGACAAAATGCACGGTGGCTCCCGTGACCTTTACGCCGTAATTCAGCGCCGCCTCGTGCACCCGAAGCCCGTAGAAGCCCTTGCCGCAAAACGACGGTATCAGCGAGGGGTGCACATTGATTATCCGCTCGGGGTAGAGCTTCACAAAGTTCTCGCTGAGGATGCACATGAAGCCCGCGAGGATTATAAGCTCTATGCCGTTCTCTTTCAGGGCTTTGAGTATATCGGCTTCAAATTCCTCCTGGCTGCGCCCGCGCTTCTCACAAACGCAGGTCGCTATGCCTGCATCCTCGGCGCGCTTGAGGGCGTAGGCGCTCGGGCTGCTCGATATGACGAGCTTTATCTCGCCGCTGTGAAGCGCTCCGCTGCGCTGAGAGTCAATGAGAGCCTGCAAATTCGTGCCGCCGCCCGATACGAGCACGGCGATGGCGACCCTGCTCATATGAGCACCACCTTGTCGGCTGATTTGATTATTTTGCCCAGGATATAAGCGTCAACGCCGTTTGCCTTCAGCGTTTCAACCGCTTTTTCGGCGTCCTCGGCGGCGACTACGGCGCTCATGCCGACGCCCATATTGAATGTATTATACATATCGCGTTCGGGGATGTCGCCCGCCTTTGCGATAAGGTCGAATATCGGCAGCGTGCGGACATCGGCTTTCTTTATCTCAGCCCCGAGGCCGTCGGGAATGCTGCGGGGGATATTCTCATAGAAGCCGCCGCCCGTGATATGCGAAACGCCCTTGACTTTTACCGCTTCAAAGAGCGCCAGCATGGGCTTCACATATATTTTTGTCGGGGTCAGCAGCGCTTCGCCGAGCGACTTGCCGCAAAGCTCGTCGAGAGGGGAGGTGAGGTCGCAATTCTCGACGTCGAATACCTTGCGAACGAGCGAAAAGCCGTTTGAATGCACGCCGCTTGACGGCAGGGCGATAACCGCGTCACCCTCGCACATGGATTTGTTATCGGGTATCTTCGTTTTATCGACTATGCCTACGGAGAAGCCCGCAAGGTCATATTCGTCGGCGGGGTAGAAGCCCGGCATCTCGGCGGTCTCGCCGCCTATCAGGGCGGCGCCGCTCTGAACGCAGCCCTCGGCAACGCCCGCAACTATCTGAGCTATCCTCTCGGGCACGTTTTTGCCGCAGGCGATGTAATCAAGGAAGAAAAGGGGCTTCGCGCCGCAGCAGATGATGTCGTTGACGCACATTGCGACGCAGTCGATGCCGACCGTGTCATGCTTATCCATAAGGAATGCGAGCTTAAGCTTGGTGCCGACGCCGTCCGTGCCGCTCACGAGGGTCGGGCGCTCCATGCCGTTTGTGTCAAGCTCAAAAAGCCCGCCGAAGCCGCCGACATCGGAGCAAACTCCGCTTGTCAAAGTTCTTGCAATGTGGCTTTTCATAAGCTCAACGGCCTTGTAACCCGCGGTGATATCAACGCCTGCCTCGGCGTAGGACTTTGACTGTGAATTCTTCATGCTTTACTCCTTGTTTTCGGAAATTTTGGTTTCAAAGCGGTTTTTCATCGGTGCCTGCGGTATCTCGGTCGGGTACATCCCGTCGAAGCAGGCGGAGCAGTAGCCGCCGCCGTTTATGCCTTTGGCTATCTGCTTGACGCTCTCGATGCTCAGGTAGCCGAGCGAATCAACGCCTATCTTCTTTGCAATCTCGTCCACCGAGTATTTGCAGGCGATGAGATTCTCCCTCGAGTCGATATCCGTGCCGTAGTAGCAGGGGTTGAGGAACGGGGGAGCGGATACCCTCATGTGTATCTCCTTTGCGCCCGCTTCACGCAGGAGCTTCACTATCCTTGCGCTGGTCGTGCCCCTGACTATCGAGTCGTCTATCATAACAACTCTTTTGCCCTTAACGACCTCGGCAATGGGGTTGAGCTTGATTTTGACCTTGTCCTCACGGCTCTTCTGACCCGGGGCTATAAAGGTGCGGCCGATATATTTATTCTTGATGAAGCCTATCTCATAGGGAATGCCCGACTGCTTGGAGTAGCCGAGCGCCGCGTCGAGACCCGAATCCGGCACGCCGATGACGACGTCCGCTTGAACGGGATGCTCGAGGGCGAGAAATGCGCCGGCTCTGAGCCTTGCGGAGTGCACAGAGCAGCCGTCTATGACCGAATCGGGGCGGGCAAAGTAGATATATTCAAACACACAGAGTGCGCCGGGCGCTTTGCCGCAGTGATCCTCAATGGAGCGAACTCCGTTTTTGTCGAATACCACTATCTCGCCGGGTTTAATGTCGCGGATAAATTCCGCTCCCACAGCGTCAAGGGCGCAGCTCTCGGAGGCGACGATGTATCTGCCGTCCTTGGTGATGCCGTAGCACAGGGGGCGAAAGCCGTTCTCATCGCGCACGGCTATCAGCTTCGACGGGGACATGATGACGAGCGAATATGCGCCTTTTATCCTGTCCACCGCATGATTCACCGCCTGCTCTATCGACGGCGCGGAGAGCCTCTCCTTGGTAATAATGTATGAAATGACCTCGGTGTCGCTGGTCGTGTGGAATATTGAGCCCTCAAGCTCCAGCTCACGGCGCAGCTCGCCCGAATTTATCAGATTGCCGTTGTGGGCGAGCGCCATTTTGCCCTTGATGTGGTTCACCACTATCGGCTGAGCGTTGCTGCGTTCGCTTGAGCCTGTGGTACCGTAGCGAACATGGCCTATGGCGATGTTGCCCTCGCCGAGACGGTCGATTATATTTGGGGTGAAAACGTCGTTTACAAGCCCCGTGTCTTTATAATCGGTAAAAACGCCGTCGTCGTTGACCACTATTCCGCAGGATTCCTGACCCCTGTGCTGCAAGGCGAAGAGGCCGTAATAGGTGGTGCTTGCAACGTCGTTTGTTTCACCCGAAAAAACGCCGAAAACCCCGCATTCTTCTCTCAAATTGCTCATTATATCCTCCGATTCAGTCGCCGAATACTCTCTTCATCATCTCGTTGTAAGCGTCCTCAACTCCGCCCATGTCGCGGCGGAAGCGATCCTTGTCGAGCTTCTCACCCGTGGTTGCGTCCCAGAAGCGGCAGGTGTCGGGCGATATCTCGTCCGCAAGCACTATTTTGCCGTCGGGCAGCCTGCCGAATTCGAGCTTGAAGTCAACGAGCTTCACGTTGAGTGAGAGGAAATATTCCTTGAGAACGTCGTTGACCTTGAAGGCGAGGGCTTTGATTGTCTCGATCTCCTCCTCGGTGGCGAGGCCGAGGGCGAGGGCGTGATATGAATTGATGAGCGGGTCGTGAAGCTCATCGTTTTTGTATGAGAATTCTATCGTGGGCTTTTTGAATACTATGCCCTCCTCAACGCCGTAGCGCTTTGCGAACGAACCTGCGGAGATATTGCGGATTATGACCTCGAGGGGAACTATCGAGACTTTCTTAACTACCGTCTCACGGTCGTTCAATTCCTCCACATAGTGGGTGGGCACTCCGTGCCGCTCCAGCAGACGGCAGAGGTAATTTGACATCCTGTTGTTGATAACGCCTTTGCCCGCGATGGTGCCCTTTTTGAGGCCGTCGAGAGCCGTGGCGTCGTCCTTGTAGGAGACGATAACAAGGTCGGGGTCGTCGGTGGCGAATACTTTCTTTGCCTTGCCTTCATAGAGCTGAACGGTTTTTTCCATTTTGATTACCTCCGTGGTTGATTTATAATGAATTGATCCTGTTTTTTATATCCGAGTCCTTATCGAGGACCTTCTGAGCGTCCGCTTTCCTCTTGGCTTCGAGCTTTGCGGCAAGCCCGTCATCCGAGAGGCTGAGAATTTCAACGCATAATAAAGCGGCATTGACTGCACCGTCTATGGCGACCGTTGCTACGGGAATTCCCGATGGCATTTGTACGGTCGAGAGCAGTGCGTCAATACCGCCTAAATCTCCTGACTTTATGGGTATACCGATAACCGGCAGGGTGGTGTTTGCAGCTATAGCCCCCGCAAGGTGAGCCGCCATGCCGGCTGCCGCAATTATTGCGCCGAAGCCGTTACGGCGCGCGTCGGCGCTGAATTCCTTTGCCTGTTCGGGTGTGCGGTGCGCCGAAAAGACGTGCGCCTCGTAGGGCACCCCGAAGTCATTGAGCGTAGCCGCAGCTTTCCTGACAACGGGCAGGTCGCTGTCGCTTCCCATGATTATTGCTACTTTCTTCATGTTGTCCTCCTTCCGAAAATAAAAAAGGGCACATTTATCCCGATGAAGGATAAATATGCCCAGACGGTCGGCAGCTTCGGCTTCTCGGTCCACGTGGTGCTCCACTAATCCGTCAGTCCCGAAAAGCTATACTTGTTATACTTGGATTATAACATATCGCCTTGCCCGTGTCAAGGAAAATACGGCTGTCGGTAATGATGAAAAATCTGACGATTTTGTCTGAAAATTCGTAGTCGATTGCCAAAAATCACATTTGTGGTTCCAAAAATGCCGCACAATATTGCGCTTTTGTAACATAGCGTTTTTTTCTCTTATTTTGTCATTAAATTGCTTGCCTTTTGCCGCCGAATGGTCTATAATAAACGAGTATTTATCGAGCAATTTCAATAAAAATTATCCTGCTCTTCGTTTTAACTTGTGCATGATGCGTAAACGCGGGGCGGATAACGGACGGGAAGTGAGAAAAATGAAAACGGCTTTGATCATCCTTGCGGTTGTGCTCGGGGTATTCATCCTCCTGCTGTTTTTGATCTGCGGCTTCATATTCAACCAGATAATATGGTATAAACAGATGCCGCTGCCGAAATTTATCGGCAAGCTCGTCGCGGGTAACGAAGCCCCGCAGAGCGATTTCGACAGGGACAGGGACGCCGCGCTGAAAGCGTTTGCGGATTTCCCGATAGAGAAGCTGTCGCTGACCGCCTCGAACGGCGAAACGCTCAGGGGCAGCGTCATAATACCGCCCGTGAGCAACGGCCGACTGCTTATCGCCTGCCACGGAGCGCACAGCTCCGGTGTCGGCGAATTCTGCTTCGATATGCCGTATTTTTACCGTGAGGGCTACACAGTCCTTATGCCGGAGCACAGGGGCTGCGGCGAGAGCGACGGCAAGTTCCTCGGCTACGGCACACATGAATCGGCGGATACTCTGCTCTGGCTCGATTATGCAAGGAAGCGCTTCCCGAATCTTAATGTCTATCTGCACGGCGTTTCAATGGGCGGCGCTACCGTGCTTATGATGAGCGACAAGGTGAGCGACCCCGCAGTCAAGGGCATTATCGCCGACTGCTCCTACACGAGCGCATGGGATGAATTCTCATATCAGCTCAAAACCTCGTTTCACCTGCCTGATTTCCCCGTGCTGCATACCTGCGACCTTATCTGCCGCTTGATATGCGGATATGACTTTAGGGACGCCTCGCCGCTCAGGGCGGTGAGCAATTCAAAGCTCCCGGTGCTTTTCATTCACGGCGCGGCGGACGACTTTGTGCCGCAATTCATGCAGGATGAGCTTTACGCCGCCTGCCCGACCCGCAAGGAGAAGCTGACCGTTGCGGGCGCGGTACATGCCCGCAGCTATTATACCGACCCCAAGGCTTATGAAGCGGCGATCGAGAGATTCGTTGCCGAGTGTGAGAATGACCGTATCATTCAGACGTCATAAGCAGGAAGGAGATACTTATGTCAAATAACGAAATGATGAAAGAGAAACGATACGTCGGCGTCAAAGAAACGGTGCTTTACGGCGTCGCAAACGGCGGCCAGGTCATAGGCTACAACATGGTGCGTATGCAGATGACCTTCTTCCTTGTCACCGTTTTCGGCATACCGAGCGAAGCGGTTGCCACTATGATAATGGTAATGGGCTTCTGGGATGCCTTCAATGACCCGATCATGGGAACCGTGGTTGACCGCACCCGCACAAGGCTCGGCAAGCTGCGCCCGTATCTGCTGTTTGTTCCGATCCCGCTCGGCATAGCCACCGTCGTGTTTTTCGGCGGCGCGGAATTCCTCTCGGGCGTTCAGTCCGATGCGGTCAAGATAGTCTATATGTGCCTGACCTATTTCATATGGGAATTCTTCTATACGATAGGTGATATACCATTCTGGGGCTTGTCGGCGGCAATATCCCCGAACCCGGTGGATAGGTCAAATGCCATTGCCTCCGCGCGCTTCCTCTCAAGCATCATCGGCGGCCTTGTGACCCCGATAATTTCGCTCTTTATCGACCTGAGCAACAAGGGCGTCATAGGGCTGAATATGCGTCAGCTCTTCCTCGTTATGGGTATAGTCGCCGGCTCGCTCGGCATGGGTCTGTTCTCTCTTTCCGGCATATTCTGCCGCGAGCGTGTGGTGCAGAATTCCGATGAACCGAAGGTGCTTGACTGCTTCAGGTTCCTGTTTAAGAATAAGCCGCTCATGCTCATTGTCGGTTCAAGCATTCTCTCAACGATCGAGGGAATAACCGATACATTTGCTCAGTATTTCTATATTTTCTCGCTCGGTGCGGCAAGCTGGGGCACCATAGTCGGCATTCCGGGCGCAGTATCCGGCTTTGCAGCCTACCCGCTTATGCCGCTGATTGAACGCAGGCTGACCTCAAAGCAGATAGTTATCCGCACCTCGCTGCTCAAGGCGGCGGTCGCCACGGTGATTTTCCTTATCGGCTTGAAATTCTACCGCAAGCCGATGGTCATAGTTCCGCTGCTGATGATCCAGGGCTTCGTTTTCAGTGCGATTTCAAGTATTAAAATGGTCGTGCCCACCAAGATGATCGGCGACACTGTCGATTACATGGAATGGAAAACCGGCGAGAGAAACGAGGGCATGGCGTTCTCGCTGCTGACTTTCATCAGCAAGCTGACCGGCTCGCTGTGCACCGCCATTGCGACGAGTATTATGCCCGTTATAGGTCTTGTCACCGTGGAGCTTGCGGATAATTCGCTTCAGCTTGTCGAGAGCGCGACCGTCAATACACGCTTCTGGCTCTGGGCGCTGATAACCATAATCCCGCCCGTAGTGTCGCTGCTCTCACTGATTCCTTTTAAATTCTATGACCTCGAGGGCGAGAAGCTCCGCACCATTCAGGAGGAGATGATGGCTCGCCGCGAGGAAAAGTCAAGAGCCGTGTCGCAGAATTCGACCTCCGACTGATCAAAAAAGCCAACGCCCGAAAGGAGAAATATAAATGGAGAATAAATGCCCGAAATGCGGCAGGAAGCTCGGAATATTCGACCTCAAGCAGAACTGCCCCGAGTGCGGCTGCAATATAATGTATTACGATATGGAGAAGCGCCTTGAAGAGGACTCAATAAAGGCCGAAGCCGAGTGGGCAAAGCTAAACAGAACCCTCGATAAATTAACTCCGCAGTTCGTCAAGAATATCAAGGCAAAAGGCGGCAAAAAACGCTGACGGAGAATAACCGCATATAATAATTCAAGCCCGACCGTAAAACGATCGGGCTTTGCTTTATGCATATTTCTTTGACCAGGCGAGGGGAGAGAAGAGCATGAACATCGGCACAAGCTCAAGTCTGCCGGCGAGCATATCAAACGAGAGAAGCAGCTTGCCAAGCCCTGAGAAGTCCGCAAAGTTGCCTGCGGGCCCGACCGCTTCAAGGCCGGGGCCGATATTGCTCACGCACGAGAGCACGGCGGTGAAGGACGTCACGAGATCCCTGCCTTCAAAGCAGAGCAGCAAGGTAGAGACTGCGATAAGAAACATCTCCGCCGCAAAGTAGACGAAAACGCTCTTGACCACCGATTCGTCCACACTGTGGTGATCGATCTTGACCGATTCGACTCTCCTGGGGTTGACGGCTTTTCTGACCTCGCGCACGCTTCCCTTGGTGAGGATTATAATACGCGATACCTTGAGGCCGCCGCCGGTCGAGCCGGCACAGGCGCCGCAGAACATCAGCAGCACAATGACCGCCTTTGACAGCACGGGCCACATGTCGAAATTCGTTGTCGAGAAGCCCGTTGTTGTGATTATCGAAGAGACCTGGAAGAATGCGTATCTGAAGGATTCGCCGACGGAATGCTTGGTGAGGATAAGGTCGCCCGCGATTATCAGCGTCGCGCCGCCGATAATGCCGAGATACCATCTGAGCTCCTCATTTTTAACCGCCTGCTTGCCCTGCCTGATAAGGATAAAATAGTAAAGGTTGAAGTTGACGCCGAAGAGCATCATAAACACCGCTATGACCATCTCGGCATAGAGGCTGTTATAGCCCTCGATGCTGTTGTTGAGCACTGCGAAGCCGCCTGTGCCCGCCGTCGCAAAGGAGTTGACTATGCTGTCAAACAGCGGCATTCCGCCGAGGGCGAGCATGACTATCTCAATGAGAGTCATCACGCAATAGATGCCGTAAAGTATCCTTGCCGAGACGCTGAGCTTTGAGACCAGCTTGCCTACCGTCGGGCCGGGCACCTCGGCGCGCATGACGTGCATCGAGGAGCTGTCGGTCTTGGGCATTATGGCGATGACAAAGACGAGGATGCCCATGCCGCCTATCCAGTGGGTGAAGCTGCGCCAGAAGAGCAGGCTCCTCGGCAGCACCTCCACATTACGCAGGCAGGTGGAGCCTGTGGTGGTGAAGCCCGAGACCGTCTCAAAGAAGGCGTCGAAAAGATTAGGCATATGGCCGCTGAGCACGAACGGCAGAGCGCCGAAAAGCGACATCAGTATCCATGAGAGCGCCACTATAACGTAGCCGTCGCGTGCGTGCAGAGTGCGGCTCTTCGGCTTCGCCGAGAGCGCCGCAAGGCTGCATACGGTCAGGGCGGCAATGGTGATCGCGAATGAGAGAAGCGTTCCGTCCCTGTAGATTATCGAGCCGATGGCGGGGAAGATGAGCAGCGCCGCTTCAACGGCAAGTATCCTGCCGATATTGAATGAAATTGCTCTGTAATTCATAATTTAACCGCTCACCGCCGATCACATAAAGATATCGTGCAGATCCTCGATGATCCTGCCCGCCGTGACGACGATAACGCTGTCGTTGGCTTTCATCACATCGTCGCCGCCGGGGAAGATGATCTTGCCGTTGCGGATTATGCAGCCGATGAGCAAGTTCGGCATCAGCTCGAGCTCCTTAAAGGGAATGTTGAGGTAGCCCGCGTCCTCGGGGACGATGAATTCGGCCGCTTCGACCTTGCCGCCGACGAGCTTATACAGGGTCTGTATTTGTGAATTGCCCGCCGAATTGTGAAGCGCGCGGACATATCTTGTGACAAGATTACCTGCGACAATCTGCGGCGAAACGACCGTCTCAAGCCCTATATCGTTGAGGATGGAGTATGAGTGGCGGTTGACCTTGGTGATGACCTTGTTGACACCCTTTGACTCGGCGTACATGGAAACGATTATATTCTCCTCGTCGATGCCGGTGAGGGCTATGAGGGCGTCCTGACCGTCAATGCACTGCTCCTCGAGGATATCCTGGTCGGTGCCGTCACCGTGTATCACGGTCACATCGTCGAGCATATCGGACATGTGACGGCATCGCTCGTCCTTGAGCTCGATGAGCTTGATATTTCTGCCGGTGTCGGAGAGCAGCTTCGCAAGGTAATAGGCTATCCTGCCGCCGCCGACTATCATAACATTCTTTATCTTTTGCTTATAAACGCCGGTCTGCTTCATAAATGAGGACAGCTCGGCTCTTGTGCCGGTGATGCTGATAACGTCGTCGCAGTGCAGCACAAAATCGCCGGAGGGGATGAATACGCTGTCGTTTCTCTGCACGGCGCAGATGATGACCTTTGCCTTAGTCTTTTTACGCATCTCATGTATAGGCATGTCGCAAAGGGGGTTGTCCGAGTGGATCCTGACCCTTGCGATCTCCACTCTGCCGCCGGCGAACGAATCGAGGTTCGCGGCGGAGGGGAAACGGATTATCCTTGATATTTCGTTGGCGGTCTCGTACTCGGGGTTGACCGTCATGCTGATCCCGAGGTCGTTTCTCAGGAACTGTGACTGACCGGCGTAATCCGGGTTGCGGACTCTGGCAATGGTGTTCTCGGTGCCCATATGCTTCGCAAACAGGCAGCAGAGGATGTTCAGCTCGTCCGAGCCGGTGGCGGCGATAATGAGCTTTGCCTTTGCGGCGCCTGCTTCCTTGAGCACTTCATAGGTAGCGCCGTTGCCGCAAATGCCCATAACGTCGTAGGCGTCCACTGTCGAGGAGACTACGCTGTTGTCGGGGTCGACCACAACGATGTCATGCCCTTCGGTCGAGAGCTGTTTTGTCAGAGTTGAGCCGAGCTTGCCGAGACCGACAATGATAATATACATATCGTTTGTATCTGCCTTTCATTTATCATTAACTGTATGTTGCCTGGTATCATTCGGTATTATAGACAGGTTGGAATTAAAAGTCAAGGATTTTTTTAATTACTTATTATCCGCCCTTTTCCACTCTTTTTCAAGGAAAAACAGCGGGATGAGGATAACCGCGCCGACTATTGCTGCGACGAGGAAAATATGAGAGGAGGGGACGAGCGCAGGCTCGCCGTAGGCGCTGATATAAGTGGTGTCGGAGTAGCGCTCGGTGACCTCTGCGCCGAGCCTCGGGCCGATTATCATAGGCAGCATGACGGCGAATATCATTCGTACGCCCTGGAACTGACCTGCTTTATCCTCGGGGGTGAAGTCCCTGATGGCTGCATTGAGCAGTATCATCAGCAGACCGTAGCCGCCGACTGCCAGCATGGCGCAGGCGAGAAACTTGACAAGATGAGAGCCTGCAAAATAGACAGAAGCCAGACCGACGATAAAGAGGACGGCCGCCGGGAAGGCAAAGCGAGCCTTGCCGACCTTATCCATGAGCAGTATCGAGGCGAGCACTCCCGCAATGACAGCGAGGATAACTATTGCCGCGATGATAACGGCGGGCACGGTTATCTTTGTCTCAAAGTTTATCTGATGCTCGATATAGATGAATATGTAGGGGAAGAATACCTGGCTCGCGATGGAGTAAACGCCCATGCAGGCGAGCGAGAGATAGAGGCACTTGTGGCTCTTTATGACGCTCGGTCTGAAGCCGTAGATGAGGTCGGCGAAGAAGTTGCCGTCCGACTTCTGACCGCTGCCGGTATCTTTAATGGTGAATATGCCTACTATGCCGCAGATTATGACGAGTATGCCGAGACCGAGGAAGCAGGTAGCGTAGTCCGAGGCTTGAGCGTCGTCGCCTGCGATGAAGCCGAATACGCCTGTGACTATCACAAGAGCAAGCACGGGCAGTATGGCGAGCAGACCCTCGGTCTTAGCTCTGTTGGATGGCACGGTGACGTCGGTTATCCATGCGTTAAAGGCGGAGTCATTGCTGGTCGAGCCCATGAAGGTCATTATGCAGTCCATGACTATTACCGTCGTGACCGTTGCCGAGAGAGCGGCGGCTGAGGAGGGGTCGGCGCCGATGAGCTTGCCGAGATTCTCTCTTGAAATAAATGCGAACGCCATGACCGTTATACCCCATGCGACATATCCGGCGCAGATAAAGACCTTGCGCCTGCCGAGCTTATCGCTCAGAGTGCCCATGACAAAGGTGGTTACGACCGCCACGACTGCACTCGCCGCGACCATGGTCGAGATATCCTTGGTTGTGCCGCCGAATGAGAAAAGGAAGGTGTTGAAGAAGTTATTCTCCACCGCCCAGGCAACCTGCCCTATGAAGCCGAAAAGTATAATGTTCAGCAATGTGAGCTTGCCGAGCTTTGCGCTTTTTTCCATTTTATTTTTCTCCTTTTTTGCCTAGTTTTGCTTTGATTATGTATTTTGCTCCGACCGCAAGAGCCGTCGTACCCGCCGCGGCGCCGAGGATCTTTGCCGCAATATGCATATTGGTGCTTTGTCTGTCGGATATGCGCTTGAATATCGGACCGAGGCACTCGCATTCAAGACCGAATTCCTTGAAGTGGCGCAGCTCCTGCTCAAATGAGCCAAGATCGTTTTCATCAAGGGTCAGCAGCCTTACGCAGCTGCGGCAGCCGTCCGTGTAGGCGCGGAAACCCGCAGTTTTATGCTGGGCGAGATATATGCCGTCAACATAGCCGCTGAAATCGTTGAGGTGGTCGTGGCCGAAGAACGCGCCGAGCACTCCGCCGACTTTTTTCCATGAGTCAAATTGCCCGTCGTCGATATCGGGGGAGCAGGGACCCTCGCCGAGGTAGCCCTCGCAGCCTTTTTTAAGCATATACCAGTTGCCGCTCTTTGTGTTGAAGCCCTTCGCGGCAAACGGTAGCTCCCAGATGCGGGCTTTGCGGAGCAGCCTGTATTCCTCGGGCACGGGAATGTGCTGGAATACGAACGATGGCATGGGATTGCCGCCGTTTTGTTCCCTGAGCTTTGCGCTCTCACGCTCAAACCACTCTATCTGATCGGGGTAGACTATATCGTAATCCGACACCGCCTGATCGGGGTAGAGATTGTTTGAATCGATGAACCAAAGGCAGAATTTCGGCGTTTTGCCGTCGCTTGAGTAGATAAGCTCCTTGTAATCCGCCTTGCCGTGAGGGCCGTCGGATTCGTTTCGCATGATGCAGCCTATTTCATTGTATGCCTTTACCACGGCATCGTCGCAGCCCGGGTCGTGCTCATGATTGCCGAATATGACCGCCACTGGTATGTTTCGGTCAAACATCGGCTTGCATACGGCGGTTGCCATAGCCTTGAATTTTTCGGGCTCCTCGTCGCAGCCGTGCGTGCTGCAAACATCGCCGAGCAGCACGCAAAGGTCGGGCGAATACCTGTCGAGCGAGGCGTTCATCAGCTTCTGCATATCCCTGAATTTCGGGCTTTCGGCGTAATCGTAATTCTCATGCAGATCGCCGAAGAGCAGTATCTTGAATTTGCCGTTTTCATTAAACTTCAGTTTCATATAAAGCCTCAATTCGTTAAAGTCACTATATTCTACCATAATGCAAGGTGTTTTGCAATGCGTTATGACGATTTTTATTGACAAAAGCGTCTTTATAAGGTAAAGTTAAGACAGAAAACCGAAAGGATGAAGAAAATGAAAAAGGTAATCGCTCTGCTCCTTGCAATGCTTACCCTCGTTTCCTTGCTTACGCCCGCCGCCTTTGCCGCGACCGATAAATGTGCCTGCGGGGAAGACCCTGTGATTTATGTCGGCCCTCTCGGCAACACCGATATCTATGAATACCCCGATATGCCCCGTGAAAGGGTGCTTTTCAGGCCAAAGACCGAGACCGTCCTCGGTATCGTCAGGGATATCCTGCCGCCGCTTGCGGCTCTGCCGCTGACCCGTGACTATGACCGTTTCGGCGACGCCCTCATCGACTCCGTTTATGAGGCTATGGGCGCAATGGCCCTCGACGGCGACGGCAACTCCGCACCGAATGTCTCCGTCAAGCTTGAGCTGCCGACCGAGACCGACCACGGCATGAACAAGAGCTATTATTTCCACTACGATTGGCGGCTCGACCCCGTTGAGATAGCAGCTCAGCTCAAGGATTTTGTCGCTCATGTCAAGAAGCTGACCCGCCACGACAAGGTGAATTTCAGAGCTTCCTCGATGGGCGGCGTTGTGACCCTTGCCTACTTCAACGAATACGGCTATTCCGATGTGAACGCCTGCATTTTCCAGTGCTGCCCGCTGCTCGGCACGGCGGTTGCGGGCGACCTGCTCTCACGCAAGCTGAAGCTCGACTCAAGAGCGCTGCTTGACTACGGCACCGGAGCTTATCAGCCTGTCGATTTTGAGAGCACGCTGCTCTATTTTCTCTTTAATTTCCTCTATTACAGCGGCACTGTCGACGCCGTGCTCGCTTTCGGCGACAAGCTGCTCGACGAGCTGCAGACCAAGGTCTTTGACGAACTTATGACCCCTGTTTTCGGCACTCTGCTTGGGCTTTGGGCGTTCGTGCCCGATGCGAGCTACGAGCAGGCGAAAAAGATAAACCTTGATGAGAATACGCAAAAAGGGCTTATCGCTAAGGCGGATTACTATCACTACCGCATCCAGTGCAGAGCCGATGAGATACTCAAGGGCGCTTTGGATTCGGGCATGCGTGTGATGATAGTTGCGGGTTATGATATCCAGCGAACTCCGCTTGTCGAATCCATGGATAACGACAGCGACGGCACGGTGGACACCATGTACGCCTCTGCCGGCGCGACCGTTGCTCTGAGAGGGGAGACTCTCGGAGAGGGATATAAGCAGAAGGTCGATTGCGGTCATAACCACCTTTCGCCCGACGGCAGGATAGACGCATCCACCTGCATTCTGCCCGAGAACACCTGGTTCATCAAGGGTATGCTCCACTCCAACTGCCACGACGGCATTATGAAGATGTATAACCGCCTGATGTTCTCCGAGGACAGCATGAATGTCTTCTCCGACCCGCTTTATACGCAGTTTTTGCAGAATGACAAGCCGAATCTGCGCGTGATACCGCTCGGCAACTTTGCCCCGGGCGAGGAGGCGCCGCAGCTTGAAGCGGGGCACTCCTATCACGACCGCTATGAGCGCTATGCCGCACCCGTTGTGAATAAAGTTTTCGGCGTGCTGGATAAAGTGCGTGACGGGCTCGGGCTCAACTGAATAAAAGCCGAAAGGCAGATAATAATAAATCGGGAAGCATAGTGCCTCCCGATTTTACTTTTAAAGAGATGATGATATGAATGCAAGAGTGAAGCTCTCCGCAAGGCAGGCCCTGCTCGGCGAATCCCTCACCGTGCTGCCGACGCTTGCGCTGATAATGGTACTGACGATCGTATTTTCCGTCGGCACCGCCGCCGTCGGGCTGCTGCCGGGCGATGCGACCCTCGCTCAGGCGTTGACTGCGCTGCTGACCCTGCCCGCCGCGCTGCTGACTATAGCGCCGCTGCGCCTGCGATTGCAGCAAAAGCACATTATCCTCGCTCTCGGCAGCCGAGACGGGAGGGAGCTGAATTTCATCGACTGGCTAAATGCCTGCGTGATGTATTCGGCGCTCTTTGCTCTCAAGCTGCTGTGGCTGCTGCTCTTTGAAGCGATACCCGCCGCATTTTTTACGGTGTTTGCGCTCAGGATAGCGAGGCAGCCAGTCAGCCTCAAGGCGTCAGCTGCGCTGCTCATCGGCTCGGCGGCGCTCGCCGCGGCTGGGCTTTTGTTTTGGGGCATAGCAGTTCAGCGGTATGCAAGAGCGGGATTCTATCTTGCCGCCTACGGCGATATATCGCCCGTGCAGGCGATATCAATGAGCGTCAAGCGCTGCTGTGAGGAGGTGACGGAGTTGTTTCTGTTTAAGCTCAGCTTCCTGCCGTGGCTGCTGCTGTGCGCGGCGATATTGCCGGCGCTGTATGTCATTCCGTACTACAAACAAAGCGTCACCTGTCGCTTCCTCGGCGGCAGGTGACTGCGGCTTATATTTTGATTTTGAATACTGCCTTTTTGATCTTTCCGTCGTGCAGCCTGATGCACGGGCGGTGTGCGTCCTCGGGGGTGAGGAATGCGAAATATCCCGCCTCAAGGGCTATCGAGGTGCATTCGCATTTCCTTACGGGGAAGAATTCTATATCGGGCGTGTAGCCCTTTGACTCTGCGCCGAAGCGGGTGGGGATGACCTCGATGGTCTCGCCGCCCGTTATTGCGTATTGCAGGTCGTGATATTCGCGGTGTGCCTCAAAATCTCCGCCGCTGCCCGGCTCGTAGGTCGAAATATTCACCTTGACACCGTCACAGACCTCGTAGCTGCCGTCGGCGATGGCTGCAAGGTCGTTCCTCTCAACGAAATCGGCTATTGCGTTAAAGCGGGGGTCGACGCCCGCATATTTCCTCAGATTATCAATCGTATCGCAGATCATGGCTTTCTCCTTACTTATTGATTTTCTCTATCTCATACGGGGTATTCTGATAGACTATGTAGTTCAGCCAGTTGGCGTAGAGCAGGTTTGCGTGCGAGCGCCATTTGACTATCGGCTTTGCCGTGTCGTCGTCGTTCGGGAAGTAATTCTTCGGCGGCTTTATCGGCAGACCGGCATTCTTATCGCGCAGATATTCATTCTTGAGCGTGTCGGCGTCGTATTCGCTGTGCCCCGTGATAAAGACCTGCTTGCCGTTCTCGGTCGAGAGGGCATAAAGCCCCGCAACGGGCGAAGCGGCGAGGATCTTCAGTGCAGGCACGGCCTCGACATCCTCGCGCCTGACTGTGGTGTGGCGTGAATGCGGCACGAGGAACACATCGTCGAAGCCCCTGAGCAGTATCGAGCTTCTACGCTCCACCCTGTGCTCAAAAACGCCGAAGAGCTTCTCCTCAAGCGGGTATTTCTGTATGCCGAAGTGATAATACAACGCCGCCTGAGCGCCCCAGCAGATATGAAATGTGCTGTGGACGTGAGTCTTTGACCACTCCATTATTTCGCAAAGCTCATCCCAGTATTCGACCTCCTCAAACGGCAGGTGCTCGACGGGAGCGCCCGTAATGATAAGCCCGTCGAAGTTGCGGTGCTTCACATCCTCAAAGGTCTTGTAAAATGTAAAAAGATGCTCCTGCGGTGTGTTTTTGGATATGTGGGAGGAGGTGTGGAGAAATTCAAGCTCCACTTGCAGGGGAGTGTTGCCGAGAAGCCTTGAGAGCTGAGTTTCGGTCGCCACCTTGGTGGGCATAAGATTCAGCAGCAGTATCTTCAGCGGTCTTATATCCTGCGACAGAGCCCTGTTTTCGTTCATCACGAAGATGTTTTCATCCGTGAGCGTTTTGGTCGCCGGCAGGTCGTTTGGTATTTTGATAGGCATTTTATTTTACCTCGTTCAGTGCCTGAGCGATGTCGGCTATCAGCTCGTCGGCATTCTCAAGCCCGCAGCTCATGCGGACAAGGTCGGGCGATACGCCCGCAGCCTCAAGCTCGGAGTCGTTCATCTGGCGGTGAGTGGAGCTTGCCGGGTGCAGGCAGCAGGTGCGAGCGTCGGCAACGTGAGTTTCGATAGCGGCGAGCTTCAGATGCTTCATAAATGTCTCGGCAGCCTTCCTGCCTCCTTTAACGCCGAAGGATACTACGCCGCAGCTGCCGTTCGGCAGATATTTCTTTGCAAGCTCATAGTCCTCGCTGCCTGGTAGATCGGGGTATTTGATCCACGAGATGTGTTCGTTGCTCTCGAGGAAGCGGGCGACCTTGAGAGCCGTTTCGCAGTGGCGTTGCATACGCACATGCAGGCTCTCAAGCCCGAGGTTGAGCAGGAATGCGTCATGCGGGCTTTGAATGCAGCCGAAGTCACGCATGAGCTGTGCCGTAGCCTTGGTGATGAAAGCGCCGCCGATGCCGAAGCGCTCGGCGTAAGTCACGCCGTGATAGCTCTCGTCGGGGGTGCAAAGACCGGGGAATTTGTCGGCATGCTTTGTCCAGTCGAATTTGCCGGAGTCAATTATCGCGCCGCCGACCGTAGCACCGTGACCGTCCATATACTTGGTGGTCGAGTGCGTCACGATGTCCGCGCCCCATTCAAACGGGCGGCAGTTGACGGGGGTTGCAAAGGTGTTGTCTATGATGAGCGGCACGCCGTTGCGGTGAGCGACTTTTGCGAATTTCTCAATGTCGAGCACCTTAATGGCGGGGTTTGCGACAGTCTCGCCGAATACGAGCTTGGTGTTCGGCCTGAATGCCGACTGAAGCTCCTCCTCGGTGCAGTCGGGGGAGACAAAGGTGAAGTCGATGCCCATCTTTTTCATTGTGACAGCAAAGAGATTATATGTGCCGCCGTATATGGCGGAGGAGGCTATCACATGGTCGCCGCAGGAGGCGATGTTGAATACGGCAAAGAAATTCGCCGCCTGACCCGATGAAGTCAGCATCGCCGCCGACCCGCCCTCAAGGGCGCATATCTTGGCGGCCACGGTGTCGCAGGTGGGGTTTTGAAGTCTGCTGTAGAAGTAGCCGGAGGCCTCAAGGTCAAAGAGCTTGCCCATATCCTCGCTGGTGTCGTATTTAAATGTCGTGCTCTGAATTATGGGTACCTGTCTCGGCTCACCGTTGCCGGGGCAGTAGCCGCCCTGAACGCAGAGAGTTTCGATAGCCTGTTTTTTCATGTCATGATCCTCCTAACCGTAGGATAAATTTTGATAGTTATAATTATATGCGCCGGGAGCGATGATGTCAATTTGTAAAATATATAAAATTTCCCTGAAAGTATGGATTTTTGTATAGATTAATGCTATTATATATAATAGCGGATTTTATGCTCGATAATTTGCTCTGCGTTCTCCGCCTCGGCATGGTCGGGCGGCGGGGCGCCGACATACATATTTTTGTTATATAGGGAGGTCATATGGAAAAGTTTATTGACTACATCGAAAGTCAGATGAGCGGCGTGCCCGACGGCCCTTTTCTCTATAAATTCAAGCGTAAAACGCTCGACGAGATGAACGGGCGCGCGAGCGAGGTCGAGGCAAGGGGACTGCGCGACAAAAATGTGATCGACGATCTCATTATCAGCGAGCACCCGGATCTTAAATCCGATTACAAAAAATTTGCGCTCGAATCAAAACGCAAGAAAACCTCAAAAAGGCGCTGGCTCACCAACAGCATTGGCTCGGTGCTTTATCTTATCATCCTGCTCTGTACTTATCTCGGTATGAGCTTCCACACGCACAATTGGGAAAAGACCTGGGTGTTTATGGTCGGAGGAGTACTGCTGTGGGTCGTGTATCTGCTCTCACTCTTCATCATACGCATAAGCCGCATGAGGCAGATATTCCATATCTTCGCCAGGCTGATGCTTGCGGGCAGCGTGATGCTCGTCGCGACCGTCGTGTTTATCTGCAGCCTTGAATTTTTCCGCTTTGAGGGCTATTGGTCGATATTCATCGGCGGCGTCGCCGTCGCTCTTATTGCGGACGCAGTTTACGCCACGGTAACTAATAAAAAGCTCGTTATGTTTAGCTATCTGCTCTATATTCCCATCATCGGCACCATGGTCTACATAATCCTTGCTGCTGTCGGAGCCGTGAATTGGAATAACGGCTGGCTCATCATCATCTTCTCGCTGGTGGTCGATGTCGCCGTTGCGGTCAGCTCGATAGTTAAGAATTCGGTTGAGAAGTGGGAGGTCGTGAACGCATGGAAAGACGAAGACTGAATGCCGAGCTTTGGGATAAGATGCACTATCTTTTCCGCGATTTCAACGACCGCATGGTCCACGTCGAGCTGCACTACGATTACCGCATAAATATCGAGGCGCTCAAGACCGTGCTGATATGCTTCTTTGAGAAAGCGCCCGTGCTCCACTCGGCGTTTACCGACAATAAAATTCACCCCTATTGGACTGTCGAGGACTATGTTATCGACGATGTGCTCACCGTCAGGGAGATGACCGAGGACGCCCTTGCAGGCGAGATAGACGCATTCCTCACTCAGTATATCCCGCCGGAAAGCCCTATTCAGATGAAGGTCGCCGTATTCAACCACGGTGACAGCAGCGTGCTCTGCCTTGTTGAAAATCATATGTGCATGGACGGCGGAGACCTCAAATATTTTATAAAAACGCTTTGCAGGGATTACAATAATTATATTGAAAACGGAACAAGCCCCGTTGACCTGAGGACGGGCACAAGATCCTATCAGTCGGTCTACGAGGATTTCTCCCAAGCCGAGCGTAGGATGGCGGGTCGCCTCTACCGAAACGTGAATTCAAGGGATAACCACAGCTTCCCGCTCACGCCCGACAATATCCGTGATGTTTCGTTCATCGCAAGGCACAAGCTGCCCGCCGAGCTTTTCCCAAAGATAAGATCGGTCGGCAAGAAGCACGGCGCGACCGTCAATGACGTTATCCTCGCAGCATATTTCTACAGCCTTTATGAGCTGGCGGGATTTGACAGCAAAGAGAGCGTTTCAATATCCTGCGCCATAGACCTGCGCCGCCACATCAAGGATAACAGCGACCAGGGCATGACGAATCATACCGCGTGGATGCAGTGCAAGATACCCGAGCTCGGCAAGGATATATTCACCACCCTCGATTACTGCGTGCAGTCGTCCAATCAATTCAAAAAGGATCACTTCATGGGTCTGCACGGGCTGCCGCTGCTGAGCTTCGGCTATAGGATATTGCCCCACGCAGCCTCAGAGAAGATAATCAAGATAGGCTATTCGAACCCCCGCCTCGCAATGAGCAATATCGGCATTCTCGAGGCCGACAAGCTCGCGCTTGAGGGTCACGAGCCGACCGACGGCTTTATGAGCGGCGCGGTCAAGTATAAGCCCTATGTGCTGCTCTCTGTCACCTCGCTCAGAAAGGAGCTTACCCTCTCGATGTGCGTTCGCGGCAACGATGAGGATAAGAAGATAGTTGAGCACTTCTTTGAGCTTATGGATAAGAATATCCGCACGCTTATCAAAGACGAATAAATCTGATAATGCAAAACGACCCGCCGCGGTTCATCGCCGCAGCGGGTCGTTATTTATGATTATTTCTGCATATACTTTCTGACTATCTTGAGGGTCGTGGTCTTGGGGAATTCATCGTCGCGGATCTTGTATTTGCCGATATTCTTAAACAGCGGCATCTTGCGGTTGAATTCGTCGATATCGCCCTTGATCCTCTGCCTTGCGTCGGGGAAATCCTCCTCGTTAAGGAACATTTCTGCGGTGATGAAGCCGTTTTCCTCGTATACAAGGACTTCCTTGACATACTCTATCCTTGAGAGCTTGTCCTCAAGCTCCTCGGGGGAGACGTTCTTGCCGTTTGAGAGGATGATGAGGTTCTTCTCCCTGCCTCTGATGAAGAGGAAGCCCTCGGAGTCGATATAGCCGTAGTCGCCGGTCTTGAACCACTCGCCGTCGAATGCGGCTGCGGTGGCCTCGGGCTCATTGTAGTAGCCGAGCATGACGTTGGTGCCCTTGACATATATCTCGCCGACGCCCTCGTCATCGGGGTTGTGTATTTTTATCTGACAGCAGTCCATCGGCACGCCGACCGAGCCGGGCTTGCATTTGCCGGGGCGGTTGCAGGTGACGGCGGGGGAGCATTCGGTGATGCCGTAACCGTTGAAAACGTCGATGCCGAAGTCGTGCATACCCTTCTCGTATTTCGGGTCGAGGTTTGCGCCGCCGCAGATGATCATATCAAGGTTGCCGCCGAGGTTGTCAAGTATCTGCTTGAATATCTTGCGCCTCTTGTCGATGCCTATCTTCATCAGGGTGTTGCTTATCTTGAGACCCTTCTTGAGGATATCCTCTCTGCCCATCTTGCGGGCGGTCTTCCAAATGCGGTCGTATATCGTCTCAACAACAAGGGGGACGGCAGAGAAATTGTAGGGCTTGTATTTCTTGAGGTCGCCCTGGATATCCTTGATGCTGTCGCACATATAGCCCCACTCGGTGACGATATAGGTTGAGAAAAGGGCGCTGACCCATGCGTATGTATGGTTGAGCGGCAGGAAGCCGATAGCGTGCTTGCCGGACATGATGCGGCAGGAGGAGGCGCAGTTGCTGGCTACATTGTAGTGAGTGAGCATAACGCCCTTGCTCTTGCCCGTGGTGCCTGAGGTGTAAACGATGCAGGCGAGGTCGTCGGGCTTGACCTCAGCGTCAACTGCGGCGGTGTTGCCCTTGGCAAGCTCGTCCCTGCCCTTTTTGAGGTATTCGTCGAAGTCGCTTGTGCAATAATATACCTTGACGGTCATTGCGGGGTTCTGCTTGAAATTCTCGACCATAGCCGCATATTTATCGGAATAAATAAGAGCGTCGCATTCGCAGCGGATGAGCTGATCCTCAAGATCCTCTGCCGGCAGCTTGCAGTCCATCGGTACCGAGATATTGCCGCTGATGAGCGAAGCATAGTAGCCGCATATCCACTCATAGCAGTTCTCGCTGATGATAGCAATCTTTTTTTTGCCGGTAAGACCGTCGAGGTAATAGCAGGTCGCCATCTCGCTCATGTCTTTCCATTCGTCGTTGTAGGTCTTGGTGTGCTCGGCCTTGTTTTTATCAAGATAGACGAGCATCTTTTTGTCGCCGCCCATTTCGGTGCCGTGGACGATTATCTCTTTGAGCGTTTTGTAATCGGGCACGTCGATGACCGCGGCGTTCTTGTGCTGCTTTTTCATAATATCCCCCTAAAATTCAAAAATGCAATAAATCAACATACAAAAAGTATTATAATAAAATGCGGGAACTAATACTACCGATAAAATTGCGAATTTGTCTGATTTTCTACATGTTTTTCTTGCTTTTAGGCGGCAAATATTATAAAATGCTATAGAATTGTCTGTAAAATGGGAGAAGAAAATGAAAATTTTTATTGTTTGTTTTATGTCGTGGTTCATAGCCCAGGTGCTCAAGGTGATAATCAACTATGTCAAATATCTTGTCGGCAAGCGCAAGGGAATAAACCGCAGCAAGGTCACGCTTGAGACGCTCTTTAAACTCGGCGGGATGCCCAGCTCGCACACCGCCACGGTGATAGCCCTTTGCGGGTGCGTCGGTATGCACAGCGGCTGGGATTCGGATGTTTACGCCGCCTGCGGAGTCTTTGCTTTTATAGTAATGTTTGACGCCGTCAAGGTGCGCCTGCCCATCGGCAGATTGACCGATGCCTTTAACCGCTTGCAGGCTAAAGTCTGCGGCTCGGACGAGCCTGCGGTCAAGAAGGTCGAGGGTCACACCGTCCCCGAGATAATCGGCGGCTTCATCGTCGGCGCGGCGGTGTCGTATATCATGGTCAGATTAGTAGGATTCCTCGATTAAATGCCGAAACCTCCCGCAAGGGAGGCTTTTTGTGTGCGGCTGTATGCCGAGCAGGCTTGACTGATAGCCGGCAGTTACATTCGCCTTCTCCTTGAGGAGAGGGTGTCGAGCAAAGCGAGACGGATGAGGTGTGCCGCAGGCGGATTGCCCGGCATCCGGCAAAGTCAAATTCAGTCGCACGAAAACAATTACAATATAATACCCCGGTCAATACAAAACTCCGCCGATCGAGCTATCGACCGACGGAGTTTAACTATACTATTTATTTCTTTGCCTTTTTAGCGCCTCTGGGGTTATAGCAGACAGCGCCGATGGCCATGATGGCAAGTGCGATAATGACGAAGCCGATATTCTTTGTGCCGTGCTTTGCGATAGCCGCATAGATAAAGAGGCAGGAGCCTGCGAACGAAAGGATCGGCATGATGAAGCGGCGGAATACGTTGAGACCTTTGCCCTTGACCATGAGCATTACATAGAGTGGCAGATAGAAAGCGTAAACGCAGATGAGCGGGAGCTCGGTCGAGTCAAAGAGGAAGATCGAGCCTTTGCCGGTGTATGCCGCGAAATCGGTGAGGTTCGCCATATAGAAGTAGAAGAGCCACAGAGCGTTGAAGATAAGCGCAACGATGGATGCGTTCGAGGGCATCTCAGTGGCGTGGTCGAGCTTGCCGAGGAAGTCGGGTCTCGGGCCGTGATTTCTGGCTGCGAGCGAATAGAAGCCGCGGTCGCAGGCGAGGGTAAGGCCGTTCAGGGTGCCGAGGCAGGAGACGGCGATGAATACCGTCAGGATAGTGCCTGCGACGTTGCCGAAGATGGTCTTGAATGCAAGGCTTGCGCCGTTGGGAAGAAGCTCCTCGGTCTTGATGCTGCCGGAGATGCCTATGTAATAGAGCATATAAACGACGACAACGATGATGGTGCCGAGCACGAGAGCCTTGGGCAGATTTTTCTTAGCGTCCTTAAGCTCGGAGTTTATCGCCGTTGCGATGACCCAGCCTTCATAAGCGAAGACGGAGGTGCAAACGCCCGCGAGGATAAGATTGAAAGAGATTCCCACTCTGGGCACCTGAGTGTAGGTGACGGTGCCGTCGGCGGCGGTGGAGATGTCAACGACGGAGTTCATGTTGTCCGCAAGAACGCCGTTCTTGATGCCGTAGATAGTGCCGACGATCGCAAGAAGCACGAGGGGAATGAGCTTGATTATGGTCGTGGAGACCTGGAAATGACCGGCAAGCTTGGGTGAAAGAGTGTTGAGAGCGAAGCTGAGGATAAGGAATACGAAAGCAAGAACCATTGTCTCTGCGTCCGCCGCACCGTAGCCGAAAAGAGCCATGGTGTATCTTGCGGAGAGCCATGCGAGCGCCGAGGTCATTGCGGGGTAATAGATAGTTGCCATGAACCAGCCGACATAGTAAGCATACTTGCTGCCGACGAGCGCTTCGGAGTAGTCAACGACGCCGTTGATTTTTTCATACATGGTGCCCATGACGGAGAAGGTATATGCGCTGATAACCATTACGATGCCGCCGAGCAGCCATGAGAGAAGAGCGACGGGTAGGTCGCCGCTTGTGATGTTGAGCATCGCTTCCGCTTTAAAGAAGACTCCGCTGCCCACGACTATGCCGACAACCATGCAGATGGCGGTCAGCAAGCCGTACTTTTTCTTGAGTTCACTTGCCATATGATCACCTTTCAGAAATAAATTCGGCGTTCACATCAGAACGCCTTTTTAGAAATTTTACACCCTGTTAACAGATTTGTCAATATTTTTTCTTGCCTTTCACCAAATGATTGAAAAAATTTTGTTAAAATCAAATGGACAAAAAAATCAGCGGGCAAAGTTTGGATTGACCGCTGATTTTTTTGTTTTGTGCAAAAAGGGTTATTTGTCTGAAACGTCTATTTTGTCGGTATAGATAAAATCGTGCAGATATCGGCGCACCGCGTCGAAATCCAACACCTCGGTCCATTGGCCGTTGTGCATTCCCGCGTCGCACTGATCCTCGAGCGGCACTCTGGTCTGCTCGATGTCAAACAGCAGCATACTCATGCCGCCCTTGTAGGCAAGCCCCGTTATTTCGAGCGGGGAGAGGTCGGTGGTGATGAGTGGGAAAATGTCGCGCATTATAGCTATCAGCTTTGTCAGCGGTGTGCGCTTCGCCTTGTTGATGAGCGCCGTTATCACCTTGCGCTGACGGTAAGTACGCATATAGTCGGTGTCGAGCTTCCTGATTCGGCAGTAGACCAGTGCCTTTGCGCCGTCAAGATGAACGCTTTCGCCGCTCTCGACCGTGTATCTGGTGGTGCGGTTGATGAATTTCGCCTCTTTCTCGGTCACTTCAACGTCCACTCCGCCGAGCTTGTCGATTATCTGAGTGAACATATCGAAGTCAACGGCGGCAAAGTGGTCGATGTCGACCCCGAAGTTGCATTCCAGCGTGTCCACGGCAAGCTGCGCCCCGCCGTAGGAGTAGGCGGCGTTGAGCTTTGCCATCTTGTCCTTTGACGGTATTGTCACCCAGCTGTCGCGCAGGAACGAGGTCAGCTTTATCTTGCGGTGCGCCATGTCGATCGAGACGAGTATCATTGAATCCGAGCGCTGCGAGGTTTTTGACGATCCGTCAACGCCCATGAGCAGTATATTCGTCACCATCGGGCTGCTTGTCAGCTCCGAGGACGAAATATATTGATTTGCCTCAAGATCCTCTTTGTTGTAGCCCGAGACTGCGGCAAAGAGATAGATAAACGACGAGGTGAGCACGATGATGACCGCTATGAACGCGGCGACGAAGCGCAGGAAACGATGCTTCTTATGCTTTTTAGCCTTTTTTATTTTTTGGGGCTTCTCAGGCTGCTCTGGCTCGAATTGCGGCTCCTGCGGCGGCTCCTCAAGCGGCGGCAGCGGCGCGGTGTCGTCAAGATAGACCACGTCGAAGTCGTCGGAGCTTTTTTTGTCCTTTGAAATATATATATCTTTCATTTTATACTCCCGAATGCAGAATGGATTGATTTTATACAATTCTACACCATCCGCGGCGAATTCTCAACCCCGCAAATGTAAACATTTTAACTTACAGTAGCTAAATCCCGATATTTTTATCCAAAACATTTGACTTTTTACGCCCTATAGTCTAAAATAGAACGGAGCGTGTACGAGTGGATCGGGCAGTCGCGGGCGTCTTATGACGCGTGAGGAAAGTCCGAGCTTCATCGAGCAGGATAACGGCTAACGGCCGCCGAGGGTGACCTTAGGGACAGTGCAACAGAGATATACCGCTTGCTTTTGCAAGTAAGGGTGGAAAGGCGAGGTAAGAGCTCACCGGCGTGCGGGAGACCGCACGGCCATGTAAACCCTATCCGAAGCAACACCGACAGGGGGAGGGTCCTTGACCCGGCGCTTGCTCAGCGATACTCCGACGGGTGGCTAAAGCCGTGCAGCAATGTACGGCGTAGACAGATGATTGCCTTAAATGACAAAACTCGGCTTACAGATCCTCTCGTGCACGCTCTTTATTAATGTAATACGGAAGAATTTATGGATGAGCTTACCGAACTTACCGGCGTAGTTGAATATATTACTTTTCTGAATGAAGAGAACGGCTACACCGTCCTTGAGATATCAAGCGGCGGTGAGCTTTATACTGCCGCCGGCGGCGCGGGCACTCTCTATTGCGGCGAGAAGGTGACTCTCATCGGCCGCTGGATGGTTCACCCGACTTTCGGCAAGCAGTTCAAGATAGAATCCTGCCGCAGGGAGATCCCCGAGACGGCGGGCGAGATGCTCTCTTATCTTTCGTCGGGAATGATAAAGGGCGTCAAGGAGAAAACGGCTCAGAAGATAGTCGAGCGCTTCGGCGAGGAGACCTTCTATATTATCGAGCATTTCCCTGACCGCCTTGCCGAGATAAAGGGCATATCCAAGGACAGAGCCAAGGAGATATCCCGCGAATTCGTCAAGAACGCCGCCGAGCGCGAGGCGCTTATAGCCCTTGAGAAATACGGCATGACCGTTTCGGAATGCCTTAAAGCCTACAGGGTATTCGGCGCCCGTTCGGTCGAGACGATAGAGCGCAATCCATACACACTCTGTGGCAGCGAGATAGGCGTGCCGTTTGAGAAGGCGAGCGAGATAGCCTCAAAGCTGCCAAGCCCGCCCGCGCCCGAATACCGTATCGACGCGGGCATAATCTATGTCGTGCGCCACAACTGCAACATGAACGGCCACACCTGCCTGCCGAGGGAGAAGCTCTTTGCTCCGTGCCTCGACCTGCTCGGGTGCTCCCGTGACGAAATAGATATCAGGATAGATAAGCTCGTTGACGGCAAATTTCTTGTGTCGCACAATGTCGGTGGCAGGGAATATATATTCCTGCCCGAGATGTATAAGGCCGAGCGCAACGCCGCGGAGATGATACTCTTTATGAAGCGGTTTGCGACGGGCGGCGACCCGAGGATAGACGAGCAGATAACAAATGCCGAGCTTATCAGCGGCGTTTGCTACAATGAATTGCAAAAAAAGGCGATAAAGCTCGCCGTTGAGAAAGGAATACTTATCCTCACGGGCGGCCCCGGTACGGGCAAGACCACCACTCTCAGAGGCATTCTCAAGGTCTTTGAGGGCATGGGGCTTGACGTGGCGCTGGCTGCGCCGACGGGCAGAGCCGCCAAGCGAATGAGCGAGCTTACCGGCCGTGAGGCTCAGACCATCCACCGCCTGCTCGAGGTCGAGTGGGATCGCAACGACAGGCCGATGTTTCAGCGCAACAGGCGCAACCCTCTCAGCGCGAGCGCGGTCATAATCGACGAGCTCTCGATGGTGGATATCACGCTGTTCTCAAGCCTGCTGGACGCTTTGCCGATAGGCTGCCGCCTTGTCATGGTCGGCGACTCCGACCAGCTCCCGCCTGTCGGCGCAGGCAACGTGCTGCAGGATATGATAAATTCAAAGGCGCTGCCCGTGATAGAGCTTAAAGAGGTTTTCCGTCAGGCGATGGAGAGCCTGATAATCACCAACGCCCACCGTATTGTTGACGGCGAGATGCCCGAGCTCGGGCGCACCGACAAGGACTTTTTCTTCATGGAGCGGCGAACGCAGGCGGCGACGGCAAAGACCGTTGTTGAGCTTTGCGCCGCAAGGCTCCCGAAAGCATATAAATATTCGCCGACCGAGGATATCCAGGTGCTCTGCCCCTCAAAGAAGGGCGAAGAGGGCACGGTGAATCTCAACAAGCTCCTCCAGGCGAGCATCAACCCGCCCGCACGGCATAAGAAAGAGCACGTCTTCGGTCAGCGCACTTTGAGAGTCGGCGATAAGCTGATGCAGACTAAAAACAATTATAATATAGTGTGGACAAGCTCCGAAAAAGAGGGCATGGGAGTTTTTAACGGCGACATCGGTATGCTTGAGAAGATAGACGAAAGCTCGCACCTGCTCTATGTCCGCTATGACGACCGCACGGCGGAGTATCCGTTTGAGAGCGCCGCCGAGCTGGAGCACGCCTATGCGATAACGGTTCATAAGAGCCAGGGCAACGAATTCCCCGCCGTGATAATGCCCGTCACCTCCGTGGTCGGTCAGCTTTCATACCGAAATCTGCTCTACACCGCCGTGACAAGGGCAAGGCGGCTGATGATACTCGTCGGCACACGGCAGAGCATAGAGCGAATGGTCGATAATAACAGCAAGGCCAAGCGCTATTCGGCGCTGAAAGATTTTATAATGTTGGGTGATGACGCTCGATGAAGCTGTTTGAACGCCCGCTGCTCGCCCTTTTCCCGAGGAGGTGCGCCTATTGCGGCAAGCCCGTTGCGCCCGAACGCGGCTCCTGCCGCAAATGCGAAGCGGAGCTGCCGAGGATAAAAGGCGATGTCTGCCTGCGCTGCGGACGGGGGAGCGAATACTGCGCCTGCCGAGGCTCGGCCGCATACTATGACAGCCTTATCGCCCCGTTTTATTACGAGGGCTGCGTTCGCTGTGGGCTGCACGCTTTCAAGTTCAGGCGCGATCCCCGCAGAGCCGAGGCTTTCGGCTCGGAGATGGCGCACTCGGTTGTCGAGAGATACCCGGCGGTCGACTTTGATATGATCGTCAGCGTGCCGATGACAAAAAGAAGCCTGCGCGACAGGGGCTACGATCAATGCGCCTTACTTGCCCAAAGGCTCGCCGACGAAACGGGCGTGCCGTATAAACCCGGCGCGATAGTTAAAATATATGAGACGGAGAAGCAGCACGGGCTGAGCTATTACCTCAGAAAAGGTAACCTGACGGGCGTCTTTGATATCCCTCAGCCGCAGCTCATCAAGGATAAATGCGTCCTGCTTTGCGACGATATATCTACCTCGGGCGAGACGATGAACGAATGCGCCAAGATGCTGTGGCTCTGCGGCGCAAGAGAGATCCGCTGCGTCGCCCTCGCGTTGCCGAAGATGAATAAAAAGAAGAAAAAATAAAAGAAAGGCGGTGATAACGTGCTCGGTACAAATATCGGAATCGACCTCGGAACTACCTCGATAGTCATATATATCGAAGGCAAGGGGATAGTCCTCTCCGAGCCGTCGGTCGCCGCTTACGATACCAACAGCGGCCATCTGATAGCCGTAGGCAAAAAAGCCTACGAAATGATAGGACGGACCCCCGATAATATCCGCATCGTCAAGCCCATGCGCCACGGCGTTGTCTCCGACTTCACCGCGACGAAGCATATTCTGAGATTTTTCCTTTCAAAGATATGTAAGAACATGATATTTAAGCCGAATGTCGTCGTCTGTGTGCCGTCAATGGTCACAAATCTCGAGAAACGCACTATTCTTGACCTCATAACGGCGGCGGGCGCTGCCAAGGCTTGCCTTATCGAGGAGCCGCTTGCCGCAGCCCTCGGAGCGGGGCTAAAGAGCGACCGCCCGAAGGGGGCAATGGTCGTCGATATCGGCGGCGGCACAACGGATGTGGCGGTCATCACCATGGGCTGTATCTCAGTGTCGGATTCCGTCAAGGTCGCGGGCAACGCCTTTGACGAAGCGATAATGCGCCAGATACGCCGCGAGCGTGACGTGATAATCGGCGAAAGAACGGCGGAATTCATTAAAAAGCAGATAGGCTGCTCATATCTCAGGAGCGCCGAGCTGGGTCTGACGGTCAAGGGCAAGCATTTCATCACGAGTATGCCCGTGAGCATAGACGTCAGCTCCACCGAAGTCTATCTCGCCATGCGCCCTCAGCTTGAGAGCATCAGCGAAACGGTGCGTTCGGTGCTGGAGCTTACCCCGCCCGAGCTTTCGGCGGATATTGCCGATTCGGGCATTTACCTCACAGGCGGCGGCGCGCTGCTGCACGGGATAGATAAAATGCTTCGGGAGAAAACAGGCGTCAAGACATTCGTAGCCAAGGACCCTCTCAATTGCGTCGCCCTCGGCACCGGCGAAGCGCTCTCGCACATTGATATTCTCAGCCAAAACGGCTATGTTTTTAAGGCCAGAGACGAGATCGGCGGCCTTGAAGCCATGCAAACGGAATAAAACAGACAAAACCGTCCCAAAATGCTCTTATCAGATGAAAAGGACGGTTTGTTTTATGAAAAAACGCAGTATGATTGAGATCTCGGTCGCCCTTGCGCTCGTTTTCGCCTTTGCAATATCCGCTGTCGGTTTCGGCAGGGAATGCGAAAAGGTTCGAGGCGAGGTCGTGCGCCTGCATGTGCTTGCAAATTCCGACAGCGAAGCCGATCAGGCGGTCAAATTGCTCGTGCGAGACGCCCTGCTCGGCAGCGGCAGCGAGCTTTTCTCGGGCGAGGTCACGGCACGGGGCGCGGCAGATTGCCTGAACGCAAATGCCGATAAACTAAAGGCGGTCGCCGAGAAGGTCCTGCGTGACAATGGCTTTGACTACGGGGCGGATATCCGCCTTGTCAACGAATATTTCACAACAAGGTCATACGAGGGCTTCACTCTGCCCGCGGGGCGTTACACCGCCGTCAAGGTGGTGCTCGGCAGCGGAAAGGGCCATAATTGGTGGTGCGTGATGTTCCCACCGCTCTGCCTGCCCGCCGCAAGCGAAAAGACCGATATAGACGCCGTGCTCGGCAGGGACGGCGCGGAGCTTATCGAGGGCGGCTCAAAATATGAGATACGCTTCAAAATAGTTGAAGTGATAGAGAGTATAAAAGAAAAATTCAGGAGCTGACAGCATGATAGAGAGATTCAACTACAGATCAAACCGTGATATCGACCTCGGCAGCGAGCCGATAAACGGGCAGGGGACGGGCAGCGTGAGCGTGTGCCGCTACGGGCTTTTCCCAATGTCATATAACGGCTGCGAGATAATCGCCGTTTATAATCTGCGACTGCTGCTCGGCACGCCGAGGCCGCTTTGCGATATTGCAAGGGAGATATATCCCTACGGCTGCCTTGTTTTCGGTGTTTTCGGCACTCACCCGTATGCGTTGAAGCGCTACTTCAGCTCAAACGGGCTGCCCGTACATATGATTAAGGATTATTATATGTTCCGCAAAGTTTTTGCGGGCAAGAGATACGGCATACTCTCTTTTTGGAACGATACCACTGTATTCAAAGGGCTTCACACCGTCTGCGTCGAGAATACGCCCGAGGGTCTCAAGGTGTATAACCGCTCCAACAAAAAGACCGAACCCGTTATATATAATAGTATAGACGATTACATGGATTTCGGCAGATTTATCTGCGGATACTATGTTGATTGATAATTCTGACCGGCGGATCTCCGTCGGTTTTTTGAATTTTGACCGAATCTTTACACTTTCATTCGATAGAGTGAGCTTCACTTCCTGACGCAAAGACAATACCCGATACCCTCGGGTGCGGCGAAGCCGTGGAGGCCCTTGAATTCCTTGAAACATTCGGTGTTTATCTCATATGCCCCGATGTTTTCATAGATTCTAAAGCCCCTTTGCGGCACGCCCAGCTCCAATTCTTCAATTGTATAGGCTCTGCTCATCCGCTCCCCCGCTGCCGCGGCGAGGGCGGCTTTTTCGATGTGATATTCGCTGTCGGCCGCTGCGTAGTCAAAGACAAGTGCGCTGCCGTGCGGCAAATGCTCCGCAAGAGTCGATATCAGGGCAAAGAAATCCTCCTTATCAATGTAAAAACTCAGTCCCAATGCGCTGACAAAGCTGACCTTCTCCGCCGAGAATGACGGTTCACAGAGCAGGTGAGATATCCAATCCTTCTCAGCAAGGTCGGCTGCAATATAATGCGTTTTTTCGTCCGAAAGCCCCACTTGTTTCAGCCGCTTGAGCTTTGAGTCGATCATTTTCGGCATGTCGACCTCAAATATTTCAAGATCTTTTGCCCATTCGGGTCGGCGATAGGCGAAGGTATCAAGCCCCGCACCGAGTATAATGTATTGTTTTGTTCTCAAAGATACCTCCGTCCTGAGCGCGCGCTCCGCAAAGAAGCTCCTCGCGGTCACTCCGGGGGCAAGGCGTTTTTCGACTGCCGCACGGAGTGCCTCGTCATCTGTGCCGCTGAAATTCGGCTCAAAGAATTTGATGCCGCCGACAATGTTTCGGGCTATTGCCGTGTAATCCTCTTCGCCGAGAATTCTGTGTGCCAGCGGGTCGGAGTACATAGTTATCTCGTTGTGCTCCGTGTGATATGCTCGCGCAAACGCACTCATCAGCGCCGTCATGTTTTCATTCTTATCCATTTTATTTCCTCCTGTTGTTCGTTTTGGGAGGCTTGTAAAAGCCCTGTATACCTAATACCATATTTCCAAAATGATAACAAGACTTGACTTTTTACTCAAAATGTGGTAATATAAAAACGAACCGAAAAAGAATTTTTTCACCCGCCGTTTGTCGGCGGGCTTTTTTGTTTTATCGCCTTTTTGCAAATTTTGATCATGCCTTAAAATCAACGTTTACATATATTGTGTGACCTCGCACCGCAACATCTATATATAATGAAACAGCAGGAAACACACGGTGAGGTTGAGAAGAGGGGAGAAAAAAGTTTAAAAAAGGGATTGACAAAGGGGGCGAGATTTGGTAAGATAGTCGAGCACTCAGCGAGAGCGGGTGCAGCACCTTGAAAATTAAACAACGATCAAACAAACCCTTGAAGATAAATTTGAGAGTACTTTCAAGTACAGTAATTCTTGTGAAAAACGAGAAAAAAGTCAGTGAAAACTGATTGAGCGATTAAGCTCTGAAAATGATTTGAATGCGTCGAAAGACGCGTTTAGATAAAATTTTTAGAGAGTTTGATCCTGGCTCAGGATGAACGCTGGCGGCGTGCCTAACACATGCAAGTCGAACGGAACTTTAACGGAACAAGGCTTCGGCCAAGTGAAATTAAAGTTTAGTGGCGGACGGGTGAGTAACGCGTGAGTAACCTGCCTTTCACAGGGGGATAACGTTTGGAAACGAACGCTAATACCGCATAATACAGCAGAGTCGCATGGCTCAGCTGTCAAAGATTTTATCGGTGAAAGATGGACTCGCGTCCGATTAGGTAGTTGGTGAGG